>BNJU01001103.1_pt1 | contig 361674 bp, 506 predicted proteins | sample 8539281 | NCBI WGS metagenome assembly BNJU01 (sample SAMD00202456, study PRJDB9452) | human saliva metagenome | isolation source: human saliva | place: Japan
ATTGTGATGCTTTTACGAGCTTTCTTAAGACCCGGTGGAAGTATGGATTTCAGCTGGACCAAAACAGCGTAATATCAACGGCTTTTCAGAACTATATCTACTAATTAATTTCATAAAATATGAATCATTATTTTTTAAAATAGGAATAGTTTTAGGTCTCGTAAGAATTAACTTATACACTTACAAGGTTTATTCTGATCGACTTTATAACTGTCTCACGAAAAAGACAGAAATGAGATTGAGTGTGGGGAAAAACTATTAGGTGTAGTTTCAATCTTACTAATGCTTTTTGCTTTATATTTAATGCAAGTAAATAGTCAATTCGTCCGAGCATTTCTCTCATCTCCGTGAGCAGAAAGTTGAGTTTATTTAATGCAAACTGATAAAATAATAGAGAAACTAGTTAGTTCGAGGCCCAATCATGAACCTATCAAACGTATCTTTCAAAATTATCCCCAAATACTCCCTATCTTACAAGCTACCTTTGGTCTGGAGCGCGAATCTCTACGAATCAATACTGAAGGCCGTGTCGCTCAAACGCCACACCCTGAAAAATTGTTCTCGCAGTTTCCATCCCCATATCCAGACAGATTATAGCGAACCTCAACTAGAGCTCATTACACCGGTAGCATCAGTCGACCACGGAAGCTCGTCGCTTCCTCGAGGCCATCACCGATGTGGCTATTCGCTCAATGGATAAGTCAGAATATCTTTGGCCTTTATCCATGCCACCCTGTGATTGTGAAGAAGAGATTCAGATTGCCCAGTTGGAAAGTGACTACGAGTATCAATACCGAGTTGGTTTGGCAGAACGCTACGGCAAATTGCTCCAGTCCATATCTGGAATTCACTATAATTTTGAACTCGGCAAAGATCTGACCCAGCAGCTCTTTCTGAAGTCAGTGACTATGACGATTTACTGACCTTCACGAATGCCCCTATCTCAAGTTAGCTCAGAACTTCTGTGTTATCGCTGGCTTGACCTACCTTTACGGAGCAAGCCCGCTAGCAGAAAAAGGGTTTTTGACAGATGAAATTGGTTGCGTGCGGTCGATTCGTAACTCCAACTACGGCTATGTCAATGCCCCCTGATGTTCACATTTCCTTCTTCACTGGAGCAATACGTGACCGACATCGAAAAACGTTGTTGGATCTGGGCAACTGTCCTCTGAAAAAGAATTTTACTCTGCCATCCGTTTACGCGGTGCTAAGACTAGCTGGGACTTTTTGATTAAGGGCATCTCCCTATCTCAGAGTTCCGCAACTTTGACCTCAACCCCTTTTGAGCCACTGGCAATCAGCCAAGAAACACTAGACACCACCACCTCTTTGCACTGCACTCTTGTGGCTAGACGACATGGAGCAAGTCGACGAAGAATTGGCAGTAGCTGCTACTCTCAACAACCAAATCGCTCTCAGCCATCCCCACACACCACTTCCTAAAGAGGCTGACCCTAAACCTATCGTGACAGCCATGAAGGACATCGTCGCTCACTTTGGACTGGATGACTATTATAGCCAGCTTATCACTAAGGTGGAGGCCTCTCTTCTTGATCCACGTTTGACCCTTTCTGGAAAAATAGCAGAGCAGGTTGAAGAAGGGTCCCTTGAAAAATTTGGCCAACAACAAGGACAAGCCTTTCATGACTATGCTTGGACAGCACCTTATGCCCTCAAAGGCTATGAAAACATGGAACTCTCCACCCAAATGATTCTCTTTGACGCCATTCAGCTGGGCTTGAACGTAGAAATTTTAGATGAGGAAGACCAATTTCTCAAACTCTGGCATGGTGACCATGTGGAGTACATTAAAAATGGCAACATGACATCCAAAGATAACTACGTAATTCCACTGGCCATGGCTAATAAGGTTGTGACCAAAAAGATTTTGGACAAGGCTGGTTTTCCAGTACCTGCGGGAGCAGAATTTGCTAACAAGGACGATGCCTTGCAGGTACTACGGACAAATAGCCAACTCTGCTATTGTTGTCAAAACCCAAATCCACCAACTTCGGTCTGGGCATTTCCATCTTCCAAGAGTCAACTGCTTTCTGGCTATGAAAAAGCCCTAGACATCGCCTTTTTCGGAAGATAGCCATGTGCTAGTCGAGGAGTTTGTGGCAGGGACCGAGTACCGTTTCTTTATCTTGGATGGAAAATGCGAGGCTGTCGTGCTCCGCGTCGCGGCCAATGTCGTAGGCGACGGAAGCTCAAGCATCCGAGAATTAGTCGAAAAGAAAAACCAAGACCCTCTGAGTGGTCGCGACCATCGCTCACCCTCTTGAAATCATCAATCTGGGTGATATTGAATTACTCATGTTGGAACAGCAGGGTTACACACCTGATACAGTCTTGCCTAAAGGTAGCCAAACCTTTCTGCGTGGTAATTCTAATATCTCAACTGGAGGCGACTCCATTGACATGACTGACCAGATGGGCGAGAGTTACAAACAACTAGCTGCCGATATGGCGACTGCTATGGGGGCTTGGGCCTGTGGAGTCGATTTGATTATCCCAGACTACACCAAGCCTGCTAGTAAGGAGCTACCAAATTGCACCTGTATCGAACTCAACTTCAATCCTGCCATGTACCTGCACGCCCTATACTTACGTAGGGCCAGGACAACGTATCACACCGAAAAATTTTACGGAAGTTGTTTGAGAGATATGAGAATAAGATCAGAGATTTTCTGAGCTACTTTTTATATTTGATAAATGGTAAAAATATAGTGCAACAAAAACTCATAGAGCCCAATCTCGTGTAAACTGTAAGTAACCACACTAAACAGAACACGGGAGAAATCATAAGCTACTATCATATTACCATAATTGAGCGAATTAAGATAGAGACTTACCTAGAATTAGGTCTCAAACCCTGCCAAATAGCTAGAAAATTAGGCGTTCACAAATCAACCTTCTCAAGAGAAATTAAGTGTGGAATGACACTTACTCTGCACAAGCATACACAAACACACAATGAACAATTGACGAAGCAGAAGGGAAGAAAAATCGAGTTAGACTCCTGTGAATTGAAGTAGGAAATTAAAGAGCGATTACAATCTTCATGGTCTCCAGAACAAATTTGTAGTCGTTAATCAACTTGAAAAATAGGTCCATTGTGTCCTTCAAAAATCCAATTTGTAAAATTAAGCTAGAAAAAGCATCTCGTATTTTTGATACGAAATGCTTTTAATAAATGTAAATAAGTTTTAACGTTTACTAAATTGTGACGCTTTACGGGCCTTTTTCAAGCCTGGTTTGGAAAGTATGAATTTCAGTTGGACTAAAAACAGCGTAATATCAAGACTTTTCTCCCGCTTTTATAAAAAGCTTTTTCCAATCAAATTCAACTAATTTTTATCCGAATGGTGTGGATTTTACCCCCTAAAATTACAGAGAATGGAGTTGATAAACACTAAACGTTACACCATTAGTTAAATGATTTTTGTTCATCATTTTTCTTAGATGATAGAACTTCATTTATTTCTTATTCAAGCAAAAACAACCTGCTATAAGTAAGAAAGAGGAAGATACAAGAAAAACACGGCGTAAAAACCGATTCCAGTTCATTGTCCTCAATCCTTGTCTGCTTCATTTTCTTTTACGAGATCGTTTTGTGAATCTTTTTCAGAGAGTTTTTGATCAATATACTTGTCAATGTTTTCATAAAAATTCTTGGTCGCTTCACTATCTAATGTTGGTGAGTTCTGAACTTGATTCACTTTCAATTGAACAGATTGAATACCGTAAGAGGCTTGTTTTTTTGGTGGAGTGTTTCTAATTCTTCTTCTGAAATCGGATCTCCAACAACCGTCAAGACCAATTCATTGTTACTTGACTTGTAGACTTGATTAATGACCGCATGATTAGAGAACTCTTTTTCCTACAAACTGTTTAATCCCTTCTTTTCGCGCTTGATCCATCGTCAGAGTGACTGCTGAATAGCTGGCTGGAAGGACCAATAATACAATCAAGGATATCAAGCCAATTTTCATTTTTAATGTTTAGCTCTTTAAATGAACTTAAGGAGTTTTTCTCATCAAAATTCTTGTTCCAACAATGTTGGCTAGCATGATAAAGACACAGTTAATCAAGAAAGATAGAGAGCCCCAGATAAAAACCGTACATTTCCATTAGCTAAAACCATAGCCTGCAGTACAGATAGGTGGCATCAGAGCTGTTGCAATAGCTACTCAGGCACGATATTGTTTTGCTTCTTTTTCCTTGAACCAATTACTCCTGCTATCCCACCACGTATAGCAATGAGAACATCCCAAATGGTTGGAGATGTTCGTGCAATCAACTCGCTACTTGCATAAGATAAGGGAGAAATCCAGAAATACAGAGTCGATACAAAGCAAACTGACCAATACTTGAGTAAATAAAACCCTAGAGATTGCTTGATTAAACGCGTATCAAAATAGCTAAACCGAATCCCAGTCCAACAATCGGTGTCATAGAGGGAAATTAGCATTCCAATAATGACAGCTGTTGAATTCATATTTAGACCTATAGAGGCAATAAAAATCGAACACATCAAAAATCAATGTATCTCTTAATCGAACATGAAGATCATCGTATAATTTTTCACGGTATTCCCGTGTTGAATAATTGGCAGTCATTTGTCCTCTCCTCTTTCCTTATTTAAATTGGTATAATAATTAAAAAAATAACAGCTGATAAACAGCCAAAAATATGAGCCCATAAATCGTCAAGAAGACACTGTAATCCTTCCAATCAAGGTCACAGTTAGGGAGATCCTCGTAGCCGACAGTCGTCGAAGTCACAAAAAGCATACCAAAGACTCGTCTCCGTAATTTCAGTGATAGCAGGTTCAACTAGGAAAAAGCACGCCTCCCTGACCCAAAAACAAAGGTCACAAAACTCAGAGCAAACCGAGTAAAACCCGTAACCTGCATAATATGCCATAACATTTTTAAACGTTTCATTTGTTCTCCTTATTCATACTAGCTCCTGACCGAGCTGTTTTTTCCAATAATCAAAGTGAAGATAGGACATGATCTCCATCAGAGAAAGATAGACAAACTGATAGATCTGATTTAGCTGATTATCAACTGATATTGTTTGAAAAATGACTGGAAGAAAGACCAGATATGATCTGTCTTGAATCAGTCCCTTCTTAATATCAGACAGGATATTAGCTAAAAGCTCCCAAGGACTGAAAACGGTAAATCTTGACATTTATATAGATCCGGTCCACCACATCATTCAGACTGGTATTCTTGATGGCATGAAATTCTCCAAAGAGAACTCCTGCCGCTCCAAGAGTGAAACAAATTCCACCAAATAATTTCTGAGGAAATTTTCTCAACCTTTTCCCATAATGTGTTTAGTGCCATCCATAACGATCCCCAACCAGAGAAAAGGAAAGAAAACAAGCAAAGAAATTTTTGCCGTAAATCCAAAAAGCTTCAAGACTTGGTGTTGTTGGTTTTTCTATCTAAAACAAGATGGTCACACTAATTGCTAGAACAGCATCTGTCAATACAATTAATCTGTCTTTCTTCATCGGATTGCATCCCTTTCTTTTTGTAACATTCTATCTTATCGCATAATATTGGATATTCTTTCATAATCCGACTACAAACAAAAATAAACCAAAAAGTATGTCCCTATTATACTATATGTTAACTCTAGAAGTATTCATCCATCTAATTAATAAATATATCATATTTCACAATAAATGAATACTATCAAAGATTCATCCCTTTCACTTCATCATTTAGTGTTGCTTTGATTTATCAAAAACAACCAAATTTGTATTAATTTCAAGTATCACCTAGTTACAAAAATTTGGGGTGAATAGAAAAAGCATCCCGTATTTTTGATACGAAATGCTTTTCAATAAGTTTAAATAAGTTTTAACGTTTACTAAATTGAGATGCTTACGAGCTTTTTCAAGCCTGCTTTCTTACGCTCAACTTTACGTGAGTCACGTGTAAGAAGTCCTGCGTTTCAATGAATCGCGGAAGTCTGGGTCTACTTTGAAGAAGGGCACGAGCGATACCGTGACGGATAGCTCCTGCTTGACCAGCGTAACCACCACCTACAACGTTAACGAAAAACGTCGTATGAACCTGCAGTTGAAGTAACTGCGAATGGTTGGTTGATTACAAGACGAAGGTCAGCGTGTGGGATGTACTCTTCAACATCTTTTTTTGTTAACAGTGATTTTACCAGTTCCTGGAACAAGGCGAACGCGTGCAACAGCGTTTTTACGACGTCCAGTACCTGCATATTGTGCTTAGTGACATACTTTATTGTTCCTTTTCCTTAGATAAGTCCTGAAATATCAAGAACTTCTGGTTGTTGTGCAGCGTGAGTGTGCTCAGCTCCAACGAATACTTTCAATTTCATACCTTGAGCGCGGCCAAGAGTATTGTGTGGAAGCATACCTTTAACTGATTTCTCGATCAAACGTACTGCATTTTTTAGAACGAAGTTCACCAGCAGAGATTGATTTCAATCCACCTGGGTGGTTTGAGTGAGTGTAGTAGATCTTATCAGTTGCTTTTTACCAGTCAATTTAACTTTTTCAGCATTGATAACGATTACGAAGTCACCCTGTATCAGTGTGAGGTGTGAATGTTGGTTTGTTTTTTTCCGCGAAGCACGCTAGCAACAACTGCTGAAAGGCGTCCAAGAGGTACATCAGTTGCGTCAACAACGTACCATTTGCGTTCTACTTGGCCTGGTTTAGCCATGAATGTAGTTTTTGTTCATGATTTCTCCTATATGAATGTCGTTTTTGTTTACAGGGCGGATGTTCCGGTCCGCAAGTTATTTGAAAGGTTCCGGGGCCTTACAAATGGGGTAAACAATACCGCCTACTATTGTATCAAAAATTCTCAGATAAAAAGTCAAGCGGTTGGGAAAAATATTTTTCATTTCTGCCAGATTCGTAGTCTTCTTTCACCCTTCTCCTCAAGCATGGTCTGAAAAGCTTTTAGAGACTATGTAAATAGCGAAAGTCAAGAACAGGGTAACGACTAAATAATTGATCAAAGGACCGTGGTCTCCAACCAATGGTGGTTTTGTCAAAAAGCCATAATCTCCACCCGTCATTAGATTAACCACAAAGATCAGCGCATTAAGCGAAGATGTGATGATTAGGATTCGTTTGAAAGTCCAATAAAGTTAGCATCATAGTCCTTCAAAGAGATAAATCAAGGAATTTCCAAAGAGGGCTAGTGTCCGAAAATAAAGGACAGAAATGGCGATGTGGGGGAAGGGATAGGGATCTGGCACTGGATAAACAAAAGGCCGCCAAAGTCCCAAAGGTTCCGAGAACAGCAAAATACTGTTTGACTCTAGAGACACCCAGGGAATCAAAAGCACTACAAACATTGCTAAACGGCAATGATAAAAAGGGTAGACTTTCTGTTAGAGGCATCTGATTGACCAAATACCAACCGTAGAGAAGGATTAACTGCAGAGCCTGTAAAATCTGGAAAAATCGTTGGCAAACTTTTTTTATCACCATAACGATAGGCAAGAAATACAGTCAATGCCAATAAAACTAAATAGACTTCCATACCAAAGAAGATCAAATCAGGGGTGGCTCCGTCTGATGCGTGCTAAATAAAGCATCCCAAACATTCATGTAACTTTTCCTCATTTTCATATAAGCAGGCCTCTTACTCATCTCTATAGAGCCTAGCTTACATTTATTTCTTATAATTTTGTGTAAAAGAAACTGTCGATCTTAATATAAAGCAAAGCTTCTAATCGACATATTGTTCCCGCTCACCCTGATAGACCTGCCATAGAATTTCCATTTGTTCTTTGGTTATTCGTTTTTCAGATAGGGGTGGGAGATTCTTGATATCAAAAAATTCAAGTTCTGCAATTTCTTGATTTTCTTGAAATTGTCCATCCAATAACTGACAGTCAAAAACGAACTTGGCATACTGTTTGTTCTGAAGTTGAAAGCGGTTGGTATCAAAAACCGCCAATAAAGAACCTACTTCTGCCGAAAATCCTGTTTCTTCCTGAACTTCTTTTCGGATATTTTCCTTGGGAGAATATCCTACCTCACCAAAGCCACCAGGTAATGCCCAAGTATCCTCTCCTTGTCCTCTAACCAGGCAAATCTTCTGATTTTGAACAATCCATGCCCGCACATCCATCAAGGGAGTTGCATAGCTACCTGTTGGTTTTAAAATTGCAGTCAATTCCTCTTGATCGAGCTCTGTTTGATCTTGCAAGACACTCCATAAAATCTGACGTAAATCCTCATAACGTTCACGGTCAAAAGGATCCTTTGGTATAGGTCAATCCCAGTATCAGTGATAGCTAACATTCTCTGAATAGCTTTAGCGAAAATCAGTTGTGCTCATTTTCTAAACTTTCTACTAGCTTAGCTAGATTCATAGAGTTCGAACCTTTAAGCAAAATCTGGTCATGTGCTCCCAAGACTTTCCTTGACCTGCTTAACCATAGCTTCAAACTGGTCTTCCTCAGCTGTTTTCTTGAAAGTAGTAAACATGACCAATTGGGAACATTTGACTAGCTAACTGAGCCAAGTCAGCAATGTCTTCACCGTAGAAAATAACGGTATCAAGTACATCAGGTGAAATGCTCAAAATCATCTGATTATGGAGTTGAACAGACTGGTCTCCAAGTTCTTTCATATCTGCCAGAACTGCGAGTTTTCTTGCCACCTTCATTGGCTGGAATGGCAGAGAAAGTTTCTAAAATCAACTTCATAGCTGTTGGGTTAGCATTGTAGACATCTGACAAGATATCTGCTCCATTGGCAGCTTTTTTCCACTCGGTACGATTGCGGGTCAATTCAAGATTTTGGAAGGCTTGACCAATTTGCTCCTCAGTCACTCCTTCTTGAAGAGCTACATAAGATGCAATCATGGCATTGGTCGCATTGTATTTACCAGTTACTGGCAAATCAAGGGCTTGCTCCAAGAAATTAGCCTTGAAGGTTAAGCTATCCTTACGCTCAATCAATTCTGTAATTTCGAGTTCTGCACCTGGGCCAAAACGAACCACTTTTTTTGGTCAGCAGGTAGATAATCCTCAACAATAGGGATCAACCGGTGCTAACAGTAAGGCACCCCTTTCTCCATACCCATCAGCGATTTGCAATTTTCCTTTGGCAATCTCAGAACGGTCCTTGAAAGAAGGCTAAATGAGCTTCTCCAACCAGAGTTACAATAGCTGTCTTTGGATGAGCGAGTTCAGATAAAAGATGGATATCTCCTAGGTGATCCTGTCCCCATTTCTAAGACCAGCTTTTTCAGTATTATCTGGCATATGGAGAACCGTATAAGGGAGGCCAATCTCGTTATTGTAATTTCCTTGCGTTTTTGTAGGTTTTTGTAGCTTTGTAGAAAGCAAATGAGCCAACATATCCTTGGTCGTTGTCTTCCCATTTGAACCTGTAACAGCAAAAGACATCTACTCCTGTCTTTTTGAAGGTAATAAGCTGCAAGAGCTTGAAAGGCTGTCAAAACATCCTCTACTAAAATGTAAGGATGACCTGCTACTGCCTTCTCTGACAGGGTTACAGCAGCACCGTTTTCAAAAAGCCGTCTCAATAAAGTCATGACCATCACGCGCCCCTTGAGTGGCACAAATAGATCCCCAGCTCCAATCAAGCGACTATCAAACTCTGCCTTGACTAACGGGTTATCCGCATAGCTTGTCACATCATTTTTTTGCACCGACAGCACGCGCAACTTCGTGAATCGTAAGTTTCATGTTTACTCCTTTAAAAAGGGGCAAGGAGTCCTTCCCGCCCTTATGTCTGTCTTTACAATAGGTGCGCTTCACGCTTGTCAAAACTTTCCTTTAGCAAGATCAACCAAACGCTCAATTAGTTCTGGGATAGCTAATCCCCATATTGTCCCAGAGCAAGGGATACATAGACCATTGGGTGAATCCTGGCATGGTGTTGAGCTCGTTTAGGAAAACTTCTCCCTTATCTGTGTAGAAGAAGTCACAACGTGATAGACCAAGTCCACCAATAGCACGGAAGGCAGCTTCTGCATTTTTTTACGCATGACTGCTACTACATCATCACTAATCTTAGCTGGGATATCCATAGTAATCTTGTTATCGATGTATTTTTGCTTCGTAGTCATAGAAGGCTACATCTTTGACAACTTCACCAGGAAGCGTGCTCTTGACATCGTAGTTTCCTAAGAGACCAACTTCGATTTCACGTGCATTAACTCCTTGTTCTACCAAGACACGGCTATCGTACTTGAAGGCAAGCTCGAGAGCTTGATGGAGTTCCTCTTTATTTTCAGACTTAGAAATACCGACACTAGAACCCATATTGGATGGTTTGGTAAAGACTGGGTAGGGTTAATTTATCCTCAACTTCTGCAATCTTAGAAGTCAAGTCATCTCCCTTCAACAATGGCTACGTAAGGGACTTAGGGCAATCCCAGCAGATTCCAAGACACGTTTAGTCGTGATTTTTGTCCATAGCAAGGCTTGAAGACAGGATGTTGCAACCGACATAAGGCATTTTCAAGACTTCTAAGAAACCTTGAACGGAACCGTCTTCTCCCATAGGTCCATGAAGAACTGGAAAAACAACCGCTCCTTCTTCGTAGATAGCACTTGGAGCAATTTTCTTGTCCCAATCAATCGTTTCATTGGTCATGAGACGTTCATCTTGGCCAGGAGTTTGGGTAAATTCTTGGGTTTTGATGAAATCACCGGACTGGCTGATAAAGAAGGTTTTTGACTGCAAAACGATCATAGTTGACCGCACGCATGACACTCTCAGCTGACAATACAGACACTTCACGTTCTGCACTGCGTCCACCATATAATAAAATAATTGTTTGTTTCATATGATTGTCCTATTTCTACTAGAATACTTGCTCTTTTAGTATATCACATTTGTCTCTTTTTTAAACTTGAATAGCAAAAAGAGACTGGATTAAAAATAAATCCAGTCTCTATGATTTCTTAAAAATCTTATCTACTAGCTAATTGCTTTCTATCATTAATCTTACAGACTAGAGTTCTGCACGATTTTCGATAGCTCTTAAGAGCGTTACTTCGTCCGCATATTCGATATCAGCTCCGACTGCTAGACCTCGCGCTAGACGAGTAACCTTAATCCCTGCAGGGTTTGAGAAGTCGAGAGATATACATAGAGGTCGCTTCACCATCAGCAGTTGCATTGGTGGCTACGATGACCTCTGAAACTTCACTATCCATGAGGCGAGTCATGAGACTCTTGAGGTTGATGTCATCTGGGACTAATTCCATTCATAGGGAAATCAGGCCCATGTAAGACATGGTATAAAGTCCGTGGTATTCCTGGATATTTTTCCATAGCAGCTGACATCTCGACTATCCTCCAGGACCAGAATCGTATGACTGATCTCGACTAGGATCGGTACAGATAGAACAAGGATCCTCATCTGTCAAACGTCCACAGATAGAGCAATAGGTCAATTCTCGCTTTAGCTGCAAAGGAGATTTTTTGCAAAATTCATTGACATCATCATCCGGCATTCCAATAGTATAAAAAGGCCAGACGGGTTGCTGTCTTAATCCCGATACCAGGAAGTTTGGAATAACTGTCAATCAACTTAGCAATAGGTGTTGGGATAAAAAGCATGGCTTCCTTTCTAATTCATTGGATGGTGTTGGTTGTATAGATTGATAATGTCTCGAGCAATTGCTGGTCCCAACATTTTTGGTTAAATTGGTATTATGAGGAAAGACACTGCAACTGCAATCTTGAGGGATTTTCTGTTGGAGCATAGGCCACGGCATTGGTATTATTAGCCTTTTTGACCACCAGCTACATAGCTTTCAGCTGTACCGGTCTTTACCACTGATAGAAACAGTGGCGCCATCTGAAAACGCCTGTCCTGTCGTAGGGGACTAGTTCCATGTGATACTTGGTAAAAATCCTTGGTGCAAGATTGCCATATCTGATTCAGAAATATTGACCTTGTTGATTTCTTGGTATCTATTGCTTGGATTAATTCTCCCAGGCCACCCTTTTATCATTGTTGTCGTATATTCCCTCGACAATATGTGGAGCTAGAGCGAACACCATTGTTAGCAATGGTTGCAACGTACTGAGCTAACTGCATCGGTGTGTAGTTATCAAACTGGCCAAAAGCATTAGTTAAATAATTAGCTAAAGTCAAATTTTTGGGGATAAAATCCTGTCGATTCATCTGGCAAGTCAATCTCAGTAGAAACTCCTAAATCCATACTCTCCAAAGGTAGCACGAAGTTTACCCATAGCAGACTCAAGTTGGTTGGTTTTGACTGTCATCTCTGGTTGATAGGTCTGACCCATCATTCCTAGCGCAGTTTGAACCATGTAGGCATTAGATGAATATTCTAGAGCCTCAACGGCTGTAACCGGAAAGGAACCGTAATAAGGGGTATACCAGGAATTGATAGGGGCAGAACCTTGGAAGACGATTGGTTGGTCTGTCAAGGTTTGGTTGCCTGACAAGACCCCATTTTCCCAACCAGAACTGATGGTTGCCGCCTTAACGACAGACCCTGGTACAAAAACATTGGTCACTGTTCCTAGTGAGTCTGGTGTCAAGTCTCCAGTCTCTACATTGTGCTTCATTCCTGACATTGCCAATACAGCACCTGTCTTAGGATTAAGGGCTACTGCATAAACACCTTCTGAGTATTTAGCACCACCATTTGCAAGTTCAGAATTAAAATAACTCTTCAAGAGGCTGTCTACGCTATCTTGGAAGGCCAAATCAATGGTTAATTTGATGTTTTTTCCCTTGCTACCTTCTTCGATATTCTCTACGCTCTCCATGTCTCCGTGCTTGTCCAAATGGATTTCCTTGACGGTCCGTTTACCTTGCAAGACTTCTTCGTATTGTTTTTCAAGATAGGAAGTCCCGACGCGGTCATTGAGCGAATAACCTTTTTTCAAATAAGCGTCTACTTCTTCTGCTGGAAGACCTGATTTTTCACTAGAAACAGTTCCGACAATAGATGAAAGAGAAGTTTCTAAGACCTTTCGATCCCATGAGGTAGAGATAGAAATACCTGGCAATTCCTTTGAAGCAGAAGCAATTACAGCTACCTGTGTATCACTCAAAGGATCTGTTTGAATATTTCCTGTAGCAAAATTTTCCAACTGAATTGAGCTGGCTAAAGAGATAGATGGCCTTCTTTTTCATCCTCGGAATAGTCCATCTGATTAGCTGCAATACTATTAGCAGCGTTGTTATAGAGTTCAGATTCAGAAAGTTGATTGCCATCTGAATCATACCGTTTATCTTTTGGAAGAGCTTCAACTGTTTCTTTCTTATAAAGCTTTCAGCATCCGCCAAGTAGTAGTCTGCCATTTGTCGGTCCGTCAACTCTGAGAAGTGACTGTGACATAAGTCAACAATTTTTAGAAATATCCTTCAAATCAGCATGCAGTCATCTTGTTGCTTCGTGTAAAGGAAACAACTTGTTTAACGGTGTTTTTGGACTAAAGGTTTTCCTGTCTGCATCATAAATTTCTCCACGAGCGGAACCCATGGTTACTCGAGTTTGGCTAACAGAAGCGAGTTTATTTTTCATAAAAATCCTTATGAAGAACTTGCATATAAAGCAAACGGCCAATAATTGTTAAAAAGCAAAATGACGATTGCAAAATAACAAATTAAGCCGTATCGGTATCGAGTGGCTATTGAATTTTCTCATACACATCAATCTCATTTCTAATCAAAATCACACTCTTCATTGTACCATAATTTAGGTAGAAAATTATGGAAAAAGAAAAAGACTTTTCCTTTTTGGTCCAAAAATTATTTTCTATGATATAATGGAAGTGAGCGATATTTTATTTGTTAGATTTATCAAATAAGTTCTGGCAAATAGCTATCAAAGGAGTCCCATGAATAAGCAAGATATTTCTACAATCATTGAGCTTCACTTTGAAGAAATGACCGATTTAGAGCAAGAAATTGCTCGCTATTTTCTGCAGGCAGATACCATAAATGATGACTTATCCTCTCAGCAAGTTACTCAAAAACTTCATATTTCCCAGGCGCGCTCACTCGTTTTGCCAAGAATGTGGTTTTAAAGGGCTATCGAGAGTTCATCTTCAAATACCAACAACAAAAAGACACTCTTTCTGCTCCTCAACAGGATATGAATCCTTTGACTCAGAGAGTCCTTAGAAGTTATGCAAACCTGCGAGAAATTTTCTCAAGGATTGATTGACGATGAGCAACTGGAACGTGTGGCTCAGATGATTGACCAATCCGAACGCGTGTATTTTTTCGGAACTGGGAGTTCTGGTCTGGTCGCACGTGAGATGAAGCTACGTTTTATGAGATTGGGTGTCGTCTGTGAAGCCTTAACAGATCCAGACGGTTTTTGCCTGGACGACTAGCATTATTGATGAAAAATGTTTGGTCTTTTGGTTTTTCTCTCTCAGGAACAACACCATCTATCATCGATAGTCTATTAGATGCCCAGGATATGGGAGCTAAGACAGTTCTATTTACAAGTGCACCGAATAAGGATACTCAAGCATTTACAGAAACAGTATTAGTCGCAAAGTCAAAAGCCAAGCCTCTTATATCCAACGAATCTCTGCTCAGCTTCAATGCTGATTATCATTGATTTACTCTATGCTTATTTCCTAGAAATTGATCGCGAAAGTAAAGAAAAAATCTTTAATAGCTACTGGGAAAATAATCGATTGAATGGTTATCGCAGAAACACAAGAAATAGAAAACCCTGAAATTGGAAACCATTCAGGGTTTTCTGTTTAAAATATTTTTCCCCACAAAAAGGAGCCCACAATGGGACTCCTTTTTTAGTGGTTCAAGATACTTCCTTTGACGTTCTCTATTCTAGTCCTTCATATCTTTTTTGAAGAAGAATAGCATCATTCCTGAAACAAGAGTGAGGGCAGGCAAGAGAGCTGAACTTACTTCTTCTCCTGTTGCTGGTAACTGTTTGCTTGTAGAGTCTGCTACAGTACCCTTAGCCTCTGCTAAAGGCTTATCTTCTCCCATAGGTTGTGGAGCAGGAGTTTCTACATTTGCTGGTGCACTGGTTGAGCTGCATCCTTGTAGACTACCGCATAGACACCTAGGTGTGGAGCTACAAATTCAAGTGCTGAACCTTTCTGTTCAAACTTCACTTCCTGCAATTCTTGATTTGCATTCATAGCATAGACATTGGCTACATCAGACGCCACAGCAACTTGAACAAGGGCTGCACCTTTCAATTGAACAAGTTCTCCTTTCTCATTCTTCAATTGAATTTGATAAGCATCGAAACGGCGACCTTCCAAGACCTGGTTAGCAACCTTATCGACCTCTAGAACAGAACCACCATTGAGGTCCCCTTCTCGAGCAATCAGTTTCAAGTTTGTTGATGAATCTTTCAAGACCTTCAATGTGCTATCAGTTGATGGACTTTTCTTCCTTGGTTCCAACTTCGACGATGCGGTCTTGGGCTTCTCATCGTTCAACCTTAAGAACCTTTACGGTTGTCACCATCGACTTCTACATAAGTCGTTACTTGTCCGTCTTTTTCCTTCAGAAACAACTTGTTCCTTACCTTTTAGCTAAATCAGCATTCTCACGGCGAACAGTCTTGAAGGCGATTGGTTCTTTCTCTACTTTTAGATTTGGTAGATTAAAGTCCAAATTCATAACGCCTTCTGTCGGCATAGCAGTTCCTTCTTGAGTACCGACTTCAACGATGCGGTCTTGAGCTTCCTCACGTTCAACCTCAACAACTTTACGATCGCTGCCGTCAACTTCTACATGAGGTCGTTACTTGTCCGTCTTTTTCCTTCAGAAATGACTTGTTCCTTACCTTTAGGTAGAAGAGAATTTTTCACGACGAATAGTGTTGAAGGCAATCGGCTCTGTCGTTACTTCAAGGCTTGGTTGAGTTACACTCAATTCTTTAACACCTTCAGCTGGAAGATTTGAATGTTTCACTTCCTCTTCTGGCTTACTTAGGGTCCTCTGGTCTTGCGGGCTCTTCTGGTTTACTTGGCTCTTCTGGAGCTGGTTCCTCTTTGGTGTCGCCTGAAGATTGTTGATAGATGTCAGAGCGTCTTTCAGGCCTTATCTACTGCATCCTGAGTTTTGGCTTCTTCAATAGCAGCTAAGGCTTGTTCTGCTAGTTCAACTAGTTTCTTCTTAGCTTCCTTGTCATCACCCAACTCAGCTGTTTTTACTTTTAATGGCTTCGGACAAGCTTGCCATAGCTTTATCGTAGTCAATCTTAGACTCTTCTGGTTTGCTTGGCTCTCTGGTCTTGCAGGCTTCTGGTTTACTCTGGCTCTTCTGGAGCTGGTTCCTCTTTGGTGTCGCCTGAAGATTGTTGATAGATGTCAAAGCCGCTTGCAAGGCCTTATCTACTGCATCCTGAGTTTTGGCTTCTTCAATAGCAGCTAAGGCTTGTTCTGCTAGTTCAACTAGTTTCTTCTTAGCTTCCTTGTCATCACCCAACTCAGCTGTTTTACTTTTAATGGCTTTCGGACAAGCTTGCCATAGCTTTATCGTAGTCAAGCTTAGGCTCTACTGGTTTGCTTGGTACCCTCTGTGCTGGTTCTTCTGACTTGCTTGGTTCTTCTGGTTTCTGGCCTCTGGTTGTGTTGGTTCTTCTGGAGCTGGCTCTCTTTGGAGTTGCTTGAAGCTTATTGATGGATACCAAAGCGTCTTGCAAGGCCTTTTCAACAGCATCTTGGCTCTCAGCTTCTGGATAGTTGCAAGAGCTTGTTCTCCCAGTTCAACGAGTTTTTCCTGAGCACTACATCATCGGCAAGTTCTGTTGCTTTTTTCTCGATAGCTTTCAGTCAAATCTGCAATTGCCTTATGGTAGTCAACTTTAGACTCTTCTGGCTTACTTGGCTCCTCCGGCTGTTTTGGCTCTTCTGGAGCTGGTTCCTCTTTCGGAGTCGCTTGAAGCTGATTGATAGATGCCAAAGCAACTTGCAAGGCCTTATCTACTGCATCCTGAGTCTTGGCTTCTTGGATGGCTGCCAAGGCTTGCTCTGTTAGTGCGACTCAGCTTCTTCTTAGCTTCCTTGTCATCACCGAGTTCAGCTGTTTTTCTTTCAATCGCTTGGTCAGACTTGCCATAGCCTTTGTCATAGTTTGGTTCTTCTGGCTGTTTTGGTTCTTTCTGGAGCCGGCTCCTCTTTCGAGTCGCCTGAAGACTGTTGATAGATGCCAGCTGCTGCAAGGCCTTATCACCGCATCCTGAGTCTTAGTTTCTTGGATGGCTGCCAGGCTTGCTCTGTTAGTGCAACTAGCTTCTTCTAGCTTCCTTGTCATCACTGAGCTCAGCTGTTTTTCTTCAATCGCTTCGGTCAGACTTGCCATAGCCTTGTCATAGTTTGGCTCTTCTGGCTGTTTTGGTTCTTCTGGAGCCGGCTCCTCTTTCGAGTCGCCTGAAGACTGTTAATAGATGCCAAAAGGCCGCTTGCAAAGGCCTCATCTACCCATCCTGAGTCTTAGCTTTCTTGGATGGTACCGCCAAGGCTTGCTCTGTTAGCGACTAGCTCTTTCCTAGCTTCCTTGTCATCACCGAGCTAGCTCCTTGTCAGCTCAAGGCCTTATCTACCGCATCCTGAGTCTTAGCTTCTTGGATGGCTGTCAAGAGCTTGCTCTGATTAGTGCGACTAGCTTCTTCTTAGCTTCCTTGTCATCACCTGAGTTCAGCTGTTTTTCTTTCAATCGCTTCTGTCAGACTTGCCATAGCCTTGTCATAGTTTGGTTCTTCTGGCTGATCTGGTGTTGGCGTATCATCTGTGCCATAATTTTCTTCCTTATCAAGGATCGTTTGCAAAGCTGCTGCTGTCTTCAGAACTTCTTGTGCATTGGCTTCACTTGCTGAAAGTTGCTCAGATAATTTATCCAAGTTTGACTTGAAGGCTTGACGCGCCTCTGGAGTGTTCTTCAAACTTGTTTGGTCAAATTTAACCAATTCATCCTTCCAGCTCTTCATGGCTTGAATTAACTCTGCTTTGGTATAAAAGAGCACTATCTTCACCATGAGTGATGAACTGGTCAACTTGGATACCAATATTTTCGTAGTATCATTACGTTTTGGATCCAATTGCAAGGTTACAGCATGCCAACCTTCTTCGAGTCCAGTCAAACGAACGAGAGTCTGATCACCTTGACGTGTAGCTGCTGTACCACTGAAGTACTTCTTGCCATTTGTACATCAGAGGCATTTCCCTAGACCATCTTGATACTCAAGTTCTTTACCATCTAGAGTAACCTTGTAGATACCATGTCCAGGATCAACAAAACCTTTGATTTCAAGACCTGTTCCGTAGAAGTAGGCTGTTACACTAGCATTTTTCTTTTTGCTCGTCATTCAATCGACCGAATGATGCCCAAGACTCAGTGTTTTTGGTATTTACCTGATGAATTGGTTTCATGGTGCCAACCTGGGCTATAGTCAAGCTGAGTTGCTTGATCGTCATAGCTTGTCTGGTCTTTTTGGAGTAGTTCTGCTTTCATCACTTGAATCGTAGCTTCTGAAGCAAAACCAAGGAGGGCATTATCAGAAACGCTAGTCATTTTCACTTTGAAGTCAAAAGATTGAATCAGCTTGCTCTCGTAAAGTCAATCGTTGGAATCGTGATTGTTTTCTCAGTTTCACCATCTTGGAAAGTCAAAGTCAGCTGTTGTGTCCTTGTACACTTTTACCATGAACCCCTGTTCCTGGTTCTGTTACAACATGGACTGTTGCTGTTCCTTTGCTACCACCAACACGCTTAATGGTTACAGTAACCGGTTGACCTTTTTGAACTTCATAAGTTGTTTCTTTCATCTCAAAACATACCTTTGCCGGCATTGTTAAGAGTGTAGATACCTTCAGTCGCAATAGGTTTACCAGTCTTTGTTAACAAGTTTGATGGTATGTTCACCTGGAGCCAAATCACCTGTTTCATAAAACCATCTGGCTACGTTTACGAGCTGCATTATTGGTTTGCACGTCTGCAACCTTCTGACCATCTACGTAAACTGACATTTCACCGTGGTTTGGATCCACTGTAGATACGACATAAGCCTTAGTTCCGTTGAAACGGTAGGTTACACTAGCATCTTTTTGGTTTGTCCACATAGATGTTCCGCGAATACCTTCAGATTCGTCATACCAAGTTGTATTTTCTTTATCAGCTGTTGTATTTGAATGGTAATCCAATCCTAGAGGGTAGCCGTCTGTTTTCTCAATACTGCTTGGTGTCTTATAAACAGAGAAGTTTGTCAAAATAGGTGTCGCTTGTGCACCAGTAATGGTCACGCGAATTTTTTGTGCTTCTACTGGTTGACCTTGGATAAGGCGACGATAACCAACAGTTGATCCCTTCACCGTATGGTACCCAACGTCCATTGAGCTCAACTTCAACCTTGAATCCAGAGATACGTTGACCTTTAGCAATATCTTCTTTGAGTTCGACTACGTCAAAGCGTCTCTTTTGACCAAGATCGACAGTGAATTCACCTGTCTTAGCATCATTTGCTAGTGCCCAGCTCGTATCATCCTTACCATCTGTTAGGTGGCTTGCTTGATACAAGTGATTCTTACGAGTAGAGCTTGCAGTAACTGTTGCACCCTTAGCGAAGTCAGTCGCATACATTTGATCCAAGGTTGCTCGGAATTCTTTCAAGCGAGCGACATCTGCATCTGCGAATCTACCTTCTTTATTTGGTGGAATATTGAGTGAAGTGGCGTTCCACGACCAACAGACTTGAAGTAGATATCCATCAAATCTTTGATTGATTTTTGGTTGTTGATTGTCATGGTAGAACCAACCTGAACGGATAGAAACGTCTGCTTCACCAACTGAGTACATATCTCCTTCTGGATCTCCATGATTGAGATAATCATTCTTCACATCGTCGGTGATTTTAGCTTTCTTGACTTTATGCCAAACTGGATCTCCAGCGATCCCACGTTCATTACCAATCCAACGTACGCTTGTCGGTTGAGCAGAGAAGATAGCGATATCTCCTTCAGCTTTCTTGATGTACTCGAACCACTTGTCAAAGGTATAGGTTACTTTTTGAGCTCCACTACCACGCGCACCGTCCATCCATACTTCGATGAAATTTACCATTATTTCCGTATTTAGGATTGCCAAGGATTTCCTTGAGTTGGTTGAGGTAGTATTCGTTGTACTCTTTTTCAGTATTCACGTGATAGTTTGGATTATTTGGCATCCCATGGTGATAGGTACACACTCATATTCATGTCATACTTAGTTGCTGATTTTAGAGATTTCTTCAAGAAGGTCACCCTTACCATTTTTTTCCATGGACTATGCAGCTACCGTATGGTCTGTATATTGAGATGGATAGATTACAAAATCCGTCATGGTGTTTGACAACCATGATTGTTCGTTTGAATCCAGCATCCTTCAAATGTCTTAATCCACTGGTCTGTATCAAGGTTTAGTTGGGTTAAAGTTTTGAGGATTTTTCTCTACCGTTCCCCACTCAGAGTTAGTATAGGTATTCATACCATAGTGGATGAAGGAGCCAATTCTTCCTTTATGGTAGTCCAATTGAGCCTTGCTTGGAAGTGGACCGTAGCAGCAATTTCTGTTTCTTCATCTTTTGGATCAACCACTGGAGTTACAGGAGTTGCTGGTTTTGGATCTTCAATCTTTTTCGTATTCAAAAATAACTTCATTCACCCCTTTATGCTGGATAGTTGCTTCTTGACTTGCATTGACTGCACGATAACCTGCAATTTCTTTAGCTTGGAATCTATGAACAAAGGAAACATCGTATTCTTTACCTTCGTTATTGTCCACAGTCTGCAGTTGTCAACTCTTTATCAGAGTCTTTCAAAGCGATAGTGAACCTCAAAGGAACCTTTTGTTAACTTTATAGACTACTTGATGACACGAGTTCCTGCGGGAGCCTTGCTCACAACACTATGATCCTCATCCCAAGCGTCTTTTCAATTGTTTATTGACTGGAGAATCACCAATTGAAAACAATCTCATATTTTTCTTTATTCTTCTTGTAGAAATCTGTCTTTTTCAATTTCTGATTTGTAGTTATAGTTGAACTGAGTTCCAACTTCTGTCCCTTTTCATACAAAAGTATCGTTTTTCTTTGACTGGGTTATCATTTTGGTCCAGGTGTTCGATAACCACACGTCCATAGTCAACACCTTCAACTAGGGTAGCAAGCCACTATTATCAAAGGCATACTTTGTTTTCCACCCGATGACAGCTGTGGTATTTCTGAGTAATTGTCCTTTTGAATCAAAGTAATAGCGATTATCGTTATCGCCCTTGATACCAGCCTTCTTTGACACCGTATTTTGTCAATGATGCCTTTTGAGCCCAAGCTAGTTGTTCTGGAGACAAGACCAAACCTCCTCCAAACGATCTTTTTCAGCAATGTTCATATTGTCGACAGTACCACGTTGGTGAATTCCGATGACTTTGCCATCACCGTTGATAATACCGCCACCAGAAAGGCCTGATACAGAAGTCAAACGATAGGTAACACCTACTGTTCCTTATCATCATATTTTTCAGTACCTTTAACAACACCGTCAGCCTTATACAATTGACCTGGAACAATCGGCTCCTTCAATTCTGGTGAGCTTGAATCTGTAGGGATAACCAATGGTACTAACAGGTTCTCCAGCTTTGTATTCTCGATGCTCTGCTAAAGGAGTAAAGGTTGCTGCCTTATTTGGACTAGCGATTGAAAGTGGAACTGAGGGCTACAGACCAAGGCTAGGGTCATTCTTATAGCCTTCACCAAACTTTTTCTTTATTCCAGAAAATGAATATCCTTTTTCCTTGAACATAACAGTCTTTCCTGAGTTTGGCAAAGAGATTATCTCTTTGGGCAGTATTTGAACCAACATTGTAGTAGAACTTTAGCAGTATCACCACCACGGATAGATCCCGCATTGGTATCCGCATCCTTGACCAAGAAGTTGTGGGCCACTGTCAAGATGACATTTGAGCAACAAAGATACCAGAGCTGAGTTGAGATAATCGCTGACTTTCCACCATTTGCAAGTGGGTGAGCTAAAAGATTGATATAAACCATAGTCGCAGATGTAGCTGGTTGACCTTCATAATTGATATGCTTTGAGATCCTGTCACCATTGATAATGGCTCTATTTTCTTTCTCGCCTTCAGATGGACTTGCTTCTTCAGCTTTTTCAGAAATGCTCTTAGTCTCTACTTTTGGGCTATCTTTTTCTGATACAATAGCTGAAGTATCGACTTTTTCACTGGAGTATCAGGATAAGCACGGTCAGGAATTTCTTCAGGGAGTAAATCACCAGCCACTTCAGTAGTTTTTAGCCTTCTTCTGTGACTTTTCTCTATAGCAGGTTGCTTGTTTAGCAACTTCTCTTTAACAGGACTCACTACTTCTTTTTCTTTAACTGCTTCTGCTTTTTCTTTATCGACATCTGATTACTTCTTTTGCTTGACCTATCTACTTCCAGTTTTTGGTTCTGTCACAACTTCACTAGCGGCAACATTTCCAGATGCAAAAAGCAAGTCCAACTGCTACAGAAGCTACACCAACCGTTAGTTTACGAATACTAAATATTCGACTTTTTTCTATACTGTTTCATCAAATTCTCCTAATGAACAAAGAGCAGTCAGCTACTGCAGAGCCCAGTTTCTCTGGCGACAATTTTATTTCATCAGTCCTAGCTTTAAAAACTCTTCTTCCTCCCGACTCTTATCTTCTGTTTAAATTCATTTTTTAGAAATCGCTTACATTTTTTCTGAAAAATAAAAATGACTTGATTCATTACAAACGACTTTTTCGAGATTTCTCAGTATATATAAATATACTATATTATATCAAAAAATGCAAGGGTTTTCCAAAGTTTTATTAGAGTTTTTACCTAAATGATCATTTTACTGTCTAGAAAAAACCCTAAATTGGCAAAGCCAATTTAGGATTGTTTGTTTCTGAAATGATAATAAGCTCGAGCATACCCAGCAGTATTCTGATGGTGGGCAAATTCTAAGTCTTGTCTTGTCTGCCAAACTTGGAACAAGCGCATCTTTTCAAAGCCTGTACGGATTTTTCGGTTTCAAAATCGCTTCTTGCCCCATAATACCACCACCTAGGATGACAACCTCTGGATTGGCAACATAACAAATATTATGCAGACCCTTACCCAAGGTAATCCACCATACGGTCAATCCCCTCCATACAGAGTTTATTGCCTTCTGTAGCTTCTTTTGAAAATTCTGCGACCGTTCCACTGTTCCACTTCATCTCCATGAGCCTTGCTACATACTTAACAAGAGCTGTCGTAGACGCTAAATCTTGAAAGCTCCATCTTGCATATGCAGATAACCAACTTCACAGGCAGAATTACTAAAGCCATGGAAAAACTCTGGCCATCAATGATTAAAGCAACCACCGATACCTGTTCCCAATTGTCAAACAAAGCGTAATTCTGCACCCTTTTCCAGATCCAGAGACAGCTTCAGCAAGCCCTGCACAGTTGACATCATTTTCAATTTCACAAGGAATATGTAAAGCTTTCTTCAATTTCCTTTTTTAAATTGAGTTCCAGCATAGTTGGAATCTGTGGACCAGCATAGAAAATCTCACCCTTATCAGGATCAACCATTCCCGCTGAGGAAAATAGCTACACCTGACACTGGTCCTTTTTCTAGATAGCTAGCTACGATATCTTTTTGTTTTTCTGTAAGATATGTGGACCACCCTTATGAGCCTCAGTCGCTACTTCGTGAGACTCTACAAGTTGTCCATCTTGGTCAATTAAACCATATTTGATATTAGTTCCACCAATATCAATTGCAACGTAATTAGTCATAAAGCCTCCTATTGATTAGAGGAAACGCTCCTAGTTTCACGAATCAATTGAGCAGCTGCTTCTACAACTGGACGATCTTCTTCGGTCACTGGTGTAAGTGGAGAACGAACTGATCCGATATTAAGTCCTTCATTGATTTTTCAAGACTTCTTTGATAACACCGTACATGTTTCCATGTGCAGCAGTCAATTTACCAATGATAGCGTTGATTGCATATTGCAATTCACGCGCTGTTTCTAGGTCTTTATCTGCAATCAATTGGTTGAGTTTCAAGAAGAGTTCTGGCATAGCACCATAAGTACCACCGATACCAGCTTTTAGCACCCATGAGACGATCCACCGAGGAATTGTTCATCTGGACCGTTAAAGACGATATGATCTTCACCACCAAGACTAACAAAAGTTTGGATATCTTGAACTGGCATTGAAGAATTTTTAACACCAATCACACGTGGGTTCTTCAACATTTCTGTGTAAAGACTTGGAGTCAAAGCAACTCCTGCCAATTGAGGAATGTTGTAGATAACGTAGTCTGTGTTTGGTGCTGCTGCACTGATGTCGTTCCAGTATTTTGCTACTGAGTATTCAGGCAAACGGAAGTAAATTGGTGGGATTGTTGCGATAGCATCTACTCCCAAGCTTTCTGCATGACGAGCAAGTTCGATACTGTCTTTAGTATTGTTGCAAGCCACGTGAGCAATGATGGTCAATTTACCTTTAGCAACTGCCATGACTTCTTCCAAGATCAATTTACGGTCTTCTACGCTTTGGTAGATACATTCACCTGAAGAACCGTTGACATAAAGTCCTTGAACACCTTTATCAATGAAGTATTGCACCAAAGCACGAGTACGTTCTGGGCTTACTTCGCCCGCATCATCATAACATGCGTAGAAGGCAGGAATGACGCCTTCATATTTTTTTAAATCTGACATAGATTTCTCCTAAGATTTCTTATTTTCTGCTCTGGGCAGATGATTTTTTTACTATTTTAGTATACACCTTGTAAAAGCGCTTTCAATACATCTAAGCCACTTAGATTTTAATTTCTATTCATCTCCCGTAGCTTTTTCTTGTTTGAAAAGTAGTTTCATATCATTTTCAATCTGCTTGATATTTAGCAAACAATTTTTTTCCATTAATCCAGCCTGGCAAAAAGGCAAGTAGACCAAAGCCAAAAAGTAGAAATGCTGAACCACCAAGCACTAGAGTAAAGCCTGATAGATAGAGAAGCATAATGATTAATAAAATAATCGCAAGCATCAAGAAGAACCACACGAAAGTTAAAAGCTTACCAAAAGTAAGCCCTTTTGGAGTACTTCTTTCCAAGTTAAGTCATAGCGTGCAGCAATTGGATAGCTAGCCAACATAACTAGTGTTAAAAATATCAGAATTCCCAAACAAATAGCTTTAATGAGCTGGAAAGCCAGACTCAGTTTGACTCCCAAAATAGTGATAAGTCAACCACACTAATCAGAAAAGATTCCTAATTCAACAAAACCTAACTGGAGACCTAATTTCAAATTTTTGCTTAAAAGGCTCTAATATAGATTTTTGAAAAACAGGAATACGACGACTACTCTTAACTTCGAAAGATTGTCTGATAGAGACTGATTTTTAGCTACTCCAATAGTCACAATAGGCAAACAAGACACAACAAAGAGTAGGTTAACCGTCACGATATCTAAAACCTTCTCACAAAAACGCATCAGAAAGTTATCCGTATCGAATGCCGCTTTTATCAATCCAGATCCTTTATGTGCCATTGTTTGCTCCTCCTAACTGACTAATCGATTAAAATTTTAAATAAATATTTGCGAACTTTATCTTCCATACCTGCATAACCGTTAGGCTGATGAGGTTCTCCTGGGAAAAAGACTGCAAAATTGTGATATCCCAACAAAAGTGGGTATTGTTCGTGACAATGAACAAAGCCAATATCACTGGCTTCATCAAAGGCTACAGCCTCATCTTTGATGCGAGAACCGTAGCTAGAATACTCATGTCCTTCAACTAACAAATGCAAATCTGCATAGTTTTTATGATGCTCAAAGCGATCATTTTCTTCTTTGTTGAGAACATTTTCCTGTACAACTAGAAAGACCTTATCCCCATCAATATCGTATTTACCTAATTCAAAGCTATCCTTACGATGCTCATAGAGATAATCAATAGCCTTGTCCAGATTTGGGTGAATTCCCTTGTAAAAGCTAATGTTTTTTTAAATCATCAAAAAAATCATAGTAATTTCCTTCGCTTCTGATGCTTATTTCCAATTTGATTTATCTTTTTATAATTTCCCTTAAATAGTGCGGACGGAAGGTAAAATTATCCAGTGGATGATTTTTAGATAACCATGAAATGAAAGACCTAATTTTTGAGCTCCTCGCTCATTCATTTCTAGGGTCTCAGGCTAAAATAGTCCCCGAACTATTTTACTGTGAAAATTCCGTCCAAGATAAGTACAACATACTTATCTTGAATACCACTAAGATGGGAAATAACTATTCTAAAATAGTATCTAAAAAGTCAAAAATTAAGTTTATAAGTGTCTAACAAAACTTCATGAAGTAAGCAACTCCTCTCCATTTTGTAGACACTTATATATCCTGTATTCTCTTAGTCTATCAACTATACTGCTGCATACTGATAAACAGATTTGTACTATATTCAATTTTTCGCAGAGTATTATCCTTTGACAGCTCCCATAGTAATCCCTTGAGTGAAAGGATTTTTGGAAGACAAGGAAGACTGTTACGATTGGCACAGCTGCAAGAGCAGCCCCTGCCATGATCAAACCATAGTTGGTTGCCATCTCGGCCTGCATAGTCGCAACCCCGAGTGAGATGGTCAAGTTTTGACGTGAAGTCAACATTACCAATTGCATGAAGTAGTCATTCCAAGTATTGATGAAGGTAAAGATTGCAAGAGCTGCAAATCCTGGTTTCACAATAGGGAAGGCTACGCTCCAGAAGGTACGAATCTCACCACATCCATCGATTTTTAGCAGATTCGAGCAATTCTGTTGGAATGTTTTTCACTGAACTGTTTCATGAGGAAGACCCCGAAATGGCCATCCGATCAAAGGCAAGATAACTGCCCAAAGAGTGTCATGGATTCCCATGAAGTTGACGATACGTACCAATGGTACAAGGACAACTTGTTTTGGAAGAGCCATGGCAGCGATAAAGATATGCAAAAGAGAATGCGTTGTCCATAGAAACGTTTCTTAGCCAATACATAACCTGCTAGTGAAGAGGTTGCACAAACCAAGAACATAGTTACCAATGAAATGAAGACTGAGTTCCACATCCATTGCAAGGCTGGGTTTTGCACCATCAATTGTTGGAAGTTCTCCATTGTTGGAGCTTTAGGGAACCATTGTGGTGGAATCATAATGGTATCTGGTTGTGATTTGAATGCACCTGTCAAAATCCAGTAGAATGGGAAGATAAAGAGTACAGTCAATAAGAGCAAAATGATTGTTGAAATAACAGTAAAGGCTGTTAAAGGTTTCTTTTGTGTAGATTGCATAGCTGTCTCCTTTCCTTAGTATTCTACGTCGTTTCCGAGGATCTTGAATTGAGCGAAGCTGACAAGGGCAATCATAACTGCCAAGAATACACCAATAGTATTGGCATAGCCATATTCAGTCAATTGGAAGGCTTTTTCGTATAGGTAGTACATAAGTGTACTTGTTGAGTAGTTTGGACCACCAGATGTCAACAACTGAATCAAGGCGAAACATTGGAATGAGTTGATGGTTGTGATAATTGCGATATAAAGAGTTGTTGGAAGGAGGCTTGGCCATTTAATCTTCCAGAATACTTGGAACTCAGTCGCACCGTCAACACGAGCTGCTTCTACAAGTGAGTTATCAATATTACCCATTGCAGCGATGTAAAGAATGATTGGTTGACCAACTGATGTTGTCAAAAGGATAATCATAATCGCCATCAAAGCCCAGTTTTTATCTCCCAACCAAGAAATGTTTTGGCTGATGATATGACTTGACTTAAGCACGAAGTTCAAAATACCTGATAGTGGATCGTAAATCCATTTCCAAACTACTGTTACGGCAACACTACCTGTTACAACAGGAAGGAAGAAAACGAAACGGTAGAAAGATCTAGCAACGGCATTTTGTTGATAAGTTTGTGATGCTACAAAGAGCGAGAAGAGTACAACGACTGGTACAGATCCCGATAACCAAGATTACGGTATTAATCAAAGATTTTGTAAAGACAGGGTCTTTAAACATACGAATGTAGTTGTCCAAGCCCACAAACTCAAAGCTAGTCATCGAGTAGTTAAAGAAACTAGTGATGAAGCCCATGATCATTGGAGCTAAAACGAAGACGGTAAAGAAGATTAATACTGGTGCTAGGAACGCGTATGAAATAATTGTTTCCCTCATGCGAATTTTATTGACTTTCACAATTGGCACCTCACTTTCAAATAGTTTGTTTTTTGAATATCATCTGACATTGATCTAAAATCAAAATGAAATTCTTTTAAAGATTAGCTAATGTAAGAACTTCATTTTAATTTTGACCTGTCAGTTACTTATATTTTTAAACAAATGCCCCCCTTTTCGTACACAGATATGCACAGGGAAAAGGGGGGATTTCAGTTTTTATTTAGGACTTATTATTTAGCTGCTTTTTTGATTGTTTCGTTCGCTTTTTCAGTGAACGCTTTCAAAGCTGCAGCAGGTTCTTGGTCACCATTAGACACAGCTTGCAACATTGGGAACCAAAGTGTTCTCATTTCAGCAAATCCATCGATTGTGTTGTAGTATGGTGAATAGTATTGAGTCCAGCTACCAATTGTTTCCATACGTTTATCATCATAGAGTTTTCCAAATGAAGTACGAACTGGGAATGCACCTGTACGAACTACGTCTTTAGGACCCCATTCTTTGTCATCTGCGATGAATTGGATGAATTTCTTAGCTGCTGCGACTTTCTTTTCGTCTTTGTTGTTGAATACTGCAAATCCGTTTACAAGGTATTCAAGAGCAGGCTTACCTGAGTCAGATGGGAATGGTACTTCAACCACTTCAACTTTACTTGCTTCCAAGAGCTTAGCTTGGATACCGTTTTGAGCTGGTGCCCAAAGGATTGTGTAAGAAGTTTGACCGTTTGCAAAGTTTGGATATCTGCACCACCGTCAAATTGTGAACCGTTGTTCAACAAACCGTCTTTGATCCAGCTAGATGCTTTTTCAAGACCTTTAACGAATTTAGGATCGTCAGTTGTGTATTTCGTTACTTCTTTATCAGTTACAGATCCGCCATAAAGGTTAGCGATGAAGGCACGTGTTCCTTGGTCTCCCCCTTGACCTGAACTGAACAATGAACCTGGTGTGTAGCCTTTATCTTTAAGCGCTTTCAAAACTTTTTCGAAGTCATCTGTTGTCCAACCTTCTTTTACAAGGTTTGCAACTCCTGCGTCTTCCAACATTTTCTTGTTCATAGCCATGTAGAATGGTGCAGAACTGATTGGATACATGTAAGCTTTATCACCAGCTTTACTTGCTTGGATGATGTTATTGTTGTTAACATCTTTCACAAATTCGTCTGTAAAGAGGTCGTTCAAGTCAGCCAATTTACCATTTTTACCGTATTGGATAATACGCCCTGGTGCGTCAAAGAGTACGTCTGGAGCAGTTCCTGCTTCGATTGCTGTAGTGATCTTTTCAGGACCAGATTTGAAGTCGATTGTTTCTAGTTTAACTTTGATATCTGGATTTGCTTTTTCGAAAGCTTCGATGATAGATTTTTCATAAGTTCCTACACCGTCACCAGTTTTTTCTTGAGTAAAGACTGGGAATGCCCACCAAGTGATTTCTGTTTTTCCTGAATCACTTGCAGCGTCTTTTTTAGCGTCTGATTTGCCGCAAGCAGCAAGAGATAGAACCGCAGCACCTGCAAGTACTGTACAAGCTAGTTTTTTAAATTTCATTTGTATTCTCCTAAATGATGATAAGCGTATCCGAATCGGATAATGAGTAATGTCGACTTTGTATACGTTTTCATTTTTTCCTACTAATCAACCACTCTCCTCGTTTTTTATATTGTGTTATTTAAGACCCGCAACAAATCGTTCCGTAATCTCTTTTGGTCTAGTAATAGCGCCACCAACTACGATACCTCGCACTCCGTAACCTAGGATTTGCTTAGCTTGTTCTGGTGTGTGAATTTTTCCTTCTGCGATAACGTCTACTCCTGCATCGCAAAGTTTCTTAATCAGTTCAAAGTCTGGGCCATCCACTTTTGGACTGTAAGAAGTGTAACCTGATAAGGTTGTTCCGACAAAGTCAATTCCTGCTTCAACTGCTGTGAGACCTTCCTCAAAGGTACTTGTGTCAGCCATCAAGAGTTGATTTGGATATTTTTCTTTGATCTGGCGGATAAATTCTTGGATCTCTAAGCCATCATGACGTTCACGCTTGGTACAGTCCAAAGCAATGACTTCGATGTCAAGAGCTGCTAGTTCATCCACCTCTCTCATAGTCGCTGTGATGAATGGTTCCTGTGGTGGATAATCACGTTTAATAATTCCGATAATCGGAAGTTTAGTGACCTCTTTAATCTCCTTAATATCTCGAACACTGTTTGCCCGGATACCGACTGCACCACCTTGTTCAGCTGCTTTCACCAACAAGGGGATAACTCCTCCCGCTTCTGTGTAGAGCGGTTCATGAGGAAGTGCCTGACAAGAAACGATGATTCCATCTTGACTTCCAAGCTCATCACAAGCGCTTCTTTACTGATTTGTGGCATCTACTTTCCTCCTTTTCTTTTTCCTTTGTGTTTATGTGACTATTATAGCCTATTATTGAAGCGCTTCAATAACTTTGTGTTAGAACAGATTGGAGTTTCAAAACAATTTATACCAGTTTCTTCTGAAAGTAGTTTCAGGGACTCTAAATCTTCCTATCACTCTAAATCTTAAACCAGCTCCTTTTGAAGAAAAGGCTGCAATAAATTTCACATGACCCTTTCTAACTAAGATCTAGTTTCACTAAGGAAACCTTCAATTTTAACGATTTGACTAATCTTCTTTTCTCTTTCCTGTGCCAGCATACCAAGGAGCATCCCACAAGTCCTGGCAGAAGGGCAGAGGCATTCTACTTCCTGTCTTAGGGAAGAACATCTTTGACGAACTGTAGGTGCTTGAGTAGGTCTTATCTTGTGACAGCAGCTAGTATACAATAGACTGCTGACCTTTAGATTCCGATCTTTATGGCTTGCCTTCAGAACCCTTGATGCCACCTACAAATCCTAAGTTTGTTGGAATAGCGTCATTCTTCACACTGCCCGTGAATGTTATAATTTGCACTGCTGCTTCATCACTATTGACTCCACGGTAAATTCTGGATTTTCAGCAGTCGCAGCTTTGGCACCATCTACACCACCTGTGAATTCTGATACTACGCACAGCTGTTTCACTTTACCATTGACCCCCTGTAAATTCTGGAATTCCAGCAGTCGCAGCTTCTACACCATTAACACCACCTAAATTGAAACTGTGACAATGCCTACTCATCGTTGGTAGCTCCAGAGAATACCTGCTCCTTCAAGACTCACTGGAGAGATTGTGCATACTCTCAATAGCTCCAGAAGCAAGTCCGGTTATTTCCTGACCTAGATCTGACTTGTCTATTGTAAATAGCAGAGTCTTAGTATCGTACTGGGTCATGAAGTTTACTTTTTTACCATTTGCCAACTGAAGTGTTGGAATTTTGTTGACCAAAACTTCTGAATCAAACTCTACTGCAAGAATTCCTGGCCATTTTTCAATAACAGATTTAACTTTGGCTTCTTTAGGAGAAATTCTTTCCTTGGTTAAGAAATCCCAGTTGAATTTCTTGAAGGATAGAGTATAAGGATTGCCACCAGCTTCATGATGTTCGTACAAGAGACCAAATTCTTTTGGTCCGATTTGTTGAAGTGAGTTATAGGCATACTCTCCTTCTTGAATCAAATGATGATGTAGCCAAGTCAACTCACCATCTTCTTCTACGCGAGCTACTCGAATATAACCATTCTTACGACCTGGGCCATTGGCATTTGCTAGAAGGATATACTCCTTACCATCTTGAACCGTATGAGTCGCCGCCATTTGAACATAAACATCTGGTACATCATAGCGTGCTACATAGTTGTCCCATGTAATACCACCATCATAACTTGTCGCAACCTGCAAGTCACCTGTCAAACCACGCATAAAGAGTTTCAACTGACCATTGTTCAGCTGAACAACAGAAGATTCCGTATTTGAGCATAGTAATTGTTCATGTTACTTGAATCAATTACTGTACCATCATAAAGTGTACGGTTATCATTGACACCGCCACCCATATGCCAAGTCTTACCATGGTCGTCTGAGTAGATGATACGAGATGATTGAGATCCGTTGAGGTGGTTGGTTCTGTTTGTCGTATAAACAGGAACGACGATCCGACCTTTATGAGGTCCATTCTGGAGGGTAATGCCCACTCCAGGTCCCACACCTAAGAATTTCATCCAATCAGCTTTGACCATTGGGGTAATATCTTGTGGTGCAGACCAAGTCTTGCCGTCATCATCACTATAAGACATCCAGAGATAGCTGTCTTTAGCAATTCTAAATGGAGAGGTTTTATTGCTTGTAAAGTAGATATTTCCTAGCAGTTGCTCACCCTGATAAAGGTCGCCTTTATCGCTATAAGCCGGCTTGACTGGATTTACAACAACACGGTAATCCGTTGCCTGACCATCTGGTGTGTAGACAACACCATTTTCACGAATGGTATAGGCTCCATTTTCTCCTTCACGGTAGAGAATTTGGTAGGTTTTTCCATCAATTTCTTTATAAGCTTCCTCTTTTTCAGCTGACATTCCAAAGATACCTTTTCCTTCTGGGAACATATCATAGACTGAAAAAATGCGTTTGGTTTCAGTATCTTGGGCTAAAACCATATCGATATTTACTGGTGAACCAACAGATGGATCAGTAGCTTTTGGATTGTCGCGTAGATTCGTAAGTGTGATACGATCGCCCCATGTTTGACCCTGATCTTCACTTCGTTTGACGACCATACCGATATCGCCCCAGTCATAGTGGTGCAAACGACGTTCGTCAGCTCCAGCAATCAAAGTTCCCTTGTCAGTCTTAAGGAGGGCTGGAATACGATAGCTATTAATGCCATCTGGATTTGACTGCCCATTTTTTACCAGCTTCAAAGACATCCTTTTTATCTGTTATCTCAGCTCCTTCTGGAAGCTTTTTCTCTAATTCGGATCTTTCAAATAGGTAGCTACGATTTTGAACTTCTTCTGGACTCAAGGCACGATCATAAACAGTTAGATTACGAACTTGTAAACCTGCCCCCCAAACCATACTTCCTGCACGATTTGTGGTACCAATTTGCATATGATTCACATCAGGCATATCTTTGATAAAGCGTCCTGATTTCTTACTTGTTCGTGACAAAACTCCATTTACATAGAGACGAACTTGCCCATCTGGAGAATCTGCACTTGGTCTTTCAACTGTAAAGGTTACTGAGTTCCACTGACCTGGTTTGACAGTTAATGGTGCGTCTGTGTATCGATCATAAAATTGGTCGCCGTTTTGATCGCGGCCCTCAATCAAGGCAACGTTGTTGTAAACAGCCATGGTGAAATATTCATTTCGAACCGTATCACTTGAGACTGAGAAAAGGTTGTAAAATGCTGGTGCAGAAGCATCTGGTTTGAACTCCATATGAATGGTCGCATTTTGAAGCTGTTTCAGTTTGCCCAATTGCTCTGTCAGATCAATTCTATTGCTATTTGCAGCATTAGTCTCTACATCTTCCTTTTCAAGAACAGTATTGACATTTTCCAACTCTCTAGCATAGTAATCACGTGGAAGCGCTGCTGGATCTTTTTCGGTTTCTCTAGTTGCTTCTGCCGTTTCTGCTGTTGCAGTTGTCTCTGTTCCAGTATGTGCTTCTGTAGATGCATGTGTGACTGTATCTACCCCATTAGACTCTGTCGCACTCTTTTCAGTATCTACTGCTTTTTTTCTGCCTGATCCTTCTCTACTCCTAGTTCTGTCGTTTCCTTATTGGTAGTTGTTGCTTCTTGTGCTAATACTGGCGATGCACCAAAAACAACTGCTCCAATCACTACTGAAGCGGCTCCTACTGTAAATTTGCGAATTCCGTATCGTTGTTTTCTATCCAACTGATTATGCTTCATCTTTCTTCCTTTCATTTTTTAAAAATAAAGCGCTTTCTTTTTTTGCTTAAAATTTTTTTAGTCATCTGACTAAATGACAAAAAAATTACTTTTTTTCACGAATGGTTACACTCGCTCTTTCAAATTTTTCTCTCACTTAACGACCCATCGTTAACTAGAGTCTCCTACTCCTTTCAAATTTTATCTTATTCTCATTATATAATAAATTTTCCTATTTTTAAGATAGATGAATATAGAACAGATTTTCACTTTCAGTTTTTTTGAAACCTAAAACTCAGACATTTGAAACTACTTTTCGGATGCTTTGAATTTTTTCAAACAGAAAATTGCTTCATTCGGTTGGATCGTTTTTTTAATGAACTTTATCTCAAACTTATACTCAATGAAAATCAAAGAGCAAACTAGGAAGCTAGCCGCAAGCTGTACTTGAGTACGGTAAGGCGAAGCTGACGTGGTTTGAATTTGATTTTCGAAGAGTATTAACTATTTGACTCCTGATTTATCTAGATCAAAAGGCCGTAACTAGTTCTAGTCACGACCCTTTCTAATATAAGATCAAATTCCTCTATGAATTTCGTTGATTTTAACTATTTCATTGATCTTCTTTTTTCTTGCCCATGGCAATCATACCTAGGAGCATGCCTACAAATCCTAGAGAGGCAAGAGGAGCAACATCTTCACTTCCTGTTTCAGGAAGAAGTTGCTGACGAGCAGCAGGGGCTTGATAAGTTTTATCTTGTGCCATAGCTTGAACCACAATTGACTGTTCTCCCTTATACTCTGAGACCTCATGGACAGCAGCTTCAGCACTGTTTGTACCACCTACATACGCTGGAACTTCTGTACTCGCAGCTTCTAGACCATTAACACCACCTGTGTATTCTGGAACCTCTAACTTAGCAGCTCTCTAATCCATTGACGCCACCTGTATACTCTGGAACTTCTAACTTAGCTGCCTCTACTCCATTGACGCCACCTGTATACTCTGGAACTTCTAACTTAGCAGATTCTACTGCATTGACGCCACCTGTGTATTCTGGCACCTCTAACTTAGCGGATTCCACTGCATTGACGCCACCTGTGTATTCTGGGACTTCTAACTTAGCAGATTCTACCGCATTGACACCACCTGTATACTCTGGTGCTTCTAACTTAGCGGATTCCACTGCATTGACGCCACCTGTGTATTCTGGCACCTCTAACTTAGCGGACTCCACTGCATTGACACCACCTTCGAACTCTGGAATTTCTGATGTAGTTGCTTCCTCACCATTGACGCCACCTTCGAAGGCTGGAACGTCATGAATGACAGATTCCCCTTTTGAACTTTCTACTAGACTACCTTCTGGAACTTCATGGACCGCGGCTTCCTCACCGTTCACACCACCTTCAAAGGCTGGCACATCATGAACGGCTGCTTCGGCACCATTAACCCCACCTTCAAATTCCGGAACTTCGTTAATAGTTCCTGGTGGATTTTCTTCAACCTCTATTTCTGGAATTTCATGAACGGCTGCTTCCTCGCTGTTCACACCACCTGAGAAGTCTGGCACATTATGAACGGCTGCTTCCTCACCGTTGACACCACCATCAAAGGCTGGAGCCTCATGAACTGCACCTTCTTCACCATTGACTGCACCTGTAAATTCTGGGACTTCATGAATTTCTGCTTTTGCACCATTTTTCCCACCAGGGACTCCTGCACCTTCAAGACTTACAGGCAAATTATGCATGCTCTCAATTGCACCATCAATGATTTCTGTAATTTCTTGACCAATATCTTCCTTGTTAACTGCGAAAAGCAATGTTTTTGTATCGTATTGCGTCAAGAAAGTCGCAAAGTTCCCATTTGCCAATTTAAGAACTGGTGGTTGATTCACCAATACTTCAGAATCAAATTCTAGAGCAATGACATTTTTGCTCATCTCCACAGCATTTTTCACAGTTGCTTTTGTTGGTGCAATTCTATCCTTGCTTAAGAAATCCCAGTTGAATTTCTTATAAGACAAGGTGTATTCATTTTGAGTGGCAGTTGCATGCTCATAAAGTAAGCCAAATTCACCATTTCCAAGATCTTGCAAGGAGTTATAAGCAAATTTGCCACTTTGAATTGGATTGTGCTTGAGCCAAGTTAGATCTCCATTAGCTTCCACACGCGCTAAGTGCACCAGACCATTGTAACGTCCTGGCCCACCTGCATTACTGAGGATGATATATTCCTTACCATCTTGTACCGTATGAATGGCAGACATTTGAACGTAGACATCTTTGACATCTGAATAGCGTTTTACATCTTTTTCCCAAGTTGCTCCACCGTCTTTACTCGTTGCAACTTGCAAATCCCCTGTCAATCCACGCATGAAGAGTTTGAGATCCCCATTATTCAACTGAACAACAGTTGACTCAGTATTTTGAGCACCTGGATTATTCATAGTTGAAGAGTGAATTGTTTGGTTGCCTACTGGGCGGTTATCATTGACAGCTTCACCAGCGTGCCAAGTTTCACCATGATCATCTGAATAAATAACGCGAGAAGACTGGGATCCACTTAGGTAGGATACGTTGTTTGTTGTGTAGGCTGGGATAACCAGACGCCCTTTATGAGGTCCTGAATGCAAGGCAATACCTGTACCAGGTCCAGTACCTAAGAAGTGCATCCAGTCCTTACGAATGCCGTATGTAATATCTTTAGGTGCAGACCAAGTTTTTCCATCATCATCGCTATAAGACATCCAGAGATAGTTAGTGTTTGAAACTCTAAAGATATTCTTGTCGCTATAATCGAAGTAGACATTACCAATCAGTTCTTCACCCTTGTATAGATCACCCTTATCACTATAAGCTGGTTGTTTGGGATCAACTACAACTCGATATTCTGTCTTTCTATTTTTCAGGGATCAAAGACTTCACCATTTTCACGGATTGTATAACGTCCCTGCTTCACCTTTTTTTGTATAGAACCTGATAAACCTTATCTCCAATTTGCTCATAGGCTTGTGGTGCTTTTTCCTGGTAAATCTCTGACAGCTTCACCTTCTACGAACATATCAAAAAAATAGAGAAGATTCGCTTAGTTTTTCGGATCTTGGACTAGGGCCATGTCAATGTTGACTGGTGATCCCGCATGAGCTCTTCTGGCATTCTCATTATCACGAGGATTTGAGATGACAATTCTATCTCCCCATGTTTTGCCCTTATCATCACTACGACGAACAACCATACCGATGTCGCCCCAGTCAGAGTGATGCAAGCGTCTCTCATCTGCACCAGCAATTAAGGTTCCCTTATCAGTTTTCAGCAAGGCTGGAATGCGGTAGCTTGCGATACCATCTTTATTTGGCTTGCGGTTCTCACCACCTTCAAAAACATCCAGTTTATCAGTAACTTCTGCTCCTTCAGGAAGTTTCTTCTCCAACTCTCCTCTTTCAAAAAGTTGGCTACGTTTTTTAACTTCTTCTTGAGAAAGAGCACGGTCATAAATAGTTAGATTACGGACTTTAAGATTGGCACCCTCAGAAGTTTTTTTGCCTGTGCGTTTTGTTGTACCAATTTGTACATGGTTGACATCTGGCATATCTTGAATGAAACGACCAGACTGAGGACTTGTACGCGACAAGACACCATTCACATAGACACGAACTTGACCTTTTGGTTGGTCTGCATTTGGTCTTTCAACTGTAAAGGTTACAGAGTTCCACTCACCTGGCTTAATCTTCAAAGGAGCAGTTTTATAATCACCATAGAATTGGTTTCCATTTGCATCACGACCTTCAACGATAGCTGTGTTATCAAGGATGGCCATAGTGAAATACTCATTTACTTTGGTATCACTAGAAACTGAGAAGAGGTTGTAAAAACGTGGAGCAGATGCATCTGGCTTAAACTCCATATGAATGGTCGCATTTTGAAGTTTTTTAAGCTTGTCGAGCTCCTCCTTCATGTCAACTCTTTGACCGTTTGAAGGATTGGTTTCAACATCTTCTTTCTCTATAACAGTATTGGCATTTTCCAACTCTCTTGCATAAAAGTCACGGGGAATGTTTCCAACTTTCTCGTCTTCACTCTCTGTAGCTGGAGTTTCGTTTGATGCTTCTGTTTCTGTTGGTTTTTTTCAGACCCTGGGTTTGCTTGCAACTCTTCACGGCTCACTTCTGTGCCCTTATCTGTTGCCGTTGCCAATTTGTCTGCAAGTTCCTTATCGAGATTTGTCAGATTTCCTGTCTCTACTTCCTTAGGCAATTCTGGCAAAGATTGCCCCGCTGTTTCACCATTCGTTGATGGCGCCTCTTGAGCCAAAAGCAGGGCAGCACCAAAAACAACCGCTCCAATCACTACTGAAGCTGCTCCAACTGCAAATTTCCGAATTCCGTATCTCTGTTTTTCTATCAAAATCTCTCTGATTCATGTTTTTCCTTCCGTTATTTTTAAAAAAATAAAGCGCTTTCTTTTTTTGCTTAAAAATTTTTTTAGCCCTTCAGACTAGCTGCAAATAAGAAACTGTATTATTGAATGGAATTGCCATTCTTTATAAAATGAAATGCTGTTGCGCTTTTATAAATTCCAAGTTAAAAGATTCGCAACTAGCTATACTCCTTTCACCTTTTTATCTTAATCATATTATATAATAAATATTCTAAATTTTTAGACTTTATAATCTATAATAGATTCTACTTTCAAAGATATTTAGAAGTTTCAAACCACCTGAAACTACTTTCTCATTATCTGAGTCACATAAAGAAAAGCCTGTAGTTCATTCGAAACTACAGAGCTATTTTCAATTTTTAGTGACCAAGATAGGTAAAGGGGATCTCACTGCCACACAACCAGTTGTAAACTTGATCATTGACATGAACATTCATGGCTTCATGAGCATATTCAGGCATGATACGATAACTCTTTTCACAAGCCAAACGGTTGTAAATAGCAAACTGAGTGATTGGGATAGCAGACATCGTCATCAAGTCCAGTAATCATCCGAACTTCCCCCTTAATACGATGGGCAAGATTTTTCACATCGATATAGCTAAGCGTCTCCATGATTTGTTCTTCTGTTTCATGGAATGGATCATGAAACTTGAAGTAACGAAAGAGCTCGTCATAGGCTTCGCTGGTATTGCCAATTTCTAGTACTCGTCTAAAGTCTGATAAGAATGGATAAATAGCAACAGTTCGTTTGATACGTGGATTGAGCCCTGCAGCCACTAAAGCCAGCGCTCCACCTTGTGAAGCTCCGTAACTAGCCAACTGCCCTTCATCTACTTGAGGCAGACTAGCGACAATTTCAACCAATTGATAAATATCAAGATAGACATCCTTGTAGAAGAGTTGCTCTTTTCCTTCTACTGCACCACGAATGATATGGCCTTTTACTGTATTTCCTAGTGGAGAACGCTGACCATCTTGTGAGTACCCAGACTGACCTCTGACATCCATCGATACGACACCATAGCCAGCCACTGTAAATGCGAGCATATCTGTCCAATCCCAGCAACGTCCCATATAGCCATGGAAGTGGAAAATGGCCGGTACTTTCTGTTCTGATTTTGGTAAGATCACGCGTGCATAAACAAGCCCATCACGTGTACCTTTAAAGGTTAACTCATAGCACTTCACGTTTGGAATACGAAATTCACGTTCCTCTAGTTGGTAATCTGGCAAGACCGAAACCTTCTCAACCTCCCCATCCCAAAAAACATCGAAATCTTGAGGAACTTCATCTCTTCCCTTATAAGTTTTCATTTCTTCTACTAATGCTGGATTTCTCATAAAACCCTCCTTAATTTTGTAACCGTTACCATAACTCTAGCACATATAGGTAGGCTTTGCAAGATAGATTTTTAAATAGAAAGTGATTTTAATTTTGAAGATTCATAAAAGCTTATCTGAAAGTAGTTTTATCCATTCCATTCTGTATAACTTTCAAAGAATAACAGCTTCTTTTCTCTCTCTCCTCCAAGAGTCATTGAAGACTAGTCTTATACTCTTCGAAAATCAAATCCAAACTAGGTCAGCTTTATCTGCAACCTCAAAGCCGTACTTTGAGCAACCTGCGACTAGCTTCCTAGTTTGCTCTTTAATTTTTCATTGAGTCTTAGCATTTTTTTCGGATATATAGTTGTCTATCTTTAAACTAATGTTCTTTTATCAAAAATAAAAAAAGTTTCATAATCTTAATAGAATTGTTCTACCAAGATTACAAAACTCTTTCTTATTTCAAATCTTTTTTATAGCGTTCCAACTCTGCTTGATTTGCCCAAACATAGTGACCTGGACGAATTTCTACCATAGAAGGTTTATCAGTTTCATAGTCATGTTGATCTGGATCATAGACTTTCAAAACTTTTTTTACGTTCCAAGATTGGGTCTGGAATAGGAACAGCTGATAGAAGTGCTTGTGTATGGATGAACTGGATTGTTAAACAATTCTTCAGTCTCAGCCACTTCAACAATAACACCCTTTATAAATTACCGCGATACGATCAGAGATGAAACGAACTACTGACAAATCGTGGGCGATAAAGAGATAAGTCAATCCTAATTCTTTTTGGAATTTCTTGAGCAAGTTCAAAAACTTGGGCACGTACTGAAACGTCCAAGGCTGAAATTGGCTCATCCGCAATAACGAAGTCAGGTTGCATAACCAAGGCACGGGCAATCCCTGATACGTTGACGTTGTCCACCTGAAAACTCATGTGGGATAACGTGTCAAGTGTTCAGCCAAAAGTCCCACTTCACGAATGATATTTTTTGAACTTTTTTTCTTTTCTCTTCTTCATCTTTAAATAAATGGTAGTTATAAAGACCTTCAGAAATGATATAGTCAACCGTTGCACGTTCATTCAAACTTGCAGCAGGGTCTTGGAAAATCATTTGGATACGACGGATTAATTCCGAAGCTTGTTCACGTGATTTTTTACCATTAATTTTTTGACCTTCAAAGATGATATCACCTTTTGCTGGTATCATTAAGACCGATAATAGCACGACCAATTGTTGTCTTACCACTACCAGACTCTCCAACAAGTGAGAAAGTTTCTCCTTTGTTGATAAAGAAGTTCGCATTTTTAACAGCGACAAACTTTTTGCTTCCTTCACCGAAGGAAATTTCTAAGTCTTTAATTTCTACTAATTTTTCAGACATTTCCTTCCTCCTAGTCCTCAAGATGTGAAAGCCCATCTTTTTCACGAATCTTGTCGTGTAAATCTGCAATCACCGATGGTTTTTTTCAACTTTTTGGAGCTTGTTCATGAAGCAACCATGTCTTAGCCCAATGAGTATCAGATACTGCAAACTGAGGTGCTTTTTTTCCTCGAAGTCAATCTTCATAGCATAATCTGAACGAAGAGCAAAAAGCATCTCCCTTCAATTCAGTATAAAGCGATGGAGGTGTTCCAGGGATTGAGTATAATCCACCCTTTGTCATCCGCAAGTTGAGGCAAGCTTGACAAGAGACTCCATGTATATGGGATGACGTGGGTCGTAGAAGATTTCTTCAACAGTACCATACTCGACGATTTCACCAGCATACATAACCGCAACTTTATCAGCGATACTTGCTACGACACCCTAGGTCGTGAGTGATAAAGATTGTTGTAAAGTGGTATTCGTGTTGAAGTGATTTCAACAAAGTCAATAATCTGTGCCTGAATGGTCACGTCAAGAGCTGTTGTCGGCTCATCACAGATAAGAATGTCTGGACGACAGGCAAGAGCAATCGCGATAACGATACGTTGACGCATTCCTCCAGAATATTGGAAATGGGATACTCATCAAAACGTTTCTCAGCATCTGGAATACCAACCTTTATTCATATAGTCGATAGCCATCTCTTTAGCTTCTTGAGCAGTCTTGCCTTGGTGTTTAATAATAACTTCTGTGATTTGACTTCCGATTGTCTTGATAGGGTCTAGACTGGTCATCGGATCTTGGAAGATAGTTGCAATCTTTCGCACCACGAATACTTTTCCCATTCTTTATGAGAAGATAAGGTTGTCAAATCTTGTCCACGGTAATTAATACTACCTTGTGCAATACGACCATTTTCTTCCAACATTCCTGTGAATGTTTTTTTGTCAAAACTGATTTACCTGAACCTGACTCCCTCAACTAACGCGAGGACCTCTCCCTCAATCAAATCGATGGAGACACCTCGAATAGCTGTCAAAAATCTTGTCACGAACATCAAATTCCACGACAATATCTTGAGCAGTCAAAATTACATTTTTTTCCTTTTTATCATGTCTACTCCTATCTATGTGTACGTGGATCACTAGCATCCGCTAGGTTTTGACCAACAACGAACAGTGACAAGGATACCAAGACCAAAGTTGTCAATGGAATCCAGAAGAGATATGCATTGGTTGTTACGTTCTGAGAATAATCTGAAATCAAACGTCCCAAACTTGGTACTGTGATTGGCAAGCCAAGTCCAAAGAATGATAGGAAAGTTTCATATGAGATAAAATGCTGGAAGCATTTGTGATGTACTCGTAACAATAACAGATACCAATTGAGGGCATGATATTTTTTCATAATAATCTTTGTAGTTGGTGTTCCCCAAGTGTACGTGAAGCAAGGTTGTACTCTAAATCACGGTAACGTAACATTTGGATACGAATTGAATGGGCAACACCAATCCAAGTGGTTACACTCATGGCAAAGATCAAATTCCAGAAACCTGCACCGATAGAGTAAGTCAAAACAATAACGATCAAAAGTGATGGGATATTGTTGATAACGTTGTAGACTTCCATCATGATACGGTCAACTGATTTTTGAGATACCCCCAGATTCCACCAATGACAACACCGATAACAAAGGTTGACAAAGGTCGCAATGACAGAAATCAAGATAGAGTTACGAGCTCCAAAACCAGACACCATCAAAGAGAGATTTACCATTACTATCTGTACCAAAACCAATGCTCAGCATTTGGCTTAATGTAACGAGCGCTAAAAATCATTTACCTTACTTACATCATTGAAAGTCAAAAATCAGAGAAACATTGGTAGATGAAACTCATCAAATACAACTGCAATCAAAGATACCAAGCATGATTACTGTTGATTTTTTTCTTCAAAAACTGTCTAAAAACAGAACCCCAGTATGAGTAGGCAGGAGCATCAATTGCTTCAGAGGCATAAATCATCTCGTTTTTACAAACTGAAATTTTTCATTACTAATTGTAGACATTATTTGCCTCCTTTCTCTGTCAATTTAATACGTGGGTCAATAATGGTCATCCAAATATCTCCGATCAAGGTTTGAGAAAGATTGAAACACATGTGAAAGATAAAGACGAGACCAACTACCATATTGTTGTTTGAAGCTTTTACAGAGTCGATCAACATTTTACCCATACCTGGGAAGGCGAAAGACTGTTTCAGTAAGAGTTGCTCCACCAATAACACCAATAATTGAGCCTGGGATACCAGAAACAAGTGGTACCATAGCATTTTTTTAAAGATGTGCTTATCAGAAATCTCTTTTTCAGACAAAGACCTTTAGCTCGAGCAAAACGAACGAAAAGTCTTGAGATTGCAAGTCAATCATATAACGACGAATCCAAATTGCTACAGTAGGTGCTCCTAGTAAAGCCCAGAATCACTGCATGGGAAGGACATAAGAACGCCAATCACCAGCACCCAAGATTGGGAATGAATCTGGGAAGCCGATTGAAGAACCAATCAAACGAATAATATAAACTAGGGCAATCGTTGGAAGAGCCAACAAGAACGTTAGAGTCCCTGTTGAGAAACTATCGATCCAAGTAGTTTTTTGAAACGAGCCATTGCTGAACCAAGAGGAATCGCAATCGCATATGAAATCGCAAGACCAATCAAACCAGTGATAGCAGAACTTGCAATCATAGATGGGTACTGATAGTTGCTTTCAGTAGCTGTATATGGATCATCTTTACCGTAGTTGGCTACTTCACGAGCATCAGCTTGACTCGGAGATTTATAAGTTCTTGAGTAAATGTTAACTGATGATGTTTTTCTTTACCAGTTGGGAATTGAACTTCAGATGTCTTCGTTTGTCCTTGTCCTTGTGTAATAACTTGAAGAACAGGAGTATTTGCATAAGTTGGATAAGAATCTCCTAGGTTCAAGTTGACAAAGTTTTGGTGAACAAATGGGAACTGACTATTGAAGTACAAGAGGTATTTGTGTTTAGTACCTGAACCCACAAGAGACCAGCCGATAGCAGGGTCATTCTCAAAACGCAAATAGCGCTCTAAGTTAGGGATTCTCAGGGTCTTGGATCTTGTTTGTATGGTCAATATCAAGCAAGTTTGCGTAGAATTTGAACACACGCTCAAAAAAAATAGGAATTTCACGAGTAGCATAGAATTGACCGCCTCTGTAAACTCACCTAGAGTCCAACCATTACCCAAGTTGTTGGATATTTTTTTCATAGATAGCTTTTATTTGTATCATTTGCATCTACTGTAACAGAAGAGTCAATGCTACTAGCTTTTTTTCCTGCAACTCTTTCGTATCGTAATATTCGATATAACCCATACGCTCATAAAGACGGTATTTTTCATAGTTATCACGTTTATCAGCTGTTGTTGCAATTTTTATTGTAGTTAGTATCTTGTTTGAAGATCAACTTCCGTGGAACCATCGTATAGATGATTGTGTAAATCAAGGTCGTTACTAAGAAAAATAGAAACCAACGACCGCAAGATACGCATAAAAACATATTTTTTTCATATTATTTCTTTAAAATCCCTAAAAAGAACCTTTCTCCTTTAGGAGAGAAAGTTCTGATGAGCATTATTTATTTCACATGACTCGCTAACTCTTTTTGAGCTTTTTTTCGTTTGATTCAGCTTTTTTTCTTTTGAGCCATTTTTTTCACGAGCTTCTTTGTACTCTTTTGGTTGTTACAGTGTTAGCTTGCAATTGAAGGTACTTGAAGTATACATCTGAACCTTTATCACCAGATTGAGTGTAAGAGGCTGAGAATGGTACTACACGAGAAATAATTGGTGCTGCTCCTGAAGAAGACATGGCTGGAAGGAAGAGTGAGCTATCTGTCAACCAAGCTTGAGCTGCTGCATATTTCTCATAACGTTTGTTAAGATCGCTTGTTTCACTAGCTGCATCATCAACTAATTTGTCATAGTCTTTTAGGCCAACTTGAGTAACTGCTGGGTTTGATGGATTATCATAGCCCATGTAGGTCTTAGTTGTTTCGCTATTAGTTGATTTTAGGATATCAAGGTAAGTTGATGGATCATCATAGTCTGGGTTCCATCCAACAGCACCTGAAAGGTCCCAATCTTCTGCTGCCGCACTAGCTGCGTAGTATGTGATATTGTGTAATTCATCTGTAGTGATTTGTTGGATATCGATAACTACATTATCTGTGCCCAAAGCTGTCTCAACAGATTGTTTGAATGATTGGATACGAGCGATATAGTTTTTAGAAGTTTGGTCAACTGGAATATCCAAGTGAATTGGGAATTTCACGCCATCTGCTTCCAAAGTCTTCTTAGCTTTAGCAAATTCTGCTTTCGCTTTATCAGCATTGTAAAGACCATCTTGAGCATCCGCAAAGTTTACATCTTTCCATTCATCACCATAAGAAACGACCTTCTCAGTGACCAAATCACCAAATGATTTTCCGTTTGCTGAAACAAATTCTGGTTTTACGAAGAGGTTACGGACAGCAAGGGCTGCTCCATCCTTACCATTTAGCTGAGCTGAATAAGCAGTACGATCAAAAGCAAAGTTCAAAGCTTGACGGAAATCTTTGTTAAGAAGGGCTTTCTTAGTAGAAGTTTTTTCTTCGTCAGTTGTTTTTGATGTGTACTTATAGCTTTGACGATCAATGTTAATACCTAAACCAGCAATACCTGCTCCCTGCGGATTATAGTAGATATTGTCTTTATATGTTTCTGCTACCTTGGAATAGTTTGAGCTAGTAGGGAAGAGACGGGCATAACTGTATGCACCATTTGTAAAGTTACGCTCAAGTGACTCTTGGTCTGAACCATCATAATAAGAAAGTGTTACAGTATCGATGTGAACATTATCTTTATCCCAATACTGTTCATTCTTCGCAAATTCGATAGAAGACTTAGCCGTCAACCCTTTAAGCAAGAAAGGTCCATTGTAAAGCAATGATGTTGGATCTGTCGCCTTACCAAAGTCTTTTCCTTTTGATTTTTCAAACTCTGCGTTCAAAGGCCAGAAGATTGCGTAAGACAATTTAGAGTTCCAGTATGGTTCTGGTTGGTTCAAAGTGTATTGAAGAGTGTAATCATCAACAGCTTTAACACCTACAGCAGAGAAGTCTGTATTGTTCCCTGATATATAGTCAGCCAATCCTTTAACAGAATTTTGTGCTAGGTAAAGAGCGGCTGATTTATTGTCGGCTGCGTGTTTCAAACCTGTAACAAAGTCATTTGCAGTTACTTCCGCATATTCTTCACCATCAGATGTGAGCCATTTTACACCTTTACGAATTTTATAAGTGTATGTCAAACCATCTTGAGACACTGACCAGTCTTCAGCGACTGCAGGAGTAAGGTTACCATACTTATCATTTGTAAAGAGTCCATCGATACCATTTGAAGTAGCAACTTTTGTACTTTGTTTCCCAGAGATAAGGTAGTCCAATGTTTCTGGGTCAGCAGTATAAGTATAGCCATAGGCTTTTGGTGCTTCAGCATTTGATGATTTTGAAGAACCACAAGCTGCGAGAACGCCTGTTGCGAGTAGGGCAACCCCTGCTACCGCAAAAATCCGACTTTTTTTCATGTTTAGTTAACTCCTCTATATAAAATTAATGAGATACTGTTGATTATACCATAATCCCTTTCAAAAGTAAACGAATTTTCAGAATATTTTGTCGCATACCATCTGATAAGCAGGAAAACTTACATTTTCAGAAAAGAAACTATTGACGAGATTTAATTTAAAAGGTATAATAATAAAAGTTAAGGCGGTATAGCCAAGTGGTAAGGCACGGCTCTGCAAAAGCTTGATCGTCGGTTCAAATCCGTCTACCGCCTTTATATTATCCAAGGCTCCTACAAGAGTCTTTTCTTTTTAACTACTAAAAAAGCTTTATCAGTTCTACTCTAATAAAGCTTTTTGTTTTTATTCTGTTTCTTCTTCTGATTCGAGTTCTTGGATTTGAACCTTAAGCTTGGTTACACGACCATTTTTGACCTTATCATTGGTTAGAGTGATATGCTTATTGCTACTTTCTAACTCATAGCTAAGTTTTTCTGATGTCGGAATAGTTCCCACACCAGTCAAATAGTAACCAGCAATCGTATCTACATCGTCACTTTCAAGTTCGACATCAAAATAACTATTGAAGTCGTTCAAGTTCATCGTACCCTTGAACGATGTAGGTATTCTCACCAATAGTGTAAACATAAACCCTCAGCATCGGTCAGTTTCATCATCAATCTCACCGACAATCTCCTCAAGGAGATCCTCTAGCGTAACTAGACCAGCCATACCTCCATACTCATCCAGAAGGATAGCCATCTGTCTTTGAGTATTTCTAAACTCTTTTAATAAATCATCCACAAAAAAATGGTTTCAGGTACAAAGAGTGGATCTTGTAAGATTCGCTTTCCAGACAATATTGTCAAAACCCATCTGGCAAAAGGCTGCTTTTAAGGAGACTCTTAGTATGAATCAAATCCAATAACATTGTCCTTATCTCCATCATAAACAGGAATCCGAGAAAAATTCTGTTTTAAGATACTTTGGATAATGGTTTGAGTGTCATCCTGAATATTTACCATGAAAGCATCGGTTCGAGGAACCATGACTTCACGTGCCATGAGCTCGTCTAGCGAGAAAAACCCTTGTAACATTTCAATTTCATCAGCATCCAAGGTTTCTTCACTCTTAGACAACATGTACTCAATCTCATCACGAGTCATTTTTTCATCTGCATCGTCAAATGTCATCGGTGTCAATTGACTCAAGAGATTAGTTGATGCTGAGAGCATCCAAACGAAGGGACTCACAATCTTACCAAGAGCAATAATAAACGGTACTGTTCTGATAGCTAAGGCATCCTTAAGATTTAGAGCAATTCGCTTTGGATAAAGCTCACCAAAAAAACAATAGAAATATAGGTCAAGAAAGCTAATGATAAGAAGCTAGCTACCGCATAGGCAGTTTCGCTATTTCCCATCCAAGAGGCGATCAATTCCCCAAGTGAATCTGCTAGTTTAGCCCCTGACAAAATCGTAATTAAGGTGATACCAACTTGAATGGTTGATAAAAAAAGTGATTCGGGTTTTCAAGCACCTTTAGTAAACGGATATAGCGTTTATCCCCTCCTCAGCTTTTTTTGCTCAACACGTGAACGACTATGAAACCAAGGCCATTTCTGTTGCAGAGAAAAAGGCATTTAAAAAGGTCAAAAACAACTAATAAAACAAATTGCAGTAACAAATCCTGACTGCTCGGGTCTTCCATTTTTCCTTCTCCTAAAAAAAGTATAATTGAAACTATTATACCATATTTTCCAATTTCTACACATTAATTTTTCAATTTCTATGATAAAGGGGCGTGGAACAAAGAGCTGAACCCCTAGTCTTGATGCTTTTAGTTCCAGCCTTGTGAATTTTCAAAAAAGCTCTTTAAAAATCTGAAAAGAGGAAAATACAAGCAATCGTGTCAACAGTTCATGAGTAATAAAAAAATGAGGTTGGGATTTTCTCAACCTCTTGAACAATTAGTTAGCTTTTTTGTGACTGTGACCTCACCTGTTCGGTAATCTAACTGAATTCCCTTTTGGACATTTGGAATCACGACATTAAACTCCACTCTCCATCAGAGGACTTGGCTTCAATCTGGGATGCGGACGGCACCAAGTCTTCCTCAGACGCATAGAGCAACGTCACACGGTAACGCACTCGTTTGTTTTTGATCTAGGGCTTTTTCGAACCAAGACTTTCATAGTAGTTTTTGGCCTGTGGAATCTTTCTGCACGCGCTTGGTTGGCCCAAGCTGTCTGTACGGCAATATTTTTTTAGGATTGCTGGTAGAAGCATCAAAGCCATCTAAGCCACCCATCAAGGCATAGCCTCAACAAGTGTCCTCTATCAACTGCGTGATTATAGCTTCCTTTTAGGTTCTTAACCTGATGCCAACCCGCAGGCGTCCAAGATGTTGAACCATTGCCAGTTTCTTCACGGTCCTTGTACTGCCTTGTTGCTTTTGACATGATTGCATTCGCTACTGTGGGAACTGTCTCCTCCCTACCGTCTTTTGTTTTTATTATCCGCATAGGGTTTGCTTGAAACCTTAGCATCCAGATTGGTTTTATTGTTATTGACGATAAAGGCTCCTGCGCCATTCCACTCTAGCGTGCCCTTGATTTGTTTTTTAACCGAATCTGTTAGGACACTTTCAGCCAGTTCTTGACTTGGAGTATCAGACGACTGTGATTTTTGTTTTACTTGTGTTTGTGGTGCAGTGTTGGAAGACTGCATTTGTTTAATATAGTAGCTTCCTGCTGACAAGAGCAAAAAGAGCAAGAGGCCGATTAGGGCCTGCCTTGTTTTTTTATTCATATTTTCTCCTTGTACTCTTCGAAAATCTCTTCAAACCACGTCAGCTTCACCTTGCCGTATATGTGTTACTGACTTCGTCAGTTCTATCCACAACCTCAAAACTGTGTTTTGAGCAGCCTGCGGCTAGCTTCCTAGTTTGCTCTTTGATTTTCATTGAGTATTACATTCACTTCCTAGAAAAAAAGACTGGTCTCCCAGCCTATTTTTCCTGTAAATTTTTGCGATGAGTTCTTGCCATTTTGTTGGTGCTAAAATAGCCCAAGGATCTTGACCTTTTCCTAGAATACCATAGCCAATCATCAAACCAATAGCAAGAGCTAAGAATCCTAGTAGTAATACTACAATTACTAGGATAAAGCGACGTAAGACATATTTGGATTGTTTATTCATCTTCATCAGCTTCCACACTTACCCTGTTCAATCTTAGCTCCTAACTGAGCTAATTTTTTTCATGAAAAACGGTAGTAACCTCTATCTAAATGGACAAGCTTTCCTACAACTGTTTCACCTTCAGCTACCAAGCCTGTCAAAATCAAGGCTGCACTGGCACGTAAGTCTGTCGATAGAACTTCTGCCCCTTGGAGAGGCTGTCCTCCGACGATACGGGCTGTATCACGGATGATTTCAGAGTGCAAGCCCATACGACGCATTTCCTCTAAATGTTGGAAACGATTCTCAAATACAGTCTCTACCATGGTTGACTCACCTTGAGCAACGGTCATTAGAGCAGTGAACTGCGCTTGCATGTCTGTCGGAAATCCTGGATGTGGAAGTGTCTTAACGTGGACAGCCTTTAATTTTTCACGTTGAGAACGAATACGAATTCCTTCGTCCTCATCGATGACTTCAACACCCATTTCCTGTAATTTAGCAATCAAGGGACGATTGTGTTCCCAGATGGCATCTTGAATCAAGACATCTCCACCTGTAATGGCAGCTGCTACCATGAAGGTCCCTGCTTCGATACGGTCTTGCACAACATTGTGGGTCGCACCGTGTAGTTGCTCAACACCAGTAATGGTCACAGTTTCTGTTCCTGCACCTTTGACCTTGGCACCCATTTTATTTAGGAGAACAGCCAAGTCGACAATCTCAGGTTCACGCGCAGCATTTTCAATGACTGTAACGCCGTTAGCAAGAGTTGCCGCCATCATCAAATTTTGAGTAGCGCCTACACTTGGGAAGTCCATGTAGATATGTGCACCGTGCAAGCGTTCTGCCTTAGCTTCGATATATCCTGCCGTTTGAGTAATTTGAGCCCCCATTGCTTCGAGTCCCTTTAGGTGAAGGTCGATAGGGCGACTACCGATCGTACAGCCACCTGGCATCGAAACTTTAGCATGTCCTACACGAGCCAAGATTGGCCCCAAAACTACAATAGAAGCACGCATCTTGCTGACGTACTTATAAGGTGCTTCTTCTGTGATGTCACCGGTTGCATCAACTTCAACAATATGTGCGTCTTGATCAAAGTCTACTTTCGCATTTAATCCACGAACCACCTGATTCATGGTAAAAACATCCGATAAAATAGGAACATTTTTTAAGACTGTTTTTCCTTCACTTGCTAAAATAGTTGCTGCAAGTAGTGGCAAAACTGCATTTTTTGCGCCCTCGATGGTAACACTTCCAACCAAACGATTATCGCCACCTTGAACTACAATTTTTTCCATAGAGTATTTTCCTTCACTTACAATTTTAGAATAACGTTCTAACTGCTTCTTGCCAAAGTTGGTAGAGATTTAGGAAAAAGGAACTAATCAGATACCCTAAACCGATACTACACAATACTACCAAGAGTCGAACCTTCTTCGCATTATCCTTTGTCACCTTCAAAATTTGATCCCATCTGACCAAATCTTTCAAGAGCTGAAAGACTAGGTAGACAAAAAACATATGACTACTAAGGGTAAAAAACAATTGAATCATTTGCCTATTATACCATCTTCTTTTTTTCTACGCTAGTTTAGGGATTCGCCTACTGTTTAGGGATTGTTTTTTTAAATAGTCAATCGCATCTTGAAGCGTTTTTGACTGGAAACGATTTTTCATGTCTGTTTTAATCATTTGAGCTGCTTCTAGAGCTGTGTCATAGTTACTCTTGGCATTTGGATTTGCCTTTTTAGCTTCTTCAGTTACTGGATTGTTAGGAGCAAAGAATACAGTAGCTCCCTTTTTAGCTGCGGCAACCACTTTTTTATCAATTCCACCAATATCACCTACGTTGCCATCTCTATCGATGCTTCCTGTACCCGCAATGATGCGTCCATTTCGAAGAGTAGGGTCTGCAATTTGCGTGTAGATGGATAAACTAAACATCATCCCAGCACTAGGACCACCAATGCCAGCAGTTGAAAACTTGATTGGTACATCACTAGATACTTCAGTGCGGTCAATCAAGCCGATTCCGATACCATTCTTCCCATTTTCTAGAGTAATGATCTTTCCTTCAGCAGTCTTAACTTTTCCATCCTCCTCATAAGTAACCTTAACCTGATCACCTAGAGTTTGAGAATTAACGTAGTCAACCATCTCCTTGGAACTCTCAAAAGTCTTATCATTCACAGCTGTCACGGTGTCAGCAATATTAAGAACTCCCTTGAAAGTCGAGTTATCTGTTACAGTCAAAACATAGACACCCAGATATTTGAGCTCAATTTCCTTACCGGCCGTTTTCAGGCCTTGATATTTGGCCATGTTTTGCGAAGTTTCCATGTAAAACTGGTTGATTCGCATAAATTCTGCATCTGATGAACCACCCGTCATCTCTTTGGCACTATGTATGTCCGTGAAAGGAGTTAGCCAGGCATAAAACAAGTCAACCAGTCTAGCGTGCTTAACTCCAACCGTCACAAATTGGTAGGAACCTTCCTCTTGGTCAGGTTGGTTATTAACTTGTAAAACCTTTCGAATATCTTCAGAAGTTCCTGGCACCTCGATATAATAAGGCAGGGGAACTGTAAAAGCGATAAAAGTGATAATGAGCCCAATAATGAGATATAAGGGCCATCTAGTTTTTTTCTTCATTGTTTAACTCCTCTAGGACAGCATTTGGTACATACCCGCTGATATCTTGATCAAATTTCAATAGTTCTCTCACAGCAGAAGAGCTGATGTATACATGCTCTGGGCGACTGTGGAGGTAGATTGTCTCCATTTCTCCTGCTAGTTGATGGTTGTAAAAATCAAAACTAGCTTCATACTGAAGATCTGTTGCATTACGCAAGCCACGCACCAAGACCTCTGCACCTAATCTTTCTAGCAACATCAACGACTAATTCATCGTGAGAAGCTATGACTTGGACATTATTTGAGATGTGCTACTGCTTTTTTTCAACAGTTTTCTTTCGGCTCTCTATCGTCAAAAAAATCCTGTTTTATGAGGATTATAAAAAATTCCTACATACAATTGATCAAAGAGCTTACTTGCACGCTCAATGAGATCCAAATGTCCATTGGTCATCGGATCAAAGGAACCTGTAAATAGCCCAATCTTATCTGACATAAACCGTCACCTTACTAATCCCATATTTTTTTCCTTCCAGATACCCAAACAGGCGATTTCTTCTGGAAGTTCTACTGATTTTATCTGTCTCACATACCACCATGACATCTTCTGAAAAAAAGATTTCTCTCGCCATTTTTTTCAATGTCGGATACGATTTGTTCTTTTGCATAAGGAGGATCCAAGAAAAATAAGATCAAAGACACCATCAACCTGTTCTAATGCACGACTGGATTCCATTTTCAACAATTGAAATTTAGAGGTTTCCTTAGTCATTCGGATATTTTCTGCGACTATATTCTGGGCTCGACGATCCTTCTCAACCAGAACGGCACTGGACATTCCCTCTTGAGACTGCTTCGATGGATAGACCACCACTGCCAGCATAAAGATCTAGCACACGTCCCACCTTCAAAGTAGGGACCAATCATATTGAAAAATAGCGCCCCTGACCTTATCTGATGTCGGTCTAGTTGTTTTTACCCGTCCAGCGTCTTTAAAGGACGCCCACCGTAGATTCCTGATACGATTTTTCATACCGTATATTATACCAAATTTTTATCAAAGAAAATCGAACCTTACGGCTCGATTGATTAAAGAATATTTTTCGTAAGTATCTCTCACTTCTTGAGGCCAAACACTGGTTTGACTTTCACTGATATGCTTTTTACGAAGCAGGAACATAGCCATACGAGATTGGCCAATTCCTCCACCAATTGTCAATGGGAAGAGTCGTTTAAGAGAGCTTTGTGCCACTCCAAAGAAAGGCGGTCTTCGTCTCCTGTGATAGCTACTTGGCGACGGAGGGTGTCTTCATCGACACGAATGCCCATTGAAGACAATTCAAAGGCTGCACCCAAGTTATCATTCCAAACAAGGATGTCTCCATTCAAGCCATGATAGCCATTTTCAGACTCAGTTGTCCAGTCATCATAGTCTGGTGCACGTCCGTCATGAGGTTTTCCATCTGACAATTCTCCACCGATACCAATTAGGAAGACCGCACCGAATTCCTTACAGATAGCATTTTCACGTTCTTTAGGTGTCAAGTCTGGATAGCGTTCAACCAACTCTTCAGTATGGATAAAGGTAATTTGTTTAGGTAGAATTGACTCAATATCGTAGCGAGCTTCTACTGCTAACTCTGTCAAACGAATAGCCTTATAAATCTTTTTCCACTGTTTCTTTAAGATAGGCAAGATTGCGCTGTCCGTTTGGAATAACTTTTTCCCAGTCCCACTGGTCTACATAGACTGAGTGAGTCGCATCTAGGGAATCTTCGTCTGGACGAAGAGCCTTCATGTGAACAAAGAGGCCTTCTCCTTCACCAAAACCAAAACGTGCTAAGGTATGGCGTTTCCACTTAGCAAGGGAATGCACCACTTCATAGGTTTCATCTGGGATTTGCAGAACCTTAACAGAAACTGGATGTTCAATCCCTGAAAGGTTGTCCTGCATCCCGTCCCCAACCTTACTCAAGATTGGTCCCTGCACTTCTATAACTTCTAATTTATCTTTCAAATACTGGGTAAAGGTATTTTTTACAAAGGAAATTTCTTCCTGTTGATGGATAAAACTTTTCTTCATACATCTCTCCTTTCGAATAATAAGATGATTATACCCTTTTGCCAGTAAAAAAATAAAAAGTAAAAATTAAAAAAAGAGCCCATTTGAGCTCTAAAAGTATTAATCGTCACTTCCAAAAGATACGCAAGAAGCTAAGGAAAATGTTAATAAAGTCGAGGTAGAGACTAAGTGCCAATGAAATTGCCCAACCTGTTGCGACTTGACCATTTGATTCTTCATAAACATAGCGAATCTTTTGGTTATCCCAAGCAATCAAACCTGCAAAAACAAGAACCATGACAATACTGATAATGTAGTCGAAGAGGCCACTGTTTAAAAAAATACATTGACAATCATAGCTAAAGATGAGACCCTACCAGGGCTGCAATCAAAGCACGTCCCGATACCACTCAAGTCCTTTTTAATCACAACTCCGATAATTGCCATGACAAAGAAGAGGGCAGCGCTAGAAATGAAAGCCGTTAGAACCGTTCCTGGTAGATAGAGTGATACGATGAAACTCAGTGAAAAACCGTTCACTACTGAATAGATGAGAAACATCGGAAGAGCTGCTGGGCTATTTTTTTATAAGCTTTCATATTACTTGCTGCAATTACAAGAGCAACTTCAACTACTCCTGTTACGATTAGCCATATGCGGGCGTTAAACATCAACTGAACAAGAAGGTCTTGGAAGGTCGTTAACATTAAGGCTGAAACAAGTGCAGATAAGGCAATCCCAACTCCTACAAAAGCATAAACTTTTGCATAAAATTGATTCAAACCTGAACGTTCTTGAATAATTGTTTGATTCATATCTTTTTTTCTCCTTATGAAATCTTTTTACTGATTATAACAAAAAAATCAAAATCATTTAACTCAAATAAAACATGAGTATGCCTGCAGCAATAGCGACATTGAGGCTTTCTGCCTGCCCCTTTCATGCTGATGTGGACCAATCTGGTCTGCCTGGTCTGTCATGAATGGGACTAATGCCTTGACCTTCATTTCCCCATGACCAAGGCAAAAATCTTCTAACCGAGCCAGTTCACGATAATCTTTAGAGTTTTGTGACAAGGTGGTTGCTAGAATTGGTAAACTGCTCTTTTTAGCTTGTTCCACAAAACCCTTCGACAGACATGCGATAAATCGGCAAATGGAAATGACTTCCTGCATGGAGCGAAGCGTTTTGAGGCTATAGATATCTGCTGACTTTGCTGGAAACGATGACTCCAGAAAAACCTGCTGCATCTGCCGTCCGAATCATGGTCCCCACATTTCCCGGATCCTGCACATCTTCTAAAGAAAGAGATATTTCCTTGACTCAAATCTGGCAACTGCTCCTCTTCCTTTTGAACAATGGCAACAATGCCCCTGAGGTGTTTGGGAATCTGCAAATCGAGTAAGATTTCTTCTGTCACAAGGACAGTCTGAGGATAGTCTACTAATTTTTTTCACCATACTCTGCGAGAGCAAAAATTTTTCTCAATCTTTTGCACCTGCCTGAACAGCTTCTTCAAACAGATGCCATCCCTCAATCAGAGTATGAGGTTTTTCCGATATTTTTTTGATGTAATTTTTTTGGCATTTTTTTCACCACAGAATTGGCTTTTAGAGGTTATAATAGTCATAGAAATATTATAACACAATCAAGGAGGTTTGGTATGCAAAAGGTTAAAATGATCGCCCAAGGTCGCGTCCATGAGTGGGCTTCCGCTGGGGTGTCTATACCCCTAGCTCTAGAACTAGGTGGCATTACGGGTCGTGTCTGGAATAACGATGACGGAACTGTTGAAATTCTTGCCCAAGCAGAGTCTTCAGCTATCATGGCTAAGTTCATCCAAGAGATCCGAAAAGGCCCAACTCCCTTTCTCAAAAGTAACCTATCTCGATGTCCAATTGAGCAACTTTCCATCCTATTCAGACTTCAAAGTCGCAAATTAGGTCTCTAGAACTATTGTATATTTTTCCAAAAAAACAGTAGAATAGAAAGGTATAATTTTTAAAAGAAGGAATAAAAACAGTGAAATCAATTAAACGAATCGCCTCTCAGTCATGGGAGTGGCTATGCTATTAGTCTTAACAGGTTGTGTCCAGGTTGATAAAGCAACAGGACTCAGCCAACTGGACCTGTTTGGGATTTCTTGGGTGCTCCGATGGGAGAAGCTATCAAATACTTCGCCAATGATCAAGGTCCTCGGCTTTCGGTGTTGGAATCATCATCGTAACCATTATCGTCCGCTTGATTATCCTCCCACTTGGTATCTACCAATCATGGAAAGCAACGCTTCACTCTGAGAAGATGAATGCTCTCAAAGCACGTCCTTGAACCACATCAGACTCGTCTGAAAGAAGCAACGACTCAAGAAGAAAAAAATTAGAAGCTCAACAAGCTTTCTTTGCTGCTCAAAAAAAGAGCACGGCATCAGCATGTTTGGCGGCGTGGATGTTTCCCTATCCTCATTCAAATGCCTTTCTTCTCTGCTATCTACTTTGCTGCCCAACATACTGAAGGAGTTGCCCAGCAAGCTACCTAGGAATTCCTCTAGGCTCACCTAGTATGATTTTTGGCTGCCTTTTGCTGGTATCCTTTACTATCTTCAATCACCCTTTCTTTACATGGAGTTGAGGATGAAACTCAAAGAGAACAAATCAAGAAGATGCTCTATATGAGCCCTCTCATGATTGTCGTGTTCTCTGTCTTCTCACCAGCCAGTGTTACACTTTACTGGGTTGTCGGTGGTTTCATGATGATCCTTCAACAATTTCATCATCAACTACATCGTTCGTCCAAAACTTCGTAAAAAAAGTACGCGAAGAATTTGCTAAGAACCCACCAAAAAGCAAGCAAAACTTCAAGCACTCGTAAAGATGTAACCCCTGAACCAGCAACAGCTATCACAACTTCTAACAAGAAGAAAAACAAAAAAACGCAATGCTGGAAAACAACATTCTAGATAAAAAAATAAAAAGGCTTAGCTTAAATGCTGAGCCTTTTTCTATAGTCAAAAAGAGGCCGAGAAAAATCCTGACCTCTTCTTTTCATTTTTATCCATGTACACGTTTCATGTAATCTTGATAGCTTTCTGTATCCATCAATTCCTTAGCATTCTTGACACGATCTGCTGTTGGAGGTTTAACTCTTCAAGGGAATATGGAATCCCAAGTTCACGCCATTTGAACTCACCCATAGTGTGATAAGGCAAGATTTCAAACTTATCAACATTTTTTTGAGAGTTTTTTTACAAACTTACCAAGTTCAATCAAATCTTCATCTCGGTCTGTCAAATCCAGGTACAAGAACGTGACGAATCCAAACAGGTTTTACCGATTTCTGACAAGTACTGAGCACAAGCTAGAATAGTTTTTTTATTAGTTTGACTGGTTACAATCTTGTGTTGTGCTTCGTTGATTTCTTGATATCAAGGAGAACCAAGTCTGTCACGGCCATTAACTTGTTGAACTTTTTCTAGATAGCGTGGTTTGTTACGGAATGGAAGGGCACAAGTATCCAAGGTACAGTGGATACCCTTTTTCTTTTGCCTTGGTAAAGAGAGCAATCAAGAAATCAATCTGCAAGAGGGCTTCTCCTCCGCTGACTGTGATACCTCCCTTGTCTCCCCAGAAACCACGATAACGAAGCGCTTCTTCTAGAACATCATCTACTGTTCGTACACGAGATTTATTGGTTTCATAGCCCAAGTATCAGGGTTATGGCAGTATTGGCAACGCATCTGACAGCCTTTGCAAAAAGACAATAAAACGAATTCCAGGGCCATCTACCGCCCCAAAACTCTCTGTCGAATGCACCATTCCTGTCACTTGTCCATAGTCAATTATTTTCTCAGACATATCGTTACCTTCCTTGAAAAACGTTTTTATAGTCTTTTATTATACCATGACTGAAAAAGAAAAACCACAGATTTTTGCCTATTTTTTTAGAAAACAATCTGTTTTTTTCACTTTCAACTTTCATGATTTTCAAAATATTTATTAATCCTTGTCAAAATCAAAGCCATAGAGAGTCGCAAAATAGTCCTCTGGTCGCTCTGCTCGGCGGATCAAGCGTGCTCCACCGTCCTCTGTATAGAGAATTTCTGCTGAACGAAGCTTGGCATTGTACTGGTAGCCCATAGAGAAGCCATGCGCACCTGTATCATGAATGACTAACAAATCACCAATTTCTGTTTGAGGTAGTTCACGATTAACTGCAAACTTATCGTTGTTTTCACAAAGAGAGCCAACAACATCAACTACTTCAGTCTGACCATCAGGATGCATCATATTTGTAATATGGTGATAAGCGCCATACATAGCCGGTCTCATAAGATTGACAGCTGACGCATCTACTCCTAGATAAGTACGGTAGGTTTCTTTTTATGGGTTACTTTTGTGACTAGAATTCCATGAGGTGCCAACATGAAACGTCCTAGTTCTGTAAAGATCTTAACCTGACCAAGACCTGCTGGTGTCAAAACCTCTTCATAAACCTGACGAACTCCCTCTCCAATCAAAGCAATATCATTAGGCTCCTGGTCTGGGCAATAGTTAACCCCGATACCTCCAGAAAGATTGATAAAGTCCAGTGAAATACCTAACTTTTCCTTGATTCCTACCGCTAACTCAAAAAGCTGACGTGCTAATTCTGGATAGTAGAGATGGGTCACTGTATTGGAAGCTAGAAAGGAATGAATTCCAAAGGTTTTAGCTCCCTTTTCTTTCAAGATTGCAAAGGCTTCAAAAAGCTGTTCCTTAGTCATCCCGAACTTAGCTTCACCAGGATTATCCATAATGTCTGTTCCCAGTTCAAATACGCCACCAGGATTGTAACGGCAAGAGATGATTTCTGGGATGCCTGCTGCATGTTCCAAATGCTCGATATCTTCAAAGGCATCTAAATTAATAGTCGCCCCCAATTCTCGCGCATAAGCATACTCTCTATCTGGGGTGTTATTAGATGAAAACATCATATCCGCCCCTGTAAACCCAAGCTTGTGACTCATCAAGAGTTCGACATAACTAGAACAATCCACTCCACACCCTTCTTCTTGTAAGATTTTCAAAATAGCTGGGGTTGGGGTCGCTTTAACTGCGAAGTATTCTTTAAAGCCCTTATTCCAAGAAAAGGCCTTGTTTACTGCGCGTGCTTTCTCGCGGATACCTTTTTCATCGTAAAGATGGAATGGGGTTGGAAACTCCTCAACAATCTTTTCTAAGGCATCACGTTTAATAAATGGTGTTTTCATAAGACTCCTTCATATTCATTATCAAAGAAAGGCTGGGACGAAAGTTCCAACCTTTGTATTTCAAGTCAATTCTTATTTTTCTGTATCGAAGATATTTCCAACTTCAACAGCAATTTGTTGGTTCTTCACATCAATATTTGTGACTCTCAAGAGTGACTTGTAGTCGAACTGTTGTTCACGGTCTTCCTGTGCATTATCAGCAAAGACAGCTACACCAGCCAACTCTGAATCAAACTCAGACAAGAGGCTAATCATCCCGTTAATGGTTCCTCCACCCTTCAAGAAGTCATCGACGATCAAGACACGACTTCCTGCTTTGAGGCTACGTTTTGAAAGGAACATCTTTTCGATACGATCACTAGAACCTGAAACATAGTTGACACTAACAGTTGAACCTTCAGTGATTTTCAAGTCGCGACGGACAATGACAAATGGTACGTTGAGGACATTTGCCACTGCGTTTGCAAGCGGAACCCCTTTGGTCGCTACCGTCATAACGGCATCAATCTTCTGATCCATAAAGCTCTTAGCAATAATGCGACCGATATTTTTCAAAATAGCTGGAGTGCTCAATAGGTCAGATAAATAAATGTAGCCACCTGGAAGAATACGGTCACTCTCTGAAAGTTTATCACGAAGCTCTTCGATAATCGTTTTAGACTCAAGGGTAGAGATCGATGGTGTAAAAATAACACCACCACCAGCACCTGTCACCGTTTGAATATGACCGATTTCAATTTCTTCGAAAGCACGTTTAATGATGACGATGTCTTCAGAAATAGACGATTTGGCAGATTCATACTTTTCCGCAAAGGTGTTGAGACTGGTTAATTTGTATGGATTGTTAATCAAGTAATTGGAAATGACAACCATCCGATCACTTCTTCTTAATTTCATTATATTTTTTTACCATTCTTTTTATTTAGTCTTTTTTTCTCATTATATCACATTAAAGAAAAAAACGAACTTTATTGCCTAAATAAAGTTCATTTTTTTAGTTTCTAGTCTAATTTTCGGCTTGTAGAAGGAACGATTGTCCATAGCAAAGACTTTATTGGTCATTTTCCCTCATCAACAAGGGCCAGAGCTGTTGTCATCATCATCATGCTGGCATCCAAATTATCAATCATATGAATAATTTCTGCTTCCATCACTGAGGACGAACTGACTACCATACTCGAGGAGGCCCATGGTGACTGAGAATGACATGGCGAAGAAGTACAACTTCTCTCTGGTATCATCAATGCCAAGTTCCATTACCGCTTTGGTAATCTCGCTATCAATCAGAGCGATATGACCCGATAAGATTTCTCTTACTGTGTACTCTGTCTGATCAGGACCCTGTCAACTCAATAACCTTGGCCAGGTCGTGCAACATAATCCCCGCGTAGAGCAAGCTCTTATTGAGCTGAGGATAAATATCTGCAATTGCTTCTGCCAAACGAACCATAGTGGCAGTATGATAAGCAAGACCTGTTTCAAAAGCATGATGGTTGGTCTTAGCAGCTGGATAGAGTAGAATTCCTTGTCATACTTGGTGTAGAGATTCCGAACAATTGCTGCCAAATTGGATTTTTCAATTTTTAAAAAAATCATCTGCGCCATATACTCACGAATCTCTTTGGCATCTACTGGAGATTTAACCTTGAAGTCCGCTGGGTCAGTTGGGTTCGCCAGGTTGAGGTAAGCGAAGGGTGATTTGATTAACCTGAGGCGTATTGTTGTACACTTCACGACGACCTTGCATATGGACTACTTTCCCTGCTGTAAAGGTTTCAACATTGTGGGGTTGAGCATCCCAGAGCTTCCCTTCGATTTCTCCACTATCATCTTGGAAGGTGAAGGCTAGGTAATTTTTCCCAGCACGTGTCTGTCTCAGGTCAGCTGACTTGATCAGGTAAAAGCCTTCAAAAAGCTCATCTTTCTTCATGTGACTAATCTTCATATTCTTCCTCATCTTCTTGGAATTGTAGCAAATCAAGCGCAGGCTCACCTTCTGATAACTCAATGTGACGAAGCGTTCGCTCGATAGCTGTAGTACGACGGTTTAATAAATCATCAATATTGCCAGAGGCATGTTGAGATGTTTTTTGTGCCTTGACCAGAATACCTCCAAACTTGCCAAATTCTGTTTTGACACTAGCTAGGGTTTTACTGATATGGTCAGCACTCTTTTGGATATTAAGAGTCTTGAAGCCAACTGATAAGGAGTTAAGAAGAGCCGACAAGGTACTTGGCCCTGCAACTATAATTTGCTCTTCCCGTCTCAATTCATCAAAGAAAATCGGATTGCGAACAATTTCTGAATAGAGACCTTCTGTTGGAACAAACAAGACACCAAAATTGGTTGTCCGAGGTGGCGCCAGGTACTTGGTCTTGATATCCTTAGCAAAACGCTTGACGCTTGCTAGGAGAGACTTACGACAGCGCTCAATCTCGTCCTTGTCACCTGCTTCATAGGCTTCTTCCAGACGGTAATAATCCGCCAGGGGGAACTTAGAATCAATCGGTAGATAAACATATTCCTGGTCACCTCGCCCAGGTAACTTGATAGCGTACTCCACACGTTCACTAGAGTTTTCAACCGTAGCAAATTCTCGTTCATACTGAGTAGGTGTCATGATGTCTTCAATAATCTGTCCCAGTTGTAATTCACCCAGAATTCCTCGGGTCTTGGTTCCAGAAAGAACTTTATTTAGCGCACCGACATCTCGCGCAACAGTTTGCATTTCACCCAGACCTCGATTGACAGATTCCAGTTGTTTAGAAACCGTCTCGAAGGAGGCCTGCAAGCGTGTCTGCAAGGTCTTTTCTAGCTTTTCCTCGACCGTTTGGCGCATCTGTTCCAAGCGTTGCTCATTTGACTCCTGCAAGGCCTGTAGTCGTTGGTCAGTCTTATCTCTGGTTTGGAGAAGGTTTTCGTTCATCTCTTGGCGCACCTGTGTCAGACCCTGGTGCAATTCAATCCGCACCTCCTGCAAACGGTCACTGACAGCCACTTCAAGATTTTTTTGATCCAGCTGACTAGCTTGTCGAGCTTGTTCAAATCGATAATCTAGCTGGTCTGATAGGTTATCTGCCTGATCCTCCAAGCTCTTGGTCAGATATTTTTCCTGCTTGTCCTGCCTTTGCCAAATGAGAAAGAGGCCGGCTAGATTAGCAACTAATAAAACAACAAGTAAACTTTCCATCCTACCTCCTATCTTTGCTATGCAAGACGACCACATAGCCATCTGGGCAAGTCACTGACACTTCCCTATCTATATATTCGTTAGAAGCATAAACTTTCTTAAAGAAAAAATTCTCCTCTGTCAGTTCATACTTGGCACCGAGTATTGTCAAACAACTATCCCTCACAGGCATAAAAGCAAGGTAATCATAGTCCGAACGTGATTCCAGTCGACTGGTCCCTTCTGGGCAATAGCTAATCAAGTTTTGCCCATCCTCAATCTCTATTTGACGCATATAGGGCGCCAATTTAGGATTGCTGGGCAGGAAGACATTAGCTAACATATGGTCAATGCGACCACCCAGAGCACCAAAAATAGTGACCTGAGCTTGAGGACTTTTTTCAAAAATCGTTAAAAGCGCTAGTTCCAGATCCGTATCATCTTTTTCTGGCTGGGCTTGGACAAAGTGCTGGGCATTCGCCTGAATCAACTGACGTTCTTCTACAGTCACAGAATCAAAATCCCCAACTGCAAGAGCAAGAGGAAGTTTTTCCTCTAGTACCCAAAGCGAGCCTCGATCCACACCGACAAAGCAGTCAAAATTTGTCCGATAGTGACCGCGGTCTCCGCCTGCAAAAACTGCAACTTTAGTCCAGTTGTTTTCTGAGAGCTTGCACTCGTTCATTGACATCTCCCTTAAAAACATAGGATCCTGCTACAAAAACTGTTGCACCAGCTTTTTGGCTTGAGCAATAGTTTTATCATCAATCCCACCATCCACTTCAATTTCAAAATTCAAGCCTTTTTCCTCACGAAGGGAAACCAATTCACGTATCTTATCCATGGTTTCAGGCAGAAATGCTTGTCCGCCGAAACCTGGGTTAACGGTCATGACTAATACTTGGTCAACCAAATGAAGCACATGTTTAATCGCCTCAACAGGTGTTCCAGGGATTAATGACAACCGAAGGTTCACACCCAAGAGAACGAATCTTTTGAAGAGCACCCATGGATATGAGGTGTTGCTTCGACATGGATGCTGATAATATCCGCTCCTGCACGCGCAAAAGTCTTCTAGATGATGTTCAGGGATTTGATACCATCAAGTGGCAGTCAAAAGACCATCTTGCTATGAGGGACGAAGAGCTTTCGACCACACCTGCACCAAAAGCTGATCTGAGGTACAAAAGTGACCATCCATGATATCGATATGGGCGTATTCTGCCCCAGTTGCTTTCTAGGCGTTTGATTTCACGTTCAAAGTTTGGCATAATCTGCTGCCAGAATTGACGGAGCAATCTTGTATTGAGACATAGGTTTCTCCTTATTTTGGAATTTTTTTGCTGACTTTTTTTATAGGTTTCTACGATTTTCAATCTCACTGAGGAAATTGCAGGTAGTTGTCAAAACGGAAGGTTGCAATGATTCCCTCTTCTACAGCTAGTTTGACCGCACAAGACGGCTCATGGGTATGGGTACAAGTACGGAACTTGCAATCTCGGCTGACACTAGCAAGCTCTGGAAAAGGCCTGATTGAGGTCTTCAGCTGTTGATACTTCATAATCCAGCGATGAAAAACCTGGTGTGTCTGCGATTTTTCCCACCATTGAGATTGTAAAAACTAACTGCCTCGAGTGGTGTGACGACCACGACCCAGACTGTCTGAGATTTCTCCTGTTTCGAGATTGAGATCAGGTGCGATTTTTATTGAGGAGGGTTGACTTTCCCAACACCCTGTCTGCCCCATAAAGACCGTAACCTTTATCCTGTCAACAAGGGTAAAGAGTTCTTCTTTACTCGTCACAAAAATCGTAACCAATAGCACGATAGGTCTTTCTCGTAGAAATCCAGTTCTCCCTATCCTCTAGTAAGTCCATTTTGGAAATATAGACGATAGGATGAATGCCCTTGTGCTCCAAAAAAAGAACCAAGAACCGATCCAATAAGTTGCTATTAAAGTCAGGTTCTTTGACCGACATGATAACCACAGCTTGGTCAATATTGACAATGGGTGGGACGAACCAGACTATTTTTTTCGTTCATGAATCTTGAGAATATAACCTTCGGAATTTTTCCTCCGCAGAAAAATCCACCCAATCTCCAACATAGGGCGTATGACCCTTTTTACGAAAAATTCTCACGCGCACGTGTTTGATAAACCTGACCATCACTTTTCCACATAGTAGAAGCCGGCCAAAGCTTTTAATGATTTGTCCCTGCATCCTAGAGTCCTTGTCCTTAAGCGCATCTGCTAGACTAGCAAATTCTTCTAGGCCAAGAGCTTCACCACGTACACTGGTGACAAGCCTGCTTGGTCCAAAGCCTTAGTCAATTTATCCTTGACTTTCTTCAGTCTTGCCAAAGTATCCTGTCAAGTTGTTCCACAAGGTCTTGCGACGATGGGTGAAACTAGCCTTTGGAAACCTTAAAGAAGAAGTTCTCATCTGTTACTGCTACAGCAGGTTCTGGACGACGTACCATTTTTCAGGATGGCTGAGTCAACATTTCGGAGCTGGCACAAAGACAGTACGAGGCACGATAAAGGCAACCTTTGGCTGTCATGTAATACTGAACAGCAATCGACAAGCTACCATATGCCTTGGTATTTGGTTGAGCAGAGATACGATCTGCCACTTCTCTTTGCATCATAACCACAAACTCACTAAAAGGAATCCCACTTTCGATCAAGTACATGAGAATAGGGGTCGTGATGTAATAAGGCAAGTTTGCTACTACCTTGATGGGTAAGTCAGGATTTTTTTGAAAATTCTGGATATGTTGCGCTAGGTCAACTTTTTAGAATGTCCTCGTTGACTACGGTCACATTGTCAAAATCCCGCAAGGTATCCGCTAGGATTGGTACCAAGCGATGGTCAATCTCAAAAGCCATGACTTGAGCTGCACGCTCAGCCAAAAACTCCGTCAAGGCACCAATCCCGGGCCCGATCTCAATGACATTGACCTGGTCATCAATCTCAGCCGTATCCACAATTTTTTGAAGGATATTAGTATCGGTCAAGAAATTTTGCCCGAAGGATTTTTTAAAGGTAAAACCGTGACGCTCCAGCACTGCCTTGGTCACGCTATAATCTGCAATTTCATTTATTCTCTTTTCTATTTATTAGCTAAAAAAATAATATAAAACCCACATAATTCCTAGTGCCAACAAAATCCAAAACACTAAAAAGAACACGAGGTTTGTTTCCCTTTTGAATCAGATCCAGTCGTATCTAGCACTTTCTTATCTTCTTGGGGAGTTCATTTTCTTCAGTTCATCCTGATAGGCAACTGAATCTAGAATATTGTCTTCTGGCAATAATTCTGAAGCATAATAGTCAGGAAAGCCCATAGCAAGACCAATTAAGTTCTTTTTCAGTCAAAGAAAAATCTAAATCTTTTGGGTTGATTTTTCCTGAATAGCCCTGTATATTTTTTTAACAGTTTATCAGAAACAATAGACACTTGATCCATAAAAACAACATCTAAAAAGATCAAATCTGAGCACATCACCATCTTTTTACGTTTGCAAGAATATAACGAACAAAGGCATCATATAGTTGCACGGATTGCGGGGCATTTTCTTCTAAAAAAAGATCGGTTTTTTTGAGGGCATTCTGCTGGAATTTTTTTCAATAGAAAGCAAGATATCTACATTCTGCTCTTGGTAAAAATCTTTCTGCTTGCTCTTCATCTTCTTCCAGTTTTTTTCTGTTGTTTCCCAGAGAGCAATCGGAGCTTTTTAAATCTTCTTCATCCCAAAAACAATTGCCAAAAAAATAGGGTATTGTGTAAATTCCTCTGTTAGAATACGAGCTCCATCTTCGTTTTTTTAAGTAAATATAAGTTCTATTTGCCATATCATTTCCTTTCACAATCTTTGAAAAAGGTTAGTGGTTCAAGTAGGATGTAGATAAAACTATAAAGTTTCCCAATGTAAAGAAACTCTCTAATCTTTAGCTCTGCCTTCTAGTTCCTCACCAAGCTTTTGCATCTCTTTAAAAGCTGTTAGGCTAACATAGGCACCCGCTTCATAGTATTCCGTTGGATTAATGGCATAGTCAAAAACTTCAATCATGCCTCCTGCTTCTTCAATCATGCCATTCCATTTTTCGTCAAAGACCATTCGCAGACGTTTCCAATCGGTAAATACCGGCACAGAATTTCGCCCATCTTTTCCTTCTTTGACTGGAATGTTGAAACTAGAATCTTTTTCTAAAACGAAGGAATTTCCTTCCTGACTATCGCCCTTAAATTCCGAAGCCGCATCTAGAGGGAATTAAGAATTTAGCTTTCGGCATAGCTTCTGAAAAGAACTTATAATAGAGCTTATAAATTACTTCTTCATCTTCTGTCGTCGGGCTATCCAATTGTCCCATCAACAACATCCATCTTACTAGGTCAGGATTCATTACAGGAACTTGTATTTCTGGCAAATTAGAATAATCTGGTTTTTGAACCAAGGCCGAGGCACTGATGCTAACTTCCTTGGAATTAAAGATTGCTCCCAAGGCACCATTTAAATAAAAGGCTGTCCCAAGGAAATTTTCAATCCCTTTTTTATCTTCCGTATTTTCAATCAGTTTTACGACTGAGTTTGGTCGACTATCAATGGTTTCCTTGAATTGGAGATACCAAGATGGTGTCAAAAGCATGATCATGGGATCCGTACAGAGATAGCCCCTCTTCTCCCCTGTCATAGGTCGTTGAGAAAAGATAGGGTTCGCCTGTTTTTTCTGAGAAAACTGCATAAACTGAATCTGCTGCCAACAACTTATCCTTGACAATTTCTGCTAGACGCTCCAACTTGCGGGTGTTATCTTGATAACTTTCTTCGCTTTCAGTTTCCTGATTTTGACGGCATTTCCATAAAAAGAGACGTAAAATCTCTACGCTATCATCAAGACTAGCTGCCAAATAGTCTTCATTTGTTAATTGGCCCTCTTGGATGGCTACAAATGCACGGTAAAGAGCATCTGAATAGCTAGATAATTTTTGTTCTTCCTCAACACCTGAACTAAAGAGCACACTTCCTTTTTTCAGTTTATCCAAAGAAGGAAGCCTATCAACCACTAGATGCGCGAGAACTTCATCAGTTAGACTATCTGCATCTTTGTTTTGACTGCTGAGTTTTTTTAACCTCTACAGTACCAAGACTTTTCCATTCCTTGGTCGGGATTGCAAAACTGCAACTGATCTCCCAACCTCAGACTACCTTCTAAACTCCCAACAATCAATAATTGATTCGTTTCTTCATCGGGAACAAATCTAGAACACCCAATACATGCATTGTTTTTTTAGATTCTTCTGTTTCTTTCTGTGCTTCAGTGATTTCAGCTGCCTCTGCAGTTTCTGTCTTTTTTTAAAAAAATCAAAGATTCCCATAACTTCTCCTCATTATCTCCAAGCAAGACTAATCCCGTGGAGCACTTGTCTAATGCTTGCTATCAAGTCTGATTAAACCGTATATGCTTGCTTCTATTGTATCATATTCCCCCTACATTTTGGGACGGTTTCTCAATTCTCATATGATTTCATGGCATCTTCAACTTCAGCTAAACTGATGCCGAAATAATTCCAAACGCTTGAGAAGTTGTTTGCCATTGAATAGCCGATACGAAGACTTTCTCCTAGATATTCTCTGCGTTTTCGGCTATCTGCTCCGGCTAGAAAACCAAGGCGAATCAAGTCGCTACGGCTAATATCAAAGTCACTTTCTACTTCAAACTGTTCAGTTACTTGTTCTAGCGCTGTCTTCAAGTCTTCGTAGCTAGCATGCTCAATTCCTAGAGAACGTCCCTTGGTCTTAGACTTTTGGCACTGCCTCATCACGTTTGAGAAAAAGGCGTGTTGAACTGTCGGAATAGCTGTCATAATCATCCGACGGATGCGTTCCCTCGTTAAAAGTCAGGGATCTGTAAAGACAATCACCCCATGACGTTGGTGTAGACGTTGGATTCGTTCAAGGTCCTGTTCATTGATAGCCGAACCACGAGTCTCATAGGTCTCCACATCAAAATAACGTTTAAGATTGGCCGTATCATCGCGTCCTTCAACTACGATGACTTGGGAAATTTTCTCTTTCATGATTTACGTTCCAATCCAAAGATTCGTTCTGCATTAGCACTTGTCGCAGCAGCTAATTCTTCTGTTGTCATGCCACGCAAGTCGGCAATAAAGTCTACTACATAGCGCGTGTAAGCTGTCTTGTTTTCACGACCACGCTTGGGTACTGGGGCTAAATAAGGCGCATCTGTCTCTACCAAAATCTTATCCAAAGGTAACTCTTTGGCTGCTTCCTGAATATCTGTCGCCTTCTTGAAAGTCACCACCCCAGAAAAGGAAATAGTCATACCAAGATCCACAAACTTCTCAGCCCAATCCAAAGAACCTGAGAAGGAGTGCATGATGCCGCCACGCGGACCAACTCCCTCACTCTTAATAATTTCATAGGTATCTTCGAGCGCATCACGGGTGTGAACCACAAAAGGTAAATCTCATTCCTTAGATAGCTGAATCTGACGACGAAAAACCTTTTCTTGAACTTCCTTAGATGCCGTCATCCAGTGGTAGTCCAAACCAATCTCGCCCAAGGCTACAACTTTTGGATGTTTTTAGCTTTTTTTCCAACAGGTAATTTCTCAACATCCTTTGTATAAGTCTCCTGCTTCTGTCGGATGCCAACCAATCGTCGCATAGAGTTGGTCATACTTGTCCACCAGTTCAAGAGCACGCTCAATAGTCGGTTTGTCAAAACCAACAATATTCATCCGAGTTACACCCATTTCAGCTGCTAAGGCTATTTCTTCTTCTTCTGTCCTGAAAAATTCTTCCACATTCAAGTGGGTATGTGTATCAAAAAAATCATGTATATTTCCCTCGTTTTTTTCTACCTTCTATTATACCAAAAAAACTAGTCTCATTCTTATAGGAAAAAAATATTTTGAAATCATTCATTTTTTCTTGACGACTTATTTTTCATAGCAGTATAATAACTCTTGTTGAAATTTTTCAGAAAAGGAAAGAAAAATGTTTACAAAATTAAAATATACCTTTATCGGTCGTCCCCTTAAGTCCTTGACTGAAGGCGAGGGAGGACTACTTGAAAAACACAGGCACTCGCAATGCTTTCAAGTGATGCCCTATCTTCTATCGCTTATGGACCTGAGCAGGTCGTCTCTGTCTTGGCTAGTCTTTTCTCCCCTCGCTATTTGGTGGAGTCTTCCTATCGGCATTTTTTTGTCCTCTTGCTACTTAGCTAGTCTAACCATTTCTACCGACAAATCATTCACGCTCACCCTCAAGGTGGAGGTGCCTATATGGTTACTCGAGAAAACCCTATCCCTGAGCTAGGTTTGATTGCTGGAGGAAGCCTGCTTGTTGACTATATGCTAACAGTTGCTGTATCCGTGGCTGCAGGAGCTGATGCGATCACAGCAGCACTGCCTGCCCTCCATCCCTACAACCTCCACATCTCTATTTTTTTCTGGTCTGTTTACTCATGCTTTTGAATCTGCGAGGCTTTGAGGGAATCTGCTAGTTCTCTGATGATCCCTGTCTATCTCTTTTATCTTTTAGTACGGTCTTCCTCTTATTGTTTGGTATTTTCCAACTATTGACAGGTTCTCTCAGCTATCATGCAACTTCTGCAATTGGTCAAACTGTCCCAAGTCTCTCAATCGTCCTGATTTTTAAGAGCCTTTCACCAGCGGTTCAGCTTCACTAACAGGGGTTGAAGCTATCTCAAATGCTGTTCCATTTTTTTCAAAACTCCCAAAGAGAAGAATGCAGCTCAAACACTGACCATCATGTCTCTGATTCTTGGATTTTCTTTGCAGGAATTACCTTCCTAAACTACTGGATGGGGATTACCCTCAACACGGAGAAACAATCCTCTCACAGATGGCTAAAGGAATTTTAGGGATTCAGCCTCGGTCAGATTGTTTATTATCTCTTCCAATTTTCAACAGCCCTCATCCCTAGCTGTAGCTGCAAATACTGGTTTTTTTCTGCCTTTCCGATGTTGGCTTACAATATGGCTAAGAACAAGTACATGCCCCATCTCTTTATGGAAAAAGGAGATCGTCTAGGCTACTCAAACGGTATCTCTAACCTTAGCCTTTGGCGCTATGATCCTTCTGCTCATTTTTTTAACGGAAATACAGAACGCTTGATCCCTCTTTATACTATTGGAGTTTTTTTGTCCCCTTTTGCACTTTCTCAAACAGGAATGATTCGCCACTGGAAAAAAGAAAAAGGTTCTCATTTCTTAAAATCTGCCTTTGCAAATATCCTCGGAGCCATCATTTGTTACGCTATCGTTCTTATTCTACTTTTCTTTAGACTTGGAGATATCTGGCCATTCTTCCCAATTATCCTGGTCCTAACCTTCCTCTTCTTGTCTATCCACAGTCATTACCAAAAAGTGGCCAAACAGCTTCGACTTTATGAAGGGATTCAAAAACAAACCTACGATGGCAATGTCGTCCTTGTCTTAGTAGGAAATGTCACTCGAGTCAGCGTTGGAGCGATTAACTACGCTCAAAGTATTGGAGATGAGGTTTTGGCTATGCACATTTCCACCAAAGAAACAGAGGAAAAAGACCAAGAAATCCTCCAAGAATTTGCCGACTACTTCCCAAATATCACTCTAAAAAACATTAATACTAGCTATCGCGATATCATCACACCTACAGTTCGATATGTTCGAAAAATCTCTCAAGAAGCCAAGAAAAAGAACTACACAGTTACAGTTCTAGTTCCCCAGTTTATCCCTAACAAACCTTGGCAAAATATCCTCCACAATCAAATGAGCCTCAAATTAAAATATGCTCTCAGATGGCACGAAGATGTCGTCGTTGCCAGCTATTCATATCATTTGAAAGAATAAAGAAAAGGCATTACCAGAACAAGCTTCTGGTAATGCCTTTTTTCTGAATCTAGTCCCTAAAATTAGACTTATACTCAATGAAAATCAAAGAGCAGACTAGGAAACTAGCCGCAGGCTGCTCAAAACACTGTTTTGAGGTTGCAGATAAGATTGACGAAGTCAGTTACCTATACCTACGGCAAGGCGACGTTGACGCATTTTTGAAGAGATTTTCGAAGAGTATTAAAAATTTTTATTGATAACCTTCTTCTATCGAACGTGGTTCGCCAAATCTTCTTGGGCTTTTTTTATTAGACTCCGCTTTTTTTCTTTTTGCCATTTTTTTCATAAAGTTCTTGATACTGTTTCGCAGTCACAGGTTCCTTTTTGCAATTCAAGGTATTTGTAATTATCCGCATCTCCCTTGTGTCCAACAAATGAGAAGGCCCCTGTAAATGGAACAGTCTTACGGAAGATTGGATTAGCTCCTCCACTTTGAACTGGTAGGAAGAGAGCACTATCTGTCAACCAAGCTTGAACTTCGGCAAATTTTTCATAACGTGTTTGCGTATTTTCATTCTCATTATCTGCCGCATCCAACAACTCCTTGTAGGTAGCTAGACCGAGTTTTTCCTTGATATCATTGTCTTTCCCTGGAGTCAAGCCAAGATTTTTCAACTGAGAACCAGAGTCTGGATCCAAAAGGTCAAGATAGGTTTTCGGATCTGAGAAATCCCCACTCCAACCTGAGATGTCGATGTCATAGTCCTTTTGATCGGCGGTATCCGCAAAGAAGGTAGCATTGTCTTTCTCATCTGGTGACAATTGAATGATATCAATAACCACATTATCTGATCCAAGCGTTGCTTCAACGGTTTGCTTGAAGGAGCTTGCCTGCTGAACATCCAACTTAGCAGTTTGGTCTACCAACATATCCAAGTGGATAGGGAAGGTCACGCCTTCTGCTTGCAAACTTTCTTTTAGCCTTGGCAAATTCAGCCTTGGCTTTTTTTCAGGATCCAAGAAAGCTGCTTTGGGCATCGTTTAGATTGATGTTAGACCACTCTGTACCATAGTTGACCATCTTTTCATTGACAGCATCTCCAAAGTTTTTGCCACCAATTTGAACAAAGTTACTTGGTGTGACTGTATTTCGAAGGATTCGATCAGCCCCATCTTCTCCATTTGTCTGCGCAGCATAGGCATGACGGTCAAAGGCAAAGTTAATAGCCTGACGGAAATCTTTATTTTGCATTGCTAGACGTGAGTCCGTCTTTTTCTTTTATCCGTCTGTTTCATGGTTTGCTTGTAGCTTTTGACGATTAACATTGAAGAGATAATAGAAGGTTATAGCATTTTGAGGAGTATAAGTAATCTTGTCCTCATTCCCTTTTTTCAACTGGTCAAAGACTGAGCTTGTTGGGAAGATACGCCCGTCTGAATAGTTACCTTCCAAGAAACCTCTAGCCAAACTGTCTTGATCTGAACCATCATAGAAGGAAAGTTTTACTTTCTCAATCTTCACATTGTCCTTGTCCCAGTAATTCGGATTCTTTTCAAACTCAATTAAAGATTTTGAAGTGAATGATTTGAACAAGTAAGGCCCATTTGACAGGATACTAGATGGAGTTACACTTCCAAATTCATCTCCCTTGGATTTCAAAAAGGCTTCATTGACAGGGCTTAAAATTCCCCCAGTTGTCTTCGAATTCCAGTAGGACTCTGGCTTGTTTAAGGTATATTGGAGAGTATAGTCATCGACTGCCTTGATACCAACAGTCTCAAAGTCGGATGATTGACCCTCAACATAGTCCGCCAAACCTTTGATAGAGTCTTGCACCAAGTACAAGTTTTCTGCCTTTTTATCCGCCGCATACTTGAGGCCTGTCACAAAGTCATGAGCTGTTACTTCAGCATATTCTTCTCCTTCAGAGGTATACCACTTAACACCTTGACGGATTTTATAGGTATAGGTCAAGCCATCTTTTGATACTGTCCATGATTCAGCCATAGAAGGGACCAGATTGCCATACTTTATCATTTTTCCAACAAACCATCAATCAAGTTTGTCGTAATGCTAGAAGTCGAGCCACGTGTCGAAGTAATGTAGTCTAGTGTATCTGGATTGCTAGCAAATACATAAGAGTAGGTTTTATCAGATGCATTTGACTGTGTCGAGCTACAAGCTACCATCAAGAAGCTAGCACTCAAAAGCCCAGCTCCCTAGTAGAAGGATTTTTTGATTTTTTTCATAAATATTCTCCATTTTTTTGTAGTATATGAAATATTATACACTATTTCATAAAAAAATAGAAAGTGAATGCAGGCCAACATTTTTAGGGTAAAAACAAAAGCCAGTAGACTCGAGTTCCTACTGACTTCTTTGTTGAATCTCGTTTGGATTATGCAGCCAAAACTTTGCGTCCTTTACGACGACGAGCTGCCAATACGCGACGACCGTTTTTAGTTGACATACGGTTACGGAATCCGTGTTTGCGCGCACGACGTAGTTTACTTGGTTGATAAGTACGTTTCACGATGAATACCTCCTCATAGATTTTTGTATTCGTTTAGCCGGCTATAAAGTGATCAGTTACTAAACATACTTTTACTATTCTATCTGATTCTTTTCGCATTTGTCAATAGCTCTGGCAAATGTTTCCAGCTTTTTTTGCTATGAAAGCTTTTATCTACGATACTGCTTCAAGAAACGGGTCATCTTTTCTTGAATTTGGGCTAACTCATCTACGCGTGGCAGATAAACGATACGGAAGTGATCTGGTTCTTTCCAGTTAAATCCTCGTCCATGAACCAAAAGCACCTTCTCTTGCTTCAAGAAATCAAGAACAAACTGTTCATCATCATCGATACGATACATATTGCGGTCAATTTTAGGGAAGATATAAAGACCCGCTTTAGGTTTAACCGCAGACAAACCTGGGATATCTTGAATGGCATTATAAATGAAGTTTCTTTGCTCGTAGATACGACCACCTGGCAAGAGTAATTCGTCCACCGATTGGTGACCACCGAGTGAAGTTTGAACAACCTGTTGAGCCAAGACGTTGGAACAAAGGCGCATGTTCGAAAGCATGTTGAGACCTTCAATATAGCCCTTTACATGATGTTTAGGCCCAGACAAGACCATCCAACCTACACGGAAACCAGCGATGCGGTGAGATTTAGACAGACCATTCATGCTGACACAGAAAAGGTCTGGAGCCAAACTTGCTACTGGTGTGTGGACATTGCCGTCCATAACCATACGGTCGTAGATTTCATCCGCAAAGATAATCAAGTCATTTTGACGAGCAATCTCAATGATATCTAGTAAGTGTTCTTTAGGATAGAGTGCTCCAGTTGGATTATTTGGATTGATTAAAACGATAGCCTTAGTATTTGAACTAATCTTAGACTTAATGTCATCTAGGTCTGGATACCATTCAGCTTCTTCATCACAGACGTAGTGAACGGCATTTCCTCCAGCCAAGCTGACAGCAGCAGTCCACAGAGGGTAGTCAGGCATTGGAACCAAGACTTCATCGCCATTGTCCAAGAGACCTTGCATGGACATAACAATCAGCTCACTAACACCATTTCCAAGATAGATATCATCAATACCTACATTTGGAAATTTTTTGAGCTGACAGTACTGCATAATAGCTTTGCGGGCTGAAAAGATACCTTTTGAATCTGAATAACCTTCACTATCACGCGCATTCATAATCAAATCATGGATAACCTCATCTGGTGCGGTAAAACCAAACTCAGCTGGGTTCCCTGTATTCAAACGGAGGATTTTTTCTCCATTTGCTCGCATACGCATGGCTTCCTCAAGAACTGGTCCACGAATATCATAAGCCACATGCTCTAATTTGATTGATTTGTTAAATTTTTTTCATTTGATTTCCTCAATTCATCAGGATAGTTAATATTATACCACTTGATAGAAAAATCGTAAATCGCCCAGTACTATTCCACAAAAAAACCTTGCTTAACGCAAGGTAAACAGAGCAAGGTCGATTTCTTTCTATTTTTGGGGAGAAGAAAGAGAAAAATATGCACCTCTAGTAAGATATACATCTAAATCTAAAGTCTCGCATATAAACTTCGAATCGAAAACGAAGGCATCGTTATGGATGATAGTTGCATGAACTCATGAATTTCTTCCTGTGTCCAGCAAAACGCAAAGAAAAAATAAGTCGACTCAACAAACAACATAGACGATGTCTGGGCTAATTCGAGTCTGTTTGTAAAGAATTTTACCATATCACTGACTTCTTTTCCCTGCCCTGTCACTTAGTATTATACACTAAAAACTTTTGCATTTTTCAAATAAGTACATATAAAAAAAGAACTCTTTTTAAAGCGTCACTTAAAAATTTATACTCAATGAAAATCAAAGAGCAAACTAGGAAGCTAGCCGCAGGCTGTACTTGAGTACGGCAAGGTGAAGCTGACGTGGTTTGAATTTGATTTTCGAAAAGTATTAATTGAATATGATTCTGCTTTTTTACATAAAAAAAGAGAACCATGTGATTCTCTCGGTTTTTACTTTCTACAAATATCTGGAACGAAATTTAATTTCACCAGATTATTTTTGTAATTTCTTCCAACATTTTTTTCAATATGTTGGATTGATTTTTTTCACGACCAAGCAAGTAAATAGTATCTGGCAATTCAGGACCATGCATTTCACCTGAAACGGCGATACGGATTGGCATGAAGAGATTCTTCCCTTTGATACCTGTTTCTTTTTGGACTGCTTTGATTTGTGGGAAGATATTTTCTGCCACAAACTCTTCGTCTGACATGGCTTCAAGTTTTGCCTTAAAGGCCTCAAGTACAGTTGGCACTGTTTCACCAGCCATGACTTCTCGTTCAGTTTCTGTCAATTCTGGGAAGTCTGAGAAGAAAAGGTCTGTCAATGGAACGATTTCATCCACTGACTTCATTTGTGGTTTGTAGAGTTCCACCAATTTTTCAGCCTTATCTGTCAAGCGTCCTGCTGCTTCGAGGAATGGTTTGGCCATTTCAAAGATGGTCGCAAGATCCGCATTCTTGATATACTCATTGCTCATCCAGTCCATTTTCTTTTGGTCGAAAGCTGCTGGAGACTTGCTAAGGCGGTTTTCATCAAAAAGTTTGATCAGTTCTTCGCGAGAGAAGATTTCGTCTTCCCCACCAGGGTTCCAACCAAGAAGAGCGATAAAGTTAAAGACTGCTTCTGGAAGGTAACCTTTCTTACGATAATCTTCGATGAACTGAAGGGTGTTGGTGTCACGTTTAGACAACTTCTTACCAGTTTCAGAGTTGATGATCAAGGTCATATGACCAAATTCTGGAGTTTCCCAACCAAGTGCTTCATAAACCATGAGCTGTTTTGGTGTGTTAGCAATGTGGTCATCTCCACGAATGACGTGAGAAATTTGCATATCGTGGTCATCGATCACAACGGCAAAGTTATAAGTTGGGTAGCCATCTTTCTTTTGGATAACCCAGTCACCACCGATATTGCCACCTTCAAATTCGATATCGCCTTTGACCATATCATGCCACTTGTAGATACCAGATTCATTAACAGCCAAACGAACCGTTGGAATGACACCTGCTGCTTCACGTTCTGCGATATAAGCTGCTTTTTTTCTTCTTCGCTCATGCCAAGGTATTCGTTGATGTAGCGAGGTGTTTCACCAGCTGCTTCTTGGCGTTCACGTTCTGCTGCCAACTCTTCTTCTGTAACGTAAGATTTGTAGGCTTTTCCTTCGGCTAGCAATTGGTCAATGTATTTTTGATAGAGTTCCAAACGCTCTGATTGGCGGTAATTTTCATGCGTTTCAGGACTTTCATCCCAGTCCATACCCAACCAACGAAGGTTTTCAGTTGGGAACGTTCTCCGTCTTCGACGTGACGCTTTGCGGTCAGTATCTTCGATACGGATGATAAAAGTTCCACCATGGTGGCGAGCATACAAGTAGTTAAACAATGCTGTACGGGCATTTCCGATGTGTAGTAGTCCTGTTGGACTTGGTGCATAACGCACACGAATATCTTTTTGACATATCTTCTCCTATAAAGTCTCTAGGCGTCTGCCTTTTTGCTCTCTATATTATATCACAAGTCGTGCCAGAGTCCAATTTCTCTTTTCGAGAAAAAGCAAAAAGAGTGGTAAAACCACTCTTTTCAGCTCTATTATAGACGAGCGTTGAGTTCTTTGCTCAATTCTTCAAATCCTGGTTTACCAAGAAGGGCAAACATGTTACGTTTGTACGCTTCAACACCTGGTTGGTCAAATGGGTTGATAGCATTCAAGTAACCTGAAAGGGCGATCGCCAATTCGAAGAAGTAGATCGTGTAACCAAGAGTGAAGGCATCTTGCTCAGGAAGAGTTACGTACATGTTTGGAACGTCACCATCAGTGTGGGCAAGAAGAACACCGTCAGTCGCTTTTTTGTTTACGAAGTCAACGTCTTTTCCTTGGAGGTAGCCAAGTCCGTCAAGATCTTCTTCCAAAGTAGGGATAATCACGTTCTTACGTGGTTTGTCAACACGGACAACTGTTTCAAACATGATACGAGTTCCTTCTTGGATAAATTGACCCAATGAGTGCAAGTCTGTTGAGAAGTTAGCTGAAGTTGGGTAAACCTTTTTGGTCTTTTCCCTTCTGACTCACCAGCCAATTGTTTCCACCATTCTGAGAAGTATTGAAGTGATGGCTCGTAGTTTACCAAGATTTCAGTTGCATATCCTTTACGGTAAAGGATATTACGCACTGCAGCATATTGGTAAGCTTCGTTTTCAGAAAGTTTGTCTGATGTGTAATCTTTACGAGCAGCATTCGCACCTTCCATAAGGGCTTTGATGTCTCGCACCTGATGCAGCGATTGGAAGCAATCCAACTGCTGTCAATACTGAGAAGCGTCCACCGATATCATCTGGAACTACAAAAGTTTCCCAACCGTTAGCATCTGCTTCAACTTTAACAGCACCTTTTTGGCGGTCAGTTGTTGCATAGATACGTTTGTTAGCTTCTTCTTGACCGTATTTCTTAACCAAGAGTTCTTTGAAGACACGGAAAGCGATGGCTGGTTCAGTTGTTGTACCTGATTTAGAAATCACGTTTACTGAGAAGTCTTTATCTGAAACGTACTCTACCAAGTCAGCAAGGTAAGTTGATGAGATTGAGTTTCCAGCGTAAAGGATTTGTGGCGCTTTGCGTTCTTCTTTGGTTTGCAAGTTTGCAAAGTGGTGGTTCAAGAAGTCAATGGCTGCTTTAGCTCCAAGGTATGATCCACCGATACCGATAACAACCAAGACATCGCTGTCTGATTTGATTTGTTCAGCAGCTTTCAAGATGCGGTCAAATTCTTCGCGGTCGTAGTTCTCAGGAAGGTCCAACCAACCCAAGAAGTCGCTACCAGCACCAGTTCCTTTACGGATCAATTCGTCTGCTGCTGTAACTTGTGCTTGCATGTACTCCACTTCATGTGGTGCAACAAATTTGTCTAATACTTTTGAATAATCAAATTTAATATGTGACATAGTATTCCTCCAAAATTTCTTCCTTTCTATCATAACGCTTACTAACAATTTTTTTCAAGTTTTTTTATACTAAAAATTTCCAATTTTTATCACAATTCAAACGTTTGCGTAAAAAAATACAACTCTATAAATATTCGTAAACAACAATAAAAAAACGACTAGATTTCTAGTCGTTACAATTCATTCAATAAATACTCAAATAATTCTAAGTTGCCATCTTCTTCATTAACCAAGAATTCTGGATGCCACTGCAAGCCGATAATGCGGTGTTCATCAATGGATTCAATTGCTTTCAACAGTTTGGTCACGTGGATCCACAGCCGTCACACGAAAAATTTGGAGCTAAGTCTTTAATGCTCTGACGGTGGACTGAATTAACTTGACTTTTCTTTACCAAACAATTTTTGACACAACACTTCCATCAACTGTCTCAATAGAATGTGAAGTTCCAAAAGGTAGGCCTTGCCAATGACCTTCAATCTCCTGATTGAGCGTACCGCCAAAGGCAACGTTAACCAGTTGAACACCACGGCAAATGGCTAAAATTGGTTTGTTCTGACGTAGGGCCTCTTGTAGAAGAGCTAGCTCAAACTCATCTCGAGCTAGGTTATAATCATCGCTATCAATCGTTTTTTCCTCACCATAAAACTGAGGATGAACATTTTGTCCTCCAGTCAAGATGAGCTTGTCAATCATTTCTACATAATCACGAACAACCGACTCATCACCAACTGGAATCACCAAAGGAAGTCCGCCAACCTGACGAATACTCTCAGCGAATTTACAAGAGACAGATGAATGAATATTTTTTCCTTCTGCGTCCACGGGACATAGATTTGCTGCAACTCCAACAACCGTTCTTGCCATTACTGATTTCCTTTCGTTTTCGATTGATAATCTTATCTTATCATCCTTCCCCACTCCTGTCTAATATGTATTTTTTTAAGTCCGTGATAAAAATTTTTATCAGAAAAAGTTGCCCAAAATTAGGACAACTTTTTTGCTTATACTCAATGAAAATCAAAGAGCAAACTAGGAAGCTAGCCGCAGGTTGCTCAAAATACAGTTTTGAGGTTGTGGATAGAACTGACGAAGTCAGTAACACATATACGGCAAGGGACGCTGACGTGGTTTGAATTTGATGTTCGAAGAGTATTATTCAAAGACAAATTGATTGTGATACAGTTCGGAGTAAAAAGCTCCAAGCTTGAGTAATTCGTGATGATTTCTTGTTCGATAACCCTCACCATTCTTAAGGACAATAATCTGATCGGCATTGAGAATGGTTTTTAAGCGGTGAGCAATCACAAAACTAGTTCTTCCTGCCACAATAGCTTCCATGGCATTTTTGAATCTTACTTTCTGTTACAGTATCAACATTTGATGTTGCCTCATCCAAAAATTAAGACCTGCGGATCTGTCATCAAGGTACGGGCAATAGAAATCAACTGCTTCTGACCGGTCGAGAAGACACTTTGGTCATCATCAATCAAGGTATCATACTTATCTGGTAGACTTTCGATATATTCATGGATATGCGTGGCCTTGGCTGCTGCTTCAACCATTTCTTGACTGGCATCTGGGACACCAAAACGAATATTGTCCCGAATAGTTCCGCTAAACAAAAACAGAATCCTGTAAGACAATTCCAACCTTGCTTTCGCAAACTATCTAAATCAAATTGCGGATATCTCTACCATCAAAACTGATACTACCTGCATCCACATCATAAAAACGATTGATGAGGTTCATGATGGTTGTTTTCCCCGAACCTGTCGGACCAACCACTGCAATCATTTTCCCTTTTGGAGCTGAAATGCTAACATCTTTCAGAATCGGTTTTCCTGGCAGGTAGGAGAAGTCTATGTTACGAATCTCCACCCCATCTTTTTAATTCGCTAAAGGCTGGAGCATCTTGAGGGCGAATTTCTTCCTCTGCATCAAACATTTCTTGGATACGGTCCGCTCCTGTAAAGGCCAGTTGCAAACTTCCCCAGCTCGCAGCTAATTGGATAATGGGCTGGTAATATTGCTGAGAAAACTGGGTAAACATGACAATCAAACCCAGAGCAGTTGCTGTCTCGATGTTCTTATCATTCAGTAAGACAGCTGAACCGACAAATAACAATAGCTGTGTTGACCAAACTCATCCCATTCATGACAGGAAAGAGAATTCCTGAGAACATTCTTCCCTTGAAAGTGGCCTTTCGAACCCGTTCATTTTGTTCAACAAAACCAGCAATCACATCTTCTTGAATCCCTTGAACGATAACGGCCTTTTGTCCAGAGATACTCTCATCCATATAAGCATTGAGCTTCCCAACTTCTTTTTGTTGAAGGTTGGTATATTTCCGCGCTAGCTTCAGGATAAAGAACAACATGATAACAGCTATTGGAGTGCTGGCAATTGTGATTAAAGCCAAGGTAACATTTTTTGCGAACATGACAATCAGCAAGCCAATATAAAGAGCGATATTGGTCATGACAGACACTAGACTTTCGTTGAAAGCTTGGAGAATATTATCCAAATCACTGGTAAAACGAGACAGGATGTCTCCATCTTGATGGCGGTCAAAGAAAGAAACAGTCAAGCGAGAAAGCTTGCCAAACAGTCCCTTACGCATCTCATTTGTAGATTCGGCAATAATGCGGCTCATCAAGACCATATAGATGAGACTAGAAACTACTAAAACATTCAAAATATAGGCAAGATTGATTAGGAGTCCCAAGAGACTTTGCCAAACCATATCTGGATTTCCATTTTGATAGGCTTTTAACCAAATTAGCTAGTTCTGTGACTGTTTGACCTGCAAACACTGGAAAGAGGGCTTGTGCTACCGTTGCAATGATAATCATAGCAATGACAACGATAAAGGATATCTTGTAAACTTTAAAATAGTTCCAAAAAAATTCAAATGTCTTCATCCTACTCCTCCTTTCCTTTTTGCGTTTCGTAAATTTCACGATAAACTGGGTTTGTTGCAACCAAATCAGCATGCTTACCTTGACCAATCAAACGCCCTTGGTCAAGCACTAAAATTTTATCCGCATGCACAACAGAGCTAATCTTTTGCGCGATGATAATCGTAGTCGTCCCCTTCAAATCCTTGTTGAGAGCTTCTTGGACCAAACGTTCTGATTTGGCATCAAGGGCAGAAGTTGAATCATCGAAAATCAAGATACGAGGATTGCTAACAATCCCACGCGCAATGGACATTCTTTGTTTGTCCACCAGAAAAGTTAGTTCCACGTTCCTCGACCGGACTTTCAAAGGCTAAGTCCATACGACTAATAAATTCACTAGCTTGTGCGATACGTGCTGCGCGTTCCATTTCTGAAACTGTCGCATCTCCCTTTCCTTGTCTGAGATTATCTGCGATGGTTCCACTAAAGAGAATGGCTCTTTGTAGGACGATAGAGACAGTCTTGCGAAGCGTCCCTTCACTAACTGTACGAATGTCCTTTCCTCCAATCTTGATAGAACCTTGTTGAGGATCAAACAGTCGTGGAATCAACTGAGCCAAGGTTGATTTACCTGCACCGGTTGCTCCGACAACCCCAACCATCTCACCAGCTGCGATATCAAATGATACATCTTTTAGGATAGGTTCTTCATCATTTGGATAGGTGAAGGTTACATTTTCAAAACTAAGACTTCCTTCCAATTCTTCATCTTCCACATCCTTGAAGGTCATAGCCGGTTCTGTATCAAGGATTTCACGAATACGACGGAGGGAAATCATGGCACGAGTGACTGAATTCCCCAAAAATCCGACCATAACGATAGTAAAGATAATCTGACTCAGATAGTTCACAAATGAAGCAATGGAACCAACGACTGATGGATCTGACTCTACCATACCTGCTACAAGCCAGATTGAGAGAAAAACAGCTCCGTAAGAAATCAACATCATTGCAGGTTGCATAACAGAAAAGGCATAACCGATATAAAGGTTTTTCTCCCAACAATTCATCTGACACCTGCGTAAATTTATCAAACTGATCTTTTTTTCTCGGACAAAAGACTTTAACCACGCGCACACCACGCAAATTTTTCTTTAGCAATGGCATTGATACGCTCTAGCAAGGTTTGAAACTTTGAAAAGCGTGGTCCCACCACTCCCATCATAAAACCCATTATGACAACAATAAGAACGACCATGAGAACTAGCACCCACCATAGAGAAGGTAGGGTGACAACTGCTAGAATAAAGGAACCGACAAACAAAAGCGGTAGTCGAAAGAGGATTTGGAAGGTCATCATAACGACGTTTTTGAATCTGATTGATATCGTTGGTCATACGGACAACAAGGTTCCCTGCATTAAATTTCTCAATATTAGCGTATGAAAAAGTTTGAATCTTACGAAAGGCATCTTCCCTGTAAGTCTGACGAGACTCCTTGAGCAATGTAGGCAGCTAGCACAACATTGATGCCACCTGCAATCAAACCAATCAAGGCAACAAGGATTAACCAAAAACCAATATGATAAATAGCTTCATTATCACCTGTTAGCAGTGCTCTAAAACTTTCTGCAAATAACGTGGTTGCAAGAGTGAACTCGTTACCATTAGACCTGTCATAATTAAGGAAGCTAGAGCCTGCCATTTATAGGCTTTTTATTTTCTGAAACAGCATATTTCCCTTCTAAGATAGACAAAAGGGAACGACAACTCTGTCAGTCCCTTCTTATGCTTTCATGTTGATGCTATTCTAATCAAAAAGAATGCTATTGTCAAAGCACTCAACTCTTACAAGCTTGTGCAATGACGACATCAGCATTCTATTGAATCATCTAAAACATCTTCTAATTTAAGTAGAGAATTTTTTTATTGTTCTGAACTAGCTTGTTCTTTCTAGTTTAGCTCGTCCAATTTCACGGTAGCTACGGTCGCCAACAATCTTGACCGAGAACTGACCATCTTGGTACTCGAGAATCGTCACACTTCCATTATCAAGGCCATGCGGATGCATGCCGTCGATTAAATAAACAATGGTTCCAATAGTCATTCCATGGCTGACTACGAGAGCATTTCCTCCCCCATTGGCTTCCATTTCCTTGGCAATGGCTTCAAAACCTTCCCAGATACGCCCACTTAGTTTTTCCCAGCCTTCAGCCCAGCCTGCTGTATCCACTTCTACCAGACCTTCAGCTAGCTCAGCATAGGACAAACGATGCACATGATCGACATTAAAGATACGAGGAATGATCCCCATAAAAAGGTCTCCATCATAAGCACCATCAAAACTACCAAAGCACCATTCACGGATTCGCTTATCCATACGATAAGGAATTTGCCCTGTTAAACCTAGTTCCTCAAGGATAATTCCCATTGTCTGAATGGTTCGTCCAGAGTCGCTTGAATAAGCACGCTCAAACCTTAAGCCAGACTCACGCAAACCAATCCCCAATTCATGAATGCCTCGTTCCCCTTCAGCTGTCAGTGGAGTATCACTCCAACCTTGAGCACGCCCAATCGTATTAAACATTGTTTTTCCATGACGCACTAGATACAATTTTACACTTGACATTTTCCGTCCTCCATATGTATCTATTATAGCATGATTTCGTGCAAAAGCCTTGTCCTAACCCACTGAGTCCAACATCACCACTTAAACTAGATTTTACAAATCTGATAATCTATGTCTTATCATTCTTAGAAGGAGCAACTTTAGATGTCTCAGTAGCCTCTTTTTTTACCTCTTCTTCTTTTTTCTTACTTCCTTCTTTTGGGGCTTGTTTTTCTGTTTTCTTCGTCTTATCGTCGGTCTTTTTTTCAAAGGTGGAAAAACGAAATTCAAATTGATTTTTTTCCCTGGTGTCAACAATCGCTGTAAATCCCTTTTGGTCATTACGATAAGTTGCCTTTCCTGCATTAAATGTCTGCTGACCACTCTCAGAACTAGCTTTTTTTCATAGGTCCTCTTAGCCATTGCAAAGGCAAGAAGTTTTTTTCTTTATTCAGTGCATAATCCTGATGATGAGCCACTTGTCGATTCAGATAAAACTGTAACAAGAGACTAAAAAAATTCCAGCAATAGTAACCGCGTAAAGGAGAACTCCAGCTCTAACTTTTTTTCTTTTTTTCCACACGATAGATAAACTCTCTCTAGTCCCTTTTTCAAACTGAAAATTAAAATGAACATTTTGCCCGTTTTGGTAAATATGAGCTGATTTCAGACCGTAAACCATCGGCTGGTAGCCACGTCCACTGGCATCTGTTTTTTTCGAAAATCATTTGACTTTGATTTTTCCCATGGAAATGGGGTTCCCATCCTGTTTGAGGTAAAGTCTATCATTCTCTACTTTTTTTCAAATTGGGCTCGATTCAGCTCTGCTTCCAGCTGATCCACAAATAAGAGCCATTCTTTTCTGCTCACTTTTTCTGCTGATAGCGCACCTCTGAAACCAAGAGTTGACTCATAGATTGAAAGAGAAGCAAACTCCCACTAATCACAATAAGAGCAACCAGGGATTCTAAAAGAGTAAACGCTCTGACTCTACTTATCTTGAATCGCCAGTAATTTTTCAGTTCCATGATACACCTCCAAACCTCGCTCATTCGAGACAACATGAACTGTAAGCCCATTGACAGTCAACTGCTTTTGTCCAGTCTGCAAAGCCATACGGGCCACTCGCAAAACTTCTTCCTGTTCTAATAGTCTTGCTTCCTGTCGTCTACTTTCTTGAATCTGCCCTAACAAGAGGGTTGCAATACTGGCAAAAATAGCTAGTGAAATCACTGCCTCCAGTAAAATAACCGCCTTAATTTTTTGCTTCTTGAATACGTTTAATCTTTCCATTTCCTAGATAAAGTTGGTAGCGAACTACTTCTTTCCTTGTTTGAAATCTCACACTTGCAAGAGACGAATTTCCTCCAGCTTTGTCAAAGGAAATTGACTGATTAGACTGTAGTTGAATCCCTTTAGGGATGGCTAATTTCTGATAGCCATTTCCAATACTTCTCTTCCAAAAATCAAGTTGATCTTCTGCTGACTAGCCAGACTTCGCTTCTGGGTTTCCTGACAAAGTTCCTCAAACTCCATAAAGAAAATTTGCTCTTCCACAGCCGCAAAAGTGGACTGAACTGAACTTGACAAGACCAAGACTAACAGACTAACTATCCCTAAGACCAATAGACTTTCTAGCATGGTAAAAGCCCTAATCCGCAACTGTTTGACTTGTCTTTTGTTTTGCATGGTATTCCTTATAAGCTTTTGCTTGCTCAGCAGTGATGCGTCCATCTGCCTCTAGTTTACTTAGACTAGCATCCTCATTTTTATCTAGAGTATAGAGTTCGGCTTGGCTTTCTACCACCTTGACGACTGCTGCTTTCCCCTTGTCATTCACTGCATCCTTTTGCTTAGTTAGGTTTGGCACAAACAGTAAGAGTAGAACGCTAATGATGAGCAATACGACTAACATTTCTACCAGTGTAAAAGCTTTTGCCTTGGCTTCTTTTAATTTCATCAACATTTTTTTCATCTAAAAATTTATCTCCATATTTTGATACATTGGCAGCAACATGGCTGCGTACAATAAAACGATTAGTAGGGCTACGAAAATAAAGACCAGGGGTTGAACTAAGTTCATAGTACGATTAACTCGAGTAAAGAATGCCTCCCAAGTTTTCTCTGCATAGATTTCCAATTCGCTTCCCAACTTGGATTTGACTTCTCCATATTCAATGATTAAACCCAACTCTCTTCTAAAGAAAGGATAGGTCCGAACAACCATAGAAAATTCATGCCCATTTTGCAAGGACAGGGATAAATCATGTCCGATTTCCTTAAAAAGAGGATTTCCTTGCTCCTGCATCATCTGAAAAATCTGCGACAATTCTAAACCCTGTCCAATCATATTTCCCCATTCTCGAGCATAATAGGCAGTTAGATAATACTGAATAAATACACCTAGAAAAGGGATTCTAGCTAGAAAAGAAAAGACTTGTATCTTCCTAGATTTTCTGTAGAAGACCAATCCCGTTAAAGATGCTAGACCTAACGCTAGAACAATCCCAAGAAAAATTTGTGGTAGATTACTAATCACTAAGGTAGCTATGTTACTACTATCCATTTGAGGCAAGAGATAATTTCGCAACCCCAACATAATGAGCAGTAAGAAAGCTAACAAAATGATTGGATAGGTCGCAACTTCGATTAACTTTTTTTCTTGACCTTAGCAAGATTATCTAGATACTCCTCAATTTTCCCTAAACTCAAATGAAGATTCCCATGAACTTCAGCCAAGGAAAGTTGCGTGACAATTGAACTTGAAAAACCTAAAGTCCCCATCATTTCCGAGAAGGATTTTCCCTGTGAGAGTCCTATTCGCATCTGCGATACATATTCCTTTTCCAACAAGAGACTTCTATCTAAAAAGGAAATGATTTCTACCAGATGAAAACCACTGGAAAATAAATTGTTAAAGAGAGTGATGATTTTCTTCTGCTTACTGGTAGCTAATTTTCTCCGTTTCAGCTTGAAGGGCAGTGATATGTCCTTCTTTAAGAAGCTGGTCAATTTGTCTCATTCCACTTTTTCTGCCTGGTGTTCTTGGTAATTTTTCGTTTGCAAAATCAATAATTCCTCCTCCTGCGATTAGTCTTTGATAACAAACACCTTGTAAAACAACTGCAAGTTCATCTTCACTGACACCAAGTTCTAAGAGGCGCTCATAAACCCCACGAACACTCTTGGCATGGATTGTCGAGAATACTGTGGCACCTGTCAGACTAGCTCGTACAACGGCACGGGCTGTTTCACTATCTCGAATTTCTCCAATAATTAAAAGATCTGGACGATGTCGTAGGGAAAGTTTTATCAAGTTCTCATAGCTAAGTCCGATAGCTTCATTGAGCTGTAATTGTAGCATCTCTTCCTGCTTAATTTCTACTGGATCTTCAATGGACATGACCTGCTGTCCCTTAAACAATGACTTGGCTAATTCATGCATCAAAGTAGTTTTGCCACTTCCTACGGGGCCTGCAAAAAGATAAAGTCCCGCGTTGCCTAAAGCCCTTTTCCAGTTCTATAAGGTCCTGAAACCAGAAGCGCAACTCTTGTTCTTGATCATGCAAAAGCCGGATTACTAGACTCTCATGACCACGATAATCTCCCACCGTCGATAAACGTAATGAAGAAACCTTGTCTCCATGCTGATAATCACAGGAACCAAGCTGACTACGGCGTTTTTCTCCAACGTTCATCCCCGCAACAAATTTAAAGTGACTAATGACAGCCCCCCAACTTTTCAAAAGTCATAGGTGTTAATCAAATGTCTCTCATCTCCAACTCGCATATGTAGCTCATAAATCTTTTTCTTTAGGAACAAAAATAGATGTCCTGAGCTCCCTTGTTTTTGGCCAGTGTAATCAATTCTTGTGCAAGTGTTTGTACCATATCTTCCTCCTCATTCTTATTATTCGAAGAAAATATAAAAAAAGAAGAAACAACTTCATTAAAAAGTTGTTTCTTCTTTTTTTATGCGACAAGTACGGTGGATTTCTAAACCAGTCTGCTTTTCGTAACCAGGTCTAAATTTTTCATCAGGAATGACTTGACCATCTTCCAACAAAGCTAAGGAATGATATTGCTGAAGGAATTCATCGCATTCTTCACACCAGCGTTTATCTTCTGGATCCCAAAAAATAGTCATCAAATCTCCTCTACTTTTGTAAAGGGGAATTTCCTTTTCTAACTCAAACCAACAAGACTTATAATATTTCAAGGCGTCATAATAGTTATCAAATTTTTTGCTCGCAATAACGTCGTTTTCCCAGCCTTCTATAAACCACCACGGTTCAAAAATCTCCGTACATTTTTTTATAACTCGATACATAGTTTAACTTCCTTTGTACCGTATATTATAGCGAAATTTTGAGAACAATGAAAGAATTTTGCTCATTTTCACGAATTATATAACATTTTCAAAAATCCAGCTATTTAAAAACGAATAACTAGATTTAAAAACAAGATTAACCTTCTGAAATATCGTTTTCAATAATCACTTTAATCGCATGATGATCGGCGGCCTTACTAAATACTTCATAGGCCTTTTCTATTTCACTAAGTTTGAAATAATGAGTTACCAATTTTTCAGGTTCAATTTTATGACTTTCTAAGGCTTTCAAAAGCTGAGGAGTTGTATTGGTAGAAACCAATCCAGTAGTAACATTAATGTTACGAATCCAAAGAGTGTCCAAATCAAACTGAACTGGTTTACCATGCACACCACAGTTGGCTACTGTTCCGTCTACACCGATAATCTTTTGACAGAGATCAAACGTTGCAGGAATTCCTACCGCCTCAATAGCGACATCTACACCTCGACCATCTGTCAAATCATAAATTTCTTGAATTGCTTTTTCAGGGTCTGAAGAATTAATCTTATGAGTAGCACCGAAAGAAACTGCAGTATCCAAGCGGTTATCGTCTAGGTCCACAATAATCAATTTAGCTGGAGAATAGAATTGTGCCGTCAAAAGAGCTGCCAATCCGACTGGCCCTGAACCAACGATAGCTACACTACAACCAGGCTCAACTTTCCCTTTTAAGACACCAATTTCATAGCCAGTTGGCAAGATATCAGATAACATAACCAAAGCTTCATCAGACAAGTCAGCTGGAGTATGATAAAGAGTATTATCAGCATGAGGCACACGAAGATATTCTGCTTGCATACCGTCGATCAGATGTCCAAAAATCCATCCACCTTCGTCTTCACAGTGAGCATAGATTCCTTTTTTACAATAGTAACACTTGCCACATGCACAAACGCAAGAAATCAAAACCTTATCACCCTTTTTGAAGTTTGAAACTCCTGCTCCAACTTCCTCTACAATACCAATTCCTTCATGTCCTAGGATTGTTCCACTCTTACAAGCGGGAACATCCCCTTTAATAATATGAAGGTCAGTACCACAAATAGTAGTCTTAACGATACGCACAATAGCATCTGTTGGCTTGCGAATAACTGGTTTGTCTACATCAACAAATGACGCAAGGCCTGGTTTAACGTAAGTATAAGCTTTCATAAGCAATCCTCCGCTTTTTTATTTGTATTATTTATATCATAATTGTAAGCCTTTTCCAATACAAAAAAATCAAGTAATTTGTAGAAAGAAATAACAAATTTGATTTAAAAAGAAGAAACGAAAAATCGTTTCTACTTTTTTTAGATTATGCTTGATAACGTTTTTTTCACCATCTAGATAAGTTGCTACTAATTCCAAATCTTTATCTAACACGATAAAGTCTGCATCGTAGCCTTCACGAATTTGTCCACAGACGTCATCGATATGAACTGATTTAGCTGGGTTCAGACTAGCCATCATGACTGCTTCATGAGGGTTTGCAATTCCCCTCACTCAACAACATTTTTTTCAAACCATCTTTAAGTTTGAGAATGGAACCTGCCAAGTTACCTGTAGATTTAAGACGAGCAGTCCCATTTGCAACTACAACTGAAATTCACCCTAACATATAATCACCATCTTGCAAACCACCTGCTGTCATACAGTCAGTGATAAGAGCAATATTTTCAGTTCCTTTTTGTTTAAGAAGAATTTCGCAAGCCTTAGGATCCACGTGATGACCATCACAAATCAATTCTGCATAAGTGTGTGGTAACTCATACATTGCACCAACCATACCAAGTTCGCGGTGTGTTAAGCCACGCATTCCATTATAAGCATGAACCCAAACACTAGCCCCGGCATCAACAGCTTTTTTAGCTTCATCAAATGTAGCATTAGAGTGACCAAGAGCAACAGTTACACCTTCACCAGTAATAGTACGTACAAAGTCCTCAACTCCATCACGTTCAGGTGCAAGAGCAATTTTATTAAGAAGACCATTAGCAGCCTTCTGCCAAGCGCGGAACTCATCCATACGTGGATCTTTCATATAGGCGGGATTTTGAGCCCCCTTAAATTCTTCGGTGAAGTAAGGTCCTTCAAAATAAATACCACGAATCTTAGCACCAGATGCTTCTTGATAGCGTGCACCAATGTTTTCAGTAACAGCCAGCAATTGTTCGTATGATGAAGTTAGTGTAGTTGGTAGGAAACTAGTAACACCTGTACTAAGAAGACCTTCACTCATCGTATGAAGAGTTCCTTCAATATTATTATCCATGACATCCACACCACCAAAACCATGAATGTGGGTGTCAACGAGACCCGGTGCAATACTATAACCAGAATAATCTAAAATTTCAGCATCCTCAGAAATCTCTTCAACATGCTTACCAAACTTGCCATCAATAAGTTCCAAATAACCTCCACGACGAATACCATGTGGATAGAAAAATTGATCAGCTTTAATATACTTAGGCATAATGATAACCCCTTAAGAAATAATCTACTATTTATTATGTCAATTACATTATAAACCTTTCAAAACAATTTGTAAAATGGTATAGACCTTTTTAGTGAAATTTTAATAAATTATTCATCAAAAAAAGACAAGGTCCAAAAACCTTGTCTTTATTACTATACCGGCGGCCGGGGTCGAACTGGCACGTCCTTGCGGACACTGGATTTTTGAGTTCTATGAATACATTTTTTTAAAATCTTATAACCTTGATTTAATAGGGTTTTAGGACTTTTGAATCTTGCAAAATAGACTCATTTTTCAAATTTTTAGTAACTTTTTGGTAACTCTGTTGTATCAAAAACATTTTTACATATGCTACTATCTTCGTTATAGCTAACTTTAATTCTCATTTATTAAGTATACCTAAGTTTTATTTTTAAATTTTTGTATAGAATAGCTGTACCTCTTAATAGAGTTATGATTACGCTTTCAATTAAACCTCTTTTATGATACTATTATAGTAATAGAAAAAGATTCTTAGTTCGCTAAAGACCTTTATTCGAGATCCAGATAAAAAAAGAAATTTTTATCCATTAAAAATTCGTTTCATAAGTTACATACTTGATATTAATAGAATTCCAATTTATATAATAAAATCAAAGATGACACTGGAATCAGGAGGATTTATTATGGTTAATAATGTAGCTGTTAAAGTCTCAAACCTTTCAAAAGAATTTTTTTGTTAGGGCAAGACAAAACTGTCTCTATTTTTGAAAGATGTTTCTTTATCTGTCAATTATGGGAGAATTTGTATCAATACTTGGTGTCAGTGGTTCTGGAAAGTCTACTTTGCTAAGTTGCTTATCAAGTTTATCTGAACCAACAAGTGGCGAAGTTGTTATCAATGGTATAAATCCATATACCTTAAAAAGAAGGAAGCTTGCTAAATTTAGAAGGCAAGATATTGCAATTATTTTTTTCAAAAACTATAATCTGGTACCCGCTCTACCTGTACTAGAAAAATGTTACACTTCCTCTGAGACTCTCAGGAAAGAGTGTTGATAGTAATAAAGTAAAAAAATGTTGGATAGTTTGAATTTTTAAAAGCAGAACTATCATCATTAGTTGCTACCTTATCAGGTGGAGAACAGCAAAAAGTGGCTATTACTCGTGCAATAATAGCTGATAGTAAAATTATTTTTGCTGATGAGCCAACAGGAGCTCTGGACAGCGTCTCAAGAAAACTTATTTTTGAAACACTTCGTAATTTAGCGAGTCAAGGAAAAATGTGTTCTTATGGTCACTCATGATATTGAGTTGGCTTCAAAAACTGACAGAGCACTCATTTTTAAAAAGACGGAAAAAAATATCTCGACAAATTATTAAACCTTCAGCTGATGAGCTCTACCAAGCACTTGAAAGTAGTAAAGATTAATTTGAGGAGGATTTATTATGCTAAAATTAATCATTTACCAATTTCAGTACTCAAAAAGACAATGGTTAGGAACAATACCATTACTATTTGTATCTAGCCTGATTGTTGGAACATCTTTATTTGGTATTGCTAGTGCAATAAAGACTGCTAATATTAACGCTTCACAACTTTTTCAAATGCTAATAGTTTTTGGCGGGACTACTCTATTTTTCCTTATTTCAAATAATATAAGACTGCTAATAGATATCTTTAAAAAGGATTACCAATTATGGGCTACCCTAGGCGCAAGCAGAACTCAGCTATCTTTATTAGTATCTGGACAGTTTTATTTAATGGCAGTGATTGTTAGTAGTATTGGTACAATACTTTCATTTATCATGGCAGATAGTTACTACAAATTTTTACAAAATTTATTAGGAAGAGATGAGTTACCTGATTTAGTTATTACAGCCAACATTCAATCAATTTTATTGAGTGTTTTTATAGTCCCAACAATTGTCGGGATAGGGGCTTACTTTTATTCAAGTCGAATACTTAAAAATATCATCAATATTAAAACCAAAAAAAGAAAAAAAGAAAAGTTACAGTAACTGGTGTTATTAACATCTCTGTTCGTTTAATCCTATGGTTACTATGTATAGGTTTTGATTGTTTCAGCAGGTTTTTAGCAGTAATAAAGAAATAATTTCAACACAGTCAAGCATAATATTATTTTTTTATTAATTATTCACATCCTTATTATTCAATCACTATCTCCATCAATTCAAATGTTTCTAATAAAATTTTTTTAATGAGGATATTTCCCAACTGAAAAATTATGTAATCAATACAGGCTTTTTGGAATCTACTATCCAATCCTAGTTATTTGAAAAGTATACAAACTTCAATGAGCATGGGAGTAACTCTCATTTCTGGGTTTATTCTTTACACCCAAAATATGTATTCATTCATGAATACAGCAAACGGTGTACTCGAAGCAAGAGCTTCCTTTATTGCTTATCTGTCTGCTCCAATTATTCTGATTATTACTAGTTCTATTTCTCTTACAATTTTATCTTCTAATAAAGATATTGAAGACATTAAACAGTTAAAGACACTGGGAGTGTCAAGATCACAACTTTTTAAAATACGTATAGGCGAGGCAATAATACATTCGGTGTTAATTTTATTAGTATCAGTAATTTTTCAATTTAATTATTTTTAATTTTTAGTTAGCTTTATTAGCCAACTTTCTAGGCCAAAGTGTAGTAGATATATCAGGGTTTTCTGGCAACCGAGTCTTATAGTTATTTCTTTGTTAGTTATTTTTTTATAGTATTACAAAGGGATTTTATATATTTCGAGATAGATAAATTGGAATAGTTACTGATTCAAAAAGAACACACTTATTGACATTGAAACAAAAAGCAATACTAAAATGAAAAAGACAAGGATAAAAACACCTTGTCTTTTTTTAAAAATACTAACAACTTAGACTAACATAGTTCCATAAGTGAAACTAAAAATATAACAAACCATCAATCTGCATTAAAATAATCAGAAACCTCTTTAAAAAGAGTCTGCAATATTTCTTGCTCTTCTTCATCTAAATTATTTTTCAGAGACTAGCTCATCCAAATACTTAGGTAGAGTAGAATGGTTTTTAATTCCATTCATGACAATTGCAAAATTTCAGATCATCTAGTTCAGTTTTATTAAACTCTTTTAGCTTCTTCAAATCAATTCTAGTGATTGGATGTGGGACAACATCTAGAGTACTGTAAATCGTTTTTTTCCTAATAAATAGTCTGTCGTGGTATCAAATAATTTTTGCTAATTTGACAACCGCTTCTAAATTAGGCTCTAAAGTTCCGTTTTCCCAACGAGAATAAGTACCTTGTTGTACATCAATCATCTCAGAAACTTGTACCTGTGTTAACTTCTTACTCTTTCTCAGTTCCCTAAGACGATCTCCAAAAAGATTATTATTATTAAACATTGTATCCTCTTTAATATTCGATTCTGTATATTTTTAACTTGACAAAAATATTCTAAACGGTATAAAATAGAATTATTCCATAAGGAATATTTATTTTTGAGATTAAATATTCCATTGAGAATATTATAGCATAAAAAGGAGGTAAAAAGCGTATGTAATTAGTAGTTGATTTAAAAAAATTTTTAATAAAGGAGGTAAGATTCGACAAAATAAAAAAATCTTGAAACAAATGTGCCGTTCGTTCCAAGATCAAAACATATTATGTAACAATTATACCACAGAAAAACTCCTCAGTTGCACAAGAAAATTTCGGAGGTTTCACAAAAAGATGACCAATAAAGAGTTAGTCAATCAAATTTCTGGCTAAACTCTACCTCTACTCTTAAAAATTGGATTCAACTGATTAAAGAGATAAGTGGCAAGGAATTTAAGAAAATTAAAAATTCCTATCAGTAGAAATCCCAGAACTCATCAATTAAGTTATACAGTTGCCTATGACTTTTACAGACGAAGACCTTAGACAATTTCAAAAGTTAGCTAACCTAAAAGCTTGAAATAGGTTTAAAAGAGGCTATACAAAAAGTATTTGGGAGTCTAGCAGACAATGAGCAAGAACTCCTAAACCAAGTAGTAGATGAACTCTATGATGAACTGAGCGCCTTAAAACAGGAATTTAAGCGAGAAATACGACTGATAAAAAAATGAGAATGCCAATCTAAAAAAAGAAAATCCAAGATATTGAAGAGTCGATGCAAACCGGCTTATTAGGGGTTTTGTTCAGAAGAGGTCAAAAAAATAGGTTCGGCTAATAGCGAGTTTTCGGCTGAGCCATGAGGCAGAAAGCCGAAAATGAGCGTAGATGCTGACGGACCATTTTTTTGACCGTTAGAGTGTAGTAACACCACCCTCTGCAAGTTAGGTGTACCATCGAAAGAATTCAGTATTCCCAAGGGTTTTGGAGATTTTAAGGGTGGCAAAATTAGGCAAAAAGTTGAATCAAAATCTATGGCAAAAAATGAACATTTACGTTCTGTATTTGACTGGATTCAAATTCAGTTTGATAAGACTGAATTTTTCGCCAAGAGAAATAATCGAAGACATTCTATTTCTTGACTATGACCTATTTATTGAGAATAAAGGAAGCCTTAAATACTATAACTATGATAGCCAGCTTCATTATGGGAATATCCGTATCTACTATGGAGCGAAAGAGTCGTCCTACATGCTTGTCATGTCAGGACAGGCACTCGAGTCCTATAGAGATATGGTATTAGATCCAAATAGTCTGTCCGAAAGACAGTTTCTGAACAACCTCTACTACAATTACAATCAATTTTTCAGTAAGACGAATTGATATTGCAATAGATGATTTTAATGAAATACCCTATTTCACTCCTAATCAGCTTCTAAAGATTTGTCAGAAGAAACGCTTTATATATGGGAAAAGCACCTACTACAATACCTACGGAGATGAAACAATCAGCCAGACCTTATATTTAAGAAAACCCAATGATGATGAAAGACTTAGAATTTACGATAAACGCTTAGAACGAGCTGAGAAGCTCGGTATCAACAAGCGGTATATAGAAAAATTGGATAAGAACTGAGTTAGAACTTAGGAAAGAAAAAAAGCTCACTACTTCATTCAAGAATGGTTGCATTCAGAAATAGATCTTCTCAACTTTACCAAGGGATATCTCAAAAGAAAAAAAGTGAGGTTCTATAGTGATAGTCACTTCTCAAAACCTTTGAGATCTTGGGAAAAAGTTTTTAGGTCACTCAAGACCTGTCTCTATCATTATTTCAAAACCAAAAAAACAGAACTAGAACAAAAATTAGAATGGTTTTACCTATAAAGGTTCTGGAGCTATTCTAAAAGCGTATAAATTTCTATACGAAAATAACTTACTGCATGAGTATGAGAAATCTAACTATCTCGCACTCAACAATATGGAATATCCACCAGATTTAGCAAGTGGATTAATAGAAAGGGCAATTCTCTTTAAAAAGAGAAGATTTAATCCCTACAATCAAAGAAAATATCAAAAGGAGAAATTAAATATGGCAAAAAATGCTCTCACAAAATGACTGGAATTTTTAATAACATTGGAACAAAAATTTGAATTGGATGAAGTCATTCCAAAATTTGAAACGGAAGTCCGAGCAGATGCAAACGGAGAAATTATCAAAAAAACCGAGATGGTAGCGAAAGACGTTTTTAATACCGATAAAATCATTGGTTGGAAATACAATGTAACAATCAAGGATGGTCAATTCAAAAAAAGAAATCAACCCAAGTCTCAGTAGACAATCCAGATGCCTTGGTTGATAATGACTATATCCAAGCAATGGACGAGGTACCAGTTACATTTGACAATTTACAAGCTACTATGATTAGCACGACAATGTATTACAAGGCGGATGCTATCCATTTAGTAGATGTAAAAACAAAAAAATAAGTATAAGACAAGGGAGTTAATCCTCCCTTACTTAATCTAATTAGAAAAGGAGATAACATGATTAAAACTGTAACAAAAAGATGACCTTATCGAACTTGGATTTGCTCCAGGAACTGCAAGAAAGATTATCCATACTGGCAAATTATTATTAGTGAATCGTGGTTTTAATATCTACGATAACAAACGGATTGGTACAATTCCAGCCAGTGTCGCTGAAGAACTATTAGGAATTGAACTCCAGAAAAGAAGCCTAATGAATGACTATTCGTAAAACTAAAAAGTGGTAAATGGACCGTTGATGTTTCTAATGGATTCCACCCAGTCACAAAAAAAGAATACGTATCATTCGGAAAAGGATTAAAATCTAAAAAGGAAGCCCTAGAGCTAGAACAACATATTCGAGTTGTAGAATTGAAAGAAAAAAACAATTTGACTTTGTAGTGACAACAGATATGTTATTCGACTTACTTGAAGAAGATGATCTGAAAAAAATGGCAGAAAAAAATAAGCTATACAAGTACACAAAAGAAACAATTATGAGCGTCATATTAAGCCTTATTTTAAAGATACAAATTTAAATAAATTAACGTATGACCATATATTCGAGTTTCGTGAATACCTAAAAACAAAAACCTAAAAAAACAAAAATGAAAATGAAAACATTAAGTTATAATACAATTAATAAAATTATAATTCTACTTAAAAAAATTTTTTTGATACTGGTATAAGAAAATCCCTCATTGATAAAAAAATCCTGTTGAGAATCTGAGAAAATTACCAATTAGGAAGCCTAATATCACATTTTTGGAGTATAGAAGAATTCACGAGATTTAGAGAACTTATTCGAGATGATGAAATAAGCTATGACCTGTTTTTCGTAGTTGCTTTCTTTACTGGGATGAGAATGGGAGAAATCCTCGCATTGAACTGGAATGATATAAATCTTTTAACAAATACGATTTACGTTACCAAAAACGGTATACTTTGTCAATAATACAAGCTACATTAATACAACAAAAACACGATCAGGAACTAGAAATATAACAATAAATCAGAAATTAGCAGAAATGCTAAAAGATTGGAAAAGTAAAACAAAAAGAAAAAAACTTGAGGAATTTACGAAAAAAACAGATGAACTACAAATAATACAGAGCACACCAATAACAATTACAAAAAAATATGATTGATAAGAAGTTTAAGCAAATACTAGAAAGGGATAAAGATTTAAAGAAAATAAGAATTCATGATTTGAGACACTCTCATGCATCATTACTAATAAATCAAGGAGAGGATTACCTTGTTGTCAAAGAAAGATTAGGACACGCATCTATTACAACAACAATTGATACTTATTCTCATTTGTACCCTAGCAAACAGAAAACATTGGCTAATAAACTTGACGATTTATTTTAAAATGGAAAAAATTGGTAACTCAACAAAAACAGAGAAAAAAAGACAAGGTCCGAAAACCTTGTCTTTAATACTATACCGGCGGCCGGGGTCGAACCGGCACGTCCTTGCGGACACTGGATTTTGAGTCCAGCGCGTCTGCCAATTCCGCCACGCCGGCAAATAGTAACTGGGGTAGCTGGATTCGAACCAACGCATGAGGGAGTCAAAGTCCCTTGCCTTACCGCTTGGCTATACCCCAATAATATAAAAATAGGCGAGTGATGGGGATCGAACCCACGCATGCCAGAGCCACAATCTGGTGTGTTAACCACTTCACCACACCCGCCATAATTTTTAAAAACACGGGCAGTAGAATTGAACCCACACTGAAGGTTTTGGAGACCTTAGTTCTACCTTTAAACTATGCCCGTAGTTAAGGTTATGGAAGGGGAAGGATTCGAACCCCCGAACCCGAAGGAGCGGATTTACAGTCCGCCGCGTTTAGCCTCTTCGCTACCCTTCCAAAAATATTTAAATGGCGCGAGACGGAATCGAACCGCCGACACATGGAGCTTCAATCCATTGCTCTACCAACTGAGCTACCGAGCCTTATTGCGGGAGCAGGATTTGAACCTACGACCTTCGGGTTATGAGCCCGACGAGCTACCGAGCTGCTCCATCCCGCGTTAATGATAAAGGAGGATGTGGGATTCGAACCCACGCACGCTTTTACACGCCTGACGGTTTTCAAGACCGTTCCCTTCAGCCGGACTTGGGTAATCCTCCAATAAATAGTCCGTACGGGATTCGAACCCGTGTTACCGCCGTGAAAAGGCGGTGTCTTAACCCCTTGACCAACGGACCATATTCTTAAATGGGCACGAGTGGACTCGAACCACCGACCTCACGCTTATCAGGCGTGCGCTCTAACCACCTGAGCTACGCGCCCAAGTTCAAAAACTTGGTAATGAACAAAGTTCAAAGCGGGTGACGAGAATCGAACTCGCGACAACAGCTTGGAAGGCTGTAGTTTTACCACTAAACTACACCCGCTAAAATGGGAGTTAACGGGATCGAACCGCTGACCCTCTGCTTGTAAGGCAGATGCTCTCCCAGCTGAGCTAAACTCCCTTTAGCTAAGCGACTTCCTTATCTCACAGGGGGCAACCCCCAACTACTTCCGGCGTTCTAGGGCTTAACTTCTGTGTTCGGCATGGGTACAGGTGTATCTCCTAGGCTATCGTCACTTAACTTTGAGTAATACCTACTCAAAATTGAATATCTTTCAAATTTCACTTAAAAATAATCACGCTTCGTATTCTCAGTTACTTTGGATAAGTCCTCGAGCTATTAGTATTAGTCCGCTACATGTGTCGCCACACTTCCACTTCTAACCCTATCTACCTGATCATCTCTCAGGGCTCTTACTGATATAAAAATCATGGGAAATCTCATCTTGAGGTGGGTTTCACACTTAGATGCTTTCAGCGTTTATCCCTTCCCTACATAGCTACCCAGCGATGCCTTTGGCAAGACAACTGGTACACCAGCGGTAAGTCCACTCTGGTCCTCTCGTACTAGGGAGCAGATCCTCTCAAATTTCCTACGCCCGCGACGGATAGGGACCGAACTGTCTCACGACGTTCTGAACCCAGCTCGCGTGCCGCTTTAATGGGCGAACAGCCCAACCCTTGGGACCGACTACAGCCCCAGGATGCGACGAGCCGACATCGAGGTGCCAAACCTCCCCGTCGATGTGAACTCTTGGGGAGATAAGCCTGTTATCCCCAGGGTAGCTTTTATCCGTTGAGCGATGGCCCTTCCATACGGAACCACCGGATCACTAAGCCCGACTTTCGTCCCTGCTCGAGTTGTAGCTCTCGCAGTCAAGCTCCCTTATACCTTTACACTCTGCGAATGATTTCCAACCATTCTGAGGGAACCTTTGGGCGCCTCCGTTACCTTTTTAGGAGGCGACCGCCCCAGTCAAACTGCCCGTCAGACACTGTCTCCGATAGGGATCACCTATCTGGGTTAGAGTGGCCATAACACAAGGGTAGTATCCCAACAGCGTCTCCTTCGAAACTGGCGTCCCGATCTCTTAGACTCCTACCTATCCTGTACATGTGGTACAGACACTCAATATCAAACTGCAGTAAAAGCTCCATGGGGTCTTTCCGTCCTGTCGCGGGTAACCTGCATCTTCACAGGTACTAAAAATTTCACCGAGTCTCTCGTTGAGACAGTGCCCAAATCATTACGCCTTTCGTGCGGGTCGGAACTTACCCGACAAGGAATTTCGCTACCTTAGGACCGTTATAGTTACGGCCGCCGTTTACTGGGGCTTCAATTCATACCTTCGCGTTTACGCTAAGCACTCCTCTTAACCTTCCAGCACCGGGCAGGCGTCACCCCTATACATCATCTTACGATTTAGCAGAGAGCTGTGTTTTTGATAAACAGTTGCTTGGGCCTATTCACTGCGGCTGACTTAAAGTCAGCACCCCTTCTCCCGAAGTTACGGGGTCATTTTGCCGAGTTCCTTAACGAGAGTTCTCTCGCTCACCTGAGGCTACTCGCCTCGACTACCTGTGTCGGTTTGCGGTACGGGTAGAGTATGTTTAAACGCTAGAAGCTTTTCTTGGCAGTGTGACGTCACTAACTTCGCTACTAAACTTCGCTCCCCATCACAGCTCAATGTTATAGAACTAAGCATTTAACTCAATTCACACCTCACTGCTTAGACAGACTCTTCCAATCGTCTGCTTTAGTTAGCCTACTGCGTCCCTCCATCACTACATACTCTAGTACAGGAATATCAACCTGTTGTCCATCGGATACACCTTTCGGTCTCTCCTTAGGGTCCCGACTAACCCAGGGCGGACGAGCCTTCCCCTGGAAACCTTAGTCTTACGGTGGACAGGATTCTCACCTGTCTTTCGCTACTCATACCGGCATTCTCACTTCTATGCGTTCCAGCACTCCTCACGGTACACCTTCTTCACACATAGAACGCTCTCCTACCATACCTATAAAAGGTATCCACAGCTTCGGTAAATTGTTTTAGCCCCGGTACATTTTTCGGCGCAGGGTCACTCGACTAGTGAGCTATTACGCACTCTTTGAATGAATAGCTGCTTCTAAGCTAACATCCTAGTTGTCTGTGCAACCCCACATCCTTTTCCACTTAACAATTATTTTGGGACCTTAGCTGGTGGTCTGGGCTGTTTCCCTTTCGACTACGGATCTTAGCACTCGCAGTCTGACTGCCGACCATAATTCATTGGCATTCGGAGTTTATCTGAGATTGGTAATCCGGGATGGACCCCTCACCCAAACAGTGCTCTACCTCCAAGAATCTCTAATGTCGACGCTAGCCCTAAAGCTATTTCGGAGAGAACCAGCTATCTCCAAGTTCGTTTGGAATTTCTCCGCTACCCACAAGTCATCCAAGCACTTTTTCAACGTGCCCTGGTTCGGTCCTCCAGTGCGTCTTACCGCACCTTCAACCTGCTCATGGGTAGGTCACATGGTTTCGGGTCTACGACATGATACTAATGCGCCCTATTCAGACTCGGTTTCCCTACGGCTCCGTCTCTTCAACTTAACCTCGCATCATATCGTAACTCGCCGGTTCATTCTACAAAAGGCACGCTCTCACCCATTAACGGACTCGAACTTGTTGTAGGCACACGGTTTCAGGTTCTATTTCACTCCCTCCCGGGGTGCTTTTTCACCTTTCCCTCACGGTACTGGTTCACTATCGGTCACTAGGGAGTATTTAGGGGTTGGGAGATGGTCCTCCCAGATTCCGACGGGATTTCACGTGTCCCGCCGTACTCAGGATACTGCTAGGTACAAAGACTATTTTGAATACGAGGCTATCACTCTCTTTGGCTGATCTTCCCAAATCATTCTTCTATAGTCTTTGAGTCCACATTGCAGTCCTACAACCCCGAAGAGTAAACTCTTCGGTTTGCCCTTCTGCCGTTTCGCTCGCCGCTACTAAGGCAATCGCTTTTGCTTTCTCTTCCTGCAGCTACTTAGATGTTTCAGTTCACTGCGTCTTCCTCCTCATATCCTTAACAGATATGGGTAACAGGTAGTACCTGTTGGGTTCCCCATTCGAAATCCCTGGATCATCGCTTACTTACAGCTACCCAAGGCATATCGTCGTTTGTCACGTCCTTCTTCGGCTCCTAGTGCCAAGGCATCCACCGTGCGCCCTTATTAACTTAACCTTATTTTTCTGACCTTTCAGTCATAAACTCTTATTAATACTACAGCGTTTTCGGTTTATTTTCTTGTTACTATTTGATATAGATATTCAATTTTTCAATGTGCATTACTTGGTGATCTCTCACCAATGGAGCCTAGCAGGGATCGAACCGCTGACCTCCTGCGTGCAAAAGCAGGCGCTCTCCCAGCTGAGCTAAGGCCCCACAAGACCTCTCAAGACTAAACAAGACCAATGTGCATTCCTTATCCTTAGAAAGGAGGTGATCCAGCCGCACCTTCCGATACGGCTACCTTGTTACGACTTCACCCCAATCATCTATCCCACCTTAGGCGGCTGGCTCCTAAAAGGTTACCTCACCGACTTCGGGTGTTACAAACTCTCGTGGTGTGACGGGCGGTGTGTACAAGGCCCGGGAACGTATTCACCGCGGCGTGCTGATCCGCGATTACTAGCGATTCCGACTTCATGTAGGCGAGTTGCAGCCTACAATCCGAACTGAGACTGGCTTTTAAGAGATTAGCTTGCCGTCACCGACTTGCGACTCGTTGTACCAGCCATTGTAGCACGTGTGTAGCCCAGGTCATAAGGGGCATGATGATTTGACGTCATCCCCACCTTCCTCCGGTTTATTACCGGCAGTCTCGCTAGAGTGCCCAACTGAATGATGGCAACTAACAATAGGGGTTGCGCTCGTTGCGGGACTTAACCCAACATCTCACGACACGAGCTGACGACAACCATGCACCACCTGTCACCTCTGTCCCGAAGGAAAATCTCTATCTCTAGAGAGGTCAGAGGGATGTCAAGACCTGGTAAGGTTCTTCGCGTTGCTTCGAATTAAACCACATGCTCCACCGCTTGTGCGGGCCCCCGTCAATTCCTTTGAGTTTCAACCTTGCGGTCGTACTCCCCAGGCGGAGTGCTTAATGCGTTAGCTGCGGCACTAAACCCCGGAAAGGGTCTAACACCCTAGCACTCATCGTTTACGGCGTGGACTACCAGGGTATCTAATCCTGTTTGCTCCCCACGCTTTCGAGCCTCAGCGTCAGTTACAAGCCAGAGAGCCGCTTTTCGCCACCGGTGTTCCTCCATATATCTACGCATTTCACCGCTACACATGGAATTCCACTCTCCCCTCTTGCACTCAAGTTAAACAGTTTCCAAAGCGTACTATGGTTAAGCCACAGCCTTTAACTTCAGACTTATCTAACCGCCTGCGCTCGCTTTACGCCCAATAAATCCGGACAACGCTCGGGACCTACGTATTACCGCGGCTGCTGGCACGTAGTTAGCCGTCCCTTTCTGGTAAGATACCGTCACAGTGTGAACTTTCCACTCTCACCTCGTTCTTCTCTTACAACAGAGCTTTACGATCCGAAAACCTTCTTCACTCACGCGGCGTTGCTCGGTCAGACTTCCGTCCATTGCCGAAGATTCCCTACTGCTGCCTCCCGTAGGAGTCTGGGCCGTGTCTCAGTCCCAGTGTGGCCGATCACCCTCTCAGGTCGGCTATGTATCGTCGCCTTGGTGAGCCGTTACCCTCACCAACTAGCTAATACAACGCAGGTCCATCTGGTAGTGATGCAATTGCACCTTTCAAGCAGATATCATGCAATATCTACTGTTATGCGGTATTAGCTATCGTTTCCAATAGTTATCCCCCGCTACCAGGGCAGGTTACCTACGCGTTACTCACCCGTTCGCAACTCATCCGGAGAAGCAAGCTCCTCCTTCAGCGTTCTACTTGCATGTATTAGGCACGCCGCCAGCGTTCGTCCTGAGCCAGGATCAAACTCTCATTAAAAGTTTGAGTTCTCACTCATTTCTGTCACTGACAGATTTATTGTTTTTTTCATTGTTCAGTACTACAACCTTAGTTGTAGTGCCCTGCACGATGGTTCGTCTTGTTCAGTTTTCAAAGGTCTTTGTCACTCACTTCTCTCAAGTGACAACTATATTAGTATATCACAGCAGCTTTCGCTTGTCAACACTTTTTTGAAACTTTTTTTAATTTTTTTCATCCAGTGTTTCATCTGCTTCATACTATAGTCCGTACGGGATTCGAACCCGTGTTACCGCCGTGAAAAAGGCGGTGTCTTAACCCCTTGACCAACGGACCGGGTTGTTATTTTTCAACTCTTACTATTATACCGACTTTTCTTACTTTGTCAACACCTTTTTTTAATTTTTTTAGAAGTCTTGTAATGTTTTCTTCAGCTCTCTGAGAAGGGCTTTGCGGCCTTTAAACCGTTCGTCTGCCCAGAGGCGTTCATAAGCTTCTTGCTTATCTTCTGGTAATTTTTCTTCTATAAGTATCCAACAATTCATGAAGGGCGTAGTAATCATCCAACCACAATCCTCCTTCTGGTAGGCGATGGCTAATTTCTCCCTACTTCTTCATAGACCATCCGGTCTAGGCGACGCTTTTGACTCTCTTGTTTTCTGACGCTATCAAAGGATTCGATTGCGAAATTTTGTTTTTGAAGTAGACGTAGAGTTTCTTTTCTTCTTCCACTAGTTCTGGATGCTTTTCTAGAAGTTCATGGAGACAGATCATGCCCTCTTGGTCCCAATCCTCTTTCTCCCACAGGTGAAGATAGTAGTCTTTTCGGCATTTATGAACGATTCCCTTTTACCTTCTCATAGTACTTCTCAAGCATTTGTTTTCCCCCTTTCTCTGCTTGTAGTATAGCAGAGAAAAGGGGAAAAAGAGCTTTCAGTTTCTGTCTTGTGTTTTTCAAGTCTGTAATATTATTGATTATGAGTTCGTTATTCACATAAAGCTGTCTAGTTTTTCATAGTCTGATTTTTCAGGAAAAAGCAAAAAAAGCCCACTGTTGTAGGCTTTTTGTAAAACAAATCTTAAAATTAAAAGCATTTTTGTTGTAGAATTCAACGACAAGTGCTTCGTTGATTTCTGGGTTGATTTCATCGCGTTCTGGCAAGCGAGTCAATGAACCTTCCAATTTTTTTCAGCATCGAATGATACGAATGCTGGACGTCCAAGAGTTGCTTCTACTGCTTCAAGGATAGCTGGAACTTTCAATGATTTTTTTCACGAACTGAGATCACTTGACCTGGAGTTACACGGTATGATGGGATATCAACGCGTTTTCCGTCAACAAGGATGTGGCCGTGGTTTACGAATTGACGAGCTTGACGACGAGTAGTCGCAAGACCAAGACGGTAAACAACGTTATCCAAACGGCGTTCCAAAAGAAGCATGAAGTTGAAACCTAGGATTCCGCCTTTGATTTTTTTGTAGCTTGTACGAACAAGTTACGGAATTGTTTTTCACCTACACCGTAAGTGAAGCGAAGTTTTTGTTTTTCAGCCAATTGCAAACCGTATTCTGACAATTTAGAACGGTTGTTTGGTCCGTGTTGTCCTGGTACGTAGTTACGACGTGCCAATTCTTTACCTGTACCTGTAAGTGAAAGGCCAAGGCGACGAGCTTGTTTCCAAGATGGTCCTGTATAACGTGACATGTGAATGTCCTCCTGATATAAATAATATTTCGGTGGAAATAGTCACTTAGAAAGCCCTGATTCGTGCAGATGCCCTTCGCCCTAAACAGCCAAGGTTACTTACTTATAAGACACCTGTTGACGAGCTTCATGCTTTCCTGCTGATATTTCACACAAACTCTATTCTACCATGAATGGCTGGATTTGTAAAGGGGGGTTAAGCTTTATTTTCACTAGCAGAAAGGTTGAGAAGGAGGGTAAAGGTGCTTCCTAGGCCGTACTGGCTGGTAACTGTGATTTCTCCACCTAATTGATGGGCCAATTCACGCGCAATCGCAAGACCTAAGCCGTGACCACCTGTTTTCATATTGCGCGAAGTCTCGACACGATAAAGGCGTTTGAAAATATTCTTTAAATCCTCTGGGGCAATGCCCTGTCCCTCATCGGTCACACTGATTGAAAGCCGGTTATCCTCCAGCTTAGCTACCACTTCCAGCTTGGTTCCTGGAGCAGAGTATTTAAAAGCGTTATTGACCAGATTCACCAAGATACGAGAAAGTTTGGCATAATCTCCCTCAATTCGAGCAGAGTCAGGAATTACCTGTAGGTGGACATCTCGCTCCTCCTGCTCAATCAAGAACTGAAATTCACTCATGCACTCAATCAAGAGCTGGTCCAGAAAAATACTGTCCTTGCTGGTAGTTTCTACCTGATTTCTAGCTGTATTTAGAGTCAAAAAATTCAACTCTTCAACCAGTTTATTGAGTCTTTCCGTCTGACGCCCAATGGTTGCTAGATAATGGGCTTGTTCTCCTTCCTTGATAACCCCATCCAAAATCCCTTCTACCGTCGCTTGGATTGAAGTGATGGGAGTCTTGATATCATGCGATAGCTGGGCAATCATCAAGCCCTTTTCTCGTTCGCTTTCTTTCAAGGAATCAAAGGTCGCCTGCAAATCATGGGACATTTCATTGAAGGCTTGGCCTAATTGCTGAAATTCTACAGGTCCTTGAACCTCCAGATTTGATGGAAAAATCCTTGTCCGCTACTCGCTTGGCATGTTCCTTGAGTTTGCCCAACGACGTAAATACCGGCGACAGGAGAAAGAGACTAATCCCAGCACCGACAAAACTTGCGATTAGAGTCATGCCAATCAGGAAATAAATCTCTCTTTCTTCAATTAACATTCGCTGGACTGCCCAAAAAACTACGATAATCGTTAGGAGTGTTGAAATGATATAACCCACTAGAATATAACTTTTTAATTTCATTGACTACCTCGTGCTTTCTCAATTTTGTAGCCCAAGCCCCAAACTGTTTTTATGGTGGGCGTTTCTGCACTAGCATATTTAGCCAACTCCTGTCGAAGAGCATGAATATGAACATTTAAGGTATTGGTATCATCCACATAGTCTTCTTGCCAGACCTTTTCATAGAGATCTGTCTTAGAGAAAACTCGCTTTGGATTGCTGGCTAAAATCCATAAAAAGCTCGAAGGATTTGACTGTCAAATCAAGTGCTACATCTCCTACTTGAGCCTCATGACTACCGTGATTCATTCGTAAATCCCCGAGACTAACAACCTCTATCTCACCCCCACGATGAAGGCGACGCAAGATATTGTGGACACGTAAAACAAGCTCACGAGGACTAAATGGCTTCGCAATAAAGTCATCTGCCCCCAGGCTTAGGCCGTAAATCTTGTCCTGCTCACTTGTCTTAGCCGTAATAAATAGAAAAAGGCTGATCTGGAGATTGATACTGAACCTCACTAATCAAATCATAACCATCCATCCGAGGCATCATGATATCTGTAATAATCAAATCAATCGGTTTTCGCTTGAAGATTTCCAAGGCCTCTACTCCATCATGAGCCACCAAAACCTGATACCCTGCCTGAACCAGATAGCGTTGATGAATATCTGTGATTTCTACCTCGTCGTCAACGAGTAAAATGGTCTTTCCCATCTGTCTCTCCTTTGAAAAAAACAGTGCTATACTACAATAGTATAACACTATTTTAATCGCTTTACGAACATTCTAAACCATATCTGGATTTTTCAAATCCTAGATAGAAAGTCTGTAACTAGACTAGTCATTTTCCTCTTTTTTAGCTTTCAAACCGAGGCCACCTAGTAGCCCGGCCAAGGCGAGTCCAAGGAATCCAAGAGTAGCCATTGATGTTTGGGCTTCACCAGTATATGGAAGCATGTCTTTTTGGTCTTTCATTTGATCAGCCATCATTGGACTTGATACCTTGTTATTAGATGCCATCTTGCCTTCATCAGGCATTTTTGCTTGTGGTTGCTGGAACTTGATCTTGTTTCATACTTGGTGTTGCCATAGGCTGGCTAGCATTCATGGTTTTATCTTGCTCTTTGTTAGGCATCATCTTATCCTGGCTAGTAGCTGGCATTTTAGATTTCATCTCATCTTGATTAGAACTTGGCATTTGAGCGTTCATATTAGACGCATCTTGATGACCATTCATCATTGGAGCCGGCATAGCTGAACCATTAGAAGATGGGACGGAACCTGACTGCATCGGAACAAGAGACTGATGTCCATTCAAGTTCACTGTCAAATCTTTAGTCGCGATGAGATTGCTCAAATCAGCCTTACCATCCTTCGCACCGTACACTTTGATAGTTGCCTTGTAACTTTGAGTGCCATTTTGTTTCAAGAGGTCAAGAAGCTCTTTATCTGATTTTCCTTGAGTACCGGCCAAATCCACTTCATAGAAGTAAAGACCTTTGCCCAATTTTTCTACTGGTGGGAGGGCGGGATTTTTGGCTGAGCCGTTGTCTGACCATGGGGCTTTATCAGAAGCTTTCAAGATGAGGCGGGTCAACATACCATCACCTGCGAAGAATTCGTATGGAATAACTTGGTTGACTCCGGCTGTAAATGGGCCTGGGAAGTTGGCTTTATCCAAGTAAGTAGCTGGGACGTCCACTGTGTCTTTGGTGTTATCGGCACTCCTTTTTGAACTTCAGCTGGAGTAGTTAAGCCATTCAAATTGACATCCAAATCTTTAGTCGCTACTAGGTTGCTCAAATCAGCCTTACCATCTTTTGCACCATACACTTTAATAGTAGCTTTATAGCTTTGAGTGCCATTTTGTTTTAACAAGTCAAGCAGCTCTTTATCTGATTTTTCCTTGAGTGCCGGCCAAGTCTACTTCATAGAAGTAGAGACCTTTGCCCAATTTTTCTACTGGTGGAAGGGCGGGATTTTTAGCTGAACCGTTGTCTGACCATGGGGCCTTGTCTGAAGCTTTCAAGATAAGGCGAGTCAACATACCGTCTCCGGCGAAGAATTCGTATGGAATGACTTGGTTGACACCTGCTGTGAATGGGCCTGGGAAATTGGCTTTGTCCAAGTATGTAGCTGGGACGTCTACTGCGTCTTTGGTATTGTCAGCCACGCCTTTTTGCACTTCAGCTGGAGTAGTCAAGCCGTTCAAGTTGACATCCAAATTTTTTTAGTCGCGACGAGATTACTCAAATCAGCCTTGCCATCTTTTGCACCATACACTTTAATAGTAGCTTTATAACTTTGAGTGCCGTTTTGTTTTAATAGGTCAAGCAGCTCTTTGTCTGATTTTCCTTGAGTGCCGACCAAATCCACTTCGTAGAAGTAGAGGCCTTTGCCCAATTTTTCTACTGGTGGAAGAGCAGGATTTTTTAGCTGAGCCATTGTCTGACCATGGGGCCTTGTCAGAAGCTTTCAAGATGAGGCGGGTCAACATACCGTCTCCGGCGAAGAATTCGTATGGAATGACTTGGTTGACACCGGCTGTGAATGGGCCTGGGAAATTGACTTTGTCCAAGTATGTAGCTGGGACGTCTACTGCGTCTTTGGTATTGTCAGCCACACCTTTTTGAACTTCAGCTGGAGTGGTCAAGTCATTCAAGTTCACTGTCAAATCTTTAGTCGCTACAAGATTGCTCAAGTCTGCCTTGCTATCTTTTTGCACCGTACACTTTAATAGTAGCTTTATAACTTTGAGTGCCGTTTTGTTTCAAGAGATCAAGAAGTTCTTTATCAGATTTTCCTTGGGTACCTGCTAAATCCACTTCATAGAAATAGAGACCTTTGCCCAATTTTTCTACTGGTGGAAGAGCAGGATTTTTAGCTGAATCATTGTCTGACCATGGGGCCTTGTCAGATGCTTTTCAAAATGAGGCGGGTCAACATACCGTCTCCAGCGAAGAATTCGTATGGAATGACTTGGTTGACGCCAGCTGTGAATGGGCCTGGGAAGTTAGCTTTGTCCAGGTAAGTTGCTGGGACGTCCACTGTATCTTTGGTGTTGTCGGCTACGCCTTTTTGCACTTCAGCTGGAGTAGTTGCTGGTTGAGCTTCACTGGCTTCGCGGTCTTGTCCAGAAACTGTAGACGCAGGACTCTCCACAGGTTTAACTGCATCTTCTGTTGGTTTCTTAGAGTCAGGTTGTGCTTGCACTTCTTCTTTTGGTGCTACTACCGGCTCTTTAGCAGTTGCGTCCGATTTTTCTGAAGAGCTTGTCGTATCCAAACTTGCTTTAGGTGTTGAGTCTGCCTGTTCTGAATGAAGAGTAGTATCCACTGCTTCTTTGAGAAGCTCTACTGGTAAGTCGCTCTTTGCACTCACTGAAGTTGCGTCTGGCACGACTTGAGTAGGGGTGGGATTGACTACATCGGCACGTGCGGAACTTGGTTGACCAACTAGGACAAAGAAGCCACTAGCTACAACAACTGAGGCAACACCGACACTAAGACGGCGGATAGACCAACGAGTATATCTCTGATTTGGATTGAATTTCATAGGATTCTCCTTAGAGTTTTTCTTTATTTGATGACTCTAGTATAATCTCCTAAAATTAAAAAGGATTAAGAAAAAGTTAAAATTTTTCTTAAATCCCTCTTATAAAAATACTTATATTGACTCAATAGTCGTTGAAAAAAAGAATAGTCATTCCTCTTCTACTCACTAAGGTTTGCTAGGGCATCCAAATATTGGTTATTAATCACTGCCATGATATAGGTATCCGGTTTTAATAAATCATTTGGTCCAAACTGTACATCTAAGGGAGCATTTTCGTAGTCACGAAAACCGAGGATATTGAGATTGTACCGTCCTCGAAGATCAAGTTGACTTAGACTCTTACCTGACCACGATTGTGGAATTTTCATCTCGACAATTGAGACATTCTTGTCCAACTGAAAGACATCTACACTGTTATTAAAGAGAATCGTCTGTGCCAACGAACGACCCATCTCAAACTCTGGTGAAATGACTGAGTCTGCACCGATTTTTTCAAGGACTTTTTTTGCTGTATGGCTTTTAACCTTAGCAATAACAGTCGGTACCCCTAGACTCTTGCAATGCATGACTGCAAGAACACTAGACTCTAGATTTTCACCAGTTGCGACGACTACGGTATCGCAGGTATCAATTCCTGCTGAGAGCAAGAGCTCTTCATCTGTGATATCTCCAACAACACCACGCACCAAGACTGGTTCAAATTGATTGATTCGTTCCTCATGGTTATCAATAGCGATAATATTTATATCATGCTTGGCGAGAGCAGCCAGAACACTACTCCCAAAAATACCCAAGCCTAAAATTCCGATTGTCCGATCTGACATAGTTTATCCTTTCTTATCCTATGGTAATATCTGCTTTCATATAGTGGATCATATCTTTCTTATCTGGTTGATACTCAGCCAAACTAACTAATAGCGTCAGAGGTCCGATTCGCCCAATAAACATCAGTAGCATGATGACACTAAGCGCTAGCTTACCTAACTCTGGTGTCAAATTAGCAGTTACTCCGACCGTGGCAAGCGCTGAAATAGTTTCAAACATCAGGTAGATAAATTTCGGATTCCCTTCTGCTGTTATTCCTAGTAAAATCAAGCCAACCAGAAAAGTCAATAAAAAAATAATGAAGACACTGAATGATTTTTGGACTGTCCGAGGTTCAATCGTTCTTCTAGCCACATTTGCATGAGGTAACCCTAAAAGTTCACTGCGTGCGAATACCAACAAGACAAAGAAGGTTGTGATTTTTAGTCCCCCTGCTGTACCGCCAGGTGCCCCACCCAGAAACATCTGCAAAATATAGATCATCAAGGTAACAGGCCTAGCCTGAGTAAAATCAACAGAAGCAAATCCTGCCGTCCGCATGCTGACAGTTTGGAAGAAACTAACCAGCAATTTATCTGGGAAACTGAGATTGCCAATCGTTCCCGAATTGTTCCACTCTATCAAGAGGGTTGAAACTGTTCCAGCAAATAAAATCCCCGCTGTTAAGAAGAGGACTAGCTTAGTATGGAAACGTAGACGACGCTTTTTCTTCTTTCCTAATTGGGTAGCCAAGTCGAACCAAACCATGAAACCTAGACCACCCGTAATAATCAAGCCTGCTATCACTAAATTAATCAAAGGATCAGTTTGAAAAGCTACTAAACTTGTACTTCCAAAATTATCAAATCCAGCATTACAGAAAGCTGAAATTGCATGAAAATGGAAGTAAAAGTCCTCGGCTCAACCAAACTCGGGGACAAAGCGAAAACTTAACAGAAAGGCTCCGAATCCTTCTACTAGAAAAGTCGTCACGAAGATGGAACGTAGAAAATCCCTCAGAGACTGGGTTTCTTCGAAGCTAAAGCTCTCCAGAATCGTTTCTCGACCTCGAAGACTGAGTTTTTGCTTGCCCTGGATATAGAAAATTCCGATAAAGGTCATGAGACCCAAACCACCAATCTGAATCAAGAACATACAGATCAGCTGCCCCTCAGACATTGTAGGGTCGAAGCGACAGGTAAGGTAAAAGTCCTGTCACACAGACCATAGATACGGCTGTAAATAAATGATCAAAGTAACCGGCATGAGATGTTGGAGATTGTGCAAATGGCAGACTCAAAAGGAGAGACCCCAAGAGAATAACCAAAGCAAAACTTAAAAAGATTCTCCGAGCGGGTGATAAACGTCCTAGAATGGTATTTATTTTTTCAACAATTGATTTTAATAACATAGCTACATTGTACCACAAAAATCTGAGAATACTCACATATGACTAACAATCTCAAGGCAGAGACCTAGCGCCTTATCAAAAAGCTTCTGCACCCCCAATCGCGTTGGTCATAGTTATCAAGATCTGCCAAAAGAATCTGCCGTAAACAACAACTCACCCTCAAAACTGCTCACGAAGCTGGGCAACTGCTGCAAGAGCTGCACACTCCATCTCCACAACTGCACAACCTTCTTCCTTACGATAGGCAACTTTTTCAGCTGTTTCTCGGTAAAAACCATCTGTCGACCAAGTCATAACCTCTTCATAAGGAATGCCTAGTTGTTCCAAGACTTGCTCGATGGCAGAAATCGCTTCTATGTACATCCATATAACGAGAAGGTGACGCATAATGGTAACTAGTTCCTTCATCACGCAGGGCTCGGACTGGAACCAGAAAGGCATTTTCTTCTATATTCGCTAACACGCCACAAGTACCGGTGGAAATGATTTGCTCCACACCATAGCCAATCAACCAATCCATAAACTGGGCCGCTGGGGCAGAACCCACAGGCGCTTGGGCAAGGCACACTTTTTCACCTTTGTAGTCCATGACATAAACGGGGTAGGTTTTAGTGGCAGAAACAAACTCCCCTACGCACTCTGCTTCTACTTCCTGAGCATAGCGGTCAATCTCTTCTTCCAAAAATGCATAGATGCACTTCTTTGGCAACTGTAAATCTAATCCTTCGTGATTTGGCATGATGACTGCCTGAGGATTATCATCAAACTCTAAAATAGGAATGGCATGTTTTTGAATCATAGAGTACCTCCTCTAAATTTGTACTATTATAACAAAAGCAAAACGAAAGTCAAGACGGAAGCCTAAGTCAAATCAGAAAAAACCTACCTTAAGTAGGAAAACAACAATTAAATGCTTTTTCGTCATAATAAACTTGCTATAGCTTAGAATTATTTTATAATAGATTGAATTTAAAAAGTGAGGGAGTTTTATGAAATTCTATTCCTATGACTATGTGCTCAGTCAGATTAGTCAACAGAATTGGGTCATGATTATCGTATCAGCTTTACTGCTTATCGTGACTGGATTTTTTTGCATTTAAAAGCTTTCAAAGATAAAAAAAGGGAGCAAGTTCCGTGAATTATCGCTCATTTCTATTTTGACCTTAATCGCATTCGTTTTTGATAAGCATTACGAATCTTCAAAACAGTCAATCCAATGATAATCAATTTCCGCTCTTCCCTAAACTTTATCGAAGTCGTTTCAAAAAGAATTAGGTGTAGATAAAAAAGAGGTCTATGTCAATACCTCAGCAGTAACTGATGGAGCTATTATTAAGGTTGGCGAACATTTTTATCGTGCCATTAGCGGGACTGACCAAGATAGCTATTTATTAGAAAAAATGGAACTCTATAAATCAGATGTTGAACTCGTGGAGGTTGAAAAATGATAAAGCTTTTTGCTACAATTGCAATTAAATTGGCCTTGGGGCTTCTTTCTCTTGTTTTTGTTATTAACGTAACAGGTAAAGGAAATCTAGCACCAAGTTCTGCAGTGGACCAAATCCAGAACTTTGTTCTCGGGGGTATTATCGGTGGGGTTATCTACAATAGTTCTATTACCATCATCCAATACATTGTTATCCTCATTATTTGGACTATTCTCATTTTACTCCTTAAATGGTTGAATACCAATGTTTCCTTCATCAAACATCTGATTGACGGAAAACCTACGATTATCATTAAAAATGGAACATTAGATCCAGAAGCTTGTCGCTCAAAAGGTCTTGCAGCCGCAGATGTAGCTCTTAAATTGCGCTCTCAAGGAATCTTCCAACTGAAGGATGTCAAGAGAGCTGTGATTGAGCAAAATGGACAGCTGATTGTCGTAAGAATGGGCGATGAAAATCCTAAGTATCCAATTATTACCGACGGTGTTGTCCAAGTTGAAATCCTAGAAACCATTGGCAAATCCGAGGAGTGGCTAACTGAGAAATTGAAAGAAGAAGGTTTCGAAGAAGTCTCAAATATCTTTATTGCTGAATATGATAAAGGTCAATTGAATGTTGTAACCTATTAAAAAATAAACTGATGCTTTTCGTATCAGTTTTTTGCTTTTTAGCATAAAAGGGTATATACTTAAATTAATATCTGATGTAATTTAGATAATACAAAAATTAACGGAGGTATCCCCCATGTCAATCGAAGAAAAATTCAACCAAGCTAAAGGTTCTGTTAAAGAAGGTTTTGGTAAACTAACTGGCGATACAAAAACTCAAGCAGAAGGAGCTGCAGAAAAGGTAGCTTCAAAAGCTAAAGAAGTTGCTGAAGATGCAAAAAGAAGCTGTCGAAAGGCGCAGTATCTGGTGTAAAAACATCTTTAAAAAGACGAAGAATAATTCTTTTTCGTTCTAATAACATAGAAAATCTCCCTTCTCTTTCGAGAAAGGAGATTTTCTTTATGATCGTCCACCAGGACCTCCATTTCCTTGAGGGGCCACCGCCAGGTGCTCCTCCCGCCTCCAGGCATCGAATTTACAATCTCAGTTTGTTTTTCACCGTTGATGTAGATATCACCACCTGTGTAGGTCGCTGTTCCATCAAAGTCAAAACCAGTTTGACCAGTCATTTTGATGGTTCCTCCCGTAACAGTAATGTTACCATTTGAGTCAATTGGATCCGTGTCCCCTTGACCAACTTCAACGGTCAAATTCCCACCATTCATAGTAAAGAAGATTTCACTTTGTTGGGCGTTTTTGTTGGCCGCATTGACACCATCATCTGTTGAGTATATGGTGATGTCTCCACCGTTGATAGTGATTGACTTACCTTCAAGACCTTCTGTAGAATTCTTAACAGTATAGGTTCCGCTATCAATCACCAAATCACCTGATGCGTGGATACCATCGTCCCCTGCAGTAACAGTGATGCTATTATCAGAGAGATACATGGTTCCTACAGATGTGTCCTCATCATTGTCAACCTTAACTCCGTCTTCCTTGGCATCGATAGTCATGGTTGTGCCGGTAATGTTGAGTTCATCATTGACGTTAAAAGCATCTCCTACTGCTGTGATGTTGTAGGTTCCACCTGTGATGTGAAGTGTGTCGTTGGCCTTGATAGCATTGTTTTTCTTGCCATCTACATTGAGAGTTCCTTTACCATTGATGGTCAAGTCCACTTTAGAGAAGAGGGCTGCATCCGCTTTTTCATCACTATTAGAAGCAGAATCTGAGAGGCTATTGGTTGTTCCATCTGCTAGAGTTAGGTAAACATGACCAGCCGATGTTGCAGAAATAGCTGCATTGGTATTGATCATGGTAGCGCCCTTTAGAACAATATGTACATCATCAGTCTTTTCGGCCTCAATCTTGATTTGAACACCGTCAGATTGACCAGAGATCACATAGGTACCTGACTTAGAGATTGTAACGGTAGATCCTGATACGACCACTCCGTCACCTGATACCGTCGCCTTTGATCCTGACAAAGTTACAGTTGCAGCTGTTTTTTCATCATAAGAAGTATCATAGTCCTTATCTGTAAAGTAACTAGATGTTTTCTTATTGGTAGTTACTGTTGTCGTTGCAGTACTATTGCTAGCTGTTGTATTTGAAGTTGACTGGGTACATGCTGTTACCAGTGCTAGAGTTGTTATACTTGTTAATAGGAATGTCCATTTTTGCTTTTCATGCCCGTTTCCTCGTCTTTCATTTTACATGCTCTTAGTCTACGGATCTTTTCTAAAGAGCCTAAATTTTTTTCTGAAAGTTTTCTTAAGTTTAGTTTCAATTAAGTTAAATTTAACAAAAAGTTTTAGAAAAGCCTCCTAAAATCAAACACAAGCAAGTTCACCTTGTTTAAAAAAATAGTATAAGCTAAGATTAGAGGAGAAGGAATATGGAAACCATTAGAAACAACTTTTAAACGGATTGAAACCAAATATATTATCTCCAAAGATAAACTAGACAAACTCATCCAAGATTTAAAGGAATATTTAGTAGAAGACGACTATCCAATTTCAACTATTTCAAATATCTACTTTTGATACGGAAGACTTTGCTGTGCTCCAAGATGATGATTTTTGGAAATAAACGAAAAGAAAAGGTTCGGATGCGGACCTATCTCAGCCAACCCAAAGCAGATAGTCAAGTATTTTTAGAAATCAAAACCAAGGACCAAGAAGGAGTTGGTCGCAAATTTAGACTACTCTCAACTCCTATTTCTATCCTTAATTTTATGACCAGAGGGCACTTGGATGCTAGTATTACTGATACAGTCGTCATTGAAAAAGTGAAAAAGCTTCACCAAGATTACAAGCAGGCTATCAAGCCTCGTATGTACATCTACTACGATCGTTATTCATTAAAAGAAAAAAAATACATTGAGGGCTATGACTATAATAAAATCCGTATCACCATTGACCAAAATCTAATCTATAGAGATGAAAATGTCAGTCTCTTCGCAGGAAATCAAGGGGCTCCTCTATTAGATGACAATACTGTGATTATGGAGATTAAAGCTCCTGGAAATAAACCTCAGTGGTTACAAGACATTCTAGACAAGTATGGTTTGATGGAGCACAAATTTTCAAAATACAGTTGTGCTTACCACAAATCTCATGGCCTTCCTTATGCACCACGTCCCAGTATAGAAAGCGCAGGTACCGCTTATGCTTAATCTATTTAATTCCATTTTCAACAACGCCACTGCAAGTGCAGACCCCTTCCAACTACTGCTGGCACTTCTAGTCAGTCTAGTCCTCGGTTTGGCACTTACTTGGACCTACAAATATCGGACCCTCTACACCAGAGAATTTGCTATCAGCTTGACTCTGCTTCCCTGCCTTATGACCTTGGTTATTTTTCTGGTCAATGGGAGCTTGGGTACTTCAATTGCTGTAGCTGGAACCTTTAGTTTGATCCGTTTCCGTTCTGCAACGAGTGGATCAAGAGAACTGATTGCTATTTTCCTAGCCATGATTATCGGTTTGGCTTGTGGAACAGGATACCTCTTCTTGGCTATTCTCTTTACACTCTTTATCTTGGGCGTTTGGTTCCTTTTGGAAAATCAACAGATTAAAACTGACAATCAACGCCGTAGACTTTTGACAATCACGGTAGCTAATCAAGAGAAGATTCAAGATGCTATCCAATCTGCTCTTGACCAATTCTGCTCAGAAATTGACATGATTACGATCAATAGCACCAATGCAGGGGACAACCTTAGCATTGTCTATGAAGTCGAGCTAAAAACAGAGGTCGATGATTTCCAAGTGACTAGCTATCTTACACAAAATATTGATCAATGCGATGTGGCATTAACTAAAAAAGCTAAAAAGAGAAAAAATCTCTAAAGACGAAAAACGGCCCTATAATATTTGTAGTGGTAAATCCCTATGGATATTATGGAGCCTATTTTGTAGAAAAAAAAGTCCCATAAGATCTATAATGAAAAGCGACGAAACCATCATTAGAAAGAATCATATGGAACAATTACATTTTATCACAAAACTCCTTGATATCAAAGACCCAAACATAAAAATTGTAGATGTCATCAATAGGGATACACACAAGGAAATCCTAGCTAAACTAGACTACGATGCCCCATCTTGTCCTGATTGCGGAAATCAAATGAAGAAATATGACTTTCAAAAACCGTCTAAGATTCCTTACCTTGAGACGACTGGTATGCCTACTAGAATCCTCCTTAGAAAGCGTCGTTTCAGTGCTATCATTGCTCGAAAATGATGGTCGCTGAGACTTCTATCGTCAAGAAAAATCATCAAATCCCTCGTATTATCAACCAAAAGATTGCGCAAAAGTTGATTGAGAAGACTTCTATGACCGATATTGCTCATCAGCTGACCATTTCAACTTCAACTGTCATTCGCAAGTTAAATGACTTTCACTTTAAGCATGACTTTAGCCGACTTCCTGAGATTATGTCTTGGGACGAGTATTCTTTTACCAAGGGAAAGATGAGTTTCATTGCACAAGATTTTGACAATCTCAACATTATCACCGTGCTTGAAGGTAGAACCCAGACTATCATCCGAAATCACTTTCTGCGCTACGATAGAGCCGTTCGCTGTCAGGTGAAAATCATTACTATGGATATGTTTAGTCCTTACTATAACTTGGCTAAACAGCTTTTTCCTTATGCTAAAATCGTTCTAGATCGTTTTCACATTGTGCAACATCTTAGCCGTGCTATGAGTCGTGTCCGTGTTCAAATCATGAATCAATTTGATAGAAAATCCCATGAATACAAAGCTATCAAGCGCTACTGGAAGCTCATTCAACAGGATAGTCGTAAACTAAGTGATAAACGTTTTTATCGCCCTACTTTTCGCATGCACTTAACAAATAAGGAGATTCTAGACAAGCTTTTGAGCTATTCAGAAGACTTGAGACACCACTATAATCTCTATCAGCTCTTGCTTTTTCACTTTTCAGAACAAGGAGCCAGACAAATTTTTTTCGGACTCATTGAGGACAATCTTAAACAGGTTCATCCTCTTTTTCAGACTGTCTTTAAAACCTTTCTCAAGGACAAAGAGAAAATTGTCAACGCCCTTCAACTATTCTATTCCAACGCCAAACTGGAAGCGACCAATAATCTCATAAAACTTATCAAACGAAATGCATTTTGGTTTTAGGAACTTTGACAACTTTTAAGAAACGAATTTTCATCGCTCTGAATATAAAAATGGAGAGGACAACGATTGTCCTCTCCAGATGTTAGCTTTTTATTCAACCCACTACAGTTGACAAAGAGCCCGAAAAAAACGAGGCTGGGATAAAAATTCCGACCTCGTTTTTTGCTAGCAATAAGTTTTTTGATACTGAGACTGGTTAGGCTTTTTCGATTCCAAAGAGTTCTTGTGAAAAAGACTTCACTTTCTCTTTCTACAACCTTTAATTTCCTTTAACTGGAATCTCTTTGATAACTCGTGCTGGATTTCCTGCTAGAACTACATTATCACCAAAAGGATTTTGTAATAACCGCTCCTGCTCCTGCAACGACATTATCCCCTAAAGTAACACCCGGTAGGACAATGACACCACCACCTGCCCAAAAGTTCTTACCAATCTTGATGGGTTTGCCAAATTCTAGTCCCGAGTTTCGTTCATCGGGGTCCAGTGGGTGAAGGGTGTTAAAAATTGACAGTTGGGACCAATCATAGCATTGTCACCGATGGTTATAGGACAAACATCTAGCATAGTTAAATTCCAATTGGAATAAAAATTTTCTCCAAGATGAATATTGACCCCGTAATCTACCATCAAGCGAGTGTTGATGTAGAGATTTTCACCAGTAGAACCAAACCATCCTTTGATGATTTCTATACCTTTTACTGGATCGACTTCTTCATTAAAAGCGGCTTGCTTTTGTCGCGCTGTTTGTGCTAGAGAACGAAGTTCTGGGTCGAATGGGTGATAGGGTTCCCCCGCAATCATTTTTTGGTATTCACTTTTCATGTTTTAATTTCTTTGCTTTTTAGATGATTGTAGCATAGTTTTAAATTTCGAGCAAGTTATAGTGAAATGAAATAGAATCTGAACAAATTTACCAGAGTAGTTAAGTCAATTTCTAGCATTTTTTTAGAATTCACAGTGTACCGTTTTGTATTTGATCTACTATAAATTTAAAATTGAAAAAAATGTTTATATAGTGGATTGAAATAAGATGCGAACAGAGAGATTAGGAAAAGTCAAACTAATTTCTAGAAATATTTTTTTAGCAGTTGTAGTGTACTGTTCTAGATTCAATCCACTATAAAACACAAGCCTAACCTTAAATAAAAAAAGCGAGCAAAGCTAGTTTTCTGACAATCAGAATTCTGCCTTGTTCGCTTTTTTATCTAGTGGATCCTTCTTAAGAATCTATCGTGAATGATTAATCTTTTCATCTCAGATCTTAAGTAACACCTACTTATTCACTTACTTCAACAGTTTCAACGACTTCTTCTACAGTCGTATCTACTGAAGTTTCTTCTTGAGAAGATGCTAGGTAAGACTCTTCATTGATAGCTTGTGGTTCAAGGTTACGGTAACGTGCCATACCTGTACCAGCTGGGATGATCTTACCGATGATAACATTTTCCTTAAGTCCAAGGAGATGGTCTTTCTTACCACGGATAGCCGCATCTGTAAGGACACGAGTTGTTTCCTGGAAGGAAGCCGCTGACAAGAAACTATTTGTTTCAAGTGAGGCTTTTGGTGATTCCCATAAGGACTGGACGACCTGTCGCTGGTACTCCACCTGCGATGAGAACATCCTTTGTTAGCATCTGTAAAGTCATTGATGTCCATAAGAGTTCCCATGAGAAGATCTGTATCCCCTGGATCCATAACACGAACTTTACGGATCATTTGACGAACCATTACCTCAATGTGTTTGTCTCCGATTTCTACCCCTTGGCTACGGTAAACTTTTTGTACTTCACCGAGAAGGTAGGTTTCAACTGACAAGACATCACGTACAGCAAGGAGACGTTTTGGTTGGATAGAACCTTCTGTCAATGCTGCACCACGAGAGACTTGATCGCCAACTTCAACACGCATACGGGCTGTAAATGGTACGACGTATTCGCCTTCACCAGTTTCACCCTTAACAAAGACTTTCTTAGTGCGAGTTGAAGCATCTTCTTCGATAGCAGTAACTTGTCCTTTGACTTCTGTGATAACCGCTTCCCCTTTAGGATTGCGGGCTTCAAAGATTTCTTGGACACGAGGAAGACCCTGAGTGATATCGGTATTTGAGGCAACCCCACCCGTGTGGAAGGTACGCATTGTAAGCTGTGTACCAGGTTCCCCGATAGATTGGGCAGCGATTGTACCAACTGCTTCACCAACTTCAACCGCATCACCAGTCGCCAAGTTGATACCATAACAGTGACGGCAGACACCGTGACGAGTGTTACATGTAAATACAGAGCGGATAGTCACTTCTTCCACACCAGCGTTGACGATTTCACGCGCCTTGTCTTCTGTAATCAGCTCATTTGGACCAATGATAACTGCACCAGTTTCTGGGATGTTTAACAGTTTTTCTTAGTGTAACGACCATTGAGACGTTCTTCAAGAGACTCAATCATCTCTTTACCTTCTGTGATAGAACGGATCAAGAGACCACGATCAGTTCCACAGTCATCCTCACGGATGATAACGTCTTGAGCAACGTCAACCAAACGACGAGTCAAGTAACCTGAGTCGGCTGTCTTAAGGGCCGTATCGGTCATACCTTTACGAGCACCGTGAGTTGAGAAGAACATTTCGAGTACTGACAAACCTTCGCGGAAGTTTGAAAGGATTGGCAATTCCATGATACGTCCGTTCGGAGCAGCCATCAGACCACGCATACCGGCAAGCTGTGAGAAGTTTGAGATGTTACCACGGGCTCCAGAGTCCATCATCATAACGATTGGGTTCTTCGGATCTTGGTTGGCAATCAAACGTTTCTCCAATTTTTCACGGGCAGCACGCCATTCAGCTGTAACAGCATTGTAACGCTCGTCGTCTGTGATCATACCACGACGGAATTGTTTTGTGATTTGTTCTACACGTTTATGTGATTCTTCAATGATTTCAGCCTTGTCATCAACAACTGGGATATCGGCAATACCCACTGTCAATCCTGCAAGAGTTGAATGGTGGTAACCGAGGTTCTTCATGCGGTCAAGTAGGGCAGAAGTTTCTGTCGTACGGAAACGTTTGAAGATTTCAGCGATGATATTTCCAAGGTTTTTCTTCTTGAATGGAGGGTTGAGCTCAAGTTTGCTGATAGCTTCCTTGATATCTCCACCTAGTGGCAAGAAGTATTTGTACTGGAACACCTTCTGTCAAGTTAGCATTGTTTGGTTCTTGCAAGTATGGTAGACCCTCTGGCATGATGTCGTTGAAGAGATTTTACCAACAGTTGTAAGCAAGACTTTGTGTTTTTTGCTCTTCTGTCCATGGTTTGTTGAGGCTGTCTGTTGCAATACCAACACGTGAGTGGAGGTGAACATAACTCATTACGGTAAGCCATGACAGCTTCGTCACGGTCTTTGAAGACCATTCCTTCACCTTCACGACCAGCTTCTTCCATAGTCAGGTAGTAGTTACCCAAAAACCATGTCCTGAGATGGAGTAACAACTGGTTTACCATCTTTCGGGTTCAAGATGTGCTCAGCAGCTAGCATCAAGATACGAGCTTCTGCTTGAGCTTCTTCTGAAAGCGGTACGTGGATGGCCATTTGGTCCCCGTCAAAGTCGGCATTGTAGGCTTCACAGACAAGTGGGTGCAAGCGAAGAGCTTTACCATCAATCAAGACTGGGTTCAAAGGCTTGGATTCCCCAAACGGTGAAGGGTCGGTGCGCGGTTCAAAAGTACTGGGTGTTCTTTGATCACTTCTTCAAGGATATCCCAGATACGCTCATCTCCACGTTCCACCAAGCGTTTAGCTGCTTTGACGTTTTGCACGATATCACGGGCAACGATTTCACGCATAACGAATGGTTTAAAGAGCTCGATCGCCATTTCACGTGGCACACCACATTGGTACATCTTAAGAGTTGGACCAACGGCGATAACGGAACGTCCTGAGAAGTCAACACGTTTACCGAGCAAGTTTTGACGGAAGCGTCCTTGTTTACCTTTAAGCATGTGGCTCAATGATTTCAAGTGGACGGCTACCTGGTCCTGTGATTGGACGACCACGACGACCATTGTCAATCAAAGCGTCAACCGCTTCTTGAAGCATACGCTTCTCATTTTGAACGATGATACCTGGTGCATTCAACTCAAGCAAACGAGCCAAACGGTTGTTACGGTTGATAACACGGCGGTAAAGGTCGTTCAAGTCAGATGAGGCAAAACGGCCACCATCCAACTGCAACATTGGACGAAGATCTGGTGGAATAACTCGGAAGGATGTTGAGAATCATCCATTCAGGTTTGTTTCCCAGACTTGTAAAAGGCATCCAAAACATCCAAACGACGGATGGCTTTTGATACGTTTTTGTCCAGTTGCTGTCTTTCAACTCTTCTTTGAGTTCAGCAATTTCTTTTTTCAAGATCTACTTGTTTCAAAGAGGTCTTGGATAGCTTCGGCACCCATCTTGGCAACGAACGATCCATAGCCATATTCACGCAAGCGCTCACGATATTCGCGCTCTGTCATGATAGATTTGTGCTCAAGCGGTGTATCCTTTGGATCAATCACCACGTAAGCAGCAAAGTAGATTACTTCCTCGAGGGCACGAGGGCTCATATCAAAGGGTCAAGCCCATACGGCTTGGAATCCCTTGAAAGTACCAGATATGAGATACAGGAGCTTTCAACTCGATATGTCCCCATACGCTCACGACGAACTTTTGTACGCGTTACTTCAACACCACAACGGTCACAAACAATTCCTCTGTAACGAATGCGTTTGTACTTACCACAAGCACATTCCCAGTCTTTTGTAGGACCAAAGATGACTTCGTCAAATAGTCCTTCACGTTCTGGTTTCAACGTACGGTAATTGATTGTTTCAGGTTTTTTGACTTCTCCATAAGACCATGAACGGACTTTACTTGGAGAAGCTAGTGTGATTTGCATACTTTTAAAACGATTTACGTCAACCACTATTTCTTCCCTTTCTATTCTAAGTGAGCTACTTATTCTTGTTCAGTAGCTTCTTCTGTTGCTTCCGCTTTTGCACCTTCTTCAGCTTCAAAAGCAGCTTTTGCTTCTTCAGCAGCTTTTTTACGTGCTTTTTCAAGGTCATCTACGTGGATGACATCTTCGTCCATGCCCTCGTCAAGATCACGAAGTTCAACTTCTTGATCATCTTCGTCAAGAACACGCATGTCAAGACCAAGTGATTGCAATTCTTTAACAAGAACTCGGAAGGATTCTGGAACACCTGGTTTTGGAATTGGTTTTCCTTTTGTAATAGCTTCATAAGCTTTCAAACGTCCGTTGATATCGTCAGACTTGTAAGTCAAGATTTCTTGAAGGACATTTGATGCACCATAGGCTTCAAGCGCCCAAACCTCCATCTCACCGAAACGTTGTCCACCAAACTGAGCTTTACCTCCGAGTGGTTGTTGCGTAACGGTTGAGTATGGTCCGACTGAACGAGCGTGCAATTTATCGTCAACCATGTGGTGGAGTTTGATCATGTACATGACACCAACTGACACACGGTTATCAAATGGTTCACCAGTACGTCCATCGTAAAGGATGGTCTTGGCATCGCTATCCATACCTGCTTCTTTAACAGTTGACCAAAGATCATCAGAACTTGCTCCGTCAAAGACTGGTGTTGCGATGTGAATACCAAGGGTACGAGCTGCCATACCAAGGTGAAGTTCCATAACCTGACCAATATTCATACGTGATGGCACCCCAAGTGGGTTCAACATGATATCGACTGGAGTTCCATCTGGAAGGTAAGGCATATCTTCTACAGGAACGATACGAGAGACAACCCCTTTGTTTCCGTGACGTCCGGCCATCTTGTCTCCGACCTTAATCTTACGTTTTTGAGCGATGTAAACACGAACCAGCATATTAACACCTGATTGTAATTCATCACCATTTGCACGTGTAAAGATCTTAACATCACGAACAACACCATCGGCACCGTGGGGTACGCGAAGTGAAGTATCGCGAACTTCACGAGATTTGTCTCCGAAAATAGCGTGCAAGAGACGTTCTTCAGCTGAAAGGTCTTTTTCACCCTTAGGTGTTACTTTACCTACAAGGATATCCCCTTCTTTAACCTCAGCACCGATACGGATAATACCCCATTTCGTCAAGGTCTTTAGGGCATCTTCACCAACGTTTGGAATTTCACGAGTGATTTCTTCAGGCCCAAGCTTTTGTATCGCGAGTTTCTGATTCGTATTCTTCAAGGTGGACAGATGTATAGACATCGTCTTTCACCAAGCGTTCGCTCATGATAACGGCATCCTCGAAGTTGTAACCTTCCCATGTCATGTAGGCAACGATTGGGTTTTGTCCAAGCGCCATTTCTCCATTTTCCATAGAAGGTCCATCAGCGATGAAATCACCTTTTTTCAACGATATCGCCAACTTTTACGAGAGTACGTTGGTTGTAGGCAGTACCTGAGTTTGAACGACGGAATTTTTTTGGATGTGGTAAAACATCCAATGAGCCATCTTCACGACGAACTTCTACCTTGTCAGCATCGGCATAAGTAACCTTTACCATCATGCTGAGCAATAACAGCAGCTCCAGAGTCATGGGCTGCTTGATATTCCATACCAGTACCCAACGTAAGGTGCTTTTGGGATCAATCAATGGTACAGCCTGACGTTGCATGTTGGCACCCATGAGGGCACGGTTGGAGTCATCGTTTTCCAAGAAAGGAATACATGCTGTCGCAACGGCAACTACCTGTTTTGGAGAAACGTCCATATAATCAACACTTGAAGCTGGGATATTCTTGGTTAACCCCTTGGTGACGTCCCATGACAACTTTTTTTCAGCAAAAGTGCCATCTGCGTTCAATTTAGAGTTAGCCTGCGCTACTGTGTACTCATCTTCTTCATCAGCTGTCAACCAAACGATTTCGTTGGTTACTTTTTCCAGTTGCACGATCAACCTTACGATATGGTGTTTGAATGAAACCATACTTGTTGAGGTGTCCCGTATGAAGACAAGTTGTTGATCAAACCGATGTTTGGTCCCTCAGGTGTCTCGATTGGACACATACGACCATAGTGAGTGTAGTGCACGTCACGCACTTCATATCCAGCGCGGTCACGTGTCAAACCACCAGGTCCTAAGGCAGACAAACGACGTTTGTGTGACAACTCAGAAAGTGGGTTGTGTTGGTCCATGAACTGTGACAATTGAGAAGAACCAAAGAATTCTTTTGATTGCTGCAGTTACTGGACGGATATTGATAATTTGTTGTGGTGTTAGTACTTCGTTATCTTGAACAGACATACGTTCACGAACGTTACGTTCCATACGTGAAAGTCCAAGACGCACTTGGTTGGCAAGCAATTCACCAACAGCACGGATACGACGATTTCCAAGGTGGTCGATATCATCCACACGACCAATACCTTCAGCCAAGTTGAGGAAGTAGCTCATCTCAGCCAAGATATCTGCAGGCGTTACGATACGAACCTTGTCATCTGGATTTGCATTACCGATGATTGTTACAACACGGTCTGGATCAGTTGGTGCAACAACCTTGAATTTTTGAAGAACAACTGGCTCTGTTACTACAGCAGCATCATTTGGAATGTAGACAATCTTGTTCAAATCGCCATCCAAATGGCTTTCAATGCTCTCAATCACGCTACGAGTCATGATTGTTCCAGCTTCTACCAAGATTTCACCTGTTTCAGGGTCTACCAATGGTTCAGCAATGGTTTGGTTGAGCAAACGTGTTTTAACATTGAGTTTTTTATTGATCTTGTAACGACCAACTGCAGCCAAGTCATAACGACGTGGGTCAAAGAAACGAGCTACAAGCAAGCTACGTGAGCTTTCAGCAGTCTTAGGCTCACCTGGACGAAGGCGTTCGTAGATTTCCTTCAAAGCTTCGTCTGTACGAGAGTCCATTGGGTTCTTGTGAATATCTTTTTCAACAGTGTTACGAACAAGATCGCTGTCACCAAAGATATCAAAGATTTCATCATCGCCTGAGAAACCAAGCGCACGAACCAAGGTCGTAAATGGAATCTTACGAGTACGGTCGATACGAGTATAGGCGATGTCTTTTGAGTCGCTTTCAAGTTCCAACCAAGCTCCACGGTTAGGGATAACAGTTGAACCGTAGCCCACTTTACCATTTTTGTCTACCTTGTCATTAAAGTAAACACCTGGAGAACGCACCAACTGTGATACGATGATTCGTTCACCACCGTTGATGATGAAAGTCCCCATCTCAGTCATGATTGGGAAATCACCAAAGAATACTTCCTGTGTTTTAATTTCGCCAGTTTCTTTGTTAATCAAGCGGAAGGTTACAAAGATAGGTGCTGAGTAGCTGGCATCGTGGATACGTGCTTCCTCTAGCGTGTATTTTGGTTCTTTGATTTCATAGCCTACAAACTCCAACTCCATTGTGTCTGTGAAGTTTGAAATTGGCAATACATCTTCAAACACTTCCTTCAGACCATGGTCTAGGAAATCTTTAAATGAATCAGTTTGAATTTCAATCAAATTTGGTAAGTCAAGAACTTCTTTGATTCTTGAAAAAAACTACGACAGGGTACGATGTTTCCCGTATTGAACGTCATGTCCTGCCAAGATGATTCTCCTTTTTAAATAAAGTTCCAAGCTTAGTGATCTAAGCTAGTAATTATCGTTAGATGGTTCTAAAAACCCTATCAACTTATCCCCCTCGACTAATTTTCAGAATCTTTAAATCTTTGTTACAAAGATCAAAAACCTGAAAAAAAGCACAAAAAGAGCAGCTAAATCCGACTTTTTCCAGGAGATTTAACTGCTGTGAGCCTTGTCCGGACAATATTTCAGACAAAACCTACGACAAATGATTATATATATTATACCCTGATTTTTCTTTGATTTTTCAAGGTTTTTAAAAGATTTTTTCTCTTCCTCTAAATCCGTTAATTATCTACATCTTTCTTTGGAAAAATCAAGTCCATATTTAGGAAAACGCTTGCCTTAACTATTTCCCTCATGCTATACTGTTATTGAAATTAATAGACAGGAGACATTTTATGAAAAACAGCTAAAAACCACTGTTACAATCGTTTCTGCACTTGCATCTGTCATCTTATTGACCAGCTGCGCCACAAAAATCCACAGAAACACAAACATCCGCTAATAACTCATCTGACAATCAGATTACAATGACTTACGACCAACTACGGTCTAGAGAAAATACCATGTCAACTCTCTGGTATCAAAAAGCAGCTGAAACAAAAAGCCTTTGTATCTACAAGGTTATAATGTTGCTACAGATCGTCTAAAGGAATTACTGAAAAACAGAATCAGACAAGCCTTATTCGATTGTTTTTGGACTTGGATGAAACGGTCCTAGACAACAGTCCATATCAAGTTCAAAAATGTCAAAGATGGAACAGCATTCACACCTGAAAAATTGGGATGTTTGGGTCCAAAAAGCTGCAGCTAAAAAGCCGTCCCAGGTGCTAAAGATTTTTCTTCAGTTTGCCGATCAAAACGGTGTCCAAATCTACTATATTTCTGACCGTTCAGTCGACCAAGTAGATGCTACCATTAAAAAAATCTAGAAAACGAAGGTATTCCTGTACAAGGGACGTGATCATCTCATGTTCCTAGAAAGTGGTGTAAAAATCCAAAGAAGGTCGTCGACAAGCGGTTCAAGAAAAAGACAAATCTTGTGTTACTATTTGGTGATAACCTTGTAGACTTTGCAGAATTTTCTAAGACTTCTGAAGCTGATCGTGACAAACAACTTGAAGAATTGCAAAAAGAATTTGGTGAAAAATTCATCATCTTCCCAAATCCAATGTATGGATCATGGGAAACAGCAGTTTACAGTGGTAACAAACTAGATGCCAAGGGACAAGTAGAAGAACGCGAAAAAGGCTTTACAAGGCTTTGACAAAGTAATGAAAACTTGATATTCAATAAAGGCTATAAGTACATAGAAGAAGTGCAATGGCTCTTTAACTGACAAAACTCAAAAAAAGCGGACAAGAGAGGATTCTGATAACCAGAAAACTTTCCTGTTCGCTTTTATCATGTGAATCGTATCTTAATGAGCCAGCATTTCTTGGGCGATTTCTTGACCAGATAAATTCTCTGGATAATAGGTTGGCCAGTTATCCATCTCTTCAAAGAGGGCTTCCTGGCTAGTACCTCCAAAGAAGATATGGAAATGTCCCAGTCTTGACTGGTGCGATATTGTGGTCGCTAAATTGAACATACTTGAATTGTCCAGCATCCGCGTCTGTCGCTTCAAAAAGATAACGAACTCCTCGATTCCCTTTCTTATAAGTCAAAATTTTCTTGCCGACATACTTGTATGTATATTTCTTACTTTGATCACCTTGGATGAAATTCCATAGTATTATCCGTGATATTAATCTTAGATACATCAGTTTGATAGCCTTTTTGATAGTAGGCCTTGTACTCGTCCTTGGTCATCTTTCCAGTCAATTTAGCCTTGTAGTCAAATACTTGATCAAGAGTCCCATCCTCAAGGAAAGGATAGACCGACTGCCAGTTGCCAGCATAATCACTTAGGGTACGATCCTTGACATCAGCATCCTCAAAGTAACCATTTTGAACGGTTTTAGTTTCCTCTGCTTTTTCTGGTTCAATTTCTGCCCCAGCCTGATCAGTTGTTTGCTTGAGGGCCTTGAGATTTTTCTCCATGATAGAGATATAGTTCTCGCCGTCCTTCATATCCTCTTCGGTCAAGCTTTCCAGAGGATTCAGAACGTCTAACTTAACTCCTGTTTCTTTTGAAAGAGTATTAGCTAGAGCTTGAGAGGCATTTTCTTCAAAGTAGATATAAGAGATCTTGTTTTTCTTGATGTACTCGGTCAATTCTGCCAAGCGGCTTGCTGACGGCTCAGCATCTGGTGAAAGACCAGAGATAGAGACTTGATTAAGTCCGTAGTCCAAGGCTAGATAACGAAAGGCCGCGTGTTGAGTCACAAAACTCTTTTGTTTAGCATTAGAAAGCCCTTCAGTATAGGCCTCTATCCAAGAGCTTGCAGTTTTCTCGATATAGGCAGCTGCATTTTTGCTCGAAAAGTCGCCTTCTTATCTGGATAGTCAGCTGAAAGACTATCACGGATATGCTCTACAAGCTTAATGGCACGCACAGGAGACAACCATACGTGAGGGTCATACTCGTGATGATGGCCTTCTTCACCATGGTCATGGGCTTCCTCTTCTTCACTTCCTGGAAGAAGCAACATATCTCCAGTAGCCTTGATTGTTTTTACTTTTTTCTCATCTAGTGAATCTAAAAGTTTTGGAACCCATGTTTCCATGTTCTCATTTTCATACACAAAGGCATCAGCGTCTTGGATTTTAGCAACTGCCTTAGGAGATGGTTCATAATCATGTGGTTCTGTCCCTGCCCCAATCAAGAGCTCGACATTGGCTGTATCTCCTGCTACTTGCTTGGTAAATTCGTAGACAGGATAGAAAGTTGTGACAATATTTAATTTTCCGTCTGCCTGTTTTTGATTAGAACAAGCAACTAAGAAGACTGTCACAAGACTTGCCAAAAGTAGGCCTAGTTTTTTCATGTACTTCTCCTATTTGATAAAACGTTTGAGTAAGCTGACTAACAAGAAGACAACTACAAAGATAAGGGTGATACTTGCACTCGGTGGTGTCTCTGCATAATAGGAAATATAGAGTCCCGCCACCATACCTAGAAATCCAATGGCACTAGCTAGAATCATCACGGAACTAAAGTTCTTCCCTAAACGCAAAGCGATACTAGCCGGCAAGACCATGATAGTTGATACCAAAAGTGCCCCTGCAGCTGGAATCATAAGAGCAATAGCCACACCCGTCACCATGTTAAAGAGAATAGACATGGTACGCACTGGAAGTCCATCGACAAAAGCTGTATCCTCGTTAAATGTTAGGATATACATGGGTCTTAAAAAGAGGAAGGTCAGGATTAAAACAACCGCTGCAATAACAAAGAGCCCAATGACCTGCTCTTGACTAATGGTCACGATAGAACCAAAAAGATACTGATCCAGACTCATCGAACTAGAACTCTTCCCCTTACTCATCACAATGAGTGAAACTGCAAGTCCTGTAGACATGAGAATAGCTGTCCCAATCTCCATAAAGCTTTTATAAACAGTACGCAGGTATTCAAGGAAGACCGCTGCAATCAAGACAATGGCAATAGTTGAGATGGTCGGAGAAATTCCTAAAACCAAGCCAAAGGCAACCCCCGAAAGCGAAACGTGGCTGAGAGTATCACTCATAAGACTTTGACGACGCAAGATTAGGAAAGTCCCAAGAACTGGTGAAAAGAGACTCATGGCAATAACTGCCAAAAAGGCTCGCTGCATAAAATCATAAGACAGTAGATTAAGCATGGTCCACCTCCTGATCACTTTCATGGACGTTGAAGCAACGCCATGGCGAATCTTGGTCACGAACAAGGTGGATATTACGATCTGCGTAATCCTTGACTTCTTCAGGATCGTGAGTAATCATCAAAACAGCCTTGCCATGATGGTGGGCACTATGGTGCATGAGCTCATAAAATTCATTTTTTGTGCCTGCATCCATCCCTGTCGTTGGCTCATCCAGAACAAAGATATCCGGATCTGAAGCAAACATACGTGCGATAACAGCTCTTTGCTTTTGCCCACCAGAGAGAGAGCCAATCCGTTTATCCCGATGTTCCCACATACCGACAGAGTTTAAACTAGCCTTAATGTGTTCTTCATCGTGGGCATTCAACCGACGAAACCAACCTTTTCTTGGATAACGACCGGATTTGACAAATTCATAAACAGTACTTGGAAAACCTGCATTAAAACTTGCAATCTGCTGGGGAAGGTAGGCAATTCTTAATTTTTTCCCATGAATATTTGTCTTTGAGATGGTTACTTTCCCAATTCTCGGTTGTAAAATCCCCAGACTAGCCTTGATTAGAGTCGTCTTAGCAGCTCCATTTTCTCCTGTCAGTGTGACAAATTCCCCACTATCAACACTGTAATTGATATGCTCAAGCACAGGTTCCTTGTCATAATAGAAGGACAAATCCTCTACTGTGATGTATCTCATTACTTGATTTCTCCTACTAAAGCAGTTAAAAACCGCTGGATAATTTTTTGTTCGTTTGGTGTGAACTGAGTGGCAACCTGCTCATAAGTCGAGAGGGTATGTTCATGATGATGGTGGTGTTCCTCAGCAATTGGTCGTGCCAAGTCTGTCAATTGATAGAAGATAACGCGAGCATCCTTAGGATCCTTAGATGTCTCCAACATTCCCTCCTTAACCAGGGATTTGATAGCCTTGGTAACGGCAGCTTGACTGACATTGAGACGACGCGCCAACTCAGAGTTGGTGAGCGACTCCTCTGATAAAAGCATGAGAATATGCTCCTGGGTATTGGTCAAGGCCACATCACTGGTACAATGACCAACGAGAATTTCATGCTGATTTTCAGCTTTTAGGATAATCTCATTTAAAAATTGATCGATATCTTTTGCCAACTGTCTCATGATTTGCTCCTTTCTCAGAACGGAATTTCTATAAATACAAGGTTTTCATACTCTTCAAAAATCAAATTCAAACCATGTCAGCTTCGTCTTGGCGTACTCAAGTACAGTCTGCGTCTCGCTTCCTAGTTTGCTCTTTGATTTTTATTGAGTATCACACCATTCCTTTACTAGTTAAGTATATCACATCCAAGCAAGGAGTCAAGAAAAAAGATGAAAACACCTGAGATGTTTTCATCCTTTAGAATTATTTTTCTTGTTTACGGCTAGTCCAGAGGGCTGTCGCTCCAAGAATCATACCCAATAGCATCATGAAAATAGATTGTTCACTACCTGTATTTGGAAGTAATTTTTCTGATACGACTGTCTTGTTGCCAAATTTATCTGCAACCTTATAATCAACTTTTACAGTAGAAGGTTGAGTCGGTTTTGTTGCTTGGTCTTCTACTGGTTTAGCTAGATCCTGCTCTTTACCTTCTTCAGGAAGTTTAAATGTTTTTGAGTCCACAGAAATCGTGCGTGAATTTGGATTTACCTTTTCATACTGAGTCAAATCAGCTGTTTTGAGATAGTCTTCAAAGGCAGCATCCATTGAAGGGCCTTCTTCTCTGGCACCACCAAGCATAGTATAACCGTCACCACCTGCTGCAAGGAAGTCATTGGTTGCTAGGTAGTAAACTTTTTCTAAATCTAGTTTTTTTCATAAAGACCAGTCGCACGATTCTTAACTTGAATCGCCAAGACACGTTTGCCTGCAGCTAGGTTTGTATCGTAGTAGACCTTGGCTCCTGAAATCTGTAAGAATCCGCCACTTGGTTCTAACAATGGTTGGCCATTTTTCATCCAAGACAGTTTTTTTCCTGCCTTATCAACCTGCAAAGATAGATCGAGTGATTTTTCAAACATATCCAGAACTTGCTGACCAGTTACTTGAATTTGTGAGATTGTGTTTCCAAATGGCAAGACTGCAATGACATTTCCTTTTGTGATTGGTTTACCTTTGGAAATCGTTTCACGCAAGCCACCACCATTTGTCACAGCGATATCTGTTGGATGACTAAATCCTGTTTGACCATACTGGTAGAGAGAATCTGCGACGACATTTCCAAGGTTAGTTTCGCGGACACGTACATTTTCACGGTCACCGTTCAATTCAACTGGGCTATTTGAAACAACTTCTACAGCATTCAGCGTCATACTTTTGTTTAATGTCCTTGACAAGTTTTTCAATTTTTGGATTAGCTTCCAATTTCTTAGCATCAGCAGCTGCAATGAGTGAAGGATTACCCAATAATTGACGAGATTTGTAAGTGATTTTTCCGACATTATGGAGATAGCTTCCTGTCTGGTTGTAGGTCACATTGTTCCCATAGGTAGTCGATTCTACTGTATGAGAGTGACCGTCAATCACTGTAACACGCTTACCTTTCAAAAGAGGATTTTTTGAAAGTGCTTCTGCAAGTGTTGAACCACGCCATTCTACAGGTGTTGTTGTATCAACTCCCAAGTGAGCGAGGACAACATAATGTTTGTAGTCTTTGCCTTCTGCCAAGGCTTTAGCTTGAATTTCTTCGATAACCTTGTTAACCTCTGCAATAGGCTCTGTAAAGGTTACACCTGTAACATTTTTAGGGTGGGTCTTGGTAGCTGTTTCAGGCGTTGTCACACCGATGACGACAAACTCATCACCTTCAACATCCTTGTTCTTATCAACAATTGTTGCTGCTTCAAATAAACGAGCCCCATTCACATAAGTGTTTGAGCTGAGCAATGGGAAGTTCAAAATTTCTTTGTATTTTTTAACTTCATCAAGTCCAAAGTCAAACTCATGATTCCCCTACAGCCATGGAATCGTAACCCATCTCGTTTAGGATTTTGGCACGTGCTTCACCCTTTGTAGAGTTTGAAATCGGCAGACCTTGGAAGGCATCACCTGCATCTACTACTAGAGTCGTTTGGTTGCCCTTTTCTCGCTCCTTCTCAATAACTGTCGCGAGCTTGGCATCTCCGATTACTCCTTTTTCTTCTACGATACGACCATGGACATCATTGGTGTGTAAGATAACAGTGTCTTGTTCTTCTTTTTGAGGTGCAGCTTCCTCAGCTGCCGTTGCCGGACTTGTAACAACTCAGGAGCCGCTGCTACTACTGGTGCATCTGCAGTGCTCACAACTTCTGTAACTTCTGAAGTACTAGTATTTTCTTCAGCATAAACCTGTCCAGCTAAAAAGGCTGGAGCTAACAGGGCTGTCGATAGGACAGGCAACAAAAAACGTTTATTCATTTTGAAATCCCTTTCTCTTCTTTCTTCTACCATTATACGCTATTTAGCATCATTTTAAAACTTTTAGCCTTATTTAGGATAAGCTATCCGACATTTCATAAAAAAAAAGTCTGAACAAAAAGTTCAAACTCCTTTTCTATATTATTGAAAATCTTTAATATTCCCATCGTAATTTGCCCAATCCTGGCTAAAGAAACGGTCATTCATTTGGTAATTAGGTGCTGTTGTCGGATTGCTCAAAAAGGGATTTACAACCTTATCAAACGCCAACCAGCCCAACCAACCGATATGAATCGTATCCTTAACAAAGTAGGGATCTCCACCATTTTTTGAAAAGTCAGCGATATTGGTGAAACCCTGACTTTCCAACTGGTAACGAATTTTTTCAATAGAGTGTTGATACATTTCTTCGTTCAAACCTGTATAGTTCATCCATTTTTTATTGACAGGTTGAAAGACAAAGAGCACATTAACCTTAGACTTGGCAAATTGATCGAGCACTAGCTGCAAATCATTGTACTCACTTGATTGGAGAAAGTTATAATTCTTTTGATAGCCTTCTAAATTTTTTAAGTCCTTCTTTAGTTGAGTATTATAAAAAGTGGTTCTCCATTCCCAAATCATTATTGGTCGTATTTTCTTCTGCATCTTTACGTGCAATATTTTCCAATTCTTCATAAGAAAATTGTTCCGGGAGACTACTCAAATATTTCTCAACATGATCTTTGTACTTTAATCGACCATGAATGGAGAATTGACCAAAAAGAGCAGCTTGTCTTTCATTGAACTCGGCAGAGAGATTAACCATCGTTTGATCAAAGTCTGACAATTGTTCATTCTTGGCCAGCTTCTCAATAATCCCCTTCATCGGTACTCTTGGATTTTGCTTCAAGAGTCTAGTGGCCGCATATTGAGAGGCTAGATCTCCGGATTGATTTTCCAAAAAGGCCGTCAACTGGTCATTGTTAAAAAAGCTTTGAAAAGTAGGCGCATCGTGCTCCTCTTTTGTAAACCATTGTGGAGAGATTACAAATACCGCTTGTTTGTTTTCAAGCTCAGATGTGATTTGTTGTAGCCCAAAGTACTGACTAAGAGAAGCTGCTCCTGCCTGCCCCATAAAATAAGGACGATAGGGGCGATTATACTTTTCAGCTAATACTGCTGGATGCATGCTATCAAAACGAATCCATTCACTCGAACCCAAAAAGGGTATAAAACGTATATTAGGATCCGTGAGAGCTCTCACTTTTTGTCTTCTCTCTTTGAAACTTTCTGCACTTATCGAGGCTGCAGAGTATTTTTCCTCCATTAGATTATGACTCTTACTACTAGGATAGAAAACAATGAGTAGAAGAACCAATAAACCTGCAATAAGAATGGGCCCGAAGATTAACCACAGGCGTTTAAGCATTCTTTAACTCCGTAATCCCTGCTACGATTTTATTAGCTGTATTCCAGTCGTCACGACCAAATTCTGTAACTGGGACACGAATGTCAAAGCGATTTTCGATTTCCACGATCAATTCAACGGTTCCCATACTGTCCAAGACACCCGCGTCAAAAAGATCTTCATCCATCATGTCAGATACATCTTCCATAAATAATTCATCAATAATTTCAATAACTTCTGATTTGATATCCATTTTTTTAATTCCTTTTTATTTTTTTAAACCATAAATCATTCAAAAAAATCCAGAGAAGATTAAGAATGAAATCATCACGACATGGAAGGTTATCACCATGCCAAGCAACTGAACCAGCGATTCTCAGGCAAGGGAGCTTGCCCTGCTTTCTTACGTTCTTTATTGAGCGTTTTTTTCTTTCGAACCCAAGCATCATTAATGACTAAGCCCACTCCATGAAAGAGTCCGTAGGCAATGTAAAACCAAGTTATCCCATGCCAGAACCCCATAAGGAGCATGTTCAGGATATAGGCGACACTTGAGGTCACATTTCGATTCTTAAAGAGCTTCTTTTCTCGTCATCACCATGACCATGCGCATAAAGACAAAGTCACGGAACCAGAAGGATAAACTCATGTGCCAACGATTCCAAAACTCCTTCAAATCTCTTGACAAGAAAGGTCTGTTGAAGTTGATCGGACTACGAATCCCCATCAGATTTGAAATAGCTAGAGCAAACATGGAATAACCCGCAAAGTCAAAGAAGAGCTCCAGACCAAATGTGTACATGACTGCAACTACGTAGTAGTTAAAGAAGCCACCTGTTTGTAAAGCTAAATTCTTTAGCGGTGGCAATAAAATCTCGCCTAAAATATGAGCTAGAATAAATTTATACAGAAATCCCCACATGATATACCGAACGGACTCGGCTAGCATATCCATCAACTCATCGCGCTCTGGAATCGTCTGATAATTTTCATTAAAACGTTTGAAACGATCAATAGGACCACTTGAAAATGTCGGCATAAAGAGAAGAAAACGCAAATACTCCCACAGCTTCAAATCCTTAATGACTCCATCTCTAAGTTCGATGATGATTCCCACCGAACGAAAAGTCAGGTAAGAAATTCCCAAAAATCCAAGCAAAGACTGCGTTCCATTGATAGCAGGCTGCACCTTGACAAAGATAATCGGAAGGAGGGACAGAAAACTAACTAGGTAGAAGACCCACTTGCCATCCTTACTTTTTCGATAATGCTTGTAGAAAAGAACCAGTACAATTTGCCAAATTAGATAGATTCCTAAGGCAGCTAATTGATTGGTCTTGCCTCCCGTCAACATAGTGACTATAAAGAAGAGACTAACCAATATTTCATACCAGCCAAAACGTTTTTTGAAAAAAAGACCGATAAAGATGGGCAAGGTAGCAGTAATCACGTACAAAAAGTACTGCGGATTCCCATACGGCTCAATATGAGGCAGCTGTTTCAGGAAATCCATCATCTATTATTCACCTCGTTAATCAATCCTTTGATATCAATCTTGCCATTTGGAGTCAGTGGCAATTCCTCTCTATAAAGAAACTTAGATGGCATCATGTAAGACATCATAATATCTTCCAAGTCTTCCTTGATAGCTTTCGTGATATCAATTTCGCGCTCAAATTGTTCTTTGACGCCATCTTTTAAGATAACATAGGCCAAGAGGTTTTGAACCTTGTGGTCTTTGTTGTAACGTGGAACTGCAACAGCGGATTCAACATACTGAGATTTATTCAAGTTTTGAGAAACATCTTCTAGCTCAATGCGGTAACCGTTAAACTTGATCTGGAAGTCCATCCGTCCACCATAGAGAAGGAGACCTTCATCTGTCATAGTTCCCACATCTCCCGTATGATAGGCTGGCAAACCTTCAAATTCGAAGAAAGCTTCAGCTGTTTTTTCAGGATTGTTCATGTAGCCTTTTGAAACAGCTGGACCAGATACGATGATCTCCCCTTGTTCTCCGTTTGGCAGTTTATTGCCCTCTTCATCGATGATGAAGGTAGGTGAATCTTCTTTGGTGTAACCAATCGGAAGACGTTTCAAGGTTGCTAACATCTCATCTGTAATAGCGACTGCTGACAAAGCAACTGTTGCTTCCGTTGGACCATAAGCATTGATAATACGCGCATTTGGAAAACGCTCGCGCAATTTCTGAGCAGTTTTAACGGTCAACTCTTCCCCATCAAAGTAGAAATGGGTAATCCCTGGCATCTTTTCAGCATTGAAATCTTCAGACAACATGGCCATATCTGCAAAAGATGGTGTTGAAGTCCAGATAGCAATCGGAAGAGAAAAGATAGTTGCAAAGAGTTGTTTGAAGTCTTGAGTAATGGCTGATGGGAGGGCAAAAAGGGTTCCTCCAAGAGCCAAAGTCGGTGCCCAATACATGACAGACAAGTCAAAAGAATAGGGCGGTTGGGCCAACATTTGCGGACGCTCTGGCGTCGCAAATTCCTTATCCGTAATCATCCAGTTAGTAAAGCTGAGAAGGTTATCATGCGAAATCTGCACCCCTTTTGGTTTCCCAGTTGTCCCTGAAGTAAAGATGATGTAGTAGTTATCATCCCCCTTGACCGTATGCTGCAAATCATAAGCTTTTTGAGCCGCATAAGCTTCACGCACCTGCTCCAAGGACATGATTGGAGCAGCTGGGGTTTCGATTGGAAACTCTGAAATGGCAATGATCAAACTTGGTTCTGCAACCTCCAATATAGCTGAAACTCGTTCCAAGGCCGAATGGCTATCGATTGGAATATAGGCATGTCCTGACTTAGTCAGAGCTACAAAGGTAGCCAACATTTCATACTCCTGACCACCAAAAACGACTACTGGAGATTTTTCAGGTAATCCTAGCTGATCAATGGTTGCAGCCAAACCATCTGAATCAGCCTTTAAATCACCATAAGTGTGCTCTTGCCCTAAGACATTGTATACTGGAAAGGTAGGTTGAGTTTGGGCGAAATATTCAATCGCTTCAATCATATCTTTTATCGGCTTATTAGACACGATGATTTTTCTCCTTTAAACTAAAATTCATTGTAAATAAAGCTTCCCTGACTTTGTCCTAGGTAACTAAAAAAGTAAAGCAAACCAAGTAGAACAATAAAATACAGGACCGTTTGTCCTAAAAAAACATAGATTGGTTTCTTTTTATCCATAATTAACTTCTTTTTTTGTAAATTTTCAATAATTTTTATGCAAATATACAATTACTATTTTTTTCTTGTTCCCATTTTTACCACTTTATTCCTCTATTTTTCAACTGTTTACCATTTTTAGAAAGCACATTTTAGCTTATTTTTAAGACAAGTTAAAATATTAATGTTTTGCCCTCAAAAAAACAACAAAGTTTGAGATTCCCATCTCAAACTCTAATGCAAATAGCTCTTTTATCTTAGAAAAGTGAGAATATAAGAACAGCCAAGGCTGCACCAATAACAGGTCCCTACAACAGGAATCCAAGCGTAAGACCAGTCTCCATCTCCCTTGTTTGGAATTGGAAGAAGGCTGTGTATGATACGAGGACCAAGGTCACGCGCAGGGTTCAAGGCATAGCCTGTTGTCCCACCTAGTGATAGTCCGATACCAACAATCAAAGTTCCTACTGCAAAGGTTCCGATACCCGCCTGAAAATCGTAAAGACCCAAAGCAAAGATTGTCAACACCAAAACAAAGGTTCCAAGAATTTCGCTAATCAAGTTTGATACAGTATCTTTGATGGCTGGACCAGTACTGAAAGTTGCCAGGATATTACCTGCATTTTCTTCTACCTCATAATGCGGTTTAAATTGCAACCAAACCAAAATCTGACCCAGCATAGCCCCTGCGAACTGAGCTAAGATATAAGGGAATACTGATGCCCAAGGTAAGTCACCTTTTAAGGCCACACCGATGGTCACAGCTGGGTTTAAATGAGCTGGACTGAGCTTGCCAGATACAAATACTGCAACCGCAACTGCAATCCCCCAACCCATAGTAATCACAATCCAACCTGAGCCGTTGCTCTTGGTTTTTGGAAGAACCACACCTGCTACAACACCATTTCCTAGAAGAATCAGGATTAAAGTCCCTAGAAATTCTCCAAATAATTCATTCATCATCTTTCTGTCTCCATTAAAAAGGAGGAGAGGGTAGACTAGGAGTCCTGCCCGCCACCTCTTTTATTTTTTCTTAATTTTTTAATTCTGCTAAATCGTTGTTAGCAAGAGCTGATTCGACATCAGCACGGTAAGTTGCTTTTTCATCTTCTGTCCATTCATAGAATCGTCCCATTTCATTCAAAACTGGCTCTACGATGCTGTCCAAGCTATCACGCATAAAGAGCATGTGGTTGGTACGACGAAGGAGGAAGTCAACTGGGCTAAGAGCCAACTCATTGCGCATTGCATAGTGAAGGGACAAGGTGTCTGCCAAGCTGAGTCCTGGTGCTTGTTCCAAGCTGTGAGCAAGGGCAAAGACTTTCGGTGCATTTGAACCGTAAAGATTTGCTAGATACTGTGCTTCCTTGCTATCCAAGCCACGTGACACTCCAAGTTGCGCAAAGGCTTCGATTTCTGAGTCCACATTTGCTGGATTCAATTCTCCACCTGAAACAGGGTAAGTCTTAGAATTGATGAGTTTAAAGCTACGGTCAAATTCTGCTCTGAGGATATCAACCACGCGCTCCATAGCTCCTTCAGCCATCTTACGGTAGTCTGTGATTTTACCACCAGCAAGAGTCAAGAGACCATTATTATCACGATCCAAGCTCGAACCACGAGAAACTGCAGATGGATCCAAATGCTTCTCAGATGTGCTGCTTTCAAGCTTGCTGACAGCAGACTCAACATCTTCACGCGTTTTTTCTTTCGATAGATAAGCTTCGACAGTCGCAATCAAGCTATTGAAGCTTTCGTCGCTAATGGTTCCGTTATTTCCGCCATTGTAGTCAGAAGCACTATTGCCTGCAATCAATGGACGAAGACCTGCCCAGCTACTTTCGATATCGTCAATGGTGATGTTAGCTTCTGGGAAGCGGTTGTTGACAATACCAAGTAGATAATCCACATCTTCCTGAGTCACTTTGGGATGTTCCAAATCACCTGTGTAGTCTGTATCAGTTGTACCGAAGTAGGTCTTGTTTTCACGTGGGAGAACAAAGACCATACGACCGTCACCCAAACCTGTGTCAAAGTAAACTGGCTGTGAAACCTTGATCTTACTTGAATCCACTACTAGGTGAACTCCCTTAGTTGGACGCATTTGTGAGAATTGTGTTCCCTTATTAGACAAATTACGTACCTTATCGCTCCAAGGACCTGTTGTGTTGATCACCAGACGCGCCTTGATTTCAAAGACTTGGTCTGTCAACAAATCACGAGCTACGACACCTGTAATCTTGCCACTTTCGTCAAAGAGGAAACCTTCTGCCTTCACGTGGTTGGCAATGAGGGCACCGTCTTGGTTAGCACGTTTAATATTTTCAATTACGAGACGGGCATCGTTGTTACGGAAGTCAAGATAAACTCCACCTCCTACCAAGCCTTCTTTCTTCAAGTTTGGCTGGCGTTCCAAGACTTCTTCCTTGCTCAAAACCTTGTTGGCAGCTGGTGTGTTGTTAACACCTGCCAAAAGATCATACAAGTCCATAGCTACTTTAAGACGGAAGAGGCTAAAGGTCGCTCCATCTTCATCGTAAACTGGCAAGAGCATTGGGTCCGGTTTTGGAATGTGTGGCGCGATTTGTTGAACCACTGCACGTTCAGAAACCGTATCTGATACCACTTCTACATCGAATTGTTTGAGGTAACGAAGACCTCCGTGAACCAATTTTGTTGAACGGCTTGATGTTCCTTCTGCGAAGTCCTGCATTTCAATCAAACCAGTCTCAAGACCGCTTGCTGCCGCTTGCAAGGCTACACCAGCCCCTGTGATCCCCCCACCGATAATCAAGAGGTCCAAGGTACGTTCCTGCATTTTTTTAATTGATAATTCACGTGTTTTCTTTGAAAATTCCATATTTACACACTTTCTAACTGAGTCACTTTATTCTGCCAGTATTAGTCGTCGATTTCCGCAAAGACTTGAGTCGCTTTTACAGCCTTCTTCCAGCCCTTGTAAAGTTGTTCCTTGCGAGATTCGTTCATAGATGGCTCAAAAAGTTCCCCAGTCTCATTCAAGAGCTTCAACTCATCCAAGTCTTTCCAGTAACCAACTGCCAAACCAGCTAGGAAGGCTGCACCTAGAGCTGTTGTTTCCAAGTTTTTAGCGCGTGCAATGTCAATTCCTAAAATATCAGCTTGGAACTGCATGAGGAAGTTATTCATGGCTGCACCTCCATCCACTTTCAATACTTGAATAGCTGTTTGAGCATCCACCTGCATTGTGTCAATGATATCACGTACTTGATAAGCAATTGATTGAAGAGTTGCCTTGATAAAGTCTTCCTTACTTGTTCCACGAGTCAAACCAAAGACAGAACCACGTGCGTTTTGGTTCCAGTACGGTGCTCCTAGTCCTGTAAAGGCTGGAACTACATAAACTTCATCGTCATTGTGAGAATCACGAGCATATTTTTCAGATTCTGGTGAATTTTCCACCATACGAAGTCCATCACGAAGCCATTGAATCGCACTTCCTGCGATGAAGATAGAACCTTCCAAGGCATAGTAAATCTTGCCGTTGATTCCGTAACCAATGGTTGTCAAAAGATTGTTCTCAGACAACTGCATTTCTTCACCAGTATTCATGATGATGAAAGAACCTGTTCCATAAGTATTCTTGACCATACCTGGTTCAAAGGCCAACTGTCCAAAAAGGGCTGCCTGTTGGTCACCAGCCATACCTGAGATTGGCACTTCTCCGCCGTAGAAATGGAACGGAGCTGTCTTACCGTAGATTTCAGAGTTAGAACGAACTTCTGGTAGCATAGCCTTCGGAATGTTGAGGATTTCCAAAATCTCATCATCCCATTTGAGTTCTTTAATGTTATAGAGCATGGTACGAGCCGCATTTGAGTAGTCGGTCACGTGAGCCGCACCATCAGTCAATTTCCAAACCAACCAAGTATCGATAGTACCAAAGAGCAACTCACCCTTTCTGCTCGCTCTTGAGCGCCTTCTACATGGTCCAAGATCCAACGAACCTTGGTCGCAGAGAAGTAAGCATCGATGATCAAACCAGTCTTCTCATGGAATTTCTTTACATAACCTTGTTTTTTTAGTTGTTCAGCCAAAGGCGCTGTCTGACGAGACTGCCAAACGATAGCGTTGTAGATAGGAAGCCCTGTTTTCTTATCCCAGACAACCGTTGTTTCACGCTGGTTGGTAATCCCGATAGCTTGGATTTGATTTGGCTTGATACCACTTTCGATAAAAGCCCCAGCGATTACTGACTGCACAGAGTTCCAAATTTCATTGGCATTGTGCTCAACCCAACCTGCTTGTGGAAAGATTTGTGTGAATTCTTTTTGACTTGAACTGACCTTTTCCCCTTTTTTGTTAAAAATAATGGCACGAGAACTGGTAGTTCCTTGGTCAATGGCCATAATGTATTTTTCTTGTGACATGTGCTGTCCTCCTGATAAAGATCTTGAGGTTATTTCCTCTTTACAGTAACTAGTATACAAAAATAAAGCGCTTTCTTGTTTATCAAGTTTTTAAAATTTTAAAAAAATTGATAAGATTGTGAGAATTTCACAAAAAGACCTGGATTCCCAAGCCTTTTAAGCAAATAGTATCTGACGAATCGCTGCCAAATCTTCCATATCTAAGTCGTTTTTAAATAATATACTGGAGTCTGGTCTTTTTATGAATAGGATTATTGGTAACCAGCAAATCGTAGTGCCGACTAGGGTCATAGGCTTCAATAGTAATAAAACGATTGTATTCCAAATAGCGTTTCAAGATAGCAGTCATTCTTGAAAAGACAAGAAAACCCGCTGTTACATCTAGACCAATCCGCATATGATGACCGTCATTTTCTGCCATGTATTCCATCAATTGAAGCAATTCCCAAAGTATTTTTTTATCCAAGTCCGTCTCCTGCTGAAAGGCAGGTAAAGCATGAAAAATCTCCTCTGCTGTCTCTTTAAAATCATGTTCCATCAGCAAATAAGGATGACGATTCTCTAACTGGTACTTATAGCGGTCTTGTAAAATATAGCCCTTGAATAGATAGACTTGACCACAAAATTGACTCAGTTCATAGGTGACATGGTCTTCCGTATAACCGCCTAGCAACCTCTCTTTCTTCATTTTTTGAATCAGTTGCGTCAACAAATCTGCCAACCGCCCTCCAAACCCAAGGATATACTCCATGGTATGTAGGGGCAAAATGCGATGAGAAAGAAGAAAAGAGAAGAAAATCATCATCTCACCATCCTCAGTTCCCAAAGGAATGTGTTGCCCAGCAAAAAAGGACGGTGTCTTTCTCAACAAGCGAAGGTAGAAAATATTGTCAAAATAGCCTCGCATTTTATCTTCTATGACTTGAAATTGACAGGCATTGACACGTAGACGTTGTTGGCTGATATGATTCCACAAAATCAAGTCTAACTTCTGCCCCGAAGACAATTGAGCACCACAGATTTCTTCTAAACTAGCAATCTCCCGCCTTCTCTCAGGCTTTTGCATTTCATTTCCCCAGTCCTTACTCGACCAAACCTTACGTAAAAGACAGAAATAAAAGTAACGAATCTGGTGCTCTGGACCTCGCAAACGTCCGTTTTGGATAGATAAATCAAATTCGGATAAAATCTGATTTAAACCAGATAAGTGGCGCCCAAGCGTGGCCTCACTGACCATCAATTCTTGAACCAGCTGATGGGCTTGAAACTGCTGGTGATAGAGCAGATATAGTAAAATCTGGTATTTCACCGCATTGTCTAAAAATAGGCGACGAATATCACGCCCCTTAGTAGTCGCACCGACTGACAAGTTGACCTGCTCTTCCTGTAAATGAATCTGTACATCTAGACCAACTGTTTGCGCTCTTTCATTTGTGAATAAGATGTACTTGGTCACAGTCGCTTTAGAGAAGCCCGTCTCCTCCATCAGTGCTTTTAAGGTCGTTTGTGACTCCTGCAATAAAAAAGAAAGGACTAAAAATTGGCCAGCTTCAGCTTTTTCCATCAAGTCTCCTAAATACATTTGTTACCCCTTTCATTTTCTTCTTCAAGCATAGCATAAATCTTACAAATGCTGAAATAATCTGTTTCTCTTTTTATTTTCATGCTGATTTCCTGGTCCATTATCCTGAAAATCAGCAAACACACGGCTCCCCCTTTGGGCATTTTTATGCTAAAATAGTAGCTATGGATAAAATTATTAAAACTATATCAGAAAGCGGGGCCTTTCGTGCTTATGTTCTTGATAGCACTGAAACCGTCCGCACTGCTCAAGAAAAACATCAAACTCAAGCTAGCTCAACTGTTGCACTTGGCCGCACCCTTATCGCCAGCCAGATTCTCGCAGCCAATGAAAAAGGAAATACCAAGCTAACGGTTAAAGTTCTTGGAACTAGCTCTCTAGGAGCCATCATCACCGTAGCTGATACCAAGGGGAACGTCAAAGGTTACGTTCAAAATCCTGGTGTTGACATCAAAAAGACTGCAACTGGTGAAGTTCTAGTCGGACCTTTTGTCGGCAATGGTCAATTTCCTCGTTATCACAGACTACGGCACTGGAAATCCTTACAACTCCATGACTCCGCTTATCTCTGGAGAAATCGGAGAAGATCTTGCCTTCTACTTGACAGAAAGCCAACAAACTCCGTCAGCAGTTGGACTCAATGTCCTTTTGGACGAAGAAGACAAGGTCAAAGTAGCAGGCGGTTTCCTTGTTCAAGTTTTGCCAGGAGCCAAGGAAGAAGAAATCGCTCGTTTTGAAAAACGCATCCAAGAAATGCCTGCCATTTCAACTCTTCTAGAAAGCGACGACCATATCGAAGCTCTTCTAAAGGCTATCTATGGCGACGAACCATACAAACGCTTGTCTGAAGAAGAGATTCGTTTCCAATGTAACTGCAGCAAAGAACGATTTATGAAGGCTCTTTTCTAGTCTTCCAAGCTCAGACTTGCAGGAAATGAAGGACCAAGATCATGGCGCAGAAATCACTTGTCAATTCTGTCAAACAACTTACAACTTTAACGAAAATGATCTGGAGGAACTCATTCGTGACAAATCTTAATACACCTTTTTATGATTGGCAATGTTGAGATTCCCAATCGTACCGTTTTAGCACCCATGGCCGGCGTGACCAACTCTGCCTTCCGTACTATTGCAAAAGAGCTCGGAGCTGGCCTTGTAGTCATGGAAATGGTCTCTGACAAAGGTATCCAATACAACAATGAAAAGACTCTTCACATGCTTCATATCGATGAAGGAGAAAACCCCGTTTCGATCCAACTTTTCGGAAGCGACGAGGATAGCCTAGCACGCGCAGCAGAATTCATCCAAGAAAACACCAAGACCGATATCGTGGATATCAACATGGGCTGCCCAGTTAACAAAATCGTGAAGAACGAAGCTGGCGCTATGTGGCTCAAAGATCCAGACAAGATCTACTCTATCATTAACAAGGTCCAATCTGTCCTTGATATCCCCCTTACTGTCAAGATGCGTACCGGCTGGACTGACCCATCTCTGGCAGTAGAAAATGCCCTCGCCGCTGAGGCTGCAGGTGTCTCTGCACTTGCTATGCACGGTCGTACTCGTGAACAAATGTACACTGGTCACGCAGATTTGGAGACTCTTCACAAGGTTGCACAAGCTCTGACAAATTCCATTTATCGCTAACGGTGACATTCGCACTGTCCAAGAAGCCAAACAACGCATCGAAGAAGTCGGTGCTGACGCTGTTATGATTGGTCGAGCTGCCATGGGAAATCCCTACCTCTTCAACCAGATCAACCATTACTTTGAAACTGGAGAAATCCTTCCTGATTTAACCTTTGAAGATAAGATGAACATCGCTTACGAGCATTTGAAACGCTTGATTAACCTCAAGGGAGAAAAGGTTGCGGTCCGTGAATTCCGTGGACTCGCTCCTCACTACCTCCGTGGAACATCAGGTGCAGCTAAACTCCGTGGTGCTATTTCGCAAGCTAGCACACTAGCAGAGATTGAAGCTCTATTGCAATTAGATAAGGCTTAAACTTCTATACTACCTTTCAAGTAAGGGTTGATTTCTAGACCCTCTCATACCACCGTACCTGTTGTTCTGCATACAGCGTTTCAACGTATACCGTTCAAGGTAACAATCCAATCACTCCCAGTCTAACAGGTGGTTTGCACCATGTCTCTAAGCCCCAATTACCAGCCAGCGCCTAAAGACGCCGGCTTTTACCTTGTTCAAGCCTCATTGCTCTTGACTCGTGAAGAAATCATACACTGGATAATTTCTTTAATCTTGGATGTATAGTAGATTGAAACAAGATGTGAACAAATCGATTAGGAAAGTCAAATTAATTTCTAGAAATATTTTAACATCTATAACGTACTATTCTAAATTCAATCTACTATATTTCCTTATCGTGGCTTCATTGAGGCCAACTGTACTCACATAATATCCCTCTGCTCAAAAATGTCGATTTCCAAACTTATATTTCAGATTTGCGTGTTTATCGAACATCATTAGAGCGCTTTTACCTTTAAATATCCCATGAATTATCCTTGGTGGAATACTTACCAACATATGTACATAATCACGCATCAAGTGTCCGTCGATAATTTCAATACCTTCATAACTACACAAGCGATGAAATATTTCGCCTAAACTACTTCGATATTGATTATAGATGATTTTTCGTCTATACTTAGGGGTGAACACAATGTGATGGAACACATCCACTTTGTGTGTGATAAACTATGAGACTTTTGTGCCATGGTTTTCTCCTTTCGCTTTACAATTGGCTTGAACACCTTTATTGTATCGCGTTTGGAGTTTTTTAGTATAACCTTCGACGCGCACCCGCATAGCGGGTGTTTTTTTATCTCGCACCTAACGGAGCGAGACGGACTAATAGTCACAATTAAAAAGCTAGAGTTCCGCAATTGGAAACCTCTAGCTTTTTTGTGGTTGAGAACTATTTTGTCCAAGGCTCTTAAAACAACCTTATAAAAATGACAAATTTTATCCCTTTTAGCGTTCACGTTTACGTTGAATTGTAAATCCTAAAATTAATCCCAAAATAGTATATCCACCGAGAGCTATCTGACGTTCCACTCGAGAATAACTACCAGTATTTGGTAACTCCTGTTTAGTCGCATCTTTTCTACTAAACGTAGGTAATATTTGAGATGGCGTGTCATTCGGTCTAGCACCAGCATGTTTTTGGACTTGTCTTATAACCATTCAATTCGGCATTCAAATCAAAAGCTGGAAGTTCTGTCAGTGTTACAGTTGGTGTGTCAACTGTTGTGGCACCAATTCCATCTTCATTTTGGGTCACTTTGTAACCATTCAATTCACCGTTTAGGTCAAAAAGCTGGAAGTTCTGTTGGTGTCACAGTTAGTGCGTCAACTGTTGTAGCACCAATTCCATCTTCATTTTGAGTCACTTTGTAACCGTTCAATTCGGCATTCAAATCAAAAGCTGGAAGTTCTTCAACACTTGGTGTTTCACGCGTAACTGCAGAAACTACACCTGTTGTGTCTTGATAAACTGCAAGAGCTTTGTCAATTGCAAGAATATCAGTCAAACGTTGAACATTAGATTTAGCGTCAGAAAGTGCTTTTTGAGCTTGTGTAAGCGCAACTTTTGCGTCCGCCACACGTTTGTCGGCAGCTGCTTTATCTTCTTCAGCCTTAGCCAATTTAGCATTCAAGTCACCCAATTGGCCTTGCAGGCGAGCTGCCTTATCACGAGCCTCAGTTGCTTTATTGATTTCACCTTGGACAGCCGCTACGCGTCCAGTCAAATGTTTGACGTAATTTGTAGCACGGTCAGCTGCAACTTTCTTTTCTTCAAGAGTTTCTGTAGTTGCTTGGGCAGCTAACTTAGCAGTCGCAAGAGTTGAAGTTGCCTTGTTTAATTCGTTTGTTGCAGTTGTAATAGCCGCAGCACGTTGTTCTTGACTACGTGTAGCCGCTGACAACTTGCCAGCTAATGCAGTTTGTCGCGCTACAAGTGCGTTTCGTTCATCTTCTTGGTGTTCTTTGAGAGCTTTTAGGTCATTTAAATCGCGTACAAGAGAGCTGTTATCGCCTTCTTGTTTACGAGTTACGAACACAAAGTGATGGTCTGCGATGAATTTCATTTTGCGACCGTAGAAAGTTGGATTTAGTGCATCATCTTTGAAGTTATGGATGTTATCCCAGAATTTCTTGCTGGACTCACTTTCTTCTTCAAGATATGTTGCGCCGTCTTCATCAGTTGAATATGTGCTACCAGTATGTGCATTATTTTCAAATGCGGCATAGCGTGATGTATCATTAGAACCCACAATATTAGCAAGTGCTAGACCCATCTTACCACCCATAGGCGCTAGAAGTGAACGGCGGTGCCCGTGATTGGCACCTGTTACGTTTGTGTATTCATCATACCATCTAAGTAGCATATCGTAAGCTAACGTTTCATTTGTTTCAATTCGATTAAAATGGATATATCCATCTTCGGAAGATGTAAACTCTCCGAAACCATCGCTGGCATTTTCGAGACCTTTTTCATTTTTTATCCCTGGCGCAGTCAATGATGTCTTATGACTCAATACATTATTACGTTGCATCTCGTTAGCGCGTTGTTGGGCGTAATCCAAGTAAGCGTCATCCACTTGCATATTACCTGCGACACCGTTTGCTTCACGTAATTCATTCAACAATTTAACAAATGCTTGGGACAATCCGCGGTTATCCACTTTGTAGCGGAATACTGGACGTTTCTTGTAAGTGCGAGTTGCAAAGTCATATGGTGCCTTACGGTAGTCTTCAAGTGCTTTTTGGAAATCCAACATATCTTGAGTTGCTTCGATTTCAACGATTTTGACACCTTGGAAGTTGACAGGTTCCATTGTTGGGTTACCAGATGCATCTTTTGGCACATTGTTACGGTTATGCTCGTAATCCATAAGATTGTCATGAGCTACTGCATTACGTTCAGATGGATTTAAATCAATCGTTTTGATAATTGGTTTGTAATTATCCACTTCTTGTTGTTTGGCATCAATGAGACTAGTCGTTGCAGCAATTTGTGTAGATTTTGCAGTCACTTGACTATTAACATCATCCAATTCTTTTTGGATTTCTTTAGGGTCTTGACTAGTTGTCGCAGTTGCTTGGTTCAAAGCAGCTTTCTTGTCTTCGACAGTTCTCTCTGCTAATGTGACAGCTTTTTGTAGCGTTATCATGGGCTTGTTGAGCTGCTACGAATTCATTTTTTGCTGTTTGTTCGGCAGTTTTTGCGTCTGAAAGTTCGGTATTGAGTTCTGATTTTTGCTCAGTTTTAGCCTCAATTACCTTGTTTTGTTCTTCGACAATTGCAGATGCATTTTGCGCAGTTTTGACATCTTCTTTGACATCTGTAACAGCTTTTGTAGTGGCTGATTGTTGGTCTTCGGCAACTTTCACATTGGCAGTCTTTTGGTCAACTGTTGATTGCGCTGATTTAGCAACTTCTTGAGCCTTAGTCAAATCTTGACCAGTAACTGGTGTTTTGTGTGTAGTTGTTGATTCTATTGGTTGTGTAAGTTCATCCGCTTGAACAGCAGTATTAACAACATCGGCACCGACAAGAACAGAAGTTAAAGCAGCACCTAATAAAAATATCTTTCTTTTGCATATATTCTCCTAGTATAAAAATTCATGATTCATTTTTCAAAAATTATAACCTGTTCTCCTAAGAGGAACAAAGTTCAGTATTCTAATCCTCTGATTACCTGTTTTCTATAATCCTATGATGAGTCCTTGTCTCTAATAATTGAATTGTCTGAATTACAGATTGATAACGAACATTATCTTGGATAGTAGCTAAACTACTTTTGCATTACTTCCTGATTGTATTCCACTCTTTCACGGTGTTTTTTTCTTCCGCCAGTAAGTTAGCTGCTTCTTTAAAGTTATCAGCTCTATAAGTTTCTAGATAACTATATAAGAGATATAGGTCATCCATATTAAAATAATCTTCTGGAATTTCTTCTTTATAGTCAAGGAACTGCTTATCTCTCAACAGTTCTACACCTTTTTGGCGATATTTGTTAGAAGCATCATTATCATAAGCATTTGAAAAATTCCTTCTTGGCAGAATGATTATAAAATGCTTTTTACAATAGCAAAAAAATAGGATAAAACGCAAACTGTAACAAAGCATAAGCTATAGCTATATGGAAAGTAAATATAGTTGGCACTAAACTGTCTTTAATCGACTTATACATAAAACCTATTATAAGAATGCTGATGATAATTATGTTAAATACTTTTTTTAATTCTATAATATTTATCCATAATGCCATCATAGGCTTTTATTTTTGTTCAGCCGAAATAGCCTGCTCCAAATCCGATACTGTTTTTAAAAACTTGAAAACAATACCCAAACATATAAAAAGCAATTCTTCCCTATTATATCTATTCATATTGGTTTAATGTTCCCCTATAGCCATAATCCGATTTTTTTGAGTATATTTATCATACAACTATCTATTATACCCCCGAAATGGCTTTGTCAAGGGGATTTCTATTAATTTTAATAAAATATTTTATTGCCATCTATCTAGATTTTTTTGTTATCTGAAAAAGATTGATATCTAGTGTGTCACAACACTCAAAACTGAGCAAAAAAATAGGTTCATTTAAAAATTATTGTTTAAAATCATAACCACCCGTCAAACGGGTGGTTTGCACCAGAACGCTATAAGTCCAAATTACCAGCCAGCGCCTAAAGACGCTGGCTTTCACCTGTTCAAGCTGACTCGTCACTTGCCTCTCGCAGACCTCCTCAATGTCGAAGAAGAGCTCACTCGTCTCGACAAGGAACTGGCTAAATGGCAAAAAGAACTGGATATGGTCGGTAAGAAGCTCTCTAACGAACGCTTCGTAGCCAATGCCAAACCAGAAGTCGTCCAAAAAGAACGCGACAAACAAGCCGACTATCAAGCTAAATACGACGCGACAGTCGCACGTATTGATGAGATGAAGAAGTTGGTGAAATAAAGAAACCCTAAGCAGTTCTGATAAATTAGTCTAATATCAGAACTGCTTTTTTTGTTGATTTATGGTAAAATGTAAAGATAAAACAAAAAGCAATAGGAGGCCGATATGAAAATAAATGCAGTTGATTTATTTTGTGGTGTAGGCGGTCTAACGTATGGTATTCAGCAAGCGGGTATCAATGTTGTTGCTGGTTATGATATTGATGAAAAAAGCAAATTTGCGTACGAGCACAACAATGATGCTAAATTTATTTTAAAAGATGTTAAGGAAATTGAAGACGATGAAATACTAGGGTTATATCCATCAGATACTGACATAAAAGTGCTGATTGGATGTGCTCCCTGTCAACCTTTTTCGACATATAGTCACAAATATAAAAATAATAAAAATACAATTCAAAAGATGGATTTACTAGACTACTTTGGAAAGCAAGTTAGATTGGTAAAGCCAGATATTGTTTCAATGGAAAATGTACCACAACTAGCTAAAGAAACTGTTTTTAACAATTTTTCTAAGATTACTAGAAACTGAAGGATATAAAGTAAATTGGAAAATTGCTTTTGCCCCTGCTTATGGCATTCCCCAAAATAGAAAACGTTTATTACTTCTAGCATCTAAATTTGAAGAAATTTCCTTTATAGAAGAATTGTCTACAAAGGATTACCCGACTATTAGACAGGCTATAGGGGATCTACCTAAGTTAAACGCTGGAGAGACCGACCCGTTAGATGTGTTGCATACAGCTCGAAATCTATCTGATATTAATTTAAGTCGAATTCGTAGTTCTAAACCAGGAGGGACGTGGAGAGACTGGGATGATTCTTTATTACCGGAATGTTTTAAAAAAGGAGAGTGGCGCAACTTATGGTTCCGTATATGGTAGATTAGAATGGGATAAACCATCCTCTACAATAACAACTCAATTCCCCGGTTATGGAAATGGTAGGTTTGGGCATCCAGAACAAGATAGAGCACTTAGCCTTAGAGAAGGAGCTATTTTACAAAGTTTTCCAAAAACCTATCAATTTATCAATAATTTAGACTCATTCTCCATTCAAAGAATTGCAACACAAATTGGCAATGCTGTCCCTCCAAAGCTCGGAGAGGTAATAGGAAAAAGCATATTGAAACATTTGGAGGATTATTATGCTTAAGCAAATAAAATTATTTGAAGATGAAGAAAAAGCAGAAAAAGAATACAAGAACAAATAGATCGTTTACAATATGAACTTAATTATGATACTCGAGATTATCCTATTAGTTTTATTGTAGATTTATATAATAATGAGAATGAAAATTTTTTTCTCCTGACTATCAGCGTAACGAATTATTATGGGGACCAAAGCAAAAATCAAGATTTATAGAATCGTTACTACTTGATTACCCTATTCCTCTTATATTTCTAGCTGATACGGATGAAGGTAGTATGGAAATAGTTGATGGATTACAAAAGAATTTCAACTTTATCTGAGTTTTTTTAATGAAGAATTAAAAATTGGTAGGCCCTAAACAAACTTACCGAATTAAATGATTGCACCTTGGATGAAATGCCTAAAAATGAAATAAGACGATTAAAAGCTAGATCATTGAGAGTCATTGTGTTGAAACATAATACTCCAGCAGATGTTCGCAAAGAATTATTTGATAGACTCAATACTAGTTCCTTACGTGCCAATACAAGTGAAATTCGGGCAGGAAGAGAACTTGATAATCCTCTTATGATATTGATAAAAAAACTTAGCAGAAGATGAACTCTTTAGGAAGAATACAAATCTTTCCAAAAATAAAATTAACCGGAAAGAAGATATTGAATTAGTAAGTAGATTTTTTTGCTTATAGTAATAATTTAGATAATTATGATGGCTCAGTGATGAATTTTGTTGATGGCTATATCCAAGAAGCTGGAAAAAAATTGGTCTGATGAAATAAAAACTTTCATTTGAAGATGAGTTTAATAAAACAATGAAATTTGTGTCCGATAATTTTGAGAGAGGATTTCAGAAAAGAGGATCGAAATCATACACCTCGGGTACGTTTTGAGGCCCTTTCAGTTGGTATTAATCTTGCTTTAAGGGAATCTCCCCAGTTAAATGTCTCCGTAGAACAAATAGATAAACTATTAAACAGTGACCACTTTAAAAAAATGGACAACTTCCGATGCTGCTAATAATAGAGCTAAAGTCATTAGTAGAATACATGGAGTTAGAGACTTTTTTTATTAAATGGTGAATTTAATGACTGAATATGAAAAATTGAAAAACGAAATTAATCATTTTATCAATGTAATTAATATTTATGAACAATCTATAATGGGAATTCCAAATGTGTTGACTAATTTATTCGAAATACAAATAATTAGCTCTCCCGAAGTTTTGACTGAACTAGATTTCCTACTGCATATTAAGGATAAAGATAGTTTTTGAAGCAATTGTTAAAATTATGAAATCCAATTCTATTTTAATGCTATATAATTTAGTTGAATCAACCATAAGAGTTTCAATGTTAGAATATTATAGCACTTTTAAACGATAAACAAATATCTTTTTAGTCAAGCGATTGAATCAATTCAAAAATTATGGGTTAAAAACTATTTGAATCAAATAAATAGCAATGAGTTAAATCAAACCGTATTTGATATGATTTTTAAATGTAATAGACGATAATTATAGTGTGGCAATAGAAAAGAATCTTTTTCATCTTTCTGGCAATGCAGATGTTAAAGAAATGAAAAAGATATTAGAAAACACACGGTATTACATACAATAATGATTCATTTAGAGATTATGGTGGTGCTCTTTTTAACAATTAAAAACAAGAGAAATTATTTAGCTCACGGAAATATTTCTTTTGAAGATAATGGGAAAAGGATTTTCAATTCAAGACATAATTGAATTAAAGGATAAAACTTATCAATGTCTAGATTACTTTATTTCCCTAATAAATTCTGCCATTAGTAATCATAAATTTATGTCAGAAGATTTATTATAGTCTCAAAAACCAATATTGTTCAATACTTTTTAGAAATCACTTTACTACTTAACAAATTCTGTAAATTCAAGTCAATCTGAAAAATACAACATTGTAATTTAACTTCCATATATCATTAAGAATTGAGTTCATCTGGATTGATACCGAAAACCCACCAAGCGATGCCATTGGCTAGGTAGCAAAACAAACCTGAACAACACACAAAAATCTCTTAGATTCATTTCTAAGAGATTTTTTCTTTCTCCCTCACAACCAGCCTTCTTCTTCGGCGGTTTTGGCTGCTTCGGTTCGGTTGCTGGCGTTGAGTTTAGAGAGGATATTGGTCATGTAATTACGGACGGTGCCGTTTGAGAGGTAGAGCTTATCCGCAATTTCTTGGTTGGAGAGGCCTTGGGCAACTCCATGCAAAACAGCGACTTCTTGCTCGGTCAAGGGATTGGGATGAGTCATCATGACTTCCATCAGCTCTGGAGAATATTCCTTGCGTCCCTCTAACACCGTATGCAGGGTTTGCATGAGCTCAGCGATGCTCCGCTCTTTCAAGACATAGGCGTCGACTCCTGCTTTGACCGCTCGTTCAAAATAACCTGGGCGTTTAAAGGTCGTAACGATAACCACCTTGGTTTCAGGCACTTCTTGTTTGATCCACTCGAGCGCTTCTAGTCCCGTCTTGACTGGCATTTCGACGTCAAGGATGGCAATATCTACTGCTTCTTTCCCCAAAACCTCGATAGCCTCGGCTCCATTTTTTGCCTGCAAGACAGTCTCTACATCTGGCTGAAAGCTTAAGAGCTGGCACATGGCGTCTCTAAGCATACTTTGATCTTCTGCGACTAATACTTTCATCTACTTTCTCTCCTTATAAGGCAGACGCACGCGCACCTCTGTTGGATGTTTCAAACTGACCAGCTCTACTTGACCTGAGAAGGCTGCAGCACGATCTCGGACTGTATGAAGTTCATTTCCTTTTACAGTTGCAAAACCTTTCCCGTCATCTCTAACTGTCAGGACCAATTCCTGATCTGTACGTTCCAGTTTTAGATAGGCTTTTTTAGCGCTGGCATGTTTGATGATATTGGTCGCCAGTTCTAACAAAAATCATAGCAGCTGTCGACTCCACATCCTGGGTCAGGCTAGCCTTGTCCAACTGATTGTCAACCTCAACCTCAATCCCAGCAATCTCTAGCATCTTCTTGACAGTTTCAAGCTCTGAAGCTAGGGTCCGTGATTTCAGATTTTCCACAATGGTTCGCACTTCATTCATGGAATCTTTGCTGATCTGGTGAATTTCTTTTAATTCCTTCTCCACCTGTGGATAGGCCTGCATCTGAAATAACTGCAAGGCTAAATCTGTCTTGACACTCAGCATAGCAAAGGTATGCCCCAGACTATCATGCAAATCCTGACCGATACGACTACGTTCATTTTCAGCAAGCAATAGATTTATCTGGGCATTTTGCTTGGCCTGAGCTTCTTTCAAATCCTCGACAATGCGAATCCGAACCAAGCCCAATGTCATCAAATCGACAAAAGTAAGAATCCCAAGCTCAGATAGACTAGCAAACTCAGCTTTCGACTGACTGAAAACATCATGAGTTGTCCAACAACAAGAACTTGAGCAAGGAGAAAAGTCCAGACATGAAGAGAACGTAAAGACTCCGCACCCTGAAATGATAAATTAAGAGATTAGCAAGGAAAAAGAAGAACCAGATATAATTTACAGCAACAAAGGCAGTATTCCCAGCTACATAGGCTAGCATGATAACCCAAAAGAGCCAGGATAAAGCGCTGGCTCTTGGTTGTTAAAAACGCCTAAGTAAGCCACGACAAATAGAATATCAATCAATAAATGCCAGCTAGGAAGCTCCCCAGTCACTACAGGAAGGATGGGAAAAACCATAAAAATCAAACTGGCCCAAAACATATAGTGTATGCTTTTCAGTCTTTCAAGCATTAAGCATTCTCCTTATGACCTTGAAGGTAAATGGTCAAACCAAACAAAACTGCTGAAAAAACAAGTAGATAAACTGTGGCTGATAAATTGATGCCACCCTCGTTTAAGAAGGTCTTGAGCAACTCCATCAACTGATAAGTTGGTAGACACTTCCCGATTGCTTGCATCCAGTCTGGAAATAAAGAGATGGGCATCCAGAGTCCGCCTAAAACAGCCAAGCCTAGATAGAGAAGATTGCCCACGACAGACATCAGCTGACTAGAAGGCAAGAGTGTCAAGGTCAAGCCAAGCGCTACAAAAGCTACACTTCCTACTATCAGCAAGAGCGCAGCCCCAATCCAGCTTCCTAGAGGCATATCCACACCTCTGACCAAGTGCCCAACTGAGAAAACAACCAGGATTGAGACCAAATAATCAACCATCATACTTGTTATCTTTGATAGATAATATTCTACCATATTTACTGGAGTATGGCGTAATGTTTTCTGCCAGTTGTTGATTTTATCGGTATGTAAAACAGCTGGGAATGAAAACATAGCTGTCGACATCATAGAAAAAGCTGTCATAGAGATGAGGTAGTCGCGCATAAAATTTGCTGGCCCATCTGGTGTGTCCTGGTACATGCCTGAAAAGAATAAATAGAAGGCCGTCGGCATCCCTACGGATAATAGATAATAGACTAATTGTCGTTTGGTCAATAGAAATTCTATCTTGTTTAGTGCGATCCATCGTTTCATCTTAGTCATCTCCCTTTTGTGTTTCTTCAAAGATTGTATCCAGCAAGCTACGGTTATTGACTTCAATTTCTTGAATCCTACATCCTGCCTGCACTAACAGTTCCCAGAAAGCATCCGCTTCGCGTGTGACTACTTGCAGGGCATCTTGTTTTTGTGACCAGTTTTCAACCAAGTTAGACTGCTCAACGACTTTCTTGTAAGCCAGAGGTAGGATGAAGTGCTTTTCAATCTCCTCACTGCGCATGGCTAGAGGTGTCGTATCACGAATCAACTCTCCCTTATTTAAGACCAAAATCCGGTCCGCTGTATGCTCTACCTCTTCGATATAATGGGACGAATAGAGAATGGTGACTCCCTGCGTTTTTAGGTCCTGAACAATTTCCCAAAAACGTTGACGGGTTGAAGTATCCATGGCAGCAGTTGGTTCATCTAAAAAGACAAGCTTTGGTCGGCCAATCAAGGTCAAGACAAATGAAAAGAGACGCTTTTGCCCACCTGACAATTTTTTTCTGCGAATTGCTCTTTTTGTTGCTGGTCAAACTGCAATAGTTGATCGATTTCCTGATTGCTCAAAGGGATTTGGGTAAATGCTTTGAAAGAAAGCAATCAACTCTTTGACCTTTAATTTCTGAACGATGACATTTTCTTGAGGGAGGTAGCATCTAGTATAGTCTAACTGAGAACTCGTCACTGGCAAGCCTTGGATGGATACTTGACCGCTGGTGACCAGTTTATCTCCAAGTAAACAGTCCAAGAGTGTGGTCTTTCCAGCACCATTGGGACCAATCAAGGCGACGCATTCACCTTCAGCTACCTCAAAGGAAATATCCTTCAAAATAGCCTTGCCCTTGATGTTTTTATTTAGGCTTTCTACCTTAATCATGTTCATGATATTCTCCTTTCAGCCACTCCTTCCCCATCGGAAAGGCGATAAAAATCATAAATCCTAATCCCCAGGCACCACGGATGAATTGGTGAAGGAAGGCTTGATCAAACCAACCTGTAAACATTTCGACCAACCATACCACTAGTGATAGTCCAATAAAAGAGATAGAGAATCGCTTTTTTCATTTTTCAAACTCCTTTTTCACATCTGAGACCAATTTCAAACCTTCTCGGATCAACCAAGACATCATGCCAAATCCTGCAAACAACTCCCAAGGAAAATGATAGAAGCCTTCATCCAATCCTGAAAACATGAGATAAGTCATGACTCCTGCTGCTACTAAACTCATTGCGACAATTACTTTATGTTTCATTTTTTTCTTCCTCCATTTGATACATCTAGTATAATTCTTTGAAGGTAGAATCACTAGAAGCTTCTGTCATGAGGAGATATGACAAATGTCATTAAAAATGATGGAACAGAAACTACTAGATTGGATTGATGTGCTAACACCAGTCAGATATCTGCTCAAAAAATCATTGTAAACCAAAAAAGATCGGGAATCTTTTCCCGACCTCTTTCGTTTTCTATTTAATCTTTATTCCACACTGAAAAGATATGGATACACTGGTTGTTGACCTTGGTGGATTTCTACTTCAACATCTTCGAATTCTTCTGCGATTTCTTGGGCGATTTGGTTAGCCAATTCTTCGCTTCCGTCTTCTCCGACATAGAAGGTTACGATTTCACTGTCTTCATCCAACATGTGTTTCAAGGTTTCAGTCAAGGTTTGGTGCATGTCAGGGTTTGATACGAGAATCTTACCATCCACCATACCCAGATTGTCATTTTCATGAATTTCTAGACCATCGATAGTCGTGTCACGAACGGCTGTTGTTACACTACCACTGACAACATCACCAAGAGCTGCAGTCATGCGTTCTTTGGTTTTTCTTCGATAGACTTGCTTGGATCGAAGGCTAGAAGACTAGTCAATCCTTGAGGAATGGGTACGAGCTTCTACCACAACAGCTGGTTGTTCCAATACTTCAGCTGCAGATTGAGCTGCCATGAAGATGTTTTTGTTGTTTGGCAAGAAGATGATGTTACGAGCATTAACTTTCTCAACAGCTTTGACAAAATCTTCTGTCGAAGGGTTCATGGTTTGTCCACCTTCGATAACATAGTCCACACCTTGAGCACGGAAGATGTCTGCCAAGCCTTGTCCAGCTACTACTGCGATAAGAGCATATTCTTTTTCTTCAGCTGGTTTGCTGACTTGAGTTGCTTCTTTTTCCACTTGTGCTTCGTGTTGGTTACGCATGTTATCGACTTTAACCTTGACCAAGCTACCATATTTAAGACCTTCTTGCATAACAAGACCTGGATCTTCTGTATGGACGTGAACTTTAACGATTTCATCGTCGTTAACAACGAGTAATGAATCCCCAAGTTCGTTCAAGTAGTTACGGAATTCTTCGTAGTCAAACTCTTTAGCATAAGTTGGGCCTTGTTTAAGGGCAACCATGATCTCCGTACAGTAACCAAAGGTGATGTCTTCTGTTGCCACATGTCCAGCTACAGACTTATGGTGTTCAGCATTGATCATTTCACTCATGTTGGCTGGAGTAGCGACAAAGTCCTCAGAAGCGCTGTATTCGCCAGTAAGAGCTGAAAGGAAGCCTTCATAGATAAAGACCAAACCTTGACCACCTGAGTCTACAACTCCAACTTCCTTCAAGACTGGAAGCATGTCTGGAGTCTTAGCAAGGGCTGTTTTAGCTCCTTCCAAACTGCACGCATAACCTCAATGGCATCGTCTGTCTGCTCGGCTTTTTTCTTAGCACCGATGGCAGCACCACGTGATACAGTCAAGATTGTTCCTTCAACTGGCTTCATAACAGCCTTGTAGGCTACTTCAACACCAGATTGGAAGGCAAGAGCTAGGTCTTTCCCTGTTAACTCTTCTTTGGTTTTAATGGCTTGTGAGAATCCGCGGAAAAGCTGTGAAGTGATAACTCCTGAGTTCCCACGCGCACCCATCAAAAGGCCTTTAGCCAAGATACTTGCAGCCTCACCAACTGTTGAAGCTGGTTTGTCTGCTACTTCTTTAGCACCATTTTCGATAGTCATTCCCATGTTTGTTCCTGTATCTCCATCTGGAACTGGGAAGACGTTCAATGAGTTAACATATTCGGCTTGCTTGTTCAAACGAGTAGATGCAGCCTGTACCATTTCTTGAAATAAGCTTGTAGTAATATTTGACACGATTATTCTCCTACAACTTTGATATTTTGAATATAGACATTCACAGTTTGAGCCGTGATGCCAAGTTGGTTTTCCAAACTAAAGCGTACACGCTCTTGGATGTTTTTTGAGACTTCACTAATCTTAGTTCCGTAGCTCAACACGGTATATACATCAACTGCAATGCTACCATCTTCGGCCGCTTTTACAACGACACCTTTAGAATAATTTTCCTTCCCAAGGAGGGCTTGGAAATTATCTTTGAGGGCTTTCTTACTTGCCATACCGACCACACCAAAAATCTCAGTTGCTGCACCGCCTACAACGGTAGCAATCACTTCATCTGTTAGTTCGATTTGACCATCTTTTGTATTAATTTTTACAGTCATTTTTTCTACCTCAACTAGTTGATACTCTATTTTATCATATTTCAAGCCAAGTGTAAAAGCAGAATACTGTATCGGCGGATATTTGCTCCTTTGACGAGACTTTTTGAACTCAGAGCAAAAGAAAAAGACCTGATGGCCTTTTACTCTTTATTAAACGCGTTCTACTTTACCTGATTTCAAAGCACGAGCTGAAGCCCAAACTTTTTTAGGTTTACCATCGATAAGTACAGTAACTTTTTGAAGGTTTGGTTTTACGGCACGTTTTGTTTGGTTCATCGCGTGTGAACGGTTGTTTCCTGATACAGTCTTACGACCTGTAAAGTAACATACTTTAGCCATTTGTGTTTTCCTCCTATTAGATCTAATATAGCGGATGTGCTAGCACCACATACTGTACTATGTTATCACACTTTCTCTTTTTTGGCAAGGGGATTGGAAGATTTTTTTATTTAACGTAAACAACTCCTAGTTTCCCAAAAGCTACATCTCCACGGATAATCAAAGTTTTGCTGGTTGGGGCTACAGGGGCATCTGCCTTGGCTGCTCCACAAAAAGTCTCTACCTTTAGATCTACTCTCCAGTGTTGAGGCACGTAGATAACTGCATTCCCAAATCCGACTTCGATATTCAGAGTAGCAAAATCACCTAACATCTCTGCATTGTCATAATAGATTTTGGCATTCCCAAATCCGACTTCAAACTCGTCTTCTACCAATTCTTGGTCTTGCTTGTAAAATGTACCCGCCCCAAAAGCGACTTCCTTGTCTGTCAGAATAGTCTTTTCACCGTCATACCACCATTTTTTCCCATTCCAAGTTCTGTTAGTATGAGTCAGCATACTTACTCCAAACACGATGAGAACACTTGCCCAGAACAATGACTGATTGGGAATCGGTAAAATGTCATAAAAATGATTAGCAATCATGAGGGCCACTAGGGCTGTAAAAGTGGCTGATGTCAGATGACGACGAAGCAAAGCTTCAATTGATTGATAGGCAAAAAATCCAATACCAATCAAAGGCCAGATATGCCCTCCCAGAGAAGGGATTCCAAAATTCCCCTGCAATAACACTAAAGCTGCCAATACTAGCAACACAATACCAAATGCTTTCTTTTTCATGTTCTTACCTCATGTTTCTTAGATTTTCTTTTAGGAGGGATTGATAGTGCCGTGACACGTGAACCTCCTTGTGGGTCTGATAAAAGGAAATAGTTCCTGTCCCTGAAAAGGACTTTGTCAACCGAGTAAACTTGCCGGATATTGGCAATGGTCGACTTGGATACCCGACTGAAATAACGGGGCAGGATGGACTCCAGCTCATAAAGCTTGAGCCGAACCTCGTAGGCTTCTTTCTGGGTATGGGCGTAAATCTTGCTACCTTCCGTCTCAAAGAAGAGGATTTCTGCCAAGTCTAAGTAGTACTCACCCGTCCCCTTGTAAAAGATCAACCTAGGAGCCTTGGTTTCTTGCAAGAGTCGTTGCAAGTCAGCTATTTCATCTGTCAGGGCTGCAGCCTTGATGACAATCTCTGTCTCAGTTAATTCACTATCAATCTCGATTCGTAACTTCATCCTATCTCCTTTCTGCATCTACTATACCAAAGGCCAGAAGACTTTACAAGGGCAAAAAAGCAAGTGGTCACTTTTGACCCGTAAGTGGTTACGAGGCCAAGCCCACTTGCTTTGCATTTCACAAAATAAAGAAAAGAATTCCCCAAAGGAGGCCACAGGCGTAGCCAACTAGAACATCCTTGGGATAATGAACCCCTCCTAAAGACTCGCACAAGACCGAGAAGAGCTGACAAGACCAATAAAATCAACCCCACAGGCAGATTTGCATGCACACAAGCCATGGAAATGATAGTCGCTGAAAAGACGTGGCGACTAGGCATTGAATTGCCAGAACTGTCCTTGTCTAATAGTGGGACAATTCCCCAAGTTTCATAGGGACGCGGTTGATTGATCCACTTACGAACCAGCGTCAATAGGACAAAACCCAATGCTGGCACTAAGATATAAGCGTAAAAGTCATTCCCCAAGCCCTTGGTTATAAGACTTGTCCCCAACAAAGTCAAGTAGGCTAAGGGCATCAGCACTGTCATCATGCGATTAAAAACTCGCATCAATTGTAATAGCTGTGGATGTCGAAGGAGACTTGATTTTGTTTTATCGTACCACTCTTGATAGTTTTTCATGTCTATTTCTCATACTTTTCTAGGACCTGCTGGGCTGTTTTCCCTTAGCAAGCCAGTCCACTAATTTGTCCAGACGACGGATTTCCTGCATCAGAGGATCCTCAATTTCCTCAATACGAATCCCACAAATCTTCCCTGTTATCGCAATCCGTTCAGGCGCATAAGACGGTGCCTGTCGAAAAAAATCTCCGTAGGTAAGGTCCCTATCCAGACAAGCAAGGATGTCACTCACTTCATAACCTGTCAGCCAACTGGTCACTTGGTGAACGAACTCTGCCCTTCCACCCTTTCGCTCAACCTTTGCAATCAAGGCTGGATAGACCGCAGAAAATTTCATATTGTATAATTTTTGACTCATACTTTCCTCTTTCTATTATACCAGTATAAAGAAGAAAAAGAAAGGCCGTCAAGCCTTCTTTGGGTTTATTCTTCTACTTCATCTTCTGTAAATTGACTATTGTAGAGGTCAGCATAGAAACCACCCTGAGCCATAAGCTCTTCATGATTGCCTTGCTCGATGATATTTCCATCTTTCATGACCAGAATCAAGTCAGCATTACGAATAGTTGACAAGCGATGGGCAATGACAAAGGATGTGCGTCCCTCCATCAAACGGTCCATAGCCTTTTGAATCAACTCCTCTGTACGTGTATCGACTGAGGATGTCGCTTCATCAAGAATCAAGAGTGGAGCATCCTTGAGAAGGGCACGAGCGATAGTCAAGAGCTGTTTCTGTCCGACTGACAAGGTCACTGTATCATCCAAAACAGTATCGTATCCATCAGGTAAGGTTGTGATAAAGTGGTGGATTCCTACTGCTTTGGCAGCTTCAATCACGCGTTCATCACTGATACCTGTTTGATTGTAGATGAGATTGTCACGAATGGTTCCTTCAAAGAGCCAGGTATCCTGCAAGACCATTGAAAAGGCATCGTGCACTTCTGAACGTTTCATCTTCTTGGTATCCACACCATCAATGCGAATACTTCCCTTATCAATCTCATAGAACTTTCATCAAGAGGTTAACAATGGTCGTCTTCCCAGCTCCAGTTGGTCCAACAATGGCAACCTTTTGCCCTGCATGAGCTGTCGCAGAAAAAGTCATGAATGATCGTTTTTTCAGGAGTATAGCCAAAGGCAACTCTGTCAAAGACCACTTCACCCTTCATGTTGGTCAATTGTCTTTCCTTATGAGATTCGTCTTCCATCTCAGCTTCTCCTAGAAACTCAAAGACACGGGTCATAGCTGCACTAGCTTGTTGCAAGCTCGTAATCCCTTGAGCAATTTGTGATAAGGGTTGTGAGAAGGTACGAACATAAACCATGAAGGCTACGATGATACCAATACTGATATGTCCTTCAAGAGCTAGGACTGCACCGACGATGATTACCAAAACATAGCTAAAGTTCCCAACAAAGATCATTGCTGGCATCATGATTCCAGAAATAAATTGAGATTTCCAGATACTATCATGTAGGTCTTGATTCAATCCTGCGAAATGTTTCTTTTAGTTGGTATCCACAGCGTTATAGCTGGTCACCACATTGTGACCTGAGTACATTTCTTCCACATAGCCATTTGACAGCTGCTAGGTTGTTTTGTTGGGCTTTAAAAGTAGCCTTGTGACTTTAGCCATAATCACTGAGACAGCAGCAAAACCAACAAGAGTTGAAACAACTGTTACCAATGCCAAAATCCAGTTCATCCCAAACATGGTAATCAAAACAGCAATCAGCAAGAAGCTAGCTGAGAGAACTGTTCCCAGACTTTGGTTGAGGGACTGAGCTGCTGTATCGACGTCATTGGTTACACGAGAAAGAGTGTCTCCTTGAGAATGACGGTCAAAATAAGCAAGTGGCAGACGGTTAATTTTTTCAGCAATGGCCGTCCGCAAGCGTTTTGAAAAATGTTGGATACTCGTTGAAAAAGATATAGGCTTGCGTATAGTTGAGAATGGCACCAAGCACATACAGAAATAGCTAAAAAGCTAGCGATACTTGACACAGCTACCAAGTCGATTTCTGTAGCCAAACCATCTGAAATCAAGTTGGTGATTTCTTTAATCTTAGTTGGTCCATAAACCGTGATGATACTTGAACATACAGCTGCCACAACTGCAACTAGTAGAGGAAGTTGGAGACCTGCTAGAAAAGGTTTACACTGTTTCCATAAGGACATCTTTCTTATTTTCCATGTTCCAATTCCTCCTTCGATAGTTGTGAATAGGCAATTTCTTGGTAAACTTCATTGGTTGCAAGAAGTTCCTTGTGGGTGCCTTGTCCCACGACTTTACCCTGATCTAAGACTAAGATCAAGTCTGCATCCATGATGGTTGAGATACGTTGGGCAACGATCAACTTGGTCATAGATTGCGTTTTTTCAGCTAGTTCTTGGCGCAAGATGCGGTCTGTCTTGTAGTCCAAGGCCGAGAATGAATCATCAAAAATGAGAATTTCTGGTTTACGAGCCAAGGCACGCGCAATGGCCAAACGTTGTCTTTGACCTCCTGAGAAGTTAGTCCCACCTTGAGCCACTTCTGAAGCTAGACCTGCTTCTTTATCTTCGATAAAGTTTTTAGATTGGGCCAATTCCAGAGCTTGCCACATGGCAGTCTCACTTAGAGGAGTTTCTGGACTCTTACCAAAGTCTAGATTCCCCTTGACATCTCCAGAGAAGAGAACAGCTTTTTGTGGGATATAGCCGACTTTATTCCGCAAGTCTTCCAAATCATAATCTTGCACATTGACACCGTCCACTAGGATTTCCCCATCAGATACATCATAAAAACGAGGCAAGAGATTAACAAGTGTCGATTTACCAGAACCAGTTGAACCGATAAAGGCAACTGTTTGACCAGCTTCTGCCTTAAAGCTGACATGTTCCACAACTGCTTCTGAGTTTTTAGAATAGCGGAAGGTCACATCACGAAATTCCACTTGACCTTGAATAGATGAATCTGCCGTCTGTGGTTGACTAGGATTTTCAATAGAAGAATGCAAGTCTAGCACTTGATTGATACGTCCTGCAGAAACCAAGGTACGAGGAAGGACGATAAAGAGAGCACCCATAAGCAAGAAGCCCATCACGACCTGCATAGCATAAGACATGAAGACCACCATATCACTAAAGAGTGGTAGACGGTCTGTCAGGCTAGCATCATTGATGATATAGGCACCAATCCAGTAAATGGCTAGACTCAAACCGCTCGAAATCGCCATCATAATGGGATTCATAATAGCCATCAATCGATTGACAAAGAGATTGAGACGAGTGACTTCCTCATTGGCTTCTTCAAATTTCTTATCTTGATAATCCTCAGCATTGTAAGCACGAACAACCCGAATCCCTGTCAAGCTTTCACGAGTAATACTATTGAGTTTATCTGTCAATTTTTGGATGACAGATTGTTTAGGAAAGGCAAGAGTCATGAGAACAGTTGTCATCAGAACATTGACGATAACAGCAACCACTACTGCCCAGAGCCAGTATTCAGATTTGCCAAGGATTTTTCCAATGGCCCAGATAGCCATGATAGGACCACGAGTGACCACTTGGAGTCCCATAGTAAAGAGCATTTGAATCTGCGTAATATCATTGGTCGTCCGAGTCAAAAGACTAGGAATAGAGAAACGTTTGATCTCTGTCTGAGAGTAATCCAAGACACGATTAAAAAAATATCACTACGCAGATGAGCCGTGTAGGATGCTGCAACTCGAGCTGCAAAAAAATCCAACTGTTACAGATGATAGGAAAAGGCCAAAGAGTGACAAACCCATCATCTTAATAGCTGGTGACCAAAGTGCATCCCAACTGCGTACCCTGGCGTTCCTAGTCAATGCTGTAATTTTCTGAAATGTAAGTCGGTACTTCTAACTCTAGATAGACCGAGAAACAGGTAAAGAGTACAGTCATGAGAATCATTCCCCACTCTTTTTCCTGTGATACGCTTAGCGAGTTTCTTCATCTTCCCCTCCTATTTTTTCTACATTAGCTTGAAGTCGTTCCTGAACTTCTTCAAAAAAATAGCGAGTTTTTCTTCAGAAATACCCATCAAGTAAGCTGCGGTCAATTCGATCAAAGAAAGACTTGACCTGCTTCATTTGAGAGCGAGATTTTTCAGTCAAATGAACAAATTTTGCTCGTTTATCACTTGGACTTGCCTCCAACTCTACCAAACCATTTTGCACCATGCGCTTGACTAAATTACTAGCAACTGACTTGGTGACATTGAGTTCTTGTTCAATATCCTTAATGAGCGTCAACTCTTGATCATGCTCACGACGATCTAAAAAACGGAGGACCTGTCCTTGCGGTCCACCCATAAATTCAATACCACAACGCTTGGCTTCCTTTTGCACCATGAGGTGAACCTGATGCCCAAAACGTTTAAAGACCAACATCGGTTTATCCATGCTTTCTCACTTCCAAATAAAAATAGTTCTCTTGCGAACAATTAAGTTTTCATGAGAACTATTTTATCATTTTCAAATAGGATGTCAAGAAAAAAGTTTCCTTGAGAACTATCTAAGCAGAAATTGACATCAGCTCTTATTTTATCTATAATAAACACTATCTCACAAAGATACGAATCAGTTTACTAGAAATGAGAAATTCACAAATGAAACAAAGAAAGAACAGAAAACTCTTAGGAATCCTTGCCATCATCTTTTGGAGCCCTGGCGCTTCTTGGTTCTTGGATACCTATCGTCAACATCCTATCATTTTTCCTTGCCATTGCCACTTTGATTTTAGGAGTTTTTGGCATCGCCCTCAATCTCAGAAACCGTAAAACATTGGCTATCATCGGGTACAACCTTAGGTCTTATTTCCATTGTCATTGTTTTGATAACTCAAGTTCTATCTACTAATATCTTTACTGATTTTCCCTAGAACCTTTAGTCACCCTCTATGAAACATCACTTCTTCAACTGATACTGAGGATTATGGTGAACTTCCTGATAGTAGTACAGAAGAGGAGAGATACGAGATTCTTCACTTGGAGTCAGGAACAGTTTCGATGCCTTGGTAGAGGGGACACTTCGATAGCAGGGAAAGGTGGCAGCAACTACAAAGATATTATCAGGAAACACGGAATCCCAGATTCAGAAACAGATTCAGTTATGGGAGACTACGAAATAAAAAGAATCACCTATCTCTCCATCAGTTCAGATCCTAAGACAGTTGTGCTCACGTTTGTTAAAGCAGGAAAAATGGCCAGTTTCTTCTGATCCGTAAATTTGCTGTCGGACTGGACCGAAAAAGAACAATCTGATTCTGGAGTGAAAGTTTAACATAACTAAAAAGGTACTGGGAATAGCAATCGGTAGACCAAGTATCGATTTCTAAACCCCAGCACCAGGATATTTCCACAATCCATTGGATTATGGACAATTATAGATTACTAATAACGTTTTGAGCAAAAGAAATTTTTGTCTCTTTCCTGCCCCTTTTGTCATCACAGGATAAACAAACCCCTTGAAAACACTGAATTTTCAAAGGGGTTATTTTTATTCTTAGAATCCGTCTACGTTTGTGTAGATTTTTTTGTACGTCTTCGTCGTCTTCAAGGACTCCGTAGAGTTTTTCAAATGTTTCCAAATCTTCACCTGACAACTCAACTTCTGATTGAGGAATCATTTCCAATTCAGTTACTTGGAATTCTTCAATACCAGATTCACGCAAAGCAACGATAGCCTTGTGAAGATCAGTTGGAGCTGTGTAAACAGTGATTGTTCCTTCTTCTGCTTCTACATCGTCTACATCGACATCTGCTTCAAGCAAGAGTTCAAAAGATAGCATCAGCATCTTCACCTGCAAAAGACGATAACACCCTTTGTTGTCAAAGAGGTAAGATACAGAACCTGAAGCTCCCATATTTCCCACCGTTTTTTTACCAAAAGGCAGCACGCACGTTGGCAGCTGTACGGTTAACGTTTGAAGTCAAAGTATCAACGATCAACATAGAACCATTTGGTCCGAATCCTTCGTAACGTCCTTCTGTAAAGGTTTCGTCTGTGTTTCCTTTTGCTTTATCGATAGCCTTTATCAATAACGTGTTTTGGCACTTGCGCTTGTTTGGCACGATCGATAACGAATTTCAAAGCAGTGTTTAGTTCTGGATCTGGTTCACCTTTTTTAGCTGCTACATAGATTTCTACACCAAATTTTGCATATACTTTAGAGTTAGCTCCATCTTTAGCTGTTTTTCTTAGCTACGATATTGGCCCATTTACGTCCCATTAGGAATCTCCTTTTTTTCACATTTTAATCTTTCTTATTATAACACAAGTCTATCCGATTTTCACTAGAGGAAATGGATTTTTCTTTTGTAAATTAAGCTAGGATTTCCCGCCAGTAGCCAAGAGTTTTTTGCCTTCTTTGATCCATGGATGTTTGGAAAGTGAGAAGTAAAGTTGAGCAGTCATAACTAGCCAGAGAAGGGGCTCACATAGAATCACACCTGTATAACCTGTCCAAGGAATAATCCAAGCGACGAAAAATAATTTTTCCCAAAAAAACTCGATAAAGCTAGATACGAGGGGCAAGAACTTTTTTTGACCCTAGACCCCTGTAAGCTATTTCTATAGATCAATAAACAGACTCAAAAATGGATAGAATACAGAACTGATGCGTAGGTACAAAGCCCCATTTTCAATCAAGTAACCGTCTGTCGAACTTGCCAGGAAAGAAACCAGGCTAGGGCTTGCAAAAAATAGGAATACACAAGCAAAGCTTGCCCAAGCCATACTGATATAACTCCCTAGTCGAAGACCGTGGACAATGCGATCTGGACGTTTTGCCCCAAAGTTTTGAGAGATAAAAGTCGTCATCGATGCTGAGATAGCCGTCATTGGCAATAAGGCAAAGGCCATGATTCGGCGTGCTGCTGTCTGAGCACTGATAATGACTGCTCCAAAACTATTGACAGAGGATTGCAAAATAACACTTCCGACAGAGACGATTGAACCCATCAAGCCCCATGGCTAGCCCCTGTTCCAAGAGATCGACATAGAGGCCCTTATTCCATTTGAAATCCTTCAACCTAGGAAGGAGCTCTGGAACACTCTTTCGGATATAGAAATAACAAAGGATAGCTGACAAACCCTGGGATATAATGGTTGCAAGACCAGCAGATTGAACACCTAACTGCAATTGTGTAATAAAATACAAATCCAGAATGACATTAACGATGGCTGAGAAAATAAGAAAACCAAGCGCAGCAAGGCTATCACCAACAGAGCGTAGCAAACCTGCAAAAAGATTATAAGCAAAGCTCACTCCCACACAGCTAACAATCATGGAGATATATTCATAAGACTGAGGGAGAATTTCTACAGGTGTTTCTAGGTACTGTAAGAGTGGATAAAGACCAAAAAAGCCCATCAACATGACAAGCACACTCAAGATAATCCCTAAAATCCAAGTTGCTGCGACAGCTTCCTTAATCTTTTCAAAATTACGAGCGCCATAGAGACGTGCAATAACAACACCCATCCCATTTCCAACACCGAGAGCAAAAGCCGATAATCAAATCAAAAATGGCTGTCGTTGCCCCGACTGCCGCCAAGGATTCTTGCCCTAAAAAACGCCCAACAATCAAGATATCAGCTGTATTGTAAAGTTGCTGAAAGATATTGGACAGTAGAATCGGTAATGCAAAACTAATTAGCGCGGGAAGGATGGGACCATGAATCAGGTCCACCGTTGATTTTTTATTCATAAGGCTATTATATCAGCTTTCTAGTAGGGGAACAAGAGAGTTTGGATAAGAAAGCGTTGCCTAGATACAAACAATCTGGTATAATCGTGACAGAAAAAGGAGGCTATGTATGAGCTTAACCAGCCAGTTAATTACAGATGTATTCCCAGACCTTGAGAAAAGTTGACCAATTAAACAAGGAAGCCTTTTCCTGAAGAAGAACGGGTCCCTTTGGAAGAATTTTTTTAAGTTACCAGGATAGAGATGATGCTCACTTTTTCGCTTTCTATAACGAGGAAGAATTTGTCGGCTTCGCTTTTGCCATTTCCAACCAAAAAGCTTTCTACATTAGCTTCTTTGCCATTATGCCTCATCTCCGTAGTCATGGCTACGGGAGAAATCATTGAAAAAAACTCATTGATTTTTTTACCAACGTACCATGATTCTTGAAGTGGAGCGTTTGGACGAAGATTGTGATAACCTCGAACAACGAAAAGCCCGCATGGACTTCTACTAAACAAAATGGCTTTTCAAAAACAGCCAATGCTTTTTTTGGAGTACGAAGGTCTTAGTTTTGAGATTCTATATCGTGGTGACCACTTTTGATGAAGAAGCCTATCGCAATATCTTTCAAAAAAATTGCAAGAAGAGAAATTACTTTGACTTCCACATCGAGTACCGTCGTTTTAGTGAACACTAATCTAGATTGCAACCTTGAATCTCCATTAAAGATTTGTAATTTTCTCTATAACTGATATACAATCACCTGTCGTAGGTGATTTTTTGTTATTCCCAAAGAAGATGAAAATTTTAAAAAAACTATCCCTAGCTCATCATAAATAAGGCTGAAACAATTTTTGTCTCAGCCTTATCATGATTTATCTTATAAAGATGCACTAAGTTTACGCTTCTGTTCCAGCTTCTGGCATGATGAGCCAAAAGAATGAGGTAAGCAAGAATTCCTGATCCACCTAGCAATGTGAAGAGAATCCAAATAGCACGAACCAATGTTTGGGTCCATATCTAAAGTAGTCAGCAAGACCTGCACAAACACCAGCAATTTTTTTATCTTGAACATTACGAACTAAACGTTTTTTTCCATAATAATCTCCTTATACTAATTTTTTTCTTTTTATTTATTTTATCATCAAATCAAATCTTTTTGCAATAGTCTTCCTCATTTTTTACTGTGAAAATCTGTCATTCCTGCTCTCATAACCTTGTTTCTTTATTCTCATATAGCAGAAAAAGTGGGGATTCCTCCGCCACTTTTACTTTTTAATCTTCAATTTCGATTTCAAGATCATCGCCAAGGTCAAGAGTCACTTCTTGATTAGCTACTTCTGATTCCGCAGGTGCAACTTTTTCATCAGCTACTGCATCATCTTCAATCAAGCCAAACTTGACACGAACTTGGTGGTCAATCTCGTCAAAGACTTCTGGGTGATCTGCCAAGTATTTCTTAGCATTTTCAGAACCTTGACCGATCTTTTTTTCGTCTTTATAAGAGTACCATGCTCCTGCCTTCTTGATGATGTCAAGATCGCTTGCAATCTTCAAAAGCTCACCAGTTCTTGAAATTCCTTCACCATACATGATTTCAACAAAGGCTTCTTTGAATGGTGGAGCTACCTTGTTTTTAACAACCTTAATCTTGGTTTCCTTACCTACGCTCGTATCTTTTTGGTCACCAGTTCCCTTGATTTGTGTGCTTCCACGAACATCCAAACGGACAGAAGCGTAGAATTTAAGGGCACGTCCACCAGGAGTTGTCTCTGGATTACCAAACATAACCCCTACTTTTTCACGCAATTGGTTGATAAAGATAGCAATTGTCTTAGTCTTATTAATAGAAGCTCCCGAGTTTACGCATAGCCTGGCTCATCATACGAGCTTGAAGACCAACGTGGCTATCTCCGATATCTCCATCGATTTCTGCACGAGGTACAAGGGCAGCAACTGAGTCGATAACAACAAGATCAACTGCACCTGAATCAATCAATTTCCCAGCAATTTCAAGACCTTGCTCACCCTGAGTCTGGTTGTGACAAAGAGCAATTCATCGATATTAACACCAAGCGCTGCTGCATAGGCTGGGTCAAGCGCGTGCTCCGCATCGATAAAGGCAGCAATTCCGCCTTCTTTTTGGGCTTGCGCTACAGCATGAAGGGCTACTGTTGTCTTACCAGATGATTCTGGACCGTAGATTTCGATGATACGTCCCTTTGGATAACCACCTGATCCGAGTGCGATATCAAGAGCCAAAGAACCTGAGCTCATCACTTGGACCTTTTGCTCTGCACGTTCACCCAAGCGCATGATTGATCCCTTACCCAAAGTCTTTTTTTCAATCAATTTAAGGGCATCGTTTCAAAGGCTTTTTTTCACGATCAGCACCAAATTTTTTTGCCAATTTCGTCTAATTTTTTTGTTGGTTTTTTTCGCCATTTTATTCTCCTGTATTCTAATAGTCCTTAGACCTTCTTCTATTATAACAAATCTCCAGCACTTAATAAAGCTTTGCGAACTAGGTTAAAGGCATGTAAGACTGCAATTTCTCGGACATCTGCTCGACTTCTACCTGCGATATTGGCCTGGATAACTTCTGTCCCTGAAGCTTGCGCCAAAGCGATAAAGACTGTACCTGCTGGATGACCTTCTAGGCTATCTGGTCCAGCCACTCCTGTCAAACTAATGCCAAAATCTGACTGGGTCTTGATTCGTGCCTGTTCAGCCATTTTTTCAGCAGTAAAGGCTGAGACGACTCCGTGTTTTTCCAATTCAGCCTGTGGAATATCAAGCATCTTAGCTTTTTCTTCAAGACTATAGGTCACAAAGCCACCTTTAAAGATAGCAGATACACCTGAAAAATCTGCCAAAGTAGCTTGAAAAAAAGACCTGCAGTCAAGCTTTCTGCTGCAGTGATAGTTTTCTTTTGCTTTTTTTCAACTCTTCTACTACCAGGCTAGCCAAGCTGGTTTCTTCTCCCATAGCCATAGCAAATTTCTCGAAGTGAAACACCCTCAAAAGGTTTCTCTTTCAAGGATTTTTTTGTTCTAAAGCTATCTAGAACACGATCTGCTTCTTCTTGACTCTTAGCCTTGGTCGATAAGCGAAGCGTCACTTCCCCAGTTTTTAGCATAAGGTGCCAAGGTTGGATCCGTCTGCTGGTCAATCAAATCTGATAGAATGGTCACTAGCTGGCTCTCACCAATGCCAAAAAAACGTAGCACACGTGAATAGAGCTTAGAGTCCCGTTGTCAATCTTGGAAGCAACTCATTTAAGACCATAGGTTTCAATTCACTTGGAGGTCCTGGTAGAACGACGTAGGTTACCCCAGCCACCTCGATCATGCCACCGACTGCCAGCCCTGTTTCGTTTGGTAATGGAGTTGAACCTTGAACGATTTGAGCCTGGCGTTCATTATTTGGAGTTCTAGCATAGTCTGGTCGATGAGCAAAAAAGTCATCTAGCTTAGCCTGAGCCTGAGGATCAAAAGTCAAGTCACGTCCTAAAAATTGGGCCAAAGTTTGCTTGGTCAAATCATCTTCCGTTGGCCCCAAGCCACCTGTTAAAATAACTAGACTACTGCGATTCTGAGCAATTTCTAACAAGGATAAGAGACGAGCCTCGTTATCTCCTACAGCCGTCTGAAAATAGACATCTACACCGATTTCAGCCAACTTTTCAGACAAGAATTGCGCATTGGTATTGACAATTTGACCTGTCAAAATCTCTGTTCCAACAGCTATAATTTCTGCTTTCATTTTTTCCTCCTACTTACCTATTCGGATTTCTTTGAAAAAATCGCAGGATAATTCCTACGATTTGACGAATAGTCTCTTATTATTCTGACTCTTCCACTGCAACACTAGTAGATTGTGGTAACTGACCCTTGACCATACAGATTTCTCATGCAAAGACTACATTGGTCTCCAAATTCGTAACTTCTGGTTGCCCGAGCGAACGACGTAACAGATTTTGCATCTCTAACATATGAGCAGATGACACGATTTGGTAGGATGTCCCGTCAATCATTGCATCCTCTCCACGCAACTGTTGAGAATCAATATTTTTTTAAAGGAATCTTGATAACCCATCAACTGAGGAATCGTTGTTGTCGTAATCTCGATATTTGGTCTGCATATTGTCGCTAAGAGCCTTCAGAATTTCTTGGTAGTGACTGACACTATTCAAACTAAGAATCTTCTCGACAACTTTTTTTGAATCACTTCACGCTGACGTTTTTTGACGACCATAGTCTCCCTTCTGGATCTTGATAACGCATACGTGAATAGACAAGAGCTTCTTCACCATTTAACTTTTGTTCACCAACACCGATAGAAATCGTATTAAATGGTTCCTGGTCTTGAATAGAGATTGGGAAACCTAGAGTATTATTTCACTGTAATACCACCCGACAGCATCAACCATTCTTTGAAGACCATGCATATTGACCATCACATAGCGGTCGATATGGATATTCATCATTTTTTGAATCGTTGAAATAGACAACTCTGCTCCACCATTGGCATAGGCGGCATTGAGTTTAGCCTCCGTTACACTACCATCTGGCTGCTGGATTTGTGTGAGAATATCACGCTCCAAACTCATCATGACTGTCTTCTTGGTTTTAGGATTCACTGTCACCAAGATCATTGAATCACTATTACCATCCCATGGGTCTGTACGCTCAACATTCCCCTGTGTCCACTCCCATAAGCAAAATCGTCAGAGGTTCGGTCGCTTCAATGACCTTGGTTTCTTCTCCGATTTTTTTATAGGTTTTGGCCAAAGTCTGTGTACTCTGTTGGTAGATCGTATAGGCATAAGCTCCCACACCAAGTACTGTCACAAGAACAAAGCCTAAAAAAACATTCCGATTATCTTTTTGCCATACTTTTTATTCATCTATCAGTTGACCCATCAGGTAAACATCTAGAAACTCTCCTCCTTCTATACAAGCACCACGTTCCTGTAATCCTTCTATGTTAAAGCCCATTTTTTCATACAGATGCACCGCAGCAAGATTTCTTTTTTGAACTGTCAATTGTAAACGTCGAATACTACCACTTGATTTGGCCCATTCAATAGTTTCTTCCATCAAGATACTACCGAGACCATTTCCCCAGTAAGCTTTTTTTATTCCTAAAAAGACATCTCCAATATGACGGACTCGCGGACGTTGATCAGCTGTTGTATTGATGATTCCTACTAACTCATCATTCAAAAAAGCGAGTAGGGTAATTTGATTATCCGACTGGGCCTGCTTATCCAAAAAATGTTGCATTTCAGACTCACTCATTGCAATCCCATTTTCATCCAGACTGGTATAACTAGACTCTTGACCAATTTGATCTAAGAGAGCAATGACCGCTGAAGCATCCTGGGCTTCCGCTTCACGGATTAAAAGATCATACTCCATCCGTCAATCCTTTCAAAAGTTCTGTAGCTCTTTGGCCATGAGCATGAAAGACGATTTCTCGGCCCTCATCTTTTTTAAGGATTTCTAACTCCAGATAATCTGATGGAAGATTTTCCCCCAATAGATGTCCCCACTCAATAACCGTTACACCTGAACCAAAAAGGAATTCATCCAAGTCGATAGAATCTGCATCCCCTTCGATGCGATAAACATCTAAGTGATACAAGGGTAGACGTCCTTCATATTCTCTAACAATGGTATAAGTAGGACTCTTAATCATTTGATGAATGCCTAATCCCTTAGCCAGACCCTTTGTTAGCGTTGTTTTCCCAGCACCTAATTCACCAGTCAAAATCAACACATCATTTTTTTCTAACAAGTGCCCTAGCTTTTCCCCAAGTGCAATCAACTCATCTTCATTTTTTGTGTACATGTAATTATTATACCAAAAAGTTTTTATTTTTGTGATATTTCCATCAACAAAAAGAGGAGACTCCCCTCTTTTTTTAGTTTTTGTCATTAGTTAAGAGCCATACTGATGTAGTTCAAGATAAACAAGGCATCCAAAATCCAAATCATGACATGCACATCTTTCACTTGACCTTTGACAACCTTCGTCAAAGTATAAGTTAAGAAACCAACGGCAATCCCTTGTGTGATTGAGTAGCTGAATCCCATAAAGATAGATGTGAAGAAAGCTGGAACAGCTTCAGCCATATCATCCCAAGGGATATTTCAAGTTAGAAAGCATCATAATTCCGACGATGATCAAAATTGGTGCAGTTGCAGCTGTTGGAACAATTGCTAGAAGTGGGCTAAAGAAGCTTGATAGGGCAAAACAGATGGCAACAACCAAAGCTGTCAAACCAGTACGTCCACCAGCACCGATACCCGCTGCAGACTCAACATAAGTTGTAACGTTTGAAGTACCAGCAATGGCACCTACTGAAGTTGCCACCAAGTCAGAGTAAAGAGCCTTATCCAATTTAGCTGACTCATGGTTTTCACCACTTGTTGCAATGATACCAACTTTTTCACCGGTACCGATAAGAGTACCGATAGTATCAAAAATATCTGTCAATGAGAAAGCAAGAATGGCCATCAAGGTTTCTGGCAAACGAGAAGTGTTTGAAATCAGAGATCCCAATCCTTCTGAACCAAGAGCAGCACCAAACAAAGTTCCTAGGTCGTTAACTGCTGATGAAAGATTATTGCTTGCAAAGTCAATGCTAGACAAATCAACAAGACCAACAGCAATCGCAAGAACTGTCGTTGTCAAAATAGAAAGGATGATACCACCTTTGATCCCCTTAACAACGAAGAAGATAGTAATGGCAATACCTGCAAGAGCTACCAAGACAGCTGGTGTATTGAAGTCTACCAATCCTGGAACAGCTGCTGAGTTTGCAGTAAGTGCTGCTTGAGCCTTATCTGCTCCTTCACCTGCTACTGTATAGGTACCTGGGTCAATCGAGAATTTCAAGAGACCAGCATTCTTAATCCCAACATAAGCAAGGAAAACCCCAATACCAGCTGAAATCGCTGAACGAAGTGTTGTAGGAATAGACTCAATGATCATTTTACGAACATTGGTCAATGTAATAATCAATGAAATAATCCCACAGATGAAGACCATTCCAAGGGCTTCTTGCCATTTATAACCCATCCCAAATACGACGGTAAATGTGAAGAAGGCATTTAGTCCCATACCTGGAGCTTGCGCATATGGCAAGTTAGCATAGAAGGCCATCATCAAAGTTCCCACAACAGAACCGATAATTGTCGCCAAGAATACACCCTGAACAGGCATTCCTGTTTGTGAAAGCATTTGAGGGTTTACAAAGAGAATATAACTCATTGCAAAGAAAGTTGTTAAACCAGCAAGAACCTCTGTACGGACATCTGTCCCGTGCTCTTTTAGTTTAAATAGTTTGTCCATTTTTAATCTCCTTTGTCATTTTACGAACAATACTACCATTATATCACCAATCATTCATCTTTTTCAAGATGTTTTTTTCTAATTTTAAAAAAATTCTTATGAGATATTATTGTCTCTATTTTTCGCTTATTATCAGCTTTTTCTAGTCACTTTCTGATATAATAGAAAACATCTTATCTGAAACTAGATTCGGGAGGATTTTATGACTAAAAAAATGATTGCCGTCGATTTGGACGGAACCTTGCTCAACTCTGAAAGCAAACTTTCTGATTTTACTATTGAAACGATTAAGAAAATCTCTAAAAAAGGCCACCAAGTTGTTATCGCAACTGGTCGCCCTTACCGTATGGCCAAAGATTTTTATGATCAACTTGAACTTGAAACCCCTATGATCAACTTCAACGGCTCACTCACTCACCTACCAGGTAAGACTTGGAAACATGAAAAGTGTCTGACTGTGGACAAAAAATACCTCTTGGATATCGTGAAAACGAAAAGAGGAGATTGAGGCAGACTTTATCGCAGGTGAATACCGTAAAAAGTTTTACATTACGGCTCCAGACAAAGAAATTGCCAACCCTAAATTATTTGGTGTTGAAAACTTTCGCCCTGAAAATCAATTCCAGTCTGATTTAGTGACCAAGGGGCCTAACTGTATTTTATTACAAACTAGGGCAGACGATAAATATGCACTAGCTAGAAGAGATGAACAGCTTTTACAAGCACCAACTCAATATTAACACTTGGGGTGGCCCTTTGAACATTCTCGAATGCACTCCCAAAGGAGTTCACAAGGCCTTTGCCCTTGAATATCTTCTCAATGTCATGAATATAGACAAACAGAATTTGATTGCCTTTGGTGACGAACACAATGACCAAGAAATGCTTTCTTTTGCAGGTAAAGGCTATGCCATGAAAAATGCAAATCCTGCTCTGTTACCTTTCGCAGACGAGCAATTACCATTAACCAACGAAGAAGATGGCGTCGCTCAGTTTTTACAAGAACGATTTCTTTAATTTCACTCATTCTATACTTTTGTGGTAGATACTAGCTACCTTAAAAGTATGGAATTTTTTTGAGCTCAAAGTAAACGAAAAAGGATTTGCACCTGTTTTAGTCAGATTCAAATCCTTACAAAATATCTATTTCTTTAAGACAATACGATCAGAAACGTCACGGCCCATGTCATCGATAATAATCTGGTTCTCTTCTGCCACATAAATCTTGACATCGTCTCCGATAATGACTTTCTGATTTTCTGGTTCGAAGGTCACCTTCTTAACCTCTTGATCTCCGTCCGCTTCAACTTCTGTCCACGTTCCGGTATTTCCAGTAACTACAAGAGTAATGCTATCACCCTCGTCTTGTCCCTTGTAGGTCCCATCTATATTAGTAGTTGTGTCAGTCTTTGCACTAGTAGTAGAACTAGAAGCACTGGTTTCTGATACTTGACTAGTGCTCGCTTCAGAGCTAGTGCTTGCTTGGGATGAAGGTGTCGACTTTAGTTGTTGACGAACAAGCAACTAAAAGACTAAGACTTGCTACAGTAGCAAGAGAAAGTGTAAATTTTTTTAGTGACATAATGTCTCCTTTCTTTCAGGAGCTAAGGCAGAAAAACTGCAGAACTATTCCACTTATACTATATCAAATAAAGGAAACAAGGTCAATCAAGCAACTATGTTTTTATAAGGTAGGCACGAACTTCAGATATAAAATAGAGGGAACCTGTAACAAACAGTAAGTCTTTCTCACCTGCAGACTTTTCAAAATCATCTATAAAGTCTCGATAGGAAGCAACTCTATGATAGTCGCTCAAATCCTGCTCCTCCAAAGATCCCTGATAGTCAAAGCTCGTCACATAGAGAGCTGTATCAGGTAAATGATCTGTCAGATAACCAAGCATGCCACTGTAATCTTTACGCTTTAAAGCTCCAAAAAGGATTTGAGTTGATAACCTTGCTGAATTTTTTCCTGGATAAATTCAACTAACCGCTCCAAGGCTGGTAGATTGTGGGCACCATCTAGATAAATGTGCTCCGTAACAGCTTCTAGACGCCCAGCCCAACTGGTTGTTTTCAGAGCATACCGGATAGCTTCCTCATTGACCTTTTCACCTCTCTCTGTCATAAACAACAGAAATGCCTGCAAAGCAAGGGCGGCATTTTCCTCTTGATAAGCTCCTTCCAATCCTAGTTTTAATTGGGTCAAATCCGCTAGAGAAGAAGAAAAATCTCCTGATTTGAAAGAAAAATCTCGGTCAGCTTGGTAGAGAGTTACATCTAAATCTTCTGCTATCTTTTGACAAACGAGCTGGGCTTCAGGAGCTAAGTTTGCAATCACTGCTGCTCTTTCTGGCTTAAAAATTCCTGCTTTCTGTTTAGCGATTTCTTCCAGACTATTGCCCAAGGTCTCCTGATGATCTAGGCCGATTGAAGTAATAACTGCAATCTCTCCAGTCACCACATTAGTGGTATCAAGAAGTCCACCAATCCCAACTTCTAATAGAACTAGATCCACCTCTTGTTCTTTAAAATAAAGCAAAGCAATCACGGTTAACAACTCAAAAAAAGATAGCTGATCGTGTGTTTCTAGAAGTCTTTGCTCCATTTCCTTAACTTGATTTGCTAAACGGATAAAGTCTGCATCCGATATAGGTTGACCATTGATACAAATCCGATCATGGATGCTAACAATGTGGGGCGAAGTAAAGGTCCCCACCTTCTTACCATGAGAAACAAAGAGCTCTCTCATAAAAGGCGATGGTTGAACCCTTTCCATTTGTCCCTGTCACATGGATAATAGGATAGGCTTGCTCAGGAGGGTTCCCCAGCAAGTCTACCGCTCTCTGCATCCGCCCCAAACCTGATCTAAAATTCAAACCGATTCGACTATGAAGCCATTTTTCTACTTCAAACACGCTTAATCTCCTTAATCCTTAACAAAAAAGCGAAGATTCTCTTCGCTTTTTACTTCATTAGCTAGTATTTAATTCTAGTATGGGAGAAAAATGTCCCCCGGACGTTCCAACTCTCTCCAGCTTCTGGGAGTTGGGGCTAAAACATCCCCAGACTGCCAGTCTCTCTTATTTTCAAGGAACTGGGCTAAAACATCTCACTGGACTTACCAGTTCTCTCTTATTTCAAGGAACTGGGCTGATACAGTCTCCCAGACTACCTGCATTTCCAATTTCTAGCGCAGGGCTAAAAACATCCACTGGATGTTTTTACTCCTCCATAAAGCTGTTGAAGACTTCTTCAATCATGTTCCATTCATCTTCTGAATCTTCAGGGATTGGTTGCAATTCGCCTTCTGTTCCATCTTCATTTTTCGATGAATGAATAAGCTTGGATTTCAACTTCGCCGTTTTCATCTTCTTCTGCATTAACTGGTACAAGAAGGACATAGTTTTTACCAAATTCTTCTTTTCCGTCAATAGTCAAAAGGATTTCAAATAAAGTTTCGTTTCCTTGCTCATCTACAAGTGTAATAAGTTCACGTTCTTCGTGATCGTGGTTGTGATCGTGTGACATAGTTTCTCCTCTGTCTTAAAAATTTTTCTATCTAAATAATTTTTGCAAAATTAATTGAGCAGCTAGTTTATCAATAACTTTTTTACGCTTATTGCGACTAATATCTGCTTGCTCAATCAACATACGCTCTGCAGCGACCGTAGTTAGGCGTTCATCTTGATACTCTACTGGTAGACCAAAGAGTTCTTCTAGTTTAGCTCCATAGGCTTGACTGGCTTCCACGCGCGGTCCGCTGGTATTGTTCATGTTTTTAGGCAAACCAACAACAAAACGGTCTACCTTATAGGTTTCAACGAGTTCCTTGAGGCGTTCAAAACCAAACTGACCTTGATCTTCATTGATTTGGATGATTTCAAGCCCTTGTGCCGTAAAACCTAACGGATCGCTAATCGCTACTCCTACCGTTTTGGAACCAACGTCCAATCCCATAATTCTCATAGATTATAGATCGACTCCTTGTCCTTTAAGGTAGTAGCGAACCAGTTCTTCAACGATTTCATCTCGCTCATACTTACGGATTTGATTTCGTGCATTGTTATAACGAGGAACGTAAGCTGGGTCTCCACTGAGAACATAGCCCACGATCTGGTTAATAGGGTTATAGCCCTTTTCATTCAAAGAAGCATAGACATCTGTCAATGTTTCACTGATTTCTTTTTTATTGGAATCGTCCAATTTAAAACGTACGGTTTCTTCAGTAAATCCCATTCTAACACCCTCTTTCCTTAGAATAGTACTATTATAGCACATTCGCGGTCGTTCTACAAATCACACAGTCTGATTCTGCTGATTTTCTCTGACTTTTTACTGGACTGTTGCCCCATTTGCAACACGATTAGCAATATAGTCCTCTGGTTCGTTTTTCAATAGATTTTCCAGTCCAACATTCTTCAAGTATTCGTTTTCACTTGCTTTTTTGAGATCCAGTGTTTGGAAATCATAGCTAGTCTTGGTTTCCATTTCTTTCTCATTTAAAAGAGTCGTTTCAATGGTAAAGCCTGAAATTTTTCGAGCCGCTTGAACAGACTCATCCTTGTCCTCAGCTTCTTTAAGAGCTTTTTTAGCTTCATCTAATCCTCGCTCAGAAATATAATTTTTTAAATCTTCTGATACAGGACGTTTTCTGCTGAATGGTCAAGCTTAAAAATTGATTGCCTTTGTAGGTAATGATTTGAGTTTGCTGTGCTCCACTCTCATCAGCTGGCAAAACCAAGGTCTTGGTAACAACTGTATTCTTGGTTGCATTTTCTAATACGGGCAAGGTAGACTGTAGAGCTTCTTGAGAACTCTCAGTAGTTGAAGCTGCTGTTTCTTTTTTCTGACCACATCCAACGAGCAAAAATAGTGCTGCGAATGTTCCAATGACTAACTTTTTCATAAATCCTCACATGTTATCCAATTTAAATATTAGAGAAGGCCAGGAGTCACTCCCAGCCTTGATGTTTTATAGAGCCGCACGTAAACGCGCTTCTGCATTTTCCACATTACGGACAGAGCGTGGCAAAAAGGCACGGATATCGTCTTCTTTATAGCCGACTTGTAGGCGTTTCTCATCTACAAGAATCGGACTTTTCAAGATACGTGGTGTTTCCATGATTAGGTTGAGCACTTCATTGACACTCAAATCTTCGATATCAACACCAAGGGCCTTTGCATAACGATTTTTCGATGATACGATACTTGCAATTCCATTGTCTGTTTTTGTCAAAATATCAAGTAGTTCTTCTCTCGTGATTCCTTCCTTACCGAGGTTTTGTTCTTTATAACTTAACTGGTGGGCATTGAGCCAGGTCTTCGCTTTTTTACAGCTAGTACAACTTGAGACTGTATAAATTTTGATCATGTACCTACCCCTTTCGCTACATGTTACTATCAGTTTAGACTATTATACCATAAAAAACATCGGACTTGCGACCTATTTTTTTAAAAAAATTTTAACTTTTTTGGCAATTTTTGAACTTTTTTCTTGACAAAACACGAACTATAACCATTCTTTATATTTCTTAATGTAAAATTTCTTAATAACTGTGACGCTAAACATATACAAGAAAATAATACAGATTAAGAACAGAAGTAAGGAAGTCCTAAGGGTGCTAGACGAAGGATATTTACCAGTGGTCCATAAGGTAGACTGGTTACGAAAAAGGCTGCAACCAGAGTCATCAAAATCACAAGCCAAGCTGGTCTGCTTTGTACAAAAGGAACTTTTGCTGTACGAAGCATATGGATGACCATGGTTTGAGACCACATAGATTCGATGAACCATCCTGTTTGGAACAAGATAATAAACTGAAGGGCAGATTCAGATCCATGAACATAATGATGACCTGTCACCAAAGGAACAATGATAAAGTAGAGGAAGATAAAGGTCAAAATATCAAAGACAGATGAGATTGGTCCCATCCAAACCATAAATCGCGTAATGGATTTTGCTTCCCATGTATGGGGTTGTTTAAGGAAGTCTTGATCCACATTATCAAATGGCAATGCCACACAAGACAAATCATAGACTAGGTTTAGGACAATGAGATGAACAGGAGCCATTGGTAAAAATGGTAAGAAAATACTCGCAACAAGGAGTGAGAAGATATTCCCAAAGTTTGAACTAACGGTCATCTTGATGTACTTGGTCATGTTGGCGTAGACCTTACGACCCTCAACGATACCAGTTTCAAGAACCATGAGATCCTTGTCTAGCAAAATAACATCCGCTGTTTCCTTGGCGATATCGACTGCTGTATCTACAGAAATACCGACATCTGCCACCTTCATGGATGGAGCGTCATGATTCCCATCTCCCCATATAACCAACACCGTGACCATTTTTCTTTAACTGTAGAATGATACGGGCTTTTTGATCAGGAGACAATTTAGCAAATACTGTTACACTTTCAACCGCTTCTGCCAATTCTTGATCTGTCATTTGGTCAATGTCAGCCCCTAAGAGCATATGCTCAACGTCCAAACCAACCTTTTCACAAATGGCTTGGGTTACTTTTTCGTTATCCCCAGTTAAAATTTTTGTTTTGACACCATGCTCAAGTAGAGCTTGAATGGCTGGTGCTGCAGATGGTTTTGGCGGATCCAAAAAGGCAAGGTAACCTGTAAGGATCATGTCACTTTCATCAGTCACAGCATAGGCATAATCTTCACGTAGACCTGACTTGTAACCAACACCTAAAACACGCAAACCTTGACGGTTTAATTGACCAACTTCTGCTAATACTTCTTGGCGAATGTCTTCGGTTAGGGGAATGATTTCTCCACGATATTCCACATGAGTCGAAATGGTCAACATTTCTTCTAAAGCGCCTTTGGTAACCATGCTAACGACATTGCTGTCGTCTTTGACGATGACACTCATGCGTCTGCGTTCAAAGTCAAAAGGCAGTTCATCAATCTTTTGGAAGATTTTATCCAAATCTTGTAGAATAGCGTGTTCTTTGGATTCTTTTTCAGTTCTACTGATAATGGCACGGTCCATCAAGTTTTTCAAACCTGTTTGGAAATGTGAATTTAGATAAGCTCTTCTTAAGACTGCCATGTCCAAATCACCATGGATATCCAAAGGGTATTCTAAGACAATCTCATCTTGCGTTAGAGTTCCAGTTTTGTCCGTACATAGGATATCGATTGCTCCTAAGTCCTGGATAGCATTGAGTTTTTTGATGACCACCTTTTCCTTGGCCATAATAATGGAACCTTTGGCCAAACTAGCTGTGATAATCATTGGAAGCATTTCTGGTGTCAGTCCGACACCGACACTCAAGGCAAAGACTCCAGCCTCTAGCCAGTCTCCATCGGTCAACCCATTTGCAAAAAACACAATCGGAACCATGACAAGCATCAAGCGGATCAAGAGCCAAGAAATGCTGTTCATTTCACGTTCAAAAAGAAGTTGGCTCATCATAGGTGTTGAGAGTTTGCTCAATAGCTCCCATCATGGTGTCATCACCAACAGCGAGAACCATAGCTGTAGCACTTCCTGAGATAACGTTTGTCCCCATGAATGCCAAAGATTCTGCTTCTAAAAGACTCTCTACATTTTGACTAGTAGCTTTATTTAAAGCAAGCTTTTCGACTGCATCGCTTTCTCCAGTCAAACCTGACTGTTGAACAAAAAAGTCGCGTGATTCAAACAAGATAACATCTGCAGGAATCATATCTCCAGCACTCAATTTCACGAGATCTCCTACAACCAACTCATCGATGGGTAACTCTTGTTCAAGACCATCACGAATAACAGTTGCTGTGTTGACAATCATTTTTGAAAGATTGGTTGTTGCCTTGTCGCTCCGCAATTCTTGGACAAAACGGATACCTCCTGAAATCAAAACCAAGACAACGATAATGATAGAAGTCGTTGGATCCTCTTGACCAGGTTTGGCAAGCCAGACGTTTGTAACGAGAGAGATAAAGGCAATCACAAGCAAAATGATTGTGAAAGGATTGATAATGGACTCATAAATCTTTTTAAAGATGGAATCCTCTTGACCCTTGGTGATGGTGTTTTCACCATATAGGTCACGGTTTTCTTCGACTTGTTCTGAATCTAAGCCTTTTAGACTTGTATGGTAAAAAGCTAGACTATCTTTGAATGGAGTTTGAATAGCTGCTGCTAGTCTTTCTTTTGTAGTTTTCATTGGTTTCTCCTATCTGTATGAATGGTGATTTCATACACAGGGACCAATCACTTTATAAGGACAGAAACGACACAAATCAGCGATTGGCTGTGTATGTGCGGTTCTGGATGATCGTCAATTTGCATCGTTTGTCTCCTTTCTTTGTTCTAAAACAGCAGAAAGTCCTGCCATAAAATGGCAGGACTAAAAAACTTATTATCTGTTTTCGTTCAAGCTTTAACTCCATAGGGCGATGTAATGAGCTTAGTCTTGACCTTCGCGACCAGGACTGTTGACCAACGAGTAGTGTCTCCACTGCTTTGCGGTAGTCATCCGTATCCCTATGGTAGCCTCACCTACCGTTTTCGCCTTTCAGTATAAACCTTTAACTAGTAAAGTCAACGATTTATCTCATTTTTCTTAGATTACGATTAATTCTTTTGGAGCAAGGGTTAATAACTCACAACCTGTATCTGTAATCAGGATATCATCTTCGATACGAACCCCGTATTTACCTTCAATATAAATACCTGGTTCATCAGTCAAGACCATACCAGTTTTGATAACTTCTTTGGAAGTTTGGCTAAAGTACGGTTCTTCGTGGATATCAAGTCCGATACCGTGCCCGATACCGTGTGTAAAGTATTCTCCATAGCCTGCTTCCACAATGATATCACGAGGGATTTTATCAAAATCACGGAAACCTAAGCCAGCCTTAGCTTGGTCAATCAATGCTTGGTTAGCCTTCAAAACGGTGTTGTAGATTTCTGCTTGTTCATCACTGACATGACCTAGGTAGATAGTACGAGTCATATCACTGACATAGTGGTCGTAAAGGCAACCGAAGTCCATAGTAATAGCTTCACCTAGTTCTACTGGCTTGTGCATTGGGTGGGCATGAGGTTTAGAAGAGTTGATTCCACTTGCTAAGATTGTGTCAAAAGACAAACCTGCCGCTCCCAGCTCACGCATACGGAAGTCAAAGGAAATTGGCAATTTCAATTTCTGTCTTACCTGGCTTGATAAAGTCAAGAGCATCGTGGAAAGCTTGGTCTGAGATGGAACAAGCCTTACGAATAGTCGCAATCTCTGTCTCGTCCTTAATCATACGAAGGGCTTCAACAAACTGAGTTTGAGGGAGCAATTCCAAACCTTTAAAGGCTGTTTGCATACGATGGTAATAAGAAACTGAAATCTCATCTTCAAACCCGATACGAGAAAGGCCCATATCTTTTGCAATCTTTGCGATAATAGCCAACTCGTCACGCTCTGCAAAAATCTCAAAACCAGTTACTTCTTGCTTAGCAGCGATAATATAGCGGGCATCTGTCACCAAGACTTGACGGTCACGACTGATAAAGACTGTCCCATTTGAACCCCAAAATCCTGTCAAATAGTAGACATTTTTAAGGTTATTGATAATGATTCCATCTAGTTCTTTTTCTTGCATTTTATCGAGAAATGCTTGCACACGTTTATTCATGATGTAACTTTCCTTTCAAATACTGTCCTGTATAGCTGGCTTCATTAGCAGCTACTTCTTCTGGTGTTCCTGTTGCGATAATGGTTCCGCCACCGACACCACCTTCTGGTCCTAAGTCGATAATATGGTCTGCTGTTTTGATGACATCCAGATTGTGCTCGATCACGAGAACTGTATTGCCATCATCGACAAAGCGAGACAAAACGGTGAGTAATCGAGCGATGTCCTCAGTATGCAAACCAGTTGTCGGCTCATCTAAAATGTAGAAAGACTTACCTGTCGAGCGCTTGTGGAGTTCGCTAGCCAGCTTCATACGCTGCGCTTCTCCACCAGAAAGTGTCGTAGCTGGTTGTCCCAAGGTCACATAACCTAGACCTACATCCTTGATCGTCTGGAGTTTGCGTTGAATTTTCGGAATGTGTTTGAAAAATTCTACCGCATCGTTGACGGTCATATCCAAGACTTGCGAGATATTCTTTTCCTTGTAGTGAACTTCTAGCGTTTCACTGTTGTAGCGAGTCCCATGACAGACTTCACAAGCTACGTAAACATCTGGCAAGAAGTGCATCTCAATCTTGATAATCCCGTCACCCGAGCAGGCCTCACAGCGCCCACCCTTGACATTAAAACTGAAACGCCCCTTCTTGTAGCCACGAATCTTGGCTTCATTTGTCTGAGCAAAGAGGTCTCGAATGTCATCAAAGACACCTGTATAGGTCGCAGGGATTGGACCTCGGTGTTCGTCCGATTGGACTCTGGTCAATATCTATCAGACGGTCGATATGCTCGATTCCTGTAATGGTTTTAAACTTACCAGGCTTGTCTGAATTGCGATTGAGTTTTTGAGCAATAGCTTTTTGAGAATACTGTTAATGAGGGTCGACTTTCCCTGAACCAGATACCCCTGTCACTGCAATGAATTTCCCGAGTGGGAAGCGAGCGGTGATATTTTGCAAGTTGTTCTCACGCGCACCTGTCACTTCGATAAAACGTCCATTTCCAACGCGGCGTTCTGACGGCACTGGAATCGCGCGTTTTCCTGATAGATACTGTCCTGTGATGGACTTTACTGTTGCGAGCCACCTGCTTAGGGCGTTCCTGCCGCGACAATTTCTCCACCAAAGACACCCGCTCCAGGACCAACGTCAATCAGATAATCGGCTTCTCGCATGGTGTCTTCATCGTGTTCTACCACGATGAGAGTATTTCCTAAATCCCGCATCTTTTTCAGACTGGCAATCAGGCGATCATTGTCCCTCTGGTGAAGACCGATGGACGGCTCATCTAGGATATAGAGAACTCCTGAGAGATTGGAACCAATCTGGGTTGCCAAGCGAATACGTTGGCTCTCCCCACCTGATAATGTTCCTGCAGAACGGGATAACGTTAAATAGTTAAGACCCGACATTATTGAGGAAGGTCAAGCGATCCTTGATTTCCTTAAGAATCGGACGAGCGATGATAGCTTCATTTTCAGATAGGGTTAGCTGGTCAATAACTTCCAAATGGTCTGCGATGGAGAGGTCTGAAATTTCTCCGATATGGAGTCCTTTTTCTCCCCCTACACGAACAGATAAGGCCTGGTCATTGAGACGATAACCATGACAGGTACCACAGGTTAGCTCATTCATATAAAGGCGCATCTGAGTGCGAGTGTAGTCGCTATTGGTTTCATGGTAGCGACGCTTGATATTATTGACAACTCCTTCAAAAGGGATGTTGATGTCGCGAACTCCGCCGAATTCATTCTCATAGTGGAAATGGAATTCTTTCCCATCTGAGCCATAGAAGATGAGATACTTCTCCTCCTCTGACAAGTCCTCAAAAGGAGTATCCATATCCACTCCAAAGGCTGTCATGGCTTGTTCTAGCATATTTGGATAATAGTTAGAAGAGATAGGGTTCCAAGGTGCTCAATGCTCCCTCACCAAGGGTCTTGCTAGCATCTGGTACGACTAAGTCCCGTATCAACCTCTAGCTTGATCCCCAAACCATCACACTCACTACATGAACCAAACGGTGCATTGAAGGAGAAGAGACGAGGTTCTAGTTCAGGAACCGTAAAGCCACAAACTGGACAAGCATAGTGTTCTGAAAAGAGCAACTCTGAATCATCCATGGTATCAATAACGACATAACCTTCAGCGATACGGAGGGCTGCTTCGATGGAATCAAAGAGACGACTACGGATACCTTCTTTGATAATGATACGGTCTACCACCACATCGATGTTGTGTTGCTTATTCTTTTCAAGTTCAGGAACTTCGGTCACATCGTAGACAACTCCCATCGACACGGACACGGACGTAACCATCCTTTTGAATCTTTTCAATCAGCGTCTTATGCTGCCCTTTTTTCTTACGAATAACAGGAGCCAAAATCTGCAGACGCTGGCGCTCTGGCAATTCCAAAACCTTGTCTACAATCTGCTCGACAGACGAAGCCTTGATAGCCCCATGTCCATTGATACAGTAGGGTGTCCCTACACGTGCATAGAGGAGACGTAGATAGTCGTTGATTTCCGTCGTTGTCCCAACCGTCGAACGAGGATTTTTACTGGTCGTTTTCTGGTCAATGGAAATAGCAGGGCTGAGACCATCGATAGAGTCCACATCTGGCTTTTTCCATATTGCCCAAGAACTGACGAGCATAGGCTGACAGACTTTCAACGTAGCGGCGTTGCCCTTCTGCATAAAAAGGGTATCAAAAGGCAAGACTAGACTTACCAGAACCCGATAACCCCGTCACCACAACTAGCTTGTCACGTGGAATTTCCACATCAATATTTTTTAAATTATGGGCGCGTGCCCCATGGATGACAATCTTATCTTGCATATTACTTCTTTCTAGTTCATTGTTGCTTTCCATTATACCAAAAAAAGTGAAATTCTATTACCAAAAAAAAGCCGATTTTTGTAGTATAATAGTACGGTGTCAAAAATCACTGAAACACGGATTAGATTAGGAAAGGATAGGAGATATGAAACAAGTCTTTCTCTCAACAACAACTGAATTTAAAGAGATCGATACGCTCCAGCCGGGCACTTGGATCAATCTCGTCAATCCTACTCAAAGCGAATCGATGGAAATCGCCTCTGCCTTTGATATTGATATCGCAGACCTCCGTGCACCACTCGATGCGGAAGAAATGTCTCGTATCACCATCGAAGATGAGTACACCTTGATTATCGTAGACGTCCCAATCACAGAGGAAAGAAATAACCAGACCTACTACGTGACCATTCCCTTGGGGATTATCATAACAGAAGAGGCTATCATCACTACCTGCTTGGAGCCACTACCACTTCTTGATGTCTTTATCAATCGTAGGCTTCGGAATTTCTATACCTTCATGCGTTCGCGCTTCATCTTCCAAATCCTATACCGCAATGCGGAGATTTACTTGACAGCCCTCCGTTCAATCGAACGTAAGAGTGAGCAGATCGAGAGTCAACTTCACAAATCTACTCGAAACGAAGAATTGATCGAACTCATGGAGTTGGAAAAGACCATCGTCTACTTCAAAGCTTCTCTGAAGACAAATGAGCGCGTGATTAAAAAATTGACCAGCGCAACTAGCAATATCAAGAAATACCTTGAAGACGAAGACTTACTGGAAGATACCTTGATTGAAACGCAACAGGCCATCGAGATGGCGGACATCTATGGAAACGTCCTTCACTCTATGACGGAGACCTTTGCCTCTATCATTTCAAATAACCAGAACAATATCATGAAAACCTTGGCCCTCGTGACCATCGTTATGTCTATCCCGACCATGATTTTCTCAGCTTACGGAATGAACTTTAAGGATAATGAAATTCCTTTAAACGGAGAACCGCATGCTTTCTGGCTCATCGTCTTTATCGCCTTTGCTATGAGTGTTTCTCTCACTCTTTACCTCATCCATAAAAAATGGTTCTAACAGGAGTTATTATGTCACAGATTGATTTAAAAGAATTAACCAAGAAAAACCAAGAATTTATCCACATTGCAACCCAACAGTTTCTTAAAGATGGAAAAACCGACGCTGAAATCAAGGCTATCCTTGAAGAAGTCATTCCTCACATCCTTGAAGAACAACCAAAAGGTGTGACCGCTCGTTCTATCTACGGAGCACCAACTCACTGGGCTCACAGCTTTAGCAAAAAAGAGCAATACGAGAAAGAACATCCAAAGGAAAACGACGATCCAAAATTGATGATGTTGGATTCAGCCCTTTTCATTACAGGACTGTTTGCAGTAGTTAGTGCCTTGATGAGCTTCTTCTCAAACCAACCCGTGGCCTACGGATTGGTAACACTTATCAGTGTAGGGGCCTTCGGTGGAGTTGCCTTCTACCTTCTCTACCACTTCATCTACCGCTACTACGGACCAGATACTGACCGTAGCCAACGTCCTCCATTCTGGAAATCACTTTTGGTTATGTTAGCAACCATGTTTGCCTGGGTCTTCATCCTCTTCTTGAGTAACTTCCTTCCACAAGCCATCAACATCAGCCTACCACCTCTTGTTTTGATGGTTATCGGAGGAGCTCTCCTTGCCCTACGTTTCTACCTCAAAAAACGTTTCAACATCAAGAGCGCAAGTGCAGGACCTGCTAGATATTAAGATAAACAATAAAAAGTAGTGTGTTTTGTAGACAGACTACTTTTTTTGTAGTTCCAAATCATTTATTGATTCGTCAAAATCATAAATAGACATTTTGTCTAAATTTACTTCAATGTAAAGTCTTTCCCTTAGAATCCCGAGGTTTTATCCTTGAATCCAAGTTGTTTTTTTCTGTTATACTAATAAAATAATAAGGAGAAATATATATGACTAAACAGAGAATTAATCAAATTGTTGGTTCAATTGGTGCCTTTATCGGGATTATTGTATTTATAGCCTACATCCTCAAATTTTTGCCAATTTACAAGGAAATAAAGCTCAACCTTTCCAACCTTTATCAGCAGCAGTCTCTTGCTTAATCTGGGTCATTTATGGATGGACAAAAGAGCCTAAAAAAGATTGGATTCTAATCATTCCAAACTCGGCTGGGGTTATCCTTGGCGGACTGACCTTCCTTACTGCTCTATAAGAATGCAACTACTATAAAAAGCAACCACATCGAGCGGTTGCTTTTTTGCTTACTTTCGTGATCTAAAAGCCTTTTTCTGATTCTAATTCTTGTTGTTTCCCCTCTTCTTTTGTGATACAATAGCATCAATTTATTTCTAGGAGGATGAGATATGGTTTCTACTATTGGTATTGTTAGTTTGTCTAGTGGCATTATCGGAGAAGACTTTGTCAAACACGAAGTGGACTTGGGTGTCCAACGTCTCAAGGATCTGGGACTTAATCCTATCTTTTTGCCCCATTCGTTAAAAGGCTTAGACTTTATCAAGGACCATCCTGAAGCGCGTGCGGAGGATTTGATGCAAGCCTTTTCTGATGATAGTATCGACATGATCCTATGCGCCATCGGTGGAGATGATACCTATCGTTTGTTGCCCTACCTTTTTGAAAATGACCAACTAGAAAAAGTTATCAAACAAAAGATTTTTCTTGGTTTCTCGGATACAACCATGAACCATCTCATGTTGCATAAACTAGGAATTAAGACTTTTTACGGCCAATCATTTTTAGCAGACATTTGTGAGTTAGACAAAGAAATGTTGCCATATAGCCTTCACTACTTTAAAGAATTGATTGAGACGGGAAGAATCTCAGAAATTCGCCCTAGTAACGTTTGGTATGAGGAACGGACTGATTTTAGTCCCAAAGCCTTGGGAACACCTCGTATCAATCATACAAATACTGGTTTTGACTTGTTACAAGGAAATGCCCAATTCGAAGGGGAAATCCTCGGTGGTTGCCTCGAATCCCTCTATGATATCTTTGACAACTCTCGATACGCAGACAGCACGGAGCTCTGCCAAAAGTACAAACTTTTCCCTGACTTGTCAGACTGGAAAGGAAAAATCCTTTTGCTAGAAACAAGCGAAGAAAAGCCTGAGCCAGACGACTTCAAAAAGATGTTGCGGACTTTAAAGGAAACTGGTATATTCGAGGTCATCAGAGGACTCTTGGTCGGGAAACCTATGGATGAAACTTTCTATGACGACTATAAAGAGGCACTATTGGATATCATTGACAGCAATATCCCGATTGTCTATAATCTGAAATGTTGGTCATGCAACTCCAAGAGCAATTGTCCCCTTTCGGAGTCCACGCCCATGTAGACGCAATGGAGCAAGTCATTCGCTTTGACTATAACAAAGAAAGCTGAGATGAATTTCTCAGCTTTTTTCAGTATCGTTACTAGCATTTTCATCACATACTACCGATAGCTAAAATAATAAAGGATAGGCTATTGCCTAACATGTGAACAAGTAGGGGATAGTAGATATTCTCCTTTTCTTTCACATAAATAATAGAAAAGGCAAGGCCACCACCTAGGTATCCGACTGCACCGACCCACTCTGATAAACTTACATTATGCATATGAGTCAGAGCAAAGACAATTCCTACCAGAAGAATGCTTAGCCAACTTGGCAGACTTTTCTGCAAGTGATGCAATAAGAGCTGACGGAAAAAGAGTTCTTCCACCAAAGGTCCAATGATGCAGGCGAAAACCGCTATCAGTAGTGGTTGCTCTTGAAAGGTACTTTGAATATTCGACTGGTTTAGACCTTGTCCGACCAGCCCGAAAAACTGCCTCAACAACTCTGATATAAATCCAAAGGCAACAGTCATCAGAATGAGAAAGATCCATCCTGTTAAGACGCCAAAGAAGAATTTTCTTTTAGTTTTTCTAATCTCATTCCATTGTTGGATTAATCTATCCTTGAACAAGAAAGAGCCGTATAGTGCTAATACTACATAGACTAGATAATTTGCAATGGTAGACGGCATCAAGGAAGCCAACCATCTAACGCCATCAAACACAAAGAGAACTGTATAGAGAATCGCAAAAATCAGAATTCCCTTATTTTTGTTAGACATTATTTAAGACCTTTCCATTCACAATCATTCTCATGGTCATCAACTAGCCCTGCAGCTTGTAGAAAGGATAAAACAGCGACTGGTCCTGTGAACTTGAAGCCAAGTTTTTTGAGTTCCTTGGATATTTTTTCAGACAAAGGCGTTTGGGCTGGTGCTTGACTGTAGTCCGGGATATCATTAACGATGATTTTCCCATCTACAAAAGACCAGAGATAAGCATCAAAAGAGCCATACTCTTTCTGAACTTGTAGAAAGGCCTGGGCGTTGGCACGTGTCGCAAAAATCTTAGCTCGATTTCGGATGATAGCTGGATTATTCATCAAAGCTTCCAGTTCTTCATCTGTCATGTCTGCGACGTGTTGAAGGTGGTAACCATGAAAAGCTTGACGGAAGGCTTGGCGTTTATTGAGCACCGTTTCCCAAGAAAGACCAGCCTGATAGGTCTCCATGCAAAGCAACTCAAAAAGCGCTCGGTCATCATGGAGGGCCTGGCCCCATTCCTCATCGTGGTAGGCTACATATAGAGGGTTGTTCATTTTAACCCAGCCACAGCGTTTTGGCATAGAAATCTCCTATTTCACCAACATCTTAAGGGCAGACTTGATATAGTTCTCAGCAGTATCCGTCGTTCCTTCAAAGAATTTTTTGATCTTCTTAAGCTCAGTCGCCTTGTAGCCCAAGGCCAACATAGCTTCCATAGCTTCTTCCAATTCTTGGTTTTCAGCGCTAGCTTGCACTGCCACCTTTGCAGGAAGGTCATCTCCTGCAACTACTACCTTACCTTCCAAGTCCAGCACCATCTGCTGGGCTGTTTTCTTGCCAATTTTAGGGAACTTGGTCAAGTAGGTAATGTTCTTGGTCTCGATGGCTTGAACGAGACCTGCATTGTCATCAGCTGCGATAATAGCCAGAGCAGAAACCGGGCCAATGCCCGACACCGAAATCAAGCTGAGAAAGAGTTTTTTCTCGTCTTCTGAACGAAAACCGTAAAGTAGATGAGCGTCTTCGCGAACAACTTGATGGACATAGATTTGCGCTTCTTGATTGACTTGTCCTGAGTAAGCATACGGATTGGCTACGTGTAAGATGTAGCCGATACCGTTAGCTTCTAGAACAATGTATTTAGCAGTAATTTTGGTAATGATACCTTTTAGATATTCGTACATAATTTTTCCTTCAATTTATACTCAATGAAAATCAAAGAGTAAACTAGGAAGCTAACCGTAGGCATAACTTAAGTTAGACAAGGTAAGGCTGACGCAGTTTAAAGAGATTTTCGAAGAGTATTAATATTTTCCTAGTTCTCGTAGACTGGTGTGATTTTCCTGAATGCGACGGAACATCTTTTCCATATCTGACTTGGTAAAGTGGACCAAAACAGGGCGTCCGTGCGGACAGTTATATGGGTTGTCACATTTAGAGAGCTGATAGAGGAGCTGCCTAGCTGAGTGATCATCGATACGGTGGTTGGCCTTGATTGACCGTTTGCAGGACATCATAATGGCCAGCTCTGCTCGATATTTCTTGATAGAAACTTCCTTGGTCAAAAGGAGCATATCACACATCTCATAGATACCAGACTCGATTTCCTCTTCTGCCATCCAAATCGGATGTTCCCGAAGGATGAATTGATTCTCACCATATTCTGCTAGAAAGACGCCAACTTCCTCTAAAAGAGGCATTTTTTCCTTGAGACGAAGGGCATCATCCGCTGGAAATTCGAAGATATAAGGTACTAGGAGTTGCTGTTGGCTCTGGTCAACATTGCCAATGCTTTCGCGGTACTCTTCGTACTTAACCCGTTCCTGGGCTGCGTGTTGGTCTATGATGTAAAGCCCATCTCGCCCTTGAGCAAAGAGATAGGTTCCATGCATCTGACCAAAAAATTCCAACTCTGGGAAGCTTGAAGACTCTTCTCGCCCCAGCTTATCATAAGCCTTATCCAAACTAGCCATATCTAACTCAGGATGATCCAGTTGGTCGTAACTGATAGACTTTCTCTCTGCAAAATGTAGTTTTGCTGGTTTGGTCAGCTGATCCAAGGTTTCCTTAGCGAAGAGGTTCAAATCCTGTCTTTCTTCAGTCAGATTCACCTGATGGTCTGCTACCTCAGCTTGAGGCGGTCTTGTCAGCTCCGTTTGCTCGTAGTAAAGATTATTTTCTTTAAGCGGGAGAATGGTTTGCTCTACTTTTTCACGATTGCGTACGGTAGACTTTGCCAGATTTTCCAAGGCATCTGGAATCAAGGTCTGTTCCTTGAGACTCTTTGCGATAGCTTCTGAAACCAGTGCCATCAGCTCTCTTTCCTTAGAAATACGCACCTCTTGCTTGGTCGGGTGCACATTGACATCTGCTAGATAAGGATCGATATGGATGTGAATAACAGCTAGCGGAAAACGCCCCACCATAAGCTTGCTGCCGTAACCATCTAAAATGGCACGATTGAGCAGGAAGTTTTTGATATAACGGCCATTGATAAAAAGACTGATGTAGTTACGATTAGCCCGTGTCAATTCAGGCAATGAGACAAAACCTGAAATCTCAAAGTCTAGGTCCGAATTCTCAATCTCAACCATCTTTTTGGCACTAGCTAAACCATAGATTCCAGCAATGGCTTGACGCAGTTGACCCGTACCAGCTGTTCGTGTCATCTCCTTGCCATCGCTAATCAGGCTAAAGGAAATCTCAGGATGGGCTAGCCCCAAACGGTTGACAATATCAATGATGTGAGACAACTCCGCCTGCTGGCTCTTCATATACTTGAGACGAGCTGGTGTGTTGAAAAAAAGATCCTCCACACAAACCTTGGTCCCAACAGGACTGGTCGCAGGCACAACTTCTTCTACTTCTCCCCCACGAGCCACTAGCTTGGTCCCGTGACTGGCACCATCCACCGCAGTCAACAAAGTCAAAACACTGACAGATGCAATAGAGGGCAGGGCTTCACCACGAAAACCGAGGGTCCGAATCCGAAAAAGATCCGCTTGATTCTTTAATCTTACTGGTCGCATGACGGCGGAGAGCCAACTCTACCTCATCGTGGGCAATCCCGTGACCATTATCTGTGATTTGGATTTTCTTAAGACCAGCTTCCTCAATCTCAACTATAATCTGGCTTGAACCAGCGTCGATAGCATTTTCAACCAACTCTTTAACTACACTGGCAGGACGTTCGATAACTTCTCCTGCTGCGATTTGATTGGCCAAGACTTCTGGCAATTCAATAATATGAGACATCTTTCAGCCCCTTTCTCAACTATTTTTTTATCTATTTCTCTGAAAATAAGCTAGTGCTATTATACCATATTTCACTCGTTTCCAAAAAAGTCCAAGTAGCAACTTTCTTCCCGATTTTACTAGGTTATTTGCCAAGTTTGTGGTAAAATAGGTAGAAACAATATTTTTAAAAAGGAGAAAAGACACATGCACATTTTTGATGAGCTAAAAGAGCGTGGTTTGATTTTTCAAACGACTGATGAAGAAGCTTTGCGTAAAGCCCTAGAAGAAGGTCAAGTTTCTTATTATACTGGCTACGATCCAACTGCTGACAGCCTTCACCTAGGTCACCTTGTCGCAATCTTGACAAGTCGTCGTTTGCAGTTAGCAGGTCACAAACCTTATGCGCTCGTTGGCGGTGCTACTGGTCTCATCGGAGATCCGTCCTTCAAAGATGCTGAGCGTAGTCTCCAAACAAAAGACACAGTAGATGGCTGGGTCAAGTCTATCCAAGGACAACTTTCTCGCTTTCTTGATTTTTGAAAATGGTGAAAATAAAGCTGTCATGGTCAACAACTACGACTGGTTTGGCAGCATCAGCTTCATTGACTTCCTCCGTGATATCGGAAAATACTTCACTGTCAACTACATGATGAGCAAGGAGTCTGTGAAGAAACGGATTGAAACAGGGATTTCTTACACTGAGTTTGCCTACCAAATCATGCAAGGTTACGACTTCTTTGTCCTTAACCAAGAGCACAATGTAACCCTCCAAATCGGTGGTTCTGACCAATGGGGAAATATGACAGCTGGTACAGAATTGCTTCGTCGTAAGGCTGACAAGACTGGTCACGTCATCACTGTTCCCACTCATTACAGACGCAACTGGTAAGAAATTTGGTAAATCTGAAGGAAACGCTGTTTGGCTCAACCCTGAAAAAGACTTCTCCATACGAAATGTACCAATTCTGGATGAACGTCATGGACGCTGACGCTGTTCGCTTCTTGAAAATCTTTACTTTCTTGTCACTTGACGAGATCGAAGACATCCGCAAACAATTTGAAGCAGCTCCACATGAACGCTTGGCACAAAAAGTCTTGGCTCGTGAAGTCGTAACACTTGTCCACGGAGAAGAAGCCTACAAGGAAGCCCTCAACATCACTGAGCAACTCTTTGCAGGAAACATCAAAAACCTTTCTGTCAAAGAACTCAAACAAGGACTTCGTGGCGTACCAAACTACCAAGTACAAGCAGACGAAAATCACAACATCGTTGAACTTCTTGTATCTTCTGGCGTGGTTAACTCAAAACGTCAAGCCCGTGAAGACGTACAAAATGGAGCTATCTACGTCAACGGTGACCGTATCCAAGACCTTGACTATGTCTTAGGAGATGCAGATAAGTTAGAGAACGAACTCACTGTTATCCGACGTGGTAAGAAAAAATACTTTGTATTGACTTACTAAATTGTTCAACATTTACCTATAAACAAAGGAGTTACCCTCGAGAAAGGTAACTCCTTTTTGCTGTGAATAGTCCCCCACCTATCCCTTAATAGACAGGCTACGCAGTACAATGCGCAAGGTTGTTAGATTATGTAAGATAGAGAGATTTGAAGGACTGAGCCAGTTAAACAAGCCAAAGCCAATCAAACTACTATTTACGACAACGGTATCTTGAATATTCTTCTTGATGAGTGTTTGCAAAGATGATGATAGCGAATCCAACTCTTGGAAGAAATCCAAACGATTATCTAACAATAAGATATCGCTCATCTGCTTAGAAATATCTGCACTCTCATTCATCACCACACCGATATCTGATAGGGTTAGAGCCGCTGAGTCATTCAATCCATCTCCAACCATCAAAATAGTGTGACCTGCTTTCTGCAGTTCCTCTACTAACTCAAATTTCCCATCAGGTTTTAAGTCTGTATAGACCTGATCAAAGGGCAAATCTTTGACTAATTCCTCTGTTCTAACCAAGGTGTCCCCTGTTGCCAGAATCAATTTTTTCCCTTGTGCCTTAAGTTTCTCCAAGGCTGCTTTTGCTTCTTTTCTCAAAGGAGTATGAATACAGAACATTCCAATCAATTCATTCTGATAAGCCAAGAATAAGAGATTGTAGTGACTCTTGTACTCTTCAATTAAAGCATTTTGTTCTGAACTGATATGAATTTGCTCATCCTGCATCAAGACATAATTCCCAATAAGAACTGGTTGCCCATCTATATGAGATTTGATCCCTTACTTGCGATATATTGGAGTTTCCCATGCATTTCCTCATGTTCAATTCCCTCTATCTCAGCTTGCTTGACGATGGCATTAGCAATAGGATGATAAATGTGTTCCTCAAGACAGGCACTGATTCTGAGAATATCTTCCTCACTATAGTCCCCAAAAGGTAACACCTTTTCAACTATAGGATAGCTAGTTGTGATTGTTCCCGTCTTATCAAACAAGAAAGTATCAACTTCCAGATATTTCTCCAGAACATCTCCATCCTTAATCACCATTTCACGATTCAAACCCTCCTTGATAGCTGTCAAATAAGCTACAGGAGTAGAGATTTTCAAAGCGCAGGAGAAATCGACCAATAGGAAAAGAAATAGCCTTAGAAAAAGAACCTGTTAATAGGTAAGTCAGCCCAGCCCCCAAGAAATTATATTTGACGACCTTATCCGCCATCTTGATGAAATAGCGTTGTTTCGTTTTCTTGTTTTCTTCAGATTTCTTCATCAACTCAATCAGTTGTAAAATCCGGCTGTTCATCTGATTATCGGTTACACGAATGCGTAACTCTCCAGTTTCTAATACTGTATTTGCACAAACCAAATCAGACTCTCTTTTTTCAACTGGAAAACTCTCTCCCGTCAAGGAACTTTCGTTGACCATACCTAAACCTGAAACTACTTGTCCATCAAACAGAATTTCATTTCCTTGAGATAAGATCAAGACATCTCCTATTTGAACATCGGAACTCTTGATACTAACAACCGTATCGCCCTGTACTAAGAATACATCGCTCTCTTTTGCAAGAAGGCTTTGTTCTAAATCTGTTGCAGTTTTTTTCAAGGACCACTGATCTAAATGATTTCCCAAATCAAGCATAAACATGATATTGCTAGCTGTCTTGGATTGGTTCATAAACAAGGACAATAAAATCGCCGAACAGTCCAAGACTTCCATCGTTAGTTCCTTACGCGCTAGTGTTTGATAGGCTTCTCTGATATAACCCAAAGCCTGATAACAAGTCCATATATAGCGAATAGGATACGGCACAAAACTACGAAAAAGTATACGCTTAATCGCTGCACCTGAAACAATAGAATAAGCACTCTCTTCTCTACGAATGGGAAGAGTCATCAACTCAGAAACTTTCCCTTTATCAATTCTTTTTAAAAAGGCTTCTGCATTATCTAATACAGAAAAGCCTTCTTTTATGCGTAGAGTAAAGTGCTGTTGATCCATGTAAAACTGGATAGACTCAATCCCCTTTTCATCTCTCGCCAAGGAACGAAGATAGTCTTGAATATCCAAGGTGAGTGAAAAAGAAGATGATAGTCGGATATGTTGGTATCCTCTATGTAGCACTTTAAAAGACATATTATTCTCCTATAAGGCTATCTAATTGCTCTTCTTTTTTCTCTTGCTCGTACAAATATTTGGCATCTTGCAAGACATCGTCTCCATGTTGCTTTACAACAGAAACAGATGCATCTAGCCCGTCTTTCAACTTGTAAGCCTTAGCCAAAGCTTTAGAATAACCTTTTTTAGCTTCCTTACTTGCTAAGATTTTCAAACCAAGGGTACCAAATGCGACACCACCCAAAAAGAGTGATGATTTTTTCGCAACTTTTGCGACGGTTAATACTTCTTTTAACATACTTATTTCCTCCTTATCATTATTATATAGCAATTTAGATATAAAAGCAATTTTATTCCATAAATTGGAGAATTAGTTTTATTTCTACTGAATCTCCCATCTACTTATTCCTAAAGTTGCTTTCATTTGCCTCTTTTGATACACTTAAACTATGAATACAAACCTCAAACCCAAACTTCAGCGTTTTGCTTCTGCCACTGCCTTTGCCTGCCCTCTCTGCCAAGAAAATCTGACCTTGGTAGAATCTAGTCTTAAATGTGAGAATCGGCATTCTTTTGACCTGGCAAAATTCGGCTATGTCAATCTAGCACCCTCAAATCAAACAATCCGCCAACTACGACAAGGAAAACTTTCAAAACCGCCAGCAAATCCTAGAAGCTGGATTTTACCAAGCTATTCTAGATGCCATCTCTGATTTAATTGCAAGTTCAAAAACTGCCAAAACAATTTTAGATATCGGCTGTGGCGAAGGCTTCTACTCTCGCAAACTCCAAGAAGTGCACCCTGACAAGACCTTCTATGCCTTTGATATTTCAAAAGATTCGGTCCAAATCGCTGCCAAGAGCGAACCCAACTGGGCAGTCAATTGGTTTGTCGGTGACCTAGCTCGTCTTCCTATAAAAGACGCCAGCATGGATATCCTACTTGATATCTTCTCACCTGCCAACTACGGAGAATTCCGACGAGTCTTATCAAAGGACGGCATCTTAATCAAGGTCATTCCTACTGAAAATCACCTCAAGGAAATCCGTCAAATGGTACAGGACCAGCTGACAAAGAAGGACTACTCTAATCAAGATATTAAGGAACACTTCCAAGAACACTTCAGCATCCAATCAAGTCAGATTGCTTCCTTGACCAAACCCATCACAACAGAGCAAAGGCAAACCTTACTCAGCATGACTCCCCTGCTCTTTCACGTTGACCAAAGCAAGATTGATTGGAGCCAACTGACAGAGATTACTATCGAAGCAGAGATTCTGGTCGGAAAAGCCCTGTAAACTAGTTTATGAGATAAGACAAAGCCCGCACCTCTTCTTGAGATGCGGGTTTAAAACACGATTTTTCACTGTCTTTCCGAAAAGTATAAAAATTTTGACCTCTCCATTTATTTTTCGATTTGAAATGACAAATTTATCAATAAATAGCAAAGTGATATAAGGCAAGTGATGCTCCCATAACAACATCCATGAAAAAGAGATTTCTTGATGAGTCAGTGGAAACGAAGTACTATTACCCATATAAAGGCATGACCAAATTACAAAAAGAATCCAAAATAAATCAGTCCATTTATATTTTTGAAAAAAATATTTTTTTCCACATAAGAACACCTTCTTTCTTTACTATAATACTATTATAATACTGTTTGTAAACGAATACAAGAAATTTGAGGTAACAGCTAAGAAGAACCTGAGGTTTAAAGGTAATACAACCAGCCTTCTTAGTGTTCTCTAGGTCTGATTTTTAAGTCTAGAAATTATTGACAAATTATTTTTTCTTTTGAGACCAGTCAACCTCAAGTCCATAACATTCAAAAAAAGCGAATTTCAATTGAAACTCGCTTTTTTGCTAGATAGTGTAATAACTATTAAATTGTATATCTTAGTTCAAGTGCCAGATATCTTCGTTGTACTGAGCGATTGTACGGTCAGATGAGAAGAATCCTGCTTTAGAAATGTTAACGATGACTTTATCCAACCATGCATCACGGTCTTCGTAGTCAGCAAGCATTTGCTCTTTCACTTTGATGTAGTCTTCCAAGTCAAGAAGAGTCATGAACCAGTCTTTGTTGATCAATTCGTTGTAAAGACGTTCCAAGCGTTCTTTCTTACCAACTGCAAGAACAGCGTCGCTCACGATAAAGTCAACCAATGGTTTGATCGCTTTACGAGCGTAGAATTCGCTTGATTTGTAAGCTGATTTTGCGTAAAGATCGATAACAGTTTCTGAATCTTCACCAAAGATGTAGATGTTTTCGTCTCCAACCAACTCAGCGATTTCCACGTTAGCTCCGTCCATAGTACCAAGAGTCAAAGCTCCGTTCAACATGAATTTCATGTTACCAGTACCTGAAGCTTCTTTAGAAGCAAGTGAGATTTGTTCTGAGATGTCACATGCTGGGATCAAGAAGCTTGCTGCAGTAACGTTGTAGTTTTCAACCATAACCACTTGTAAGTGTGGTGCAACTGCTGGGTCATTAGCAATCACTTCTGACAAGCAAAGGATCAAGTGGATGATGTCTTGAGCAATTGTGTAGGCAGGAGCTGCTTTACCACCAAAGAAGACTGTGATTGGACGAGCAGGGATGTTACCAGCCTTGATGTCAAGGTATTTGTGGATAACATACAAAGCGTTCATTTGTTGACGTTTGTACTCGTGAAGACGTTTGATTTGGATATCAAAGATAGAGTTTGTATTGATTTCCACACCTTGGTGTTCTTTCAAGTGACGAGCCAATTTACGTTTGTTGTGAGCTTTGATGCTTTCCAATTTTTTTCTTTGACAGCAGCCTTGTCTTCGTATGAAAGAAGGTCTTCCAATTTAGAAGCTTCATGGTGCCATTCGCGTCCAAGAATCTCATCCAAGTAGTGAGACAAGCTTGGGTTAGCATGCATAAGCCAACGACGGAATGTGATACCGTTTGTTTTGTTGTTGAATTTTTCTGGGTAGATGTCGTAGAAAGCTTTCAACTCTGAGTTCTTCAAGATTTCAGTGTGAAGAGCTGCAACCCCGTTTACGCTGTATCCGTAGTGGATATCCATGTGAGCCATGTGTACACGATCGTTTCTCATCGATGATTTGAACAGCTGGGTCTTTGTATTCTGCTTTAACACGACGGTCCAATTCTTTGATGATTGGTACCAAGTGAGGAACCACTTCTTCCAAGAATTCAAGAGGCCATTTTTCAAGGGCTTCAGCAAGAATTGTGTGGTTTGTGTAAGCAGTCATGCTACGAACGATAGAGATTGCTTCATCAAGTTCGATACCACGTTCAGTCAAAAGACGGATCAATTCAGGGAATCACCATTGATGGGTGAGTATCGTTGATTTGTACAACTGCGTAGTCAGCAAGGTCATGCAAGTTGCTTCCTTTTTCGATTGCTTCATCGATGATCAATTGAGCACCGTTTGAAACCATGAAGTATTGTTGGAAGATACGGAGCAATTCACCTTGTTTGTCGCTATCGTCTGGGTAAAGGAAAAGAGTCAAGTTGTGAGCGATATCTGTCTTGTCAAAGTCGATACCATCTTGGATGATTGAAGAATCAACTGAATCCAAGTCAAACAAACGCAAACGGTTTTTTTAGTAGCTGTTTTGTAACCAGGTACATCGATATCGTAAAGAGTAGATGTCAATGTAAAGTGTGCAAATGGCACTTGGTAGCTACGGCTTGAGCGAACCAACCAGTTTTGGTCAGTCAACCAAGCGTTAGGAATAGTTTCTTGTTGGTTGTTTTTAAGCACTTGTTGGAAAAGACCAAAGTGGTAGTTCAAACCAACACCGTCACCGTTCAATCCAAGTGTAGCGATTGAGTCGATAAAGCAGGCTGCCAAACGTCCCAAACCACCATTACCAAGTGATGGTTCCAATTCTACTTCTTCGATTTCGATCAACTCTTTACCTGCGTCAGCAAGTTCTTTTTTAACTTCGTCATAAAGACCAAGGTTAATCAAGTTGTTTGACAAGAGTTTACCAATCAAGAACTCAGCTGAGATGTAGTAAACTTTTTTCTTACCAGTGTTCACTGGTTTTTTTGGCTGCTTGCAAGTTTGCTGTAGTTAAGAAGAGCAAGGTAAAAGCTCCTCATTGCTACATTCTGCGATAGATTTATTGTAACGATTTTGTACAAATTCTTTTTAATGGTAACATTTTTTTATGTCTCCTGATAATGTCTTATTTCTTTTAATTTCTACCAAATTTTTCATTGATACGGCGATAAATTGTAGTCAAGTCAAGCAAAGTTTCTTCGACAGCAGGAGTCAATTGTTCCTCTGTCATACGCCATGACCAGTTTCCACCAAGAGTAGATGGGAAGTTCATACGAGCTGAACCATCCAACTCTAGCAAATCTTGCATAGTTGCAATCGTCATGAAACTTACTGATGCGAAGGCTGTACGAAGCATAGCATGCACCACTGTTTCGTACTCTTTACGGTTGTGTAGCGTGCCATGTACTCACGAGTTGGATCATCAATCTCATCACGGTACCAACCAAGAACAGTGTTGTTATCATGTGTTCCTGTGTACATAACAGAGTTAGCTGGTGCCAAGTGTGGGCTGTCGATACTTTCGTCTTCTGGATTGAAGGCAAATTGAAGGACCTTCATTCCTGGGAATCCAGTACGCTCACGAAGCTCGATGACTTCATCGGTCATGAAACCAAGGTCTTCAGCGATGATGTTCAAGTCACCAAGTTCTTCTTTAACAGCTGCAAAGAGTTTGTAGTCAGGCCCTTTCACCCATTTACCAGGTGCTGCGGTTTCAGAACCAGCTGGGATTTCCCAATAAGACTCAAATCCACGGAAGTGGTCGATACGCACGATATCGTAGATTTTAAAGCTTTCACGCAAGCGTTCAATCCACCATTTGTAACCATCGCGATCCATTGCTTCCCAGTCATAGATTGGGTTACCCCAAAGCTGACCAGTAGCAGAAAACTCATCTGGTGGGCATCCTGCGATGCAAGTTGCTTTCCCGTTTTCATCTGTTTTAAAGAGGTGTGGATTTGCCCACATATCGCTTGAATCTTCAGCAACATAGATTGGCATATCCCCCACAATCTCGATGTGGTTTTCGTTAGCGTATGCTTTCAATTTCAACCATTGTTGGAAGAAGAGATATTGGGTTACTCGGTGGTAAACAAGTTTGTCTGCCAATTGTTCACGGTAGCTTTCAAGAGCAGAAGCTTTACGCGCACGAATATCTGCATCTGGCCACTCTGTCCAAGCGAGATTATCAAAATGCTCTTTGATAGCCATATACTCTGCAAAAAGTTCAAGCCATGATTGGTTCTCTTGAGCAAATTTTTCGAAGTCTTTCACATCTCCAACTTCAAGGAAACGTTTGACTGCTTTTTCTAGAAGGGGACGACGTGCATAGTAAATTTTAGCGTAGTCAACTTCAGTTGGGTTGCTACCGAAGTCTACTCCCTCAAGATCACCTGCTTCTAATAAGCCTTTCTCTACCAAAATATCAAGATCGATAAAATGAGTGTTTCCAGCAAAGGCTGAGAATGATTGGTAAGGTGAGTCACCATAGCTGGTTGTTCCTAAAGGAAGGATTTGCCAGTAGCGTTGCTTTGTACGAACCAAGAAGTCAACGAAATCATAGGCGCTTTGACCAAATGATCCGATTCCGTAAGCTCCTGGAAGTGATGAGATGTGCATCAACACACCACTTTGACGTTTTTTCATATTAGCACCTCAAGTGTTTTTTAATTAATTGTTCAAATTTGTGCGCAAACGTTTGCGCTAAGTAAAGTATAACCCATTTCTAAAATAAATGCAAGCGTTTTTTTAAAAAAACTTTTTATTGTTTAATCTTTTTTTGACAAACTTTTCAAGTTACTATATTCTTATTTTTTTAATACCCTTTTAATCATCATCCTAATCATGCAATCGTTTCCCTTCAATTATTTTTTTGAATCGAAAATTTACATGATTACATCTTTTTCTTCTATTATACAAACAATTTTAGGAATTAGCCAGTCACAAGCTTTTTAAATTTTTTTCAAAAAAATGCTTGCAACCGTTTTCTGTTTGTGCTATACTAAGGTCATAAGGGAAAACGTTTGCGTTTCCTCGAAATTAAAATTTGTTATTCTTTAGGAGGAATACACTATGTCAACTAAATTCATGAAGAGCGCAGCTGTACTTGGTACTGCTACTCTTGCTAGCTTACTTTTGGTAGCTTGCGGAAGCAAAACTTCTGACAAAGCTGCTGACTCTTCTGCATCAGGAAGCCAAGAAATCACTTTCTATGTTGAAGACCAATATAAAGCTTTCGCAGAATCAGCTGCTACAGCTTACGAAAAAGAAGCTGGTGTAAAAGTTACTATTAAAACAGGTGACCAATTAGGTGGACTTGACAACCTTTCACTTGATAACCAATCAGGTAAAGCTGCTGACGTCATGATGGCACCATACGACCGTGTAGGTAGCCTTGGTACTGACGGACAACTTTCAGAAGTAACTTTGAGTGACGGTGCTAAAACAGACGATACTACTAAATCTCTTGTAACTGTTGGTGGTAAAGTTTACGGTGCTCCAGCTGTTATCGAGTCACTTGTTATGTACTACAACAAAGACTTAGTGAAAGAAGCTCCTAAGACATTTGCTGACCTAGAAGAACTTGCTAAAGATAGCAAATATGCCTTCGCTGGTGAAGATGGAAAAACAACTGCTTTCCTAGCTGACTGGACTAACTTCTACTACGCATACGGACTTCTTGCTGGTAACGGCGCTTACGTATTTGGTGACAACGGTAAAAATCCTAAAGATATCGGTCTTGCAAACGACGGTGCTATCGCAGGTATCAACTACGCTAAAACTTGGTACGAAAAATGGCCTAAAGGTATGCAAGATACTGAAGGTGCTGGAAACTTGATCCAAACTCAATTCCAAGAAGGTAAAACAGCTGCAATCATCGATGGTCCTTGGAAAGCTCAAGCATTCAAAGATGCTAAAGTAAACTACGGTGTTGCAACTATCCCAACTCTTCCAAACGGTAAAAACTACGCAGCCTTTGGTGGTGGTAAAGCTTGGATCATCCCATCAAGCACTAAGAACCTTGAAGGCGCTCAAAAATTTGTAGACTTCCTTGTTTCAACTGACCAACAAAAAGCATTCTACGATGCAACTAACGAAATTCCAGCTAACACTGAAGCTCGTACTTACGCTGAAGGTAAAAACGATGAGTTGACTACTGCTGTTATCAAACAGTTCAAGAACGCTCAACCAATGCCAAACATCTCTCAAATGTCAACAGTTTGGGACCCAGCTAAAAACAATGCTCTTTGACGCTGTAAGCGGTAAGAAAGATGCTAAAACAGCTGCTAATGATGCTGTAACATTGATCAAAAGAAACAATCCAACAAAAAAATTTGGTAACTAATTGATTGCTTCAAGGGAGATAATTTAAACATCTCCCTTGATTTTTAGATACACTGACAATGTTTTCAGTAGTTTTACTGATTAGCATCGAGCTCAACGCTCGTATCTTATGAAAGGAGCACTCATGGAACAACAACCCAAAAAAAGCAGCCCTTGCTTTCATTGATTCCTGGGTTAGGGGCAAATCTATAACAAACAAAAAAAGCTAAAGGTTTTATCTTCCTTGCTGTAACAGTAGTTTTTGTCCTCTATTTTATAGCACTTGCAGCACCTGAATTGAGCAACTTGATCACTCTTGGTGAAAAACCTGGTCGTGACAACTCTCTCTTCATGTTGATTCGTGGTGCATTTCACTCTATCTTTGTAATTGTTTATCTAGCATTCTATATTTTCAATATTAAAGACGCTCATACGATTGCAAAACGTATCAATAATGGCATCCCTGTCCCATTGACACTTAAGGATATGATTAAAGGTATCTATGAAAATGGATTCCCATACTTACTCATTATCCCATCTTACGTTGCCATGACATTTGCCATCATCTTCCCGGTTATTGTAACCTTGATGATTGCCTTTACTAACTACGATTTCCAACATTTACCACCAAATAAATTGTTGGATTGGGTTGGATTTGACTAACTTCACAAATATCTGGAGCTTGAGTACCTTCCGTTCAGCCTTCGGTTCTGTTCTTTCTTGGACTATTATCTGGGCTTTATCTGCATCTACTTTGCAAATCGTACTCGGTATCTTTACAGCTATTATTGCTAACCAACCATTCATCAAAGGAAAACGTATCTTTGGTGTTATCTTCCTTCTACCTTGGGCTGTTCCAGCCTTCATCACTATCTTGACATTCTCAAACATGTTTAACGATAGTGTCGGAGCTATCAACACTCAAGTTTTGCCGCTTTTTGCTAAGGTTCTTCCTTTCCTAGATGGCGTTCTTATCCCTTGGAAAACAGACCCAACTTGGACTAAAGATTGCCTTGATTATGATGCAAGGTTGGCTTGGATTCCCTTATATCTATGTCCTTACTCTCGGTATCCTACAGTCTATTCCAAATGACTTGTATGAAGCAGCTTATATCGACGGTGCAAACGCTTGGCAAAAATTCCGCAGCATCACTTTCCCAATGATTTTGGCTGTTGCGGCACCTACTTTGATTAGCCAATACACCTTCAACTTCAACAACTTCTCTATCATGTACCTCTTCAATGGTGGTGGTCCTGGTAGTGTCGGTGGTGGAGCTGGTTCAACCGATATCTTGATCTCATGGATTTACCGTTTGACAACAGGTACAGCTCCTCAATACTCTATGGCAGCTGCCGTTACCTTGATTATTTCAATCATTGTCATCTCTATTTCTATGATTGCCTTCAAGAAACTACACGCATTTGATATGGAGGACGTCTAAGATGAATAACTCAATCAAACTAAAACGTAGACTGACTCAAACCCTCACTTACCTCTACTTGATCGGACTTTCAATCGTCATTATCTATCCTCTTTTAATCACGATTATGTCTGCCTTCAGGCTGGTAACGTTGTGGCCTTTAAACTCGACAGCAATGTCAACTTTAGTCTTGATAACTTCAAAGGGCTCTTTACAGAAACCTTATACGGTACATGGTACCTTAATACTTTGATTATCGCCTTGATCACTATGGTTGTTCAGACAAGTATTATCGTCCTTGCTGGTTATGCCTACAGTCGTTACAACTTCTTGGCTCGTAAACAAAGTTTGGTCTTCTTCTTGATTATCCAAATGGTGCCAACAATGGCCGCTTTGACTGCCTTCTTCGTTATGGCCCTCATGTTAAATGCCCTTAACCATAGCTGGTTCCTCATCTTCCTATATGTCGGTGGTGGTATCCCTATGAACGCTTGGTTGATGAAAGGTTACTTTGACACCGTGCCAATGTCTCTCGATGAATCTGCAAAACTGGATGGTGCAGGACACTTCCGCCGCTTCTGGCAAATCGTTCTCCCTCTCGTCCGCCCAATGGTTGCGGTACAAGCACTCTGGGCCTTCATGGGACCTTTCGGAGACTACATCCTCTCTAGTTTCTTGCTTCGTGAGAAAGAATACTTTACAGTTGCCGTTGGTCTCCAAACCTTCGTCAACAATGCGAAGAACTTGAAGATTGCCTACTTCTCAGCAGGTGCTATCCTCATCGCTCTTCCAATCTGTACACTCTTCTTCTTCTTGCAAAAGAACTTCGTTTCAGGACTTACAAGCGGTGGCGACAAGGGGTAATATACCCCCGCCACCCTTTTTCATTTTTGAACTAATGCTTATATAGTCTGATGAGAAACAAGAGATTATTGAGAATCCCCTCATGGTTAGTTGATAATTTTTATTAAAAGTCTACTTTTAACAAGGATTCGTCTCCCCTGCTTGAAATAAAATACATTTCTCTATATAATACTCATATAGAAAAAAATGCCTATAGAAAGAGATTTATGTTACCATATCCATTTTCTTATTTTTAATAGTATTTGGGGATTTCGTAAGCCCCTCTCTCATCGTTTTGGTCTCAACTGGTTTCAACTGATTTTTTTACCAGTATTTTTCCTGATTAGCTTTGTCTATGGTCCCTATTGCCATCCAGAACAGTTCTCAGGAAACTTATCCTTTAGAAACTTTCATCGATGATGTCTACACTCCTTTGACGGATGAGTGTGGTTCAGGATTTAGCTGCCAAATGCAAAGATTATAGATGGTAAGTTGAGCTACACTGGTTCAACCCCTCATCAAGCTTCTATCCAAATCGGAGACGCTTCTAGTTCAAACTTCCCTGAGGAATTACTTCTGAACTTTGAACCTGAGAAACTCATCATCAGCAAGCAAGGAAAAGAATTGACCAGCATTCGCTATCACGCGATAACGACTGAGAGCTTCCAAAGCAAGGAAAGCTTAACACAAGCCATTTCTAAAGACTGGTATCAACAGAATCGCGTCTATATTAGTCTCTTTCTTGTGCTTGGTTCTAGCTTCCTCTTTGGACTTAATTTTTTTATTGTTGCTTTAGGTGCTAGCCTCTTGCTCTACTTTCACGAAAAAAATCGCGTCTCTTTTTCATTTTAAAAAGCTACAAAGAGTGCTATCATTTCATCTTTGAACTGTTTAGGATTACCAACCTTACTTGCCATGATTCTCGGTCTCCTAGGCCAAAATATGGCAACTTTAATTACTGTTCAAAATATTTTATTTGTTCTATACCTGGTCACTATCTTTTACAAAACGCATTTCCGTGATCCAGACTACCATAAGTAGGAGATTATTATGCCTGTTACGATTAAAGACGTGGCCAAGGCTGCAGGGGTCTCACCCTCAACCGTAACCCGTGTTATTCAAAACAAATCAACCATTAGCGATGAAACCAAAAAACGAGTTCGAAAGGCTATGAAGGAACTCAACTACCATCCTAACCTCAATGCCCGAAGCCTGGTTAGTAGTTATACGCAGGTTATCGGCTTGGTTCTTCCAGATGATTCAGACGTTTTCTATCAAAATCCTTTCTTTCCTTCTGTCCTTAGAGGGATTGCACAAATTGCTTCAGAAAATCACTATGCTATCCAGATTGCAACTGGAAAAGACGAAAAAGAGCGCTTAAATGCAATTTCACAGATGGTCTATGGAAAGCGTGTAGACGGTCTTATCTTCTTGTATGCCCAAGAAAATGACCCCTTGGTTAAACTCGTTACTGAAGAACAATTTCCCTTCCTCATCCTTGGGAAATCACTATCACCCTTCATTTCGCTTGTTGACAATGATAATATTCAAGCTGGTTTTGATGCGACAGAATACTTCATCAAAAAAGGATGCAGCCGCATTGCTTTCATCGGTGGTACCAAGAAACTCTACGTTACGCAGGATCGTCTAACAGGTTACGAGCAAGCCCTCCAAGAACACAAACTATCTCTTGATAGTCATCGTACCTTTCTTTTCGCTGATGAATTTCTTGAAGAAAAAGGGATATAAATTTAGCAAACAACTTTTTTTGAATACGATCCAAAAAAACCGATGCTGTTATCACAACAGATAGCCTCTTAGCTGAAGGTGTTTGTAACTACCTCAACGAACATCAGCTGAATGTCCCTGTTCTTAGCTTTGACTCTGTAAATCCAAAATTAAACCTAGCAGCCTATGTCAATATTAATAGTCTGGCTCTCGGTCGCACTTCGTTTGAGACTATTCTTCAAATCATCAATGATGTCAAAGAAAATCGTCAAATCTGCTATCGTCAAGTCATTGCGCATGAAATCATTGAAAAATAAGAAAAACCAGCTCTAACATCTTTTTGCTTAGAGTTGGTTTTTGTAATCTATTTTTATAATTGATTAGTTTTCGACTTCGACAAATCGGCCTAGGATATGAACATTTTCTGAAACAGAAACAAAGGCTGTTGGATCAACTTGCTTCATGATCAGTTTAAAATCATTGAACTCTGCACGAGTGATAACCGTAATCAAAACAGCCTTACGTTCGTGGTTATAAGTTCCTTCAGCATCATGGATCATGGTTGCTCCACGGTGCAATTTATGATGGATTTTCTCAATGACTGCATCTGGATTGCTAGTAACAATCATGGCCTGCATGCGTTTTTGTTTGGTGAAAACTGCATCTGTCACACGACTTGAGACAAAGATAGTAATCATGGAATAAAGGGCATATTTCCAACCAAAGGTCACTCCTGCAATCAACATGATGGTACCGTTCACCAAGAAAGAGATACTTCCGACGTTACGACCTGTCTTCTTACGAATGGTTAGGCTGACAATATCTGTTCCGCCACTGGAGATGTTATGACGTAAAGCAAAGCCGATTCCCAGTCCCATGACAACACCCCCAAAAAGGGCATTGATGATTGGATCCTCTGTTAAGACCACCACTGGCACAAACTGGATAAAGAGCGAGCTCATGGATACCGTGATAAAGGTAAAAATCGTGAACTTATGTCCAATTTGGTACCAGGCCAAAATCATGAGAGGAATATTGATGGCATAAAAGGCTACTGAAATCGGGAAATGAAAACCAAACCAGTGGTTACTAAGGGCAGATATAATCTGGGCCAAACCTGTCGCACCACTTGAATAAACGTGCCCTGGTTGGAAAAAGAAATTGACGGCTACTGCTGATAGAAAACCATATACCAGAGAAGCTGAGATTTTTTCATCGTATTTTTCTCGAGAAATACTTTGTAAAACACGCAAAATCTTTACTCGATAAGCAAAGCGGCGAAGATAATGGTACCACTTTTTAGTTAGTTTCGTTTGTTTCATCTTGTTCTACTTGTAGATTAAGTTCCTCTAGTTGTTTAAGAGCTACTGTTGATGGTGCTTGCGTCATTGGGTCAGTTGCCTTATTGTTCTTAGGAAAGGCGATGACTTCACGAATATTTTCTTCTCCAGCGAGCAACATGACAAAACGGTCAAGACCGATAGCCAAACCACCGTGTGGTGGGAAGCCATAGTCCATAGCTTCCAAAAGGAAACCAAACTGGTCATTTGCTTCTTCAGCTGAGAAACCAAGAGCTTTGAACATACGTTCTTGAAGTTCTTTTTGGTTGATACGAAGACTACCACCACCAAGTTCATAACCATTCAAGACGATATCATAAGCAATGGCACGAACCTTAGCCAAATCACCTTCAAGCTCATGAGCAGTTTCTGCTTGAGGAAGGGTAAATGGATGGTGGGCACTCATATAACGGCCTTCTTCTTCAGACCATTCAAACATTGGCCAGTCAACAACCCAAAGGAAGTTAAATTTATCGTTATCAATCAAGCCCAGTTCCTTCGCAATACGTCCACGAAGGGCACCAAGAGTTGCATTAGCTACTTCAAGCGTATCTGCTACAAAGAGAACCAAGTCCTTATCTTCAAGACCAAGTGCTGTTGTCAAATCTGCTTGAATGCCAGTCAAGAATTTAGCAACTGGACCATTTAATTCTCCATCAACTACCTTGACCCAAGCCAGACCTTTAGCCCCATACTGCTTGGCTACCTCTGTCATCTTGTCAATATCTTTACGAGAGTAGTTGTCTGCTGCACCTTTGACTACAATGGCTTTAACCGCAGGAGCTTCTGAGAAGACTTTGAAATCTACACCCTTGACAAGATCTGTCAAGTCTTGAAGCAACATTTCAAAACGAGTATCAGGCTTGTCAGAACCATAAAGAGCCATAGCATCATCATACTTCATTCGAGGGAATGGCAGTGTTACTTCGATGCCTTTTGTTTCCTTCATCACGCGCGCAATCAAGCCTTCTGTGATGTCTTGGATTTCTTGCTCAGTCAAGAATGAAGTTTCCAAGTCGACCTGAGTAAATTCAGGTTGGCGGTCACCACGCAAGTCTTCGTCACGGAAACATTTGACGATTTGGTAGTAACGGTCAAATCCCGCATTCATCAACAACTGTTTTGTAATCTGCGGACTTTGAGGAAGAGCGTAAAAATGCCCTTTATTGACACGAGATGGCACCAAATAGTCACGCGCCCCTTCTGGTGTTGACTTTAGAAAGGAATGGTGTTTCCACGTCGATAAATTCCAACTCATCCAAGTAGTTACGGATAGAATGAGTTACTTTGGCACGAAGTTTAAGGTTTTCCAACATCTCTGGACGACGAAGGTCAAGGTAACGATAACGTAGACGCGTATCATCGTTTGCTTCAATGCCATCCTTGATTTCAAATGGTGTTGTTTTGGCTGTATTAAGTACAGTAAGAGCTGTTACATTCAGTTCAACTGCTCCAGTCGCCAACTTATCATTGGCTTGCTCACGTGCAGCAACTTGACCAGTCACCTCGATGACAAATTCACTACGAAGGCTTTCAGCTGTTGCCATCACCTCTGCAGATACTTTTTCTGGGTTGATAACCAACTGCATGATTCCTTCACGGTCACGAAGATCGATAAAGATCAAACCCACCTAAGGTCACGACGACGGGCAACCCATCCTTTCAAGGTAATTTCTTGTCCGATGTGCTCCTCACGAACACGACCAGCATACATACTACGTTTCATGTTTTCTCTCCTCTTTTATTCTGTTACTATTTTACCATAAAAGCGCAGGCTCTTCATGAAAATCATCAGAAAAGTTGAGAAGAATCCTGCTATAAATGAAAAAATCCAGCAAAGTCATTCGCTGGATCTTATTTTACTTGGAATTTCTTTATTTTTTACGCTTTTCAGCAATCTCTGCAGCCTTTTTAGGGAGAACAATCTCCGTTGCATAGGCTGTCGCAAATCGCATAATACCTGCAATTGGTGCAAAGATAACTGCTAGATGGTTATAAAAGAAATCCCCTTTAAAAGCATAGGCAAGCGCTCCAATAATGAAGAAGAGAACAACTGCCTGAATCACTGCTAATAATATCACTCGTTTCATGACTTCCTCCTGAGTCTATTATAGCATGAGAATCATTAAAAATCCGATTAAATTATTTAAAGCATGTAAAGCAATGCTGTAAGCCAGTCCACCCTTGCTGATATAAGCCAAGCCCCATGCTCAAACCCAAGGGAACCATAGACTAGGAATTGTTGAGGAGTGCCAGGGAAATGAACGAGGGCAAAGATGATGCTTGTTACTAGTAGAAAGAGAGCTGTCTGCTTGATGTTATCCTGTTGAGGGAAGACATAACGAGCTAGCATACCTCTAAAGGTTAACTCTTCTGTCAGGGGCGCAAAGACCACTATCATAAAGAAAGAGAAGAGGTTGATTATGAGTCAATTGTTCTGCCGTCTGTTGATTGACTGATGGATCATTTGGCAAAAAGAATTGAGCAACAATGACAAGGGCCCATACCAAGGCAGGCAACCAGATGTATTTGTTAAGGGCTGTTTTTTCAATCGTAACGGTTCCTGTCTTATACCACTTGTAGGTAACGAAGGTGAAAATTCCTGCTAATAAGACATAAATTGGGACAGCAACATATTCAGGTGCACCCATTTTCATGGCTTCTAAGCCTACGCCCTGAATAAAAACTATAGACCATAATAAATGATAAGAAAGTAAGACTATACCAACCGATATTTTGAAGTGTTTTCATAAGATTCTCCTATTTGAAATAACGTTTTGTTTTTTGTAATTGTGTAATAGTTATGTAAAGATGGATGATAATCAAAAGAACTAAGGCAACTACTTGTATTTCTCGTAAAAATAACTGATAATACTATCAATAAAAATATAGAGCAATGGCAGTAAAATTTGATCCAGCCTAAACAGAGTTAAAAAGGCACTCTCCATCTCTGCCTGCTTTTCTCCCTCATCATAACTGTTAAGATAGGTTAAAATATCTTTTGGAGTGTAATAAGCAGACAGTTTATAGTGTCGAACGATAAAAATAGTTCGCAACAAGTAATTGGCAACAATAATGTATAAGCATAATAGAATAAGAGTAGGAAGAATTAGCAAGGTATTTTTAAATATCGGAGAAATCAGTATAATCCCACTGGTCATCATTGCTATCATCAAAACATTGGAAGAAACTGAACCATAATCTAAGTAACGATAAGCTCTTACATAGGTTTGGTTACTATCTTCTCCCTCTGTCGCTCTTTGATAAAGAGTATAAACTTCGCGGCTTTTACCAAGATAATACATGGCTAAAACGAAAGAAATTCCTCCAATAACGAGAGCGAGTCCATAAACAGTGTGTAAGACGTGTGACATTTGAATCTGTTCAACTATCCCTCTAAGAGTGTAGGCAAAGGCTACTACAAAAGCACTTAACATACACATTACTACTCTCAACCATCTACGATTATTATTCATTTTCTGACCTCTATCTAAACTAGCCAATAACCTTAAGTAGTTTCAGTGATCTTTCCTATTTGAAATAACGTTTCACCATAGGTAACTGCATCACATTGATATAAATATGGATAGTTCCGACAAGTAAGAAGGCTAGTAGCTGAATTTCTCTTGTAAGCACAGAAACGATAGTAATAAAAATATACAAACCTTGTAAAATATATTGGTTTAATTGAAATAAAATCCGAAAACTCTGTTCCAAATTAGCTTGTCGCTCTCCTTCATCGTAAGAATTGACATAATCTAACACATCCTTTGGCATGGAGAAAAATGCCAAATCAAACTGACGAACAATAGAAATTGTCTTCAAAAGATGTTTTTGAACAGCAAATAGCAACATCAACCCTAGAAAAGAGAGTGCTAAAGTTAGATAACTATTACCAAGTATAAGCACTTCAGTCGCCGATATGAATGCTAATAAAGTCGTAACTGAAACTATGTTAGAAAGCAATTGTTCCAAACTCAAGATTTCGATACATTTGCACATAATAGGTTTCATTCAGATTATCATCCATTTCCTCTTGATACAAAGGAGTGAAATTTCCCTACTTTTTCTTTAGGAAAATTGAAAGTCAAAAGGATACTAATCAATGCCAATCAATAAACTAGAGCCAGAAAACCAAGGAATCAAATCTGTTAGATTGAAAACTGACTCCCCATTGCCCAAAGCACGTCCCATAAACATACCTGTAATAAATACTGATATAAACAATAATAAGAAATATAGTACTCGTTTCTTTTCCATATTTTAACCTCTTTCTAAAACAATCCAGCCAACTACTGACCAAAGGCTTTACCTGATTCAAAAATAGCTGTCAAACCTTCTGCTCCAAGCGACACCAAAAGCAAACAAACAACAAATAAGAGAATAGCTTGATTTCTTGCTTTTTTTGCTCCATCTTCTAAGGGCTCTTTACTTAGCCAACCTGCTAGATAAGCATAGAGAGTTACTGTTATAATTCCGAACTCAGTTGAAGAGAGAAACAACAAGACTGTCACCAAACGAACGATATTGGCTTGAATGTTAAAATAATTTCCTAAACCTGCACAGACACCTGCAAGTTCTTTGTTCTCAGTATCTACTTGAAAACCTGCTAAAAATTCTTTCATAATTATTCCCCTCTTACAACTTCTACATTTTTTGATTTCTTTTCAATCCATTCAACTACTGGGATGAGACCAAAGTAAATCCAAAAGGATTGCTCACTTTGATACAGATTAAACCAGCCTAAGTCTGTTCCAATAATTAGAAACACGCCGACCAATAGAGCTACAAGTGCTACATAATAGAACAGTTTATATCTCAACATCATTTCTCTCCTTTTACGAGCTCTTTGAATTTTATCTTTCTCTCTACCCATCTAAAGACTAATAGTAACACTAAATTTATCCAGAAGAGATACTTACTTTCAATGATCGTAAACCAACCAAATAGGGTTCCAATCATAGCCAAAAGATTCACGATAAACACAACGATACATAGATAATAAACCACTTTATACTTGTTCATCACTCATCCTCCTCTAAGCGAAAAACTGACTCGACTGGCTCATTGAAGATCTGAGCAATCTTCAGAGCAATGACGATGGATGGCGTGTACTCATCCCGTTCTAGCAAACTGATGGTTTGCCTGGACACGCCAGCTAGCTTGGCCAGTTCGGTTTGATTGAGGCCATCGCGAGCCCGAAGCTCTTTTAGACGATTTTTTAGTTGCATGTTACACACCTACTCTCCGTCAAATTGAATTGTTTGGATATCCTCAATGCGTTGTAGTTTGAATTTTTCTTTTCCCTTTTTATCTACACGTCGTAGCTTGACCCATTCCTCATCAACATCCACAACTTCCCAGTTGTCTGTTCCAAAAACTTGTCCAAAGATTGTCGGTGTTTTCCCAATCAATTCTTTTAAAATTCTTGACATTTCTTTATTTCCTTTCTGTTTTTGCTCAATTCTTTTGATTTTATTCTCTAGTTTCTTGACCCTTTGGGTATGATAGAGATAAAACATAAACACAAGAGGTACAAATCCTAATGCCCACATAATCGTTCCTTGCTCCTTTTCTCTTAACTTGCTTATATTGTAACACATCTTTTTCTTTTTGACAAGCATATTTGTCAAAAAGTTTATGATTTTTGTCATTTTGCAAAAGAAAAAGGTCAGGAGTAGGTTCCTGACCGGTTTATCTATTATTAAAAGCCTAGTTTTTCAAAGATTTCTGAGAAGTTTTGGCTGATTGCATCAAGTGACACTTGGAGTTCTTCTCGTGTTTGGTTGTTCTTGACAGTCACTTGTCCGCTTTCGACTTCGCTTTCTCCCAGGGTGATGAGGGTCTTAGCCGCAAAGACATCGGCTGACTTGAACTGAGCTTTGAGCTTACGGTTAAGGTAATCACGCTCTGCTTTGAAACCTTGTTGGCGAAGAGCTTGTACCAACTCCAAAGCCTTGACATTTGCTCCTTCTCCCAAGACTGCGATATAGACATCTAGGGCGTTTTCGATAGGGAGAGCCACACCTTGCTTTTCAAGGATGAGAAGCAGGCGCTCTACACCAAGTCCAAAACCAAATCCAGCAGTTTCAGGGCCTCCAAAGTAAAAAACCAAGCCATCATAACGACCACCCGCACAGACTGTCAAGTCATTGCCCTCAATCTCTGTTATGAACTCGAAAATGGTGTGGTTGTAGTAGTCCAGACCACGCACCATATTGGTATCGATGATATAGTCTACACCAAGATTTTCCAACATCTGACGCACAGCATCAAAGTGAGCTTGGCTTTCTTCATCAAGGAAGTCCAAGATAGAAGGTGCATTCTCCACTGCCACCTTGTCTTCTTTTTCCTTAGAGTCCAAGACACGAAGAGGATTTTCCTCCAAGCGACGTTGGCTATCCTTAGACAAGGTCTCCTTAAGTGGTGTCAAATAGTCAATCAAGGCTTGGCGATAGGCCGCGCGGCTCTCAGGATTTCCAAGAGTGTTGAGGTGCAACTTGACACCTTGGATGCCGATTTCTTTCAAGAAATGGGCTGCCATAGCGATTGTTTCCACATCGGTAGCTGGATTGCTAGAGCCAAAGCACTCAACCCCAATCTGGTGGAACTGGCGCAAACGCCCTGCCTGTGGACGCTCATAACGGAACATTGGACCCATGTAGTAGAACTTACTTGGTTTTTGCACTTCTGGAGCGAAGAGTTTATTTTCCACATAGGAACGAACGACTGGTGCTGTTCCCTCTGGACGGAGGGTGATATGGCGGTCACCCTTGTCATAGAAGTCGTACATTTCCTTGGTTACGATATCAGTTGTGTCTCCAACCGAACGACTGATGACTTCGTAGTGCTCGAAAATAGGCGTGCGTACTTCTGCATAGTTGTAGCGTTTGAAGATTTCACGCGCAAATCCTTCAACGTACTGCCATTTGGCAGACTCAGCAGGTAAAATATCCTGCGTTCCTTTTGGCTTTTGTAATTTCATAGGGAATCCTCTTTATAACTTAATAGTCCTATTTTACCATAAATGAAGGGATTGGGACAGTCTGAAAAGAAGACGAACACCTAAATTTCATTTTTGAGATTGAGACTTGTCAGAAGAATAGCTATCAGAGAAAGACCTACGAAAAGCATCCAAGTCAACTGTATATCCCATACCGCCACCAGTGAAAAACAGGCCGTCCCCACTGGTATAGATAGAGTAAACAACAAACCTAAAAAATTACTGGTACGAGAGAGAACCTCTGGAGCGAGATTTTTTTCAGCAACATGGCACTAATTTTTGGGGAAATTTTCCCAGAGATATACATGGTAAAAAAGACGAAAAGCATCCCGAGCAAGACTTGGTTTAACAAATTAGATAGACCAACTAGACTTGCTCCTAATGTAACCCACATCATCAATCTAGGCAAAGATTGCTTCCCAAAATAGTCATTTCCCGTAAGGCTACTGATGATGACTGCTAATAAGGTAATCAATTGTAAGATAAACAATGCATCCTTGTAGGAAAAATTCAGTAAGGAATGATTTAAAAGGAAGATGTTATAGATACCACCTAAGGCACCACCCAAAGCATTGATAAGCAAGATAGCAAAGAGCATAAAACCAAAGTTTTTCTGTCCACTTTTAAGAAAAACAAGACGTAAATTTCGGTAAATTGTTAGGAACTGCTCTTTGATAGAAAGCTTCTCATTTTTCAGTGATTTACTATCACCAAGTGGAATTGATAAGCTTAATTCAGCCCTTCCTAAAAAGAGAATGAGAGCTGACACTAGGAAAAATATGGCATTGATTCCCGCTACAAGCGAAAAGTTCTGTGTTGACACCCCTAATAGCCAAACTCCAAAAGCTTGGCCACCAATAGCAGAAATATAGGTAATAAACTGGGAAAATGAGTAAGCCTCCATCAAATCTTGCTCTGCTACCTTTTCTTTAACGAGAGGCATTCGCAAGCCACCCGCAAAATCACTAGCTACATCACTAATGACATTGATGAGACAAAGGGTCGAAAAGGCAAAGAAACTAGCTTGCTGAACAACTAGGGCTGCTAGAAAAAATAAAACCGCCTGAAATAAACCGACATAGGTCATCCATTTGACCTTGTCCTTGGTATAATCTGCCCGAATGCCCACAAAAACTGTAAAAAGAGTTGGAAGCATCATCACAACATTCGCCATGGCAACGGCAACGGAAGCCTCTGGCAAAGTCGAGGCATAGACCACAAACACTAAATTAAAAATGGAAGCTCCAAAAGCATTGAAAAATCGTGATAAACTCAAAACTCTGTAAGCTTGATTTCTTAGTAATAGTTTCATATAGATTTCTCTCTTTCTCACATACTACTTTTATGGTAGCTCTAGTATAGCATCAAGAATCTTACGAGAATACGTTTTTGAATATATGCAACAGACTAAACTGATAACGAAAACGATAGAATTTGTCTAATGCTAATAAGTATCTTCACAGTCCTATCGTTTCAAGTTATTTTATCTAGTTGCAGATATTCAACACCTCATGGCACTTCTATAATAGTCAGCAGATCTGCTACAACCAATCATCTCAAAAATACGAATAGCATCCTCCATCTTTCTCTGCCCTTCCTCTACTCTTCCTTGCTTACTATCAAGCAAACCTTCTGCCCATAGGTAGACTATTCGAAAATAGGTTTCATTTTCTTCAAAGAAGTTCTTTTCAATTTGTTTTTTAAAATAGAGGGCATTGGTAAAATCATCAATTTCAATACAGGCCATAAAAGCATTGAGGAGCAAGGTATGCATCATATTTCGATTTTTCCCAACTCCTTGCAAGAAATCTGACTTTCGCAACATTTCTCGAGAGTACTTTGTAAAAAGCTGGACTGATAAAAGCGGAGAGCAGGAAGAAAAGAACAACAGTTCATAGTGTCCCCCAAATTTCGACAGAAAATAGATAATCATGTAGGACTCTTTCTTCCTCAGCGGTCAATGTAACCGTCTCATCAATGGCTTTCATATAGGATTTTATTAAAATAGCATTGAGAATGTGTTGCTGTCTATCTTTTGAAAAAGGAAGTTGTTGATACTCTCTCTGGTAGAGAGTGCGCAAGGATGTCAAATCTTGAGGGTCGATAGCCTCAACTATTCTGTTTCTAAATTCAGAATAGGCATCCTGATGAAAACCTCTCGCCAAAAAAATAACAATTCTTCCATACTGCATGAATATTCTCCAAAGCTGTGATTAACTTTTGGAGCAGATATTTCACTCTGACCATTTTCAAAACGCGACAATAAGGATGCTGAAAAGCGTCCACCTGTTGCTTTTCTCAAGGAAATTTTTCTTGATTCCCGTAACTCTTTAAAAACTTTTCCTAAATTCTTCATCCTCTTACCACTCGTCTTTTATTTTTTCCTATTTTACCACATTTCCTAATAAATACTAGTTCCAAACCAGCATTTACAATCTGCCACAGGCATGATACAATGAATAACATCAGATATACGAAGGAGAACTTATGAAAAAGAATATCTTGACGACCCTTGTAGCTGCCCTTGTCTACTTTCTCTGTATCGGAGTGGGGGTTCTACTAGGAAACCTTGTCGACCACACTGGAAATATGTTTTATGCCCCTGCCTTTTCTGCTCTTGTGGGTGGTAGCGTCTATATGATCCTTTTAGCAAAGGTTCCTCGTTTTGGAGCGATTACAACGATTGGACTTGTGATTTCTCTGTTTTTCTTGGCTAGTAAGCATGGTGCTGGTGCCTTTCTGCCAGGAATCATCTGCGGTCTTGCAGCAGATGGCATTGCTCATCTTGGCCACTACAAAGATAAGGTCAAGAACCTTCTTTCCTTCCTAGTTTTTGCTTTTGGTACTACCGGCCCTATCCTACTTATGTGGTTGACACCTCAAGCTTACATAGCAACCCTAGTTGCTCGTGGAAAATCTCAGGACTATATTAATCGCATCATGATCGCTCCTAATCCTGGTACTATCCTTCTCTTTGTAGCAAGTGTCCTCATTGGTGCTTTACTTGGCGCCCTTATTGGACAAGCGCTTAGTAAGAAATTCGCAGATAAAATGTGATAGAAAAAGAGCCACACGGCTCTCAGAAGGTAGACAAACCCTTTCGGTAATTAAAGGAGCTTTGTTACTACATCTTGAAAACTCTTAGAAATGCTGAAACATGCTATTTTTTTAAGAGTTTTTTTATTTTCTCTAGTAAAGAAAAAAAGATTGAAGAAAAATTGTCCACAACGGACTTTTTCTTCAATCTAAGAGCCACTGGCTCTTTTTTTATTTATGACTTAATTTCTTGGTCAAGAAGTCGCCCAAGAACTGAATTGTAAAGATAATCAGGATAATGATGAGAGTCGCAAGGACTGTCACATCATGATTGAAACGGTTAAATCCATAGGCGATAGCTACGTTACCGATACCACCTGCTCCGACCGCTCCCGCCATAGCTGTTTCACCGACTAGTGAGATCAAGGTCACAGTTGTCACACGGATCAAGTCTGGTAGACCTTCCGATAGGTAAACACCCTACGATGTCCCAGAAAGTAGCTCCGCTAGCTTGAGCTGCCTCGATGACACCACCATCTAGCTCAGCCAATACCACCTGTACTTGACGGGCAAAGAAGGCAAAGACTGCAAAAGATAGGGGTACAATAGCCGCATTTGGTCCGATACTTGTCCCTACGATTAGATGAGAGAAGGGTGACAAGACAGCCAAGAGAATGATAAATGGCACCGCACGGAAGATAGAGGTAATCTTGTCTAAAATCCAGAAAACAACTTTATTTTCCAAGACACCACCTGGAGCTGTCAAGACAAGGAAAAGCCCTGCAACCAGCCCTAGGAAACCTCCGATGAGGAAGGAAAGAACCGTCATATAAAGTGTCAAGTAGATTGCTGTTCCCCAGCCAGCTTGACCAGACCAACCCATCTTATAGACGTTTGGTAAGTATGCTTTAATCAATTCTGCCATCTTACTGTCCTCCCTTCAATACTTTTAGTTGCACACCAGCCTGACGAATGGCATCTTGAGCACTTGCCAAGGCTTCTTTTTCCCCTGACAAGACAACCACAAGTTCACCCACAGGAGTACCATCCAAAATTTCAATGTTCCCATAGAGAATATTGGCTGTTACTTGGTAGTGCTTGTACAATTCATTCAGAAGTGGTTCATCTGTAGAAGCGCCTGCATACTTGAGTTGTACCAAAATGCTATTTTCAGATAAGTGCTCTACGATTTCTTGTTTCTCAATCTTTGACCATTGCTTCATCAATACCTGTCGCAGTTGAGATAAAGTCCTGAGTCAATGGTTGCTTAGGATCAGAGAAGATTTCAAGAACGCTACCTTCCTCAATCAAGCGACCATCCTGCATCACTGCCACACGGTTAGCAATGTCTTTGACAATCTGCATCTCGTGTGTAATCAAGACAATGGTCAAACCTAGTTTACGGTTTCAATTCTTGCAAGAGTGACAAGATTTGTTTTCGTTGTCTTTGGATCAAGAGCTGAAGTTGACTCATCTGAAATCAAAGATTTTTTTGGATCATTGGCCAAAGGCACGCGCAATAGCCACACGTTGTTTTTTTGACCTCCAGATAGTTGTGAAGGATAGTTTTTCGGCACGGTCAGCCAAGCCCACCAAGTCGAGCAACTTAGCTACTTTAGCCTTCTTTTCTTCCTTGCTGAGTCCAGAGTGTTTAAGGGCAAAGGCTACATTTTCCTCTGCTGTTTTCTGACTCATAAGGTTAAAGTGTTGGAAAATCATCCCAATATCTTGACGTTTATGACGTAATTGCTCAGCAGTTAAGGTAACCTTGCCATCAAAAATTACATCATTATCTACAGTAATTCGACCTGCAGATGGTTTTTTTGCAAGAGGTTAATCACACGAACTAGGGTTGATTTCCTGCTCCAGAATATCCAACGATTCCGTAGATATCCCCTTCTTGGATGTGAATAGTCACATCCTTGACCGCTGTGATGGTTCTTTTCTTTTGGTGAAAAGTCACATCGATCTGATCTAACTTGATAATATCTCTACTCATAGCTTCTAATCAGCTCCTCTACTAATTCAATATGGGTGTAATAATCGGCGATTCGTACATTCTCGTCTCCACCATGGTCTCGGCTATTAGCATTTCCTAGACCAAAGGCAACCATAGGTACTTCTAAGGCATCAAAGACCGTATGCATAGGTCCTGTCCCAGCAGTTGTTGGCAAGACAGATACGCCCTGTGGATAGAATTTCTTGGCTAACTCAATAACATTGAGAATAGATGGTGCACTCATATCACTTCGATAACTCATCTCACCCAAGGTATAGTATAATTCTACCTTATCAAAGCCGTTTTTGTCTAGTTGTTTCCGGATTTTATCCAAAACATCATGTGGGTCCAAGCCGGGAACCAAACGAACTTCTAGCTTGGCACTAGCCTCTGCTGGTAGAATCGTTTTAACACCTTGCCCTTGATAACCTGACTGGATACCCTCGATATTGAGGGCTGGCTCAAAGAAGAAACGTTTGAGAAAGGCTGTACGTTCCTCTTGTAAAAGTGGCAATTCCAAGCCATAAATCTGGCTAATTTCCTCTGGATTGCGTTGGGCATAGGTTTCAACTAAGGCTAACTCTCGTTCATTAGGCTCTTGAACCTCATCGTACAAGCCCTCAACTAAAATACGTCCATCTGCAGCTCGCAAACTGGTCAAGGCTTGAATCAGATACCAAGGCGCTGACTCTACAATACCGCCATAGCTAGAGTGGATATCCACATCGGCACTCTTGACCTTGGCATCAAAAGTCACAATTCCCTTGTTTCCACAGAGATTTCTAGCTGTTCCAAGGCATTTTTGGTTCCTTGTTCCCAGACCAATAAATCTGCACCACGAAGCTTGTTCGCATGTTTTTCTAGATATTTGTCCAAGTCCATAGAGGCAGACTCTTCAGCTCCTTCCATGATGAAACTGATATTGACCGGTAGATCATCATGATGCTGCATGTATTTTCTAAGAGCACTCAAGCGGGCAGTGATATGTCCCTTGTCATCATCAACCCCACGTCCATACATGATGCCATCACGGACAGAAAGCGTAAATGGATCCTCTGTCCAGACTTGGTCGCCATCCGCAGGTACTGTGTCATAGTGGTTGTAGAAAATGATAGTCTTGGCATTTGGGCGTGAACTTTTAAAATGCGCCATGACAAAGGGTGCCGTATAACTCTCATCAATCTCGACCTCTGCACCTACACGCTTGAAGATCTCGCCTAGATAACGAGCCACTTCTTTAAGGCCAACTTGTTGGGCAAAGACTGATTTTTTAGAAATCAAGGTCCGCAAAACTTCAAAGTAATGTTGCGCTACATGATCTTTTTCAAACTTTTCAATTTGTTCTTCTTGGCTAGGGAAAACCATTTTATCTCTACCTTTCTACTAGGACTTGTACCTTTGGAATCAATACAAGTGGATGTTCCTTTTCTTTAGTCTCTATATAAAAGCAAGAGGTGGAAAAATCTCTCCCACCTCCCTGTGTTTATTACCAAACTGGTTGATCCAAGCCGTCTGAAGTTTCTTCGATGACTTTTTTCACTTCATCAGTGTGGTAAGCTGCGATAATTTTCTTGATTGCATCAGCTTTAGGTGATGATTCCCAATCTTTTTTCGCAACGATGATGTTGTACCATTGTTTTGAGTTTTCGTCAGCTTGCTCTTTAAAGAGTGCTTTCTTGTAGTCCAATTTTGCTTCTGTAACAAAAGTGTTGTTGACAACTGCTGCATCAACTGAAGTCAATGAACGAGCTGTTTGGCTAGCGTCCAACTCAGTGATTTTCAAGTTCTTTGGATTTTCTTTGATGTTTGCGATGGTAGCAAGTTCAGTTCCTGAAACATCCAATTTAATCAAACCAGCTGATTGAAGAAGGTAAAGGGCACGGCTTTCGTTAGTAGCATCGTTTGGAATAGCAATTTCACCGTTGTTTGGGATTTCTTCCACTTTAGTATACTTGTTTTCTTCACCGTTTTTACCTGAGTAAAGGCGGATTGGTGAGGATATAAGTATCTGCAATCGCTACAAGGTCTTTACCGTTTTCTTTGTTCCAGTTGTTCAAGAAGTTGTAGTGTTGGAAAGCGTTCAAGTCTACTTCACCATCAGCAGTGGCTTTGTTTGGTTGTGAGTAGTCTGTAAACTCTGTGAATTCCAATTTAATTCCGTCTTTTTCAACCAATTCTTGGACTTTGTCCCAGCGTGCTTCTTCTGAACCGCTACGGTTAACAGTCGCAATTTTAACTGTAGTTGTGTTGTCTGCTTTCTTGTCTGAATTTCCGCAAGCTGCAAGTGCAAGGCATGCTACTGTAGCGATAGCTGCTACGCCTAACCATTTTTTAATTTTCATGATTCGTTCTCCTTTAAAAATAATACTGTAATAGTATCTCACACTTTATTTGATTTCGCAAATTGTTATTAGATAGGCAGACATATAGTTTGAAACTATATGCCTAAAAGTTATAAAATCATCCACCTACAAGAGAATGGATGATTTACAAACTTATTTGATGTCAGCTTCTGCTGGGAGGTAAGAACCACCAAAGAACTGTTGAGATAATTTTTCAAGAGTTCCGTCTTTGTATAGTTCTTGGATGCGTTTGTCAACAAATGATTTCAATTCATCTTGACCTTTTGCAAGAAGCGGGTAAACATAAGGTTGTTGGTCGCTTGGAAGTTCGATGACTTTCAAGTTATCCAAACCTTGGTTTTTGATAACTGTTTCTACACCGATTTTATCAAAAATCTTGTAGTCAAATTGTCCATCGCTCAAACGTCCCATGATTTGTTGGAAGTCAGCTTTTGTATAGTTAAGGACAGTTGGGTTATCTGCGTGTTGTTTGTTGTATTCTTCCAATTGTTTAGCTGATGTTGTTCCTTGAACGACTTCAGTAGATTTTCCACCGATATCATCAAGCGATTTGATGCTGTTATCATCTTTCTTAACTACGAGAACGTTAGGGTTTTTAGCAGTTGGTGCTGCGTAAAGATATTTTTCTGCACGTTCTTTTGTATAGCTAATGTTGTTAACCGCCATTTGGTAACGATCTGCGTCAAGGCCTGCAAAGATACCTGACCATTCTGTCTTTTCAAACTTAACATCATATTTGTCAGAGTCTTTAAAGATGGCGCGAACAACCTCAATCTCAAAACCAGTCAACTCACCGTTTTCTTCATAGTTAAATGGTTTTGGTGACGCGTTAGTTGCTACAACGATTTCTTTTTTACCAGATGTTGCTTCACCAGATGCAGCATCTTTCTTTTCACCACCTGAGCAAGCTGCCAATACACCCGCGGCAACAAGTCCTAGGGCAGCAAGTGATGAATACTTAACGATTTTTTCATGATATTTCCTCCAAAAATAGAATACAATCTTATCTTAACAGAAAAAAAGGAATTACGCTATTATATGATTTCTATATTTGTGATAGGTTTTCTTTATGGCTGATTAAAAGACCAAACGTAGGACTGCTATCAAGACTACTCCAAAGAGAACAGTCCCAACCAGATTACGGTAACGAAAGGCTACAAAAGCCGTTGGAAAGACTGCTAAAAAGTCTAACCACTTTATTTGCGGAAGGCTTCCAACTTTTTCCTGTCACCACACTTGAAAGAATCAAGGCAAAGATAATAGAAACTGGTAGAAATTTCAAAAAGCGCTCTACGATAGGCGGCAAACCCTTGTACTTGGCTAGGATAAAAGGAATCATTCTTGGAATCCAAGTCACCAAGCCAGAAAAGACAATTGCTAATAAAATATACTTACTGACCATCCAAGACCACCCCCATGGTACAACCTAGCAAGGTCGCAAACAGAACAGCTAATGACTGAGACACCACCGTCAAGAGCAAAAAGAAAGATACAGCTACAACTGCTAAAATTATGAAGAGATTGCGCAAAGGAATCCGTTTTTGCATAATCTGAAACTGGGAAGTAAAAATCCCAATAAACATCCCCACTAGGGCAAAATCTAAGCCAAAAATTTCTGGATTTGGTAGAAGTCCACCTAGAGCAGTTCCGACAATAGTTCCGACAAACCAAGCTACATAGCTGTTAAGGTTGTTCCCGTGCATCCACATAGGATTGACCTTATCCGTATGCACCAACTCGCCCATCAAAACGCCATAGGTCTCATCGGTCAAGAGGCTGGACATGCCGATATTATGCCAAAGACTGGTATGACGAAAATAGGTCGATGCATGCAAACTGAGCAAGAAGAGACGCAGATTAATCAAAAAGACCGTCACCGCAATAGCAGCTACTGGAGCTTGAACTGCAATCAAAGCTATCATGGCAAACTGGGCACTTCCAGCATAGACAAAGAGACTCATCAGACCCATTTCTACTGGTGTCACATAGGGAGAACCGATAATGCACAAGCAAGGCCAATGCTGACATATCCCAGAGCTGTCGGCACCGCAGCCTGCACACCCTCCCAAAATCCTTTTTCTTTCATAGATTTCCTCACTAATCATTCCTTCAGCAACTGCTTTCCAAACAGTCACAGCAAACATCATTATAACATATTCGTGAAATAGAAAAAAGTCTGCTGACTGACAAGAACAGAAAAAGACTGGGAGGCCAGTCTCATGATGCAACTTATAAACTATTTTAGATTTAATACCCAAATACCAATAAACTAACAACGATTAAAAATGTATTCCACAAGATATGAAGAGCCATTGGCCAATAAACTGAACGAGTATAACGAAATAGCATACAGAACAAGAGACCTGCTCCTGCATAAACGATGAAATCTGTTAACACCCAGCCATACTGTAAAACATGGATAAGACTAAAGAGTGTGGAGCAAACGACGACATCTATATAGTACTTTTTAAATTTGGATAGTGCTGTCATCATAAGCCCACGAAAAACCAACTCTTCAACGATAGGAGCAATGAGACTGCCATAGAGAATGCACATTATAAAGTAACTAATTCCTGTCAAATTAGCTGCTTCTTTCATCATTTCGTTCCCATTTTGCGTGCTAGGAAAAATCAGAGTCGTTATATTTATCCACACAAACATCAGTATAAAGAAAAGAAAGAAGGCACCTAGATAAGCCCAACGAAACTGGAAGCGACCGCATTCTTTCCAACCTTGACTCTTTACTAGAACCACTGTAGCAGCAATCCCCTCAAGAACTATCAATAAAATTTGCAAGCCATAAAATCCAAAATCTGATAATTGGTTAACAAATTCTAACCTTGCTACAAAATTAAAAATTAAGTAATAGGTGGCTATGATCAAAACTGTTGTCAAGTAGAATTCCTTATTTTTCTTTTTCATCGTTGATCCTTTTAAGTTTTAGTTACACCATCTTCCAGCTAAACGTACCCAAGTCCCTTTTATCCAATCAAAAGCACCACGATGAGGACATATCCCTTTATTTATGATTCTTAAAATCCACTAAAATAACAAAGGCAGAATTTGAGCAATGGCATTATCAACTATATGCAGTCCAATAGGCCAATAAATAGACTTTGTCACTCTAAAAAAGACTGCCATTATTAGACCACCACCCATATATACGAAAAAGTCTGTCAAGACCCAACCATGACTACTGATATGCAAGATTCCAAATAAAGCAGCCGAACCAAGCACATCCAGTCCCCACTTCTTCCCTTTTTCCAGAGCGGTCATCACCAATCCACGATAGATCATCTCTTCAAAAATGGGACCTGCAATCACTGGATAGAAAAAATACATCAAAAATGCAGTAGTACCTGTAAAAGTAGGAAGATCCAGTTGATAAGAAATTTCATTTTGGGTGGACGGGAAAATAAAAAATGTAACGAAATTCCAAACAAAAAAAGCTAGAAGAGCTAAAAAGGAATAGAAAAGATAGGACCCTTTAAATTTTCTGCTATTGATTTGTTGCCATTTTCCTGACCAAATCATGGCAACAAGAGCAAGCAAAACCACAAGAAAATCAACATCATATCCGAAAAATAATAGCCAAAATCAGATAGACCAGCAGCCAAGTCGCTGTGTAAAACTAGACCACTAAAGTACTGGTAAGCAATGACAAGTAGAATGGTTACAAACAAGTAGTAGCGTGAGATTATCTTTTTCATATATCACCCTTCTAAAATCCAAATACCAATAAACTAACAATAAGCAAGAAGGTATTCCATGAAGCATGTAAAGCTATGGTCCAATAAATAGAGCGTGTATAGCGAAACATCATGCAAAATATCAAGCCCATTACAAAGTAGAGTATGAAATCTGTCGTTATCCAACCATGCTGTAAAACATGCATAGCGCCAAATATGGCAGCAGAAACAAGAACATCAATATAGTAGTTTTTAAATTTAGACAAGCTTGTCATTAAAAAACCACGACACACAATTTCTTCTGCTACAGGTGCGATAAGGCTACCGTAAAGTACACGCGTGATAAAATAGCTAATTCCTGTCAAACTAGTGGCTACTTCCACTACCGTACTTCCATTTTGCGTACGAGGAAAGATACGTGTTGCTAGATTTGCCCACACAAATAATAAGAAAAAAGAAAGAAAGAAAACACCTAGGTAAGACCAACGAAACTGGAAACGACCATACTCTTTCCAATGTTCACTTTTGACAAAAATAATTGTAGATACTGTTCCCAGGATAAGTACTAATAAAACCTGGAACACATAGTAGATCTCATCTGACAAAGCATCAGTAAAATCTAAGTCTGGTATGACATTAAAAATGAGGTAATAGGTCAAAAGCAACAAGCCAGTTGCTAGATGAAATTTCATTTCTTTCATTTTCTTCATTGAATCAACTCCTATAGTATCCTATCTTCTACGACGTCTAAACAATCCATCTACTATTTCTCCAGCCCAAGCAAAAGCACCTCGACGAGGATTCTTCCCTTGATTTATGATTCTCAAAATCCTCTAAAATAACAAAGGAAGTATATGCCCGATACCGTTATAGACTATATGTAGTCCAATAGGCCAATAAATAGACTTTGTTACTCTAAACAAGATCGCAAATATGATACCGCCACCCATATATACGAAAAAGTCTGTCAAGACCCAACCATAATCACTAATATGCAGAATTCCAAATAAGCAGCCGAACCAAGCACGTCCAGTCCCCATTTTTCCCCTTTTTCCAAAGCGGTCATCACCAATCCACGATAAATCATCTCTTCAAAAATAGGACCTGCAATCACAGGATAGAAAAAATACATCAAAAATGCCGTAGCTCCTGTAAAAGTTGGAGCAGCGAGTTGGTAAGCAAGTCCATTTTGGGTAGGTGGGAATAGGAAAAATTTGATGACATTCCAAATAAATAAAGCGAGAAAAGCTAAAAAGGAATAAAAAAGATAGGACCCTTTAAATTTTCTACTATTGATTTGTTGCCATTTTCCTGACCAAATCATGGCAACAAGAGCAAGCAAAACCACAAGAAAATTCAACATCATATCCGAAAAATAATAGCCAAATTTAGATAGACCAGCAGTAAAATCGTTGTTTAAAACCAGACCACTGAAGTACTGGTAAACAATGACAAGTAGAATGGCTACAAAAAAGTAGTAGCGTGAGATGATCTTTTTCATTCTATTTTCTCCTATACTATGGAATGAAGACAGTATAACACGAAAAATTCCATATTTTAAAAAATCGCATATTTGACATTTTTTCTGGTAGGAATTTCACATTTGCGATTTCTAACTAATCGATAAGTTCTTTATATTGCTGTAAGCGTAGTTCAAAAAGGGCTGATAATTGTGGGTTTTCTAATATTTGCAGAGATTGGATAAAGTGTTCAATCTCTTTTTGATTGCTTCCCTTGGTCTGAAGGAAAATACTCATTTTCTTTAAAAACTGCCACAGTAATTTCTCAAAAACATCGTACGGACGAAGTATGCTCTCCAACTCGGCTTTCAAAGATTGGGATGTAGGAGAAAAGCTTACGCTCCATGAGCTCTGAGATGATATTTAGAAAGCAACTTTTCATATACAGTCTATTGTGTGCCAATTCTTTAAATTCTTTGGATTTTTCGAGTAAGGAGGTTGATAAAAAGATCAGATCTTGATTGCTCAAGAAAGGCATGGTATTGCAAAAGATATAGAGTTCAAACCAGGTCCAAGATTCGATAGCATAGAGATAGGTGGTTAAAAACTCACTATCCTCCTCTGCTAGTGGGTAGCTTTTATCCAGTGAATGGATAGCATCTTTAATCACAATAGAGTTCAAACGACGATAGGTCTGCGCCATCTGTTCTTGCTCAATTTCTTTCAACAGTTGCTCTAAACCAGCTATATCTTGATGGGCAAAACGATCCACAATCCTTCTACCAAATCGCATATGTGGAGATTCTTGGTAGTTGTTGAGCTTATGACCCAAACTCATCAAAGGTCACATTTATCCCTTGGATAGCTAGGATCAACTTATCCGCAGACAGCATGGACTGCCCCTAGTTCAAACTTGGATAGCTGAGAGGCTGTTAGTCCAGCACAAGCCACATCTGACTGCTTGAGCTTTCTCGCCAGGCGCAATTCCTTGTAAAATTCTCCTAATTCCTGTTTTTCAATCATGACCAAACTCCCTTTTTAAGATACTCTTTACTATTCTATTCGTAAAAACTTTTACTTTTTTAACATATTATAAAATATTTTAGCAAAAAAGCCAGCTTCAAGCTGACTTTTTATTCCATAGTATCAAAAGCAAGGCTAGGTTTGGCATTTAGCTCCAATCCTGCAAAGTTTTCTTTGTTCCACTCACTAACGCTTGCGTAGGCAATCATGCCTGCATTGTCCCCGCAAAGACGCAGAGGTGGAATGATAACTTTGACATCGGTAATTTCGGTTGCTAGACGTTCTCTAAGACCTTTATTTGCAGCTACACCACCAGCCACAACTAGGGTTTTAACAGGGTATTTTTCTAAGGCTTTCTTGGTTTTAGCCATGAGAATATCCATGACTGCTGCTTGGAAAGAAGCAGATAGGTCTTCCTTGGACAAGCTTTCTCCCTTTTGCTCAGCATTGTGGTGAAGATTGATAAAGGCAGACTTCAAACCTGAGAATGAAAACTCCAGATTGTCTTCCTTGATCATAGCACGTGGGAAATCATAAACATCCTGACCTTGATGAGCCAACTCATCAATCTCCCGACCTGCTGGATAGGTCAAGCCCATGACACGACCGACCTTGTCATAGGCCTCACCAACCGCATCATCACGGGTTTCACCAACAATCTTATAATCACCAGCCTCAGAAACATAGACCAACTCTGTGTGTCCACCACTGACTAATAGAGCTAGTAAGGGGGAATTCCAAAGGCTCCACACTTTGAGCTGCCATGAGATGGCCAGCCATGTGGTTAACGGGAATCAGCGGAAGTCCATGTGCCCAAGCAAAGGCCTTGGCAGCTGACAAACCAACAAGCAAGGCTCCGACCAAGCCTGGTCCATAAGTAACCGCAACAGCTGTTACATCTTCTTCTGTAATCCCTGCTTCTGCCAGCGCCTCCTCAATACAGGCTGTAATAACCTCAACATGGTGACGACTAGCCACTTCTGGCACTACACCACCAAAACGTTTGTGACTCTCAATTTGACTAGCAATGACATTGGACAAGAGCTCGTCGTCGTTTTTCAATACGGCAACACTAGTCTCATCACAAGATGTCTCAAATGCTAAAATATATCTATCCTTCATCTATTTCTCTCTTCATGATAATGGCGTCCTCGACTGGATCATGGTAATAGGCCTTTCGCTCAGCGATGACTGCCATATTTTCTTTCTTGTAAAATGCTTGCGCTCGTTGATTTGACTTTCTGACTTCGAGGAAAATCTCCTTATCTGTCGGTAATTGAGCAAACAAAGCTGAAGCTATCTCCTGACCTTGATAAGCTTGCTTAACGGCGATTTGCAGGACTTCTGCTTCAAAGTTATTTTCCTGAACAGCTAGAAAGCCGATCACATTTATCCCATCGTAGGCTAAAGCATACCAGGTCTGGTCTTGGGACAGATCTGCTTGGATTTGTTCCAAAGTCCAAGGACTGACTGGATAAACATCTGCCATAACAGCATAGATGACTTGAGCCAGGTCAGGTTGTTGTTGGATTCGTTTAATTTCTATCATAGGCGTTTAATGTAGGATTCTCCAGACTCAGTGTGATTCTTGAGCCAGTTTTCCTCAGCTTCGACACGCTTGAGATAGTTTGGCACAAAGTCGTGCAAGGAGTCTGCTTCCTTGTCCCAGGCCCAGAGGGCTAGGTTAGCTGCATTTGGCAAGGTTTCCTGATAGTTAGCCTGTGGTAGTTGTTCTTGAATCTGCTCCACAAAGGCTCCCACTTCACCGACAAAAGTGACTTGTTCAGCATCCTTGACTTGCTCCAAGACTTCTGCAAAGGACAGATGCGCCTCTGGAAAGACAGGCTGGGCATTTTCATAAAACCCTGCGTAAACATTGTTGCGACGCGCATCCATCAAAGGTACTACAAGACCTACTTGCTGGCTTGGTACCAGAGCCAAAGGCTAGACATCCCCACTAACTCAATGTTCAGGGTATGAGCCAAGGTCTTGGCAGTTGCTACCGCGATTCGCAAACCTGTGTAGCTACCTGGCCCCTCTGCTACAACGATTCGATCCAAATCTTTAGGCGTCAAATCTAGACTAGCCATCAAAAAATCGATGGCTGGCATAAGGGTAATACTGTGATTTTTTTTGATATTGATTGTCGTCTCGGCAAGAAGCTGCTTGTCCTCTAAAATAGCAAGAGAAAGAGCCTTGCTGGACGTATCAAAAGCTAATACTTTCATAACACATTCCTATCTTTTTGTCTGTTTACTATTATACTACAAAAGAAGGCGCATGGGAATTTTCTTTGTTTTGAAACAAAAAATGCCCTGCCAAACAGGCAGGACAAGAACTTAAGCATTCAAACCAAAGTAAAATACAAGCCAGACCACATAGGTCACAAGAAGGAGGAAAATAGAATACAGTGTTACAAAGAGAATTTTCCAGTGTACATCTGTTTTTCGTTGTTCCAGTCGAACAAATAGTAGATTGCCACCGTAAACACAGGCAACAAAAACAGCAAATACCAAGAGACGAATCGCGATAGCTAGTTGAAACATAGAGAGCCTCCTTTCTCCAATTCTAAAGGCAAATATTTCAAAATCATCATCTAACGAAAAGGAGCCCCAGCAGTTGTAGCAGTATGTAGAATTTCCATCCAAATAGGTGAAACACAAAATCAAGCATAGCTAGTCCTCCTTAATCAAGAAAAACCTCTTTTCTAACTTTATTATAGCACTTGCATCGGATGTCTTCAAATACTTATACAAGGTATAATGAAACCCATTTCAAGCTCCTTACTTTCATGTTTCCTGCTTTTACTAATTCCCCTTTTTATGTTATAATTGAGATAATTGTAACGAATCAAGGTCAATAAAGACAAAAAATGAACTGGAATCAAACCAGCTTCAAACTGAGCATTTTTGAATATAGCTGACCTGAAAGCAGAAAGGAAACATATGATTTACAAAGTTTTTTATCAAGAAACAAAAGACCGTAGCCCACGTCGTGAAACAACACGCTCACTATACTTAGACATCGATGCTAGTTCAGAACTTGAAGGACGTATCGCTGCTCGCCAACTTGTCGAAGAAAATCGTCCAGAGTATAATATCGAGTATATCGAACTCTTGTCTGACAAATTGCTAGACTACGAAAAAGAAACTGGCGCATTCGAAATTACGGAGTTCTAATATGGCCTACACTCTTAAACCAGAAGAAGTCGGCGTTTTTGCCATTGGTGGTCTAGGAGAAATCGGAAAAAACACATATGGTATCGAATATCAAGACGAAATTATCATCGTTGATGCAGGGATTAAATTCCCTGAGGATGACCTACTTGGTATCGATTACGTTATCCCTGATTACTCCTACATTGTAGAAAATATCGACCGCGTCAAGGCTCTCTTGATTACACACGGACACGAGGACCATATCGGAGGGATTCCTTTCTTGCTCAAGCAAGCAAACATCCCTATCTATGCTGGTCCACTGGCCCTTGCCTTAATCCGTGGAAAACTCGAAGAGCATGGACTTTTGCGCAATGCTACACTTCACGAAATCAACCACAACACGGAGTTGACCTTTAAAAACCTTAAAGCAACTTTCTTTAGAACAACCCACTCGATTCCAGAGCCATTGGGAATCGTCATCCATACACCTCAAGGGAAAATCGTTTGTACGGGAGACTTCAAGTTTGACTTTACACCAGTTGGTGAACCTGCAGACTTGCACCGTATGGCAGCCCTAGGTGAAGATGGAGTACTTTGCCTACTCTCTGACTCGACCAATGCTGAGGTTCCAACCTTTACAAACTCTGAAAAGGTTGTCGGTCAGTCGATCATGAAGATTATCCAAGGTATCGAAGGACGGATCATCTTTGCATCCTTTGCCTCAAATATCTTCCGTCTCCAGCAAGCAACGGAAGCTGCTGTTAAAACTGGGCGTAAAATCGCTGTCTTTGGGCGCTCTATGGAAAAGGCTATTGTTAACGGAATCGAGCTTGGTTACATCAAGGCGCCTAAGGGAACCTTCATCGAGCCAAATGAAATCAAAGATTACCCTGCGGGTGAGATTCTTATCCTCTGTACAGGTAGTCAGGGCGAACCTATGGCAGCCCTCTCTCGTATCGCTAACGGAACCCACCGTCAAGTGCAACTCCAACCCGGTGATACTGTCATCTTCTCGTCTAGCCCAATTCCAGGAAACACCACTAGCGTCAACAAATTGATTAACATCATTTCTGAAGCTGGTGTTGAAGTCATCCATGGTAAGATTAACAATATCCATACATCTGGACACGGTGGTCAGCAAGAGCAAAAACTCATGCTCCGCCTCATCAGCCAAAATACTTCATGCCTGTTCACGGTGAATACCGCATGCAGAAAGTCCACGCTGGACTAGCGGTGGATACTGGGGTTGAGAAGGACAATATCTTTATCATGAGCAATGGTGATGTGCTTGCCCTCACCGCAAACTCTGCTCGTATCGCAGGTCATTTCAATGCTCAGGATATCTACGTCGATGGTAATCGTATCGGTGAAATCGGTGCAGCAGTCCTAAAAGATCGTCGCGATCTATCCGAAGATGGTGTCGTCCTTGCTGTCGCAACCGTTGACTTCAAGTCTCAAATGATTATTTCAGGTCCAGATATCCTCAGCCGTGGATTTGTCTACATGAGAGAGTCCGGCGACTTGATTCGCCAAAGCCAACGCATCCTTTTCAATGCTATTCGTATCGCTTTGAAAAACAAAGATGCCAGCGTCCAGTCTGTCAATGGCGCTATCGTAAACGCCATTCGACCATTCCTTTACGAAAATACTGAACGTGAACCAATCATCATTCCGATGATTCTCACACCAGATGAAGAATAAGAAAAATTCTCTGAAATCGAATGACTTCAGAGAATTTTTGTTATTTCACGACAAGCTCGTAACGAGTTTTGCTAGTGAAAGTTTGGCCTGCTTTGAGGATGACTTGATCTTTAAGATCGCTATGAATAGCATCTGGTAAAGCTTGCGCTTCTAGAGCAATTCCATTGTGCTGAATCATTGGCTGACCAGCGATGATGACACTCTCGTCCACAAAGTTTGCTGTGTAGACCACAAAGCAAGGAGCCTCTGTCTTGAAGAGCAAGAAGCGACCTGAACCTTGGTCATAGAGGAATCCAGCATTGTCATGTCCTGCAGGAAGAGCAAATGGATGGTCCAAACCAGATACGAGTTGGATTTGCTCATCTTCTTCTGCAAAGATATCCTTCAACAAGGCACCATTATAGATATGTTTGACCACATCACGGTTAGCATCTGGGGTTTTAGCTGGAACACCATCAGGAGCAATTGGATAAATCCCCTCTGTATTCAATTGGAATACATGGCGGTCAACTGTCTGCGTGAAATCACCAGATAAGTTAAAGTAGCTATGGTTGGTTGGATTAACCAAGGTATCCTGGTCTGTCGTCACCTTGTAACTAACTTCGTAGGCACCACTTTCTTCCAAGTTGTAGCTAATCCAGATTTTAAGGTTTCCAGGGGAAACCTCCTGTCCCGTCTGCTCTTTCTGTGTAAAGAGTCAAACCATGGTCGCTCACCTCGACTAGCTCAAACAAGCTAGAATCCCAACCAGTTGAGCCACTGTGGTTACAGTTGCTAGCATTGTTGACTTCAAGATCATAGGTCTTCCCATTGATTTCAAATGTCGCACCTGCAATACGACCTGCAACTGGACCTACACTTGCTCCATGTTTAGGGCTATTTCCCACATAGCTTTCGAAATCGTCAAAACCTAGGATAACATTGGCAAAATTGCCAATCTTATCTGGAGTTACATAGCGTAAAATTGTTGCTCCATAGGTCATGATTTCCAGTTGGTATCCTGCCTCCGTTTCAAAACGGTAAGCGAGGACATCCTTGCCATCAACTTTCCCAAACACACGTTCTGTGTATGCTTTCATCCTTCTCTCCTTTTTCTATTTCAATTAAGTAAACAAACCATAGAAAGCGCATTCACATTCTATGGTTTTTATTGTATGATTTACAAACACCTTTGTCAAGAAACCATAAATATTTTCTTAACAAAAGTAATTCCTTCTATTTCTGATCTATGCTTCTACACGTTCAGTCCATGAAGTAGCTGTTGTTTGAAGTACTTTATTGAGTTCATCAATGTTTTCAAAACCAGTTGTACGAAGCCATTCGCGAGCTGCTGCTTCACCATCTTTGATGTAAGCTTCAACTGATCCAGCCCATGTTGCACGTCCACAAAGAACACCATTGAAGTTTGCACCTGATTCGTGAGCAAAGACAAGAGTTTCTTGGAAGAGCTTAGCGGATACACCTGCACTCAAGTAGATGTATGGAAGGTTAGTAGCTTCGTCCTGAGCTTTGAAGAAAGCAGCTGCTTCTTCACGTGTATGAACGATTTCTCCATCACCAAAGCCTTCAACATATTTAACGTTAACTGGAACTTCCACTTTCAAGACATCGATGTTGAAGCGTGGGTCTGAGAAGACCTTCATAGCACCGATAACCTTGTGTGGTTTTACTTTAGCGTATTCAGCAGAACCAGCGTCAGCAATTTTTTCATCGTAAGCCAAGATTTCAAGGAAGAATGGAATATCTTCAGCCACACACTCAGAACCGATACGTTCGATGTAGGCTTGTTTTTGTTGATTGAGTTCGTCAGAGCTGTCTACATCATAGTAAAGCAAGAACTTAACAGCATCTGCACCTTGTTCTTTGATACGTTTTGCAGACCAAACATCCAAGCAGTCTGGCAAACGTTTTGTACTTGTTGTGTCGTATCCAGTTTTTTCATAAGCAAGGAGAAGACCAGCTTTTGGATCAAGAGCTTTTGTAGCTGGAAGTCCATACTCAGGGTCAAGAAGCATAGATGAAGCGTATTTTGTCAATTCATCTGCTACCAAGACTTTAAGTTCTTCCATTTGAGCTACTGTTGGCTCTTCTGTTTGGTATTGAGCCATAAGGCGTTTCAAAGCACCACGTTGGTCAAAAGCAAGAGCTGAGATGATACCATTTTCGTCTGAGAGTTTTTGCATGCAAGCAAGTTTATTTGGGCTTAATGTTAATTTACTCATAGATTCTTCCTTATTTTTCAAATTCGTGAATAATGACACCTTGAACGACACGGTTAACTGTACCTGTAGGTGATGGTGTATCTGGTCTGTTACCAACTTTAAGTGAAGTCAAGAGAGCAAATAACTGACCATAAACGATGTAAGGGAAGACACGGTAAACATCATTCAGAACTCCACCGCATCCAAGTGCTACTTCCTTCACATTTTCAAGTCCAAAGGCTTGATCACTCAAGAGAACAACACGTCGAGCAATTTTGTCGCCAGCAACTTCGCGAACCAAGTCTAAATCGTACTTACGAGTATAATCTGTTGTAGTACCAAATACCAAAACGACTGTATCTTCGTTGATAAGAGATTTGGACCGTGACGGAAGCCAACTGGACTTTCATACATAGTCGCGACTTGACCAGCAGTCAATTCCAAAATTTTAAGCTGGGCTTCGTGAGCAAGTCCGAAGAATGGGCCCGCACCTAGATAAATCACTCGGTTAAAGTCTAGGTCAACCAATTCTTTGACATCTGCCACATTGTCAAGAACTTTGCGAGCTAAACTAGATAGCACTTCAAAACGTTCAGCTTTAACAGCAAATTCTGTTGGATCAAATACCAAAAGTGCTGTCAACATCATTGAAGTGAAGCTTGAAGTCATAGCAAAGCCAGCATCGTTAGACGCAGCTGGTTGTAGCAGCAAGAGGTTTCGGTCATCACCATGCGCTTGGAGAGCCAATTCCCCTTCAGCTGCACAAGTGATGGTCACTTGATAAAGCTCGTCAACTAAAGCCTTAGCCAAGTCAACGGTTGCTACACTCTCAGGTGAATTTCCACTACGTGCAAATGATACCAAAACAGTTGCCACGTTTTTTTTTCAAATAAGTTTGTGGGTTTGCTACGATATCAGTTGTCGCAATAGCATTAAAATTCCATTTACGTTCATCATAAACTTCCTTGAAGTAAGGAACGAGAGTATCACCTACATAAGCAGAAGTTCCAGCACCAGTCAGGATAACCTTGATGTAGTCATGTTTGTCAGCAATTCCTTGTAAGAAGGCTGCAATTTCATCACGTCGTGCTTGATAAGCTTCAAAAGCTTCTTTCCAAACGTCTGGTTGTTGGTAAATTTCACGTGTGGTGATCTCTGCTCCCAACTCAAGCAAATCTTCTTTTGTATAATCTAGCATTGAGTTCCTCTAATCTATTATTATATTGTTTTTTTATCTAAAAATATGGGAATGGGAGTAAGCCCCATTCCCATTTATATTCTATGAAATGTGTTCAAACAGTATTTCTGTTATTACACCTTATTCGTCTTCATCGTCATCGAAGCCAGCCAATAAATCATTAACTTTGACAATGCTTTCTGAAGCACGATTTTTATAATCTGCATCAGCTCCAGTTAGGCTTGCATTGATAAATTCAATAACCATTGGAAGATTCATTCCTGCATAAAGTTCGATGTCACGACCTTCCATAATCAGACGGCTCACCACGTTACATGGTGTTCCACCAAGGAGGTCAGCAAAGACTAGGAAATCATCCAAACCTTCGACAGCGACTTCAAATTTCGCAGTGAAATCTTCTGGTCCATCTTCTGGAAGAAGAGCTACCGCATGAATGTTGTCTTGTGGACCCATAATCATTTCTGTGCTACCTTTAAGTTCTTCACAGAAACGTCCATGGCTCACTAAAATTAATGATTTACTCATAAATTATGCACCCATTCCAAGTACAAATTTACCGATGAATGAAAGTCCAACTGCAAGAGCAATGATGATACCGATTGCTTTAGTTGAGTTCATACCTTTCTTACCAAGCAACCAGAAGATGAATGCTGTGAAGATTGCTGGAAGCAAGCGTGGGAAGATTGAGTTCAAGATATCTTGGAAGTCAATCATCTTTTCACCGATTGGCAATTTGTATGAAATTTCAAAGTTGATCATTGTTGCTACAAGAGCACCCATCATGAACACACCAAGTACAGATGCAGCTTCAATCAAAGCTGTCAAAGTGCTTTGCATGTTGTTGATAAGGTTAACCCCTTCTTTGTAGGCAAATTCCAACTGTTTCCAACGGAAGATGTCATACGCTACTGCAACTGCGATCCAAAGGAAGATACCCCAAGGTTGACCAGCGATAGCCATTGTTGCGACGATAGATCCCATGATAGCAGGTACAAGTGAACCAAAGATAGTATCTCCAAGAGGAGCGAATGGTCCCATCAAACCAGTCTTGATACCGTTAACCGCATCTTTTTGAACCAACGCCATCTTTTTTTCTTCCATGGCAAGGTCAAAACCAGCGATGATTGTGTGGAAGAATGGTGAAGTGTTGAAGAATTGAGTATGAACTTTCATCATTTCTTTCAACTCAGGAGTTCCATCTCCATACATTTTACGCAATTGTGGCAAGATCATGTAAAGGTAACCTGATGCTTGCATACGCTCGTAGTTCCATCCCAATTGGAAAGTGAACAAGCTACGTTTGTTAATTTGATTAAAATCTTCTTTTGTTAATTTGTAATTAGAATTCGTCATCTTCAATTTCCCCACTTTCTGATGGTGTAGAAGGTGCTTTGCTACAGCAACTTTTTGGCTGTTCTTGAAGTGAACAACTGCAAGGAAGATACCCACGATAGAGATACCGATCATAGACAATCCTTTGAAGTTGTTTGCAAAGCCAATTTTTTCAGCAACGTCAGCAGGAAGAGTGCCAATGATACCAGCAACTGCTCCACCAAGACCTGTTACGTATGAGTAAAGTACAGTCAACATAGCTGTCAAACCGAATCCCATAGCAAGGTAGTGAAGGTTACGTTTAACTGGAAGGTAACGAAGCAAGATAGCGAATCCAAGACCTGGAAGCATACGACCTGCAAGAGTCAAACCGTCTGCAACCCATTGGTATTCTTTAACAAGGTTTACAACACCTTGTACGAATTCTCCACCGAAAAGCAAGCGCGAAGAATACTGGAAGGGCACGAGAGCGACCCATGGAAGCGCACCAAGAAGGTAGTTACGTTCGATAGCTTTATAGTCAAAGCGTTCGATCGCGACATCAATACGGTGTGCGAAGAATGTAGTAGTCATACGACCAAGTACGTCGAAGTAAGTCAAAAGTGCTGCTACTGGTACAGCGATTGTAGTGATCGCAAGATCTGTTTCGATACCTTGTGAAACTGAGAAAGCTGTCGCAAGAACCGCACCAGAAGTTGCGTCGATACGAGAAGCACCACCGAAGGTACCTACCCCAAGGACAAACAACTGCAAGCTACCACCGATAAACAAACCAGTTGTCAAATCTCCCATGATCAAACCAGTAATGAAACCAGCGAATACAGGGGAACCTGCAGAAGAAACGATCGTCAACTCATCACAGATTTGATAAGCTGAGTACAAAGTGAGAAGTAAAATTTGCCACCATTGTATCATAACAATGACCTCCTAAAAATTTTTTCCTATTTTTAATAAGCTCAAAAAGTCTGAAACTGGATCATTTGGAACCATTTGAGCAGTAAGTTTAACACCTTTTTTTCCGCCAATTTGTGGAAATCTTCTACGTCTTTATCTACAACGTTGATTGAACGTGTGATAGAACGTGTTTCTGGTGTTTGAGACATATTACCAACATTGACTGCTTCAAGCGGTACCCCTGCTTCCACTAATCCAAGGAAGCGGTCTGGTTTACGAGCAACGATAAACAAACGTTGGCTATCATATTTTTCCAGCAAGGATATTGGGCTGCAGACTTTTTTTCAACTGGCAAAATACTAAGTTTTACACCTGGTGGTGTTGCAAGTTTCAATCCGCTCTTTTTCAACGTCGTTATTAACAACTTCATTGTCAACGACCATGATACGTGAAACATTAAGTTTAGCAGACCAAAGGTTTGCTACTTGTCCGTGGATCAAACGTCCATCGATACGGCATCCTACAATTGTCATAAATTTTCCCCCTTTATATGTTTTAGTGTAGGTTTACGAGTTAAGTGTATGTGATCTTTATATTCCCCTTCAGTTTCAAAGATAATGATGCGGTTAGCACCTTCTTTGAGATAGCTGTGCGGAATATAAAGCGATAAGGTTGGACCAACATTCCAGAAACGTCCGAGATGATGGCCATTGACATAGGCAATCCCTTTACCAAACTCAGATAGTTCTAAGTAGGTGTCCTTCGGAGCCTCAACTTCAAAGTCATAGGCGTAAAAGGCAGGTTGTCCTTCTGTCCATCCTTTTGAGAAATCAATCTTTTCAGGATTATCTAGTGGAAGCAAATAGTGTTCCCAGTTCAGCATGAAGTGTAGGTCTTTGCAGACACCTGTACGAATCCCTTTTCGTTGTGTATCTGCTAGAAACTTATGCCCGTAATTGACACGCCCCATATTTTCTACCAGGACATCAAAACGAGAGAGCGCTTTCTTTTCTCCTTGATAGAAGATGTCCTCACCAATTTCTGTCTGGTACTGAGTTGCAACCCATTTACCATCTACAAATAGCTGAGCTCTATCTCGACCGTCAATGATACGGATACGTTCTTCTTCTGCATCCCAACTAGCTTCTGTACGATAGAGTAGGTAGCCATAGCTTTGTCCCAACTCTTCCATTTTCTTAGGATAGAGACTTTTAGTTGGACTTGTTAGGCTATCCAAGGTCTCAAAGAGAGAAACTTTCTCAACCAGTGGAATGTTTTCAACTTCCATGCTCTCTTTGTAAAGCGGTTCTAATTGTGGATACTCAGGATAGTAAGTCGCCATCATTTCTTTAACTGCCATGTATTTAGCAGTTGGATTGCCAGCTTCATTAAGGAGAGCGTCATAATCATAAGATGTTACTTGTGGTAAATCAATAGTTCCTCGAGCTGAACAACCATTCATAAAACCAAAGTTGGTTCCACCGTGGAACATGTAAAGGTTGATAGAGCCTTGCTCTAGTACCTCATGTACGGCTTCTGCTAACTCCTCTGGATCACGCGTGATGACTGGTTCTTTCCATCGGTTAAACCATCCATCCCAGAATTCCATACACATGAGTGGCCATTTCTTGCCATACTCATCAAAGAACTCTTGCATTTGCGAGAAGTTAAAGTTAGCTTTTGAACCAAAGTTCCCTGTCACAAAGAGATTATCTTCAATCAAGGTACCAGCTTTCAGAGTTGCTCGCCATGGACCATCAGATGTAAAGAGCGGACAAGTCACTGAACGTTCTTCCATCAATCGGCGAATCTCACGCAAGTAGGTTTTGTCCTCACCGTATGAACCGTACTCATTTTCAACTTGCATCATGAGGATGTTACCACCATTGTCCAACAATCTTGAAACAAGACGCGGAAGTAAATGATCGTAGTAACGTCCTACCATTTCTATAAAGGCTGGATCAGAGGAACGGATTCGCATGTCTTTATTTAAAAAGCCATGCTGGTAAACCACCGAATTCCCACTCTGCACAGATAAAGGGAGATGGTCGAACAATAGCATACAAGCCTAAGTCCTGAGCTGTCTGAAGAAATTTTTTTCAATATCAAGATTGCCTTCAAAATTGAAGTTTCCTTCAGTTGGCTCATGCAAATTCAAGCGACGTAGGTTTCAACAGTGTTAAAAACCTAAAAGCCTTGAGATTGTACAATGAATGATACCAGTCTTCTTCAGGAATTCTAAAATAATGAATGGCACCAGATAAAAATTTTTGAATGGTTTTCCCATCTAGGTAAAAAAATCATCCTCAATTTTTAAACCTTGTCATTTTACCACCCCATACTTTTTCGTTTGCGCTTTCATTTGTTGTTATATTAAATGATAAACTAATGAATCCATCTTGTCAATAGATTTTTTTCGAAAAATTATTTAAAATTTTTTTCTTTTTTTACTGAATTGTTTTCTAAAATTCTTGTAAAAAAAATTTTTTTCTTAAATATTTTTCGATCTAGATAGCATAAATGTATGAGTTTATAACCGTAAATAATATGTAAGTCAATCACTTAGAATATTATTTTTATTTTTTTACATTATTTACTATCATTTTCAAACTATTTATGGTAAAATCGAAGATGGAGAAGGAAAAAATGAGGTGAAAATATGGCAATTCCAAAGTATCAATATATCAAAGATGAATTGAAAAACAAAATCATTTCAGGTCAATTTGCAAGTGGCGACAAGTTCTACACTGAAGCAGAATTGATTGCAATGTATGACGTAAGTTCAATCACTGTTGTTCGCGCCTTAAACGACCTTGCTAAAGACGGTTATATTGTCCGCCAACAAGGAAAGGGAACCTTTGTGGCTCGCGCTCGCAAGCACAAACTCGTAGAATTTTTCTGATGTAGAAATTTTTTTGAAACCAAGGACGATAAAGTCACTGTTCTTTCCATTGAACGCGGTAACGATCTTTACTACTTAGAAAAATTGGGATTGCGTGGCGATCAATTTTATTACAAAATCGAACGTATCCGTGAATCTAACGGTGTTACTTATATCTACCACACATCTTATATCCCTGAACAATACATCAATGCAAACTATCCAAATCTTGAATACTATAGTTCTATCTATAATCGTTTCAAATTGGACTACCACATTCACATGAATGACGAGCATTTTGAAGAAATCAATGAAATTGTATTTCCAACTCCAGAACATGTCTGCTTCTATCCTAGGAATCGACGCTCAGTTCCCAACTGTTCTCCAAACCAAGACAACTAAACTTGAGTCAACTGGCCAAGTGTTGGAATACATTGAAACTTACAAACGTTCTGATTTCTATAAGATTAAATTTATCTCATGTGATCGCGATCACTAAACATTAAAAAGTCTGAGACAATCGTTTCAGGCTTTTTCTGTTTTTTTCATTATAGCACGCCAGCTTTTTAGTAGGAAATATCAAATGACTTTTAAACTATAATTTGGAGAAATTTTACTAAAAACAGAGTAAAGATTGAAAAAGCAGTTCAAATTAAATAACTTCTTATATTTTTTTATAGGTATTTTTATTAAAAATACTTGACTTTACTAGATTCAGATAATACAATGGAATTAGTTTGTGAAAACGCTACCAAAATAATAAATTAGGAGGTTATTTAATGAAACCAGAAAACAAACAGCGCTTCTCTATTCGTAAATATGCAATTGGAGCAGCTTCTGTCTTGATTGGATTTGCCTTTCAGGCCCAGGCTGTTGCGGCTGACGGAATTGTACCTGCCACAACAGAGGACCAACCTACTATCCAAGCTACAGGAGAATCGTCTCCACAAACAAGTGAAGAAAAACTCGAGACTACTCCAACAGCAGAAAACGCTACTACAACTGCTCCAGTAGCAACTACTGAAGCTCCAAAAGTTGAAGCTGCTCCTGCGCCTACCGTAGAAGAGCCTGTCAAGAACGAAATCGCTCCAACTAAACCAGAAGTAACGGAAGAAGTCAAAAAGTCAGAACCTGAAAATGTAGAAAACAAAGAAGTTACTCAAGCCGAAACCCCTGTAGTCACTACAGAAAGAGCAGCTCAAGTCAATGAAAAACTTGCTAAAAAGAAAATCGTTTCAATTGATGCAGGTCGTAAATACTTCTCTCCTGACCAACTGAAAGAAATTATAGACAAAGCCAAACACTATGGCTATACTGATCTTCATCTCCTAGTCGGAAATGATGGCTTGCGTTTTATGCTTGATGATATGTCTCTAACTGTGAGGGGACAAGACTTATGCAAGCGACGATGTCAAACGTGCTGTTGAAAACGGAACAAATGCTTACTACAACGATCCAAACGGCAATCACCTAACTGAAAGTCAAATGACCGACTTGATTAACTATGCCAAGGATAAAGGAATTGGACTTATCCCAACAGTCAATAGCCCTGGTCACATGGATGCTATCCTTAATGCCATGAAAGAACTTGGTATTGAAAAGCCTAACTTTAACTATTTTGGTAAAGAATCAGCACGTACTGTCGACCTTGACAATGAAAAAGCAGTTGCCTTCACAAAAGCTTTGATTGATAAGTATGCAGGCTACTTTGCTGGTAAGTCTGAAATCTTCAACATCGGTTTGGATGAGTACGCTAACGATGCTACGGATGCTAAAGGATGGAGCGTTCTTCAAGCCTATAAATGGTATCCAGAAGATGGATTTCCAGACAAAGGCTATGACAAATTCATCGCCTATGCTAATGACCTAGCTCGTATCGTCAAATCTCACGGTCTAAAACCTATGGCCTTCAACGACGGTATCTACTATAATAGCGATACAAGTTTTGGTACCTTTGACAAGGACATCATCGTCTCTATGTGGACTGGTGGCTGGGGTGGTTACGATGTCGCTTCTTCTAAGTTACTAGCTGAAAAAGGACACGAAATCCTCAATACTAACGATGCATGGTACTACGTTCTCGGCCGTAATGCTGACGGACAAGGGTGGTATAACCTCGATCAAGGATTGAACGGTATTAAGAGCACACCAATCACTTCTGTACCAAAAACTGAAGGAGCTGACGTTCCTATTATCGGTGGTATGGTAGCTGCTTGGGCTGATACTCCATCTGCTCGCTACTCTCCATCTCGTCTCTTCAAACTCATGCGTCAATTCGCAAACTCAAATGCTGAATACTTCGCTGCTGATTACGAGTCTGCTGAACAAGCTCTGAAAGAAGTTCCAACAGACCTTACTCGCTACACAGAAGAAAGTATTGCAGCCGTTAAAGAAGCTGAAAAAGCCATCCGTGCTCTCGATAGCAACCTCAGCCGTGCTCAACAAGATACTATTGATCAAGCGATCGCAAAACTCCAGGAAGCTGTTAGCAACTTGACCTTCACTCCAGAAGCTCAAAAAGAAGAAGATGCCAAACGTGAAGTTGAAAAACTAGCTAAAAACAAGGTTATCTCAATCGATGCTGGACGTAAATACTTCACACTAGACCAGCTGAAACGTATCGTTGACAAGGCTAGCGAACTTGGTTACTCTGACATCCATCTCCTCCTTGGAAATGATGGACTTCGCTTCCTACTGGATGACATGACTATCACTGCAAACGGCAAGACCTATGCTAGTGACGATGTGAAAAATGCCATCATTGAAGGAACAAAATCTTACTACGATGATCCTAATGGAACTACTTTGAACCAAGCTGAAATTACTGAACTTATCCAGTATGCTAAGGACAAAGGTATTGGACTAATCCCAGCTATCAATAGCCCAGGTCACATGGATGCTATGCTTGTCGCTATGGAAATTAGGCATTGCAAACCCTCAAGCCAACTTTGACAAGGTTTCAAAAACAACTATGGACCTTGAAAACGAAGAAGCAATGAACTTTACAAAAGCCCTTATCGGTAAGTACATGGACTTCTTTGCAGGCAAGACTAAGATTTTCAACTATGGTACAGATGAGTATGCTAACGATGCTACCAATGCTCAAGGGTGGTACTACCTCAAGTGGTATGGTCTCTACGGCAAATTTGCTGAATACTCTAATAGCCTAGCTGCCATGGCTAAAGAAAAAGGCTTGCAACCAATGGCCTTTAACGATGGCTTCTACTACGAAGACAAGGATGATGTTGAGTTTGATAAAGACGTTATCATCTCTTACTGGTCTAAAGGATGGTGGGGTTACAACCTTGCGTCTCCTCAATACCTAGCAAGCAAAGGCTATAAATTCCTTAACACGAATGGAGATTGGTACTACATTCTCGGTCAAAAACCAGAAGATGGTGGTGGCTTCCTCAAGAAAGCTATTGAAAATACTGAAAAAACTCCATTTAACCAACTAGCATCAACTAAATATCCTGAAGTTGATCTACCTACGATTGGTAGTATGCTAGCTATTTGGGCTGATAGACCAAGCGCTGAATACAAGGAAGAAGAAATCTTTGAACTTATGACTGCTTTTGCAGATCACAACAAAGACTACTTCCGTGCTGACTACAAAGCACTACGCGAAGAACTTGCTCAAATCCCTGAAAACTTAGAAGGATATAGCACAGAAAGCCTAGACGCTCTCAAAGTTGCTAAAGAAGCTCTTAACTACAATCTTAACCGTAATAAACAAGCTGAGTTGGATGCACTTGTAGCTAATCTTAAAGTAGCTAGACTAGGTCTTAAACCAGCTGCAACTCACTCAGGAAGCCTTGATGAGAGTGAAACTGCTGCTACAGTTGAAAACCGACCAGAGCTTCTAGTTAAGACAGAAGAAATTCCGTTTGAGATTGTTAAGAAAGAAAATCCTAACCTACCAGCAGGAAAAGAGAAAGTCATCACTGAAGGTGTCAAAGGTGAACGGACTATCTATCTTTCAGTTGTGACTGAGAATGGCAAGCAAACAGAAACAGTTCTTGAAAGACAAGTAACGAAAGAAGCTGTTAATCAAGTTGTCGAAGTTGGAACATTAACAACACATGTAGGAGACGAAAAAGGTCAAGCTCCTGTTGTAAATAAACCTCGTGTAGTCATCGAAGATGAAGAAATTCCATTTACAACCATCACTCGCGAGACTCCTTCACTACCTAAGGGACAAACTCGTCTAGTAACTGCAGGTGTCAACGGTCGTCGTAGCCATTTTTACTCTGTGACTACTGCTGCTGATGGAACTGAAGTTAAAACATTGGTTACTAGTGTTGTCGCTCAAGAACCAGTCGCTCAAGTGATCGAAGTTGGCAACCCTGTCACTCACGTCGGCGATGAACATGGTCAAGCAGCTATCGCTGAAGAAAAACCAGCACTCGAGATTCCAAATGTGCCAGCTCCTGTTGCGGAAGAAAAACCAAAACTAGAAATTCCAAATGAACCAGCTCCAGCATCTGTTCCTGCTGAGGAAAACAAAGCTCTTCCTCAAGGCCCAGCTCCTGTAGCAAAAGAAAATAAACTTCCTGAAACAGGAAGCCAAGGTTCAGAATGGTTGATTGCTACTGGTCTTATGACTGCTCTCACAGCTTACGGACTTAGCAAGAAAAAAGATTAAGCACAAATAAAAAGCGGGACAAAAGTCTCGCTTTTTATTGTGATCATTAGTCACCCAAACCGATGCGTTCGAAAATTTCATCAACACGTTTAGTGTAATAAGTTGGGTTGAAGATTTCGTCGATTTCTTCTTGAGTGAGACGTGAAGTCACTTCTGGATCTGCTTCGAGAAGTGGTTTGAGTCAACTTGGTTATCCCATGATTGGGCAGTCTTTGGTTGAACAAGGTCGTAAGCTTGCTCACGCGTCATGCCTTTTTCAATCAAAGTCAGCATAGCACGTTGGCTGAAGATCAAACCAAATGTAGAGTTCATGTTGCGGATCATGTTTTCTGGGAAGACTGTCAAGTTCTTAACGATGTTTCCAAAACGATTGAGCATATAGTCAATCAAGATGGTTGTATCTGGTGCGATGATGCGCTCAGCTGATGAGTGAGAGATATCACGCTCGTGCCAGAGTGACACATTTTCATAAGCTGTGACCATGTGACCACGGATCACACGCGCAAGACCCGTCATGTTTTCAGAACCGATAGGGTTGCGTTTGTGAGGCATTGCTGAAGACCCTTTTTGACCCTTGGCAAAGAACTCTTCCACTTCACGTTGTTCTGATTTTTGAAGACCACGAATCTCAGTCGCCATACGCTCGATAGAAGTTGCGATGCTAGCAAGAACTGCAAAGTACTCAGCGTGAAGGTCACGAGGAAGCACCTGTGTAGAGATTTCTTGGGCACGGATACCCAATTTATCGCAGACGTATTTTTCAACGAATGGTGGGATGTTGGCAAAGTTACCAACCGCACCAGAAATCTTACCAGCTTCCACACCAGCAGCAGCATGCTCGAAACGCTCGATATTCCGTTTCATTTCGCTGTACCAAGTGGCCAATTTAAGACCAAAAGTTGTCGGCTCAGCATGCACACCGTGGGTACGACCCATCATGATAGTGAACTTGTGTTCTTTCGCTTTGTCAGCGATGATATTGAGGAAGTTTTCAAGGTCCTTGCGGATGATATCGTTGGCTTGTTTGTAGAGGTAACCATAGGCCGTATCTACCACGTCAGTAGAAGTCAACCCATAGTGAACCCACTTGCGCTCTTCACCAAGCGTTTCAGAAACCGCACGTGTGAAGGCAACCACATCGTGACGAGTTTGCTGCTCGATTTCCAAAATACGGTCGATGTCAAAGTCCGCTTTTTCACGAATCAAAGCTACATCTTCCTTAGGGATTTCCCCCAACTCAGCCCATGCTTCGTCAGCCAAGATTTCCACCTCAAGCCAAGCACGGTATTTATTTTCTTCAGTCCAAATGTTCGCCATCTCAGGGCGAGAGTAACGTTCGATCATTGTTATATTTTCCTTTCTTTTGATGTTTCACATCAGTTAGCAAGCGGCAATCACTTTATTCAAATTCTTCTTTCCCAATCCACACAGATGGATAGTGATCGAGTGTATTCAAATCCGTATCTAACGGTAGATCATAGATAGCTAAATAGTTTTCAGGATATTGAGCAAGAAACTCTTCATACTTAGCTTTCACCTTTTCGTGATCACTACTAGCATACAAGACTTCGACGACTGCTCCAGTCTTCTCTTTTTCGACGAATGCATTAACGATGATTTGTATCATAGGCATGTCCTAAAAATCAATCCCTTTCCCAAATTCCTCTACCTCATCCGGTTCATCACTAAACAAAGTCACGTGTCCCATCTTGCGGTTGTGCTTCGCTTCTATTTTACCATATAAGTGGAGGTGGGCGCTTGGATTTTCTGTCACATATTTTTCAGCAGCCTCGACATGCTGGCCGAGAACATTGAGCATGACTGCTGGTGCATGTAGTTTGATGTCTGGCAATTGTGCTCCCAGAACTCCTAAAATATGAGTCTCAAACTGTGAAAAGTCGCAAGCTTCGATTGAGTAATGGCCTGAGTTGTGTGGACGTGGTGCAATTTCATTGACAATGATGTCGTCAGCAGTCGCAAACATTTCCACGCAAAGAGTTCCAGAAAGGTTCAGTTGTTCAGCAATTCGCACTGCCATAGCTTTGGCTTTCAGCTAGGCTTGCTGAAATGCGAGCAGGCACAATGGTTTTTGAAAGAATGTTGTTACGATGGATATTCTCCTGAATAGGGAAGACTGTCACATCCTTGCCATTTCCTGACACGATGACAGAAATCTCAAGGTCAAAGTTGACAAATTCTTCCAAGACACAGTCTGCTGAATCAGCTAGTTCAGAGGCTTCTTCCAAGTCTGCTTCTGAACGAATAACCTTTTGTCCATGACCATCGTAACCACCAGTCGCCGTCTTGAGGACATAGTTTTTCGACAAGTCGATATCTTCCAAGTCTTGGCTAGATTTCACAACCTTGTAAGGAGCCACAGTGACTTGAGCCTTGTTAGAAAGAAAGTCCTTCTCAAAGATTCGATTTTGAGAGATTCGGAGTAGGTCTGTCCCTTGTGGAAGCTGACCATCCTTGATAACGGCATCTAAACCGTCGGCATCCACATTTTCAAACTCATAAGTGAGGACATCGCAACGCTCCGCCAACTGGCGAAGAGCGTCCACATCATTATAAGGAGCCACGATAATCTCCGCCACGCGAGAGGCCGGACAATCCACTGCAGGATCCAGCGCGATAACCTTGTGACCCATGTAGATAGCAGAAATGGCCATCATCTGACCAAGCTGACCGCCACCAATAATTCCGATTGTTTTAGATGAGCTCATTTGTAGACTCCTCTGCAATTTTTCCTTGTTCTTCAGCAAAATTAGCAAGTGCAGTCGCGATGGTTTCGTCTTCTACTGAGAGGAGACGGAGGGCAAAGAGGGCAGCGTTAGTAGCACCCGCTTCACCAATAGCCATAGTTGCGACAGGCACACCACCTGGCATCTGTACGATAGAATAGAGCGAGTCCACGCCACTAAGGGCACGTGATTTGACAGGTACCCCGATGACTGGAAGGGTTGTTTTTGCAGCAACCATCCCTGGCAAGTGGGCAGCGCCACCCGCACCAGCGATGATGACTTTAATGCCACGACTACGTGCTTCTTCAGCATGTTTGAACATGAGGTCCGGTGTACGGTGTGCGGAAACAACTTTCTTTTCGTAAGCGACACCGAAGTTGTCGAGGACTTCAGCGGCTTTTTGCATGGTTGCCCAGTCAGATTTTGAGCCCATGATAATGGAAATTACTGGTTTCATTTTTAATCCTTCTTCTTTTTGATAATGGTCTTAGGTGGTGGGGACGGAAGCAAACCTTCGGTTTCATTCCCAAACTTTGAGCCTAGGGTCTCAAAGTTTCCCCCGACCAGAACAGATGCTGTTCTGGTCTTTTAACCACGGCGACCAATATCGTGTTTGGCTCGCTTTCGCTCGCCATTGTCAAATATAGTATCTGTTAATCTTTTAACGCTTTGCTTCCAATGTCATTTCGATAGAAGAGGCCTTCTGTTTTTGTTGGGAGAGTTCTTGGTAGATGATATTTTGGCCGTCTTTGACGGTGTCTGCTGTTGTGACGAGCATATAGACGCGTCCGCCGTTTGAGAGGAGGTCTTGACCATTTTCAGCGAATTTAGCACCAGCATAGTAAGTGATGATGTCGCCCTCTGTCTTGGCTGGAAGTTTGACACCCTTCTCATAAGCAAGTGGATAGCCATTTGAAGCTACAACCACGCCTAGTGTCACACCCTTGTCCGTCCAAGTGATGGCTGGCTTTTTGCCATCCAAAATGTCAGTGATGTTTTCTGCAAAGTCAGATGTCAAACGAGGTAAGATGATTTGCGTTTCAGGATCTCCAAAACGAGAGTTGAACTCGATGACTTTCGGTCCATCAGCTGTCAAGATTAGCCCCGCGTAAAGGACACCAAGATACGGACGACCTTCTTTGATCATGCCTTCAAGAACTGGCTTGACAATGGTGTCAACCGCTGTGTCAACCACACTCTGTGGTAAGTGAGGAACTGGTGCATAGGCACCCATCCCACCAGTGTTAGGACCCTTGTCGCCATCATAAGCACGTTTGTGGTCCTGAGCCGTTGGCATGATATAGAACTTGTCTCCATTGACAAAGGCAAAGAGAGAGAACTCTTCCCCGTCAAGGAATTCCTCAATGACCACGCGCGCGCCTGAATCACCAAATTTATTGTCCAAAAGCATCTCATGAGCGGCTTCAACTGCTTGCTCAACTGTCTCCGCAACGACGACACCTTTCCCAAGGGCCAAGCCATCTGCCTTGACGACGATTGGAGCGCCTTTATCCTCGATATAAGCCTTGGCTTCCTCAAAATCTGAAAATGTCCCATAGGCTGCTGTCGGAACGTTGTATTTGATCATGATTTCCTTAGCAAAATCCTTAGACCACTCCAGCTCAGCCGCAGCCTTGGTAGGACCAAAGACTTTGAGACCAGCTGCATTGAAATCATCCACGATACCAGCTGCAAGGGCATCATCTGGACCGATAAAGGTCCAAGCAATATCGTTGACTTTTGCGAAGTCAATAAGCTTAGAATGTTCGGAAATAGAGATATTTACCAAATCAAGTCCATCTAAGGTCATCCCGTCATTCCCAGGAGCCACGAAAACTTGCTCAACGTCTTTAGACTCCAACAACTTTTTGGCAATCGCATGCTCACGACCACCTGAGCCGATAACTAACAGTTTCATCTCTCAACCTCTTTTGCGAATTATTTACTAACATTATATCATAAACGTTCGTTTTAATCTTGTTTCTTTAAGTTTTTTTAAACAAAAAAGGAAAGAAACTGTTTTCTTCCCTTTCGTTTTCTTAATGTCTAAAATGTCTCACGCCTGTGAAGACCATAGTCAAGCCGTATTTATCAGCGGCTTCGATAGACTCTTGGTCACGGACTGATCCACCCGGTTGGATGATGGCCTTAATACCTGCTTTGGCGATTTCTTCCACGTTATCCGCAAATGGGAAGAAGGCATCTGAAGCAAGAACAGCGCCGTCAAGACGGTCTTTAGCTTGGTCAATAGCGATACGAACTGAAGCCACACGATTGGTTTGACCAGGGCCAACACCAAGTGTCATGTGGTCATTGGTCACGATGATACCATTTGATTTGACGTACTTGATAGCTTTCCAAGCAAACTCAAGAGCTGTCGCTTCTGTTTCAGTTGGTTGGCGTCTAGTAACCACTTGCCAGTCAGCCTGACTTTCTTTCACAACGTCTTGGTTTTGAACAAGGAGACCACCAACAACACCTGTGTATTCTGCTTCCACTTCACTAGCATCTTGAGCGTCAAATGGCAATTCAAGGATCCGCAAGTTTTTCTTCTTGGTTGTCAAGATTTCAAGTGCTTCATCTGTATAGCTTGGCGCGATGATGATTTCGAGGAAAACGCCGTGCATCTTCTCAGCTGTCTCAGCGTCCACTTCACGGTTGAGAACGACAATACCACCGAAGATAGAAACTGGGTCAGACTCATAAGCGTAGTCCCAAGCAGTTTCGATATCGTCAGCTTGACCAATCCCACACGGATTCATATGTTTGAGAGCCACAACTGTCGGACGGTCTTTGAAGTCACGGATGATACGGATAGCGAGCATCAGCATCACGGATATTGTTGAATGACAATTCTTTGCCGTTAAGTTGTTTAGCTGAAGCAATTGAGTAAGCTGTTGGCAAACCTTTTTGATAGAAGTCTGCGTCTTGTTGAGGGTTTTCACCGTAACGCATTGGTTGCTTAAGGTCATAAGTCAAAGTGAGTTTCTCAGGTTTACTTTCCCCTACTTGAGCTGTGAAGTATTCTGCGATTAAAGCATCATAGGCTGCTGTGTGGCGGAAGACTTTTGCTGCCAAACGTTGGCGAGTCTCGTAAGAGGTTTCACCGTTTGCTGCCAATTCGTCAAGAACAACAGCGTAGTCAGCAGGGTCTACCACAACTGTGACGCTAGCGTGGTTTTTAGCTGCTGAACGAAGCATAGATGGTCCACCGATATCGATGTTTTCAACCGCATCAGCGTAAGTCACATCTGGTTTAAGAATCGTTTCCTTAAATGGGTAAAGGTTGACCACTACAAGGTCAATCAATTCGATATTATTGTCCTTAGCCGCTTGAAGGTGACTATCCAAGTCACGACGAGCGAGGAGACCACCGTGGATATTTGGGTGGAGAGTCTTAACACGACCATCCATCATTTCTGGGAAACCAGTCACATCGTCGATGGCAATGGTGTCCACCCCAGCATTGTCAAGTGCAACCTTGGTCCCACCTGTCGAGATGATATCCCAACCAAGTTTTTTAAGTTCTTGGGCAAATTCAACAATGCCCGCTTTGTCTGAGACTGAAATAAGTGCTCGTTTAGTCATTTTTCTTCCTTTCCTTGAATCAAGAGGCTCTTTCACATCATTTAAACTAGAGACTGACGATTATAGTCTGTAAGCTGATTCCCCAGTTCTTGTAGCAAGTCCCTAACTTCAAGCTTACTTGTTTCACTTTCGTAAACACTTCGCAGTTCGGCATCTGTCGCACCAATCAAGGTTACAAATTCCACTTTTCCATGCGGAGTATCTATGGTATTAGCTAAATCATCAGCAGCAGTCAAGAATCCTGTCAAATTAGACTTCTGCTGGGCATCAATGCCTACTGTCTGCTTGGTATAAATGTATTCTTCTGGCAAGACCACTTTACCTGTTTGAAAAATATATCTTGCCACATATTGTAGCAAACCACAACCATTTTTAATTTCTTCTTCGTCATTATTTGATTTCTTTAACTTAAAAGTCAATTCAATCCCATAACCACTGTATTCAGGGTCTTCGCTTTCTTTTGTATATAATTCTGACAAGCCGTAGCTAACAAAATGCCAAAACTCTCCTGCATCATAAACACTAATACCATCAAGCGGATCTGGCCCACCTAACATATACTTAATAACCGTTCCATAATGAAGAGGATTTGGCTGATCAGGATATATACGATTAAACTCTGCATCAATGGCTTCCCATCCTGGAGCACTATCATCTGTATTTTCAGATTCAACAACAATCTTGTCTTCATCTTTAATCGGTTTTTCTTCGCCAGAAGATTTTTTTCTTAAAAAAATCAAATAAACCCATAAATTCTCCTTAGCTGATGGCCTTTATCCCTGCTACAAAATCATCTCTGATTTCCTTCTTACTTCCTCTCCACTCCCAAATGTTCCAATACTTCTGGATAAAGTTTGTACTCTGTTTCGTGGATGCGAGTCTCGAAAGTATCAAGGGTATCCCCTTCAAGGCGTGGCACACGGACTTGTTTGATAACCTTACCGGTATCAACGCCAGAGTCCACCCAATGAATGGTCACACCGCTCTCAGCAAAACCTGCATTCCAAGCATCCTCAATACCATGAGCTCCTGGAAATTCAGGAGATAAGCCGGATGAATATTGATGATACGGCCTTCATAAGCTGCTAGCAATGTTGGGCCGACGATTTTCATGTAGCCTGCGAGACAAACCAAGTCAATCTGATGTTCATCCAAAAGTTCGACGATGGCTCCTTCGTAGTCTGCTTTGTTCTCAAATTCCTTGAGTTCGAAGGCATAGGATAAAACTCCAAGATTTTCTGCACGCTCAAGGACGTAGGCATCTCGATGATCAGAAAATACAAACTCAACTGGAAACTGTTCTGCAATCACCTGAAAGTTTGAACCGTTGCCAGAAGCAAAAACAGCAATTTTTTTAGCCATTATTTTATCACCACACTTGCGCCATCTTTCTTCACAATACGACCAATTTCATAAACAGGTTCGTCAAGAAGTTCTTTGATACGCTCCACATTTTCTGGTTTTACCGCAAGCATGAGACCAATCCCCATGTTGAAGATTTCAAACATTTCTTCATGTTTGATTTGGCCATATTTTTCAAGGGCTTTGAAAATTGGAAGAACAGGGACTTTGCTTTCGTCAATTTCAGCAGCCAAGTCATCCGCGAACATACGTGGTACATTTTCGATGAAACCACCACCTGTGATGTGGGCAATCCCGTTGATCAATTCTTCTTTGATGAGTGGCAAAGCAGCTTTGACGTAGATACGAGTTGGTTCGAGTAGGACTTCCTTGAGTTTCTTACCTTCTAACTCAGGCAATACTTCTTCACCTGTGTAATCAGCAAAGACACGACGAACAAGTGAATAACCATTTGAGTGGATACCGCTTGAAGCAAGCCCCAAAATCACATCACCTGCTGCTACTTTTGAACCGTCGATGATTTGAGATTTTTCAGCCACACCGACTGCGAAACCAGCCAAGTCATAGTCGTCTTCGCCGTACATGCCAGGCATTTCAGCCGTTTCGCCACCGATAAGTGCTGCACCAGCTTGCACACAACCTTCAGCCACACCAGCAACGACTTGTTCTAGTTTAGCTGGTTCATTTTTCCCAGTTGCGATATAGTCCAAGAAGTAAAGAGGCTCTGCACCTGCAGCGATGATATCATTGACACACATGGCCACACAGTCCTGACCGATAGTATCGTGTTTGTCGTACTTGATAGCAAGCATGAGTTTAGTTCCGACACCATCTGTTCCTGAGATCAAAACAGGTTCTTTGACACCTGTTTTTGAAAGGTCGAACATACCACCGAAACCACCAAGAGCTCCCATAACACCTGCACGCTCCGTACGTGCCACGTGTTTTTTAATCCGTTCAACAACTTCATAACCCGCTTCAACGTCCACACCAGACTTCGCGTATGCATTCTTATTTGTCATTTGTTTTTTCCTTTTCCTTTCCTTCAATGGGGAATTTTATTTGTAAAAACTCGTTTTTTCTTCTAAACTTCTACGATATTCTTCTTCATAATCATAGAGAGGAGTTGGATATTTCCCATCAAAGTAAGCCACACAGAGACCGCCATTTGGCGCATCTGTTTCAATCCCAATAGAGTCAATCAAGCCATCAATCGAAAGATAAGTCAGACTATCCGCACCAATGATTTGGCAAGTTTCCTCAACGGTATGATTAGCCGCAATCAACTCCTGACGTGTCTGAATATCAATCCCGTAGAAGCATGGGTAAGCAAGAGCAGGACTACCGATGGCAACATGAACCTCTGATGCCCCCGCTTCTTTCAAGAGTTGGACAATACGACGAGATGTTGTTCCACGTACAATCGAGTCATCAATCATGACCACACGTTTGCCTTTCACGACACCCGAAACAGCAGACAATTTCATCCGAACCCCTTGCTCACGCAATTCTTGAGTCGGCTGGATAAAGGTCCGTTGTGTATATTGGTTCTTGATGAGACCCATTTCATTTGGCAAACCTGATTCTTCAGCAAATCCCATAGCTGCACTGAGTGAGGAATTTGGTACCCCAACTACGATATCGGCTTCATGCTTAAACTCACGTGCCAATTGAGCTCCCATTCGCTTACGAGCCGTATGGACATTGACACCGTGGATGTTGGAGTCGGGACGGGCAAAGTAGATATACTCCATGGAACAGATAGCAAGCTGAGTATCGTTTGTATAGCTGTCATACTGGATGCCATTGTCATCAACAATAACAATCTCGCCTGGTTTCACATCACGAATCCATTCAGCACCGATGACTTCAAAGGCACAGGTCTCAGAGGAAACTACAACTGCTCCATTGGCCATTTTCCCGATTGACAGAGGACGGAAGCCATTTGGATCAAGCGCTGCAATCAGCTTATCTTCAAACATCAAGAGATAAGCAAAACCACCTTTGACAAGACTGAGTGCTTCCTTAATTTTACCCATCAGGTTTGGATTGTGGCTACGGCGAATCAAGTGAGCCAAGATTTCTGAATCAGAAGTCGAGCTAAAGATTGCCCCTCTTTGTTCCAATTCTTGCTTGAGCGATTCTGCGTTGGTCAGATTCCCATTATGAGCCAAACCAAACTGCATGTCATGAAAGCGGAAAAGGAAAGGTTGGATATTGTCTACAGAAGCTTCTCCCGCAGTCGCATAGCGCACGTGTCCAATCGCTCCAGTTCCTGTCAATTTATCCAAATTAGCAGGATTTTTGAAGACTTCTGATAAAAGCCCCATATCACGATGACGCTTCAATTGTCCATGGTCATTGGAGAGGATCCCTGCCCCCTCCTGACCACGGTGCTGAAGGCTATGGAGTCCAAAAATAGGTTAATTTGGAAGCGTCTGGGTGACCCCAGATGCCGAAAAACACCACATTCTTCATTAAGAGATTTTTACTTCGTATGTCATTTTATATACCTAATTTTTTTATTTGTGTATCATTCCTTAACAATACTACAGCGGAATGATACGGTAGAAAGCTCATTTCACTCGCAACAACAAATCATTTACAATTATCGCAAGTTACATCTACTTGATTTTTACATTCACTGATGGTTATCTATTAGAAAATCTGCAAAGCCTATTTTCCAGTAAAGTATTTCACAGCTGATGCAAAGAGATGCTGGTCTTTATTTCCTGGAATATTTTGGAAGAGACCGTCTTCGAAACGTTCTGAGTGACCCATCTTACCAATAATTTGACCGTTCTTACTTGTGATACCTTCGATAGCATTGACAGATCCGTTAGGATTGTATTTTGAATCCATGCTTGGTTTACCTTCAAAGTCAACATATTGGGTAAAGATTTGACCATTGTCACGAAGCTCTGCAAATTCCTCAGCTGTCACGACAAATTTACCTTCACCGTGTGATACTGGGATAGCATGGATGTCGCCAACTTTCACGCCAGCAAGCCATGGTGAGTTCGTATTGGCAATACGTGTTTCAACCATCTTAGCCACGTGTTGGTTGGCATCATTGTAGAAGAGGGTTGGACTCGTGCTGCTTGCATCTTCAAAGTTACCGTATGGAAGAAGGCCTGATTTAACAAGAGCTTGGAATCCGTTACAGATACCAATAATCAAACCACTACGTTCGATGAAGCTATCGATGGCTGCACGTACTTTTTCATTGAGCAAGATGTTCACGATAAATTTAGCTGATCCATCTGGTTCATCCGCTGCTGAGAAACCACCTGCAAAAAAGATAATATTAGCTTTTTCGATATTGTCAACCATGGTGTCAACAGACTTGACAATCGCCTCTTCGTTCAATGTTACAAATGGTACCAAGTTGACTTTTGCACCTTCTTTTTCAAAGGCCTTAGCTGAATCGTACTCAGAGTTCGTACCTGGGAATACTGGGATGTAAACCACTGGTGTCTCAACTGTTTCTTTAGCTTTGATCACAGCGTTTGATGCTACAGCAGGTACTTCTTCCAACTCAGTTGCTTGTGCAAATTCTGTTGGGTAAACCTCTTCCAATTTACCTTGGAAGGCACTGTCAAGTTTGTGTCCATCAAGCGTTACACCATTGACAGTAAGTGTAAAGTCAACTACTGTTTGTCCGATCTTGGCAACACCTGCAACTTCTTCAGGCGATGTGAAGACGAATCCACCCAATTGGGCTGTCAAGCTAGTGTCAAAGTCAGCTAATTCAACGTTTGCACCAATATGGTTACCAAATGTTGCAAGGGCAAGAGCTTCAACCACACCACCATATTTAACAGCTGATGCAGATGTGACTTTATGGTCAGCTTGGATGGCTTCAAATTGAGCAAAGTTAGACTTGATAAGATTGAAGTCAATTTCTTGTGCCAAGCTTGACCAGGAATGTAGTAAATATTTTCACCAGCAGCTTTGAATTCTGGAGAAAGAACCTTACGGCTATCTGCAGTTGTTACCCCAAAAGCAACCAAGGTTGGTGGTACGGTCAATTCTTCAAAGGTACCAGACATAGAGTCTTTACCACCGATAGATGGCAAACCAAGTTGAATCTGAGCTTCAATGGATCCAAGGAGAGCAGCTACTGGTTGACCAAAACGCTCTGCTTGTTTATCCATACGCTCGAAATATTCTTGATAAGAGAAACGAGCCTTAGACCAGTTTGCACCAGCAGCAACCAAACGAGCTGTTGCTTCGATTACTGCATAGGCAGCGCCATGATATGGAGACCATTCTGCTACATAAGGGTTGAATCCTTGTGCCATGACTGAAGCCGTATGCGTTACACCATGTTGGACTGGCAATTTCTGTACAGAAGCTTCCGTTGGTGTGATTTGGTAACGACCACCAAGTGGGTGATTAACTGTTGAACGACCAACTGAGCTATCAAAGATGGTTTGTAAACCTTTTTGACTGGCATGGTTAAGGTCAGCCAAAACTTCAAGAGTATCAGCTTCAAGGGTTTCAGCAGATGTTTGACGTTCTTCTGGAAGCTTGACATCCTTGTCAACCACCTTAGCATCTACAACCACACGTACACCGTTTGTATCAAGGAAACGACGTTCCAAATCAACGATTGTTTCACCATTCCAGTGCATGACAAGATTTGGTTTTTCAGTTACTGTCGCAACGACAACAGCATCAATATTTTCTTTGTTACATTCAGCAACGAAAGCATCTACATCTTCTGGACGAACCACTACAGCCATCCGTTCTTGAGATTCAGAAATGGCAATTTCTGTACCATTCAAACCTTGGTATTTCAATGGCACTTTGTCTAGATCAATTTCAAGACCATCTGCCAATTCACCAATAGCCACACAGACACCACCAGCACCAAAGTCATTTGATTTCTTGATCAAACGTGTCACTTGACCATTACGGAAAAGACGTTGAATCTTACGTTCTTCGATGGCATTCCCTTTTTGAACTTCAGCACCAGCTGTTTCAACAGATTCAACCGTTTGAACTTTAGAAGAACCTGTCGCACCACCGACACCGTCACGTCCAGTCTTACCACCAAGCAAGATAATCACATCACCTGCTTCAGGTTTTTCACGGACCACATTTTCCTTAGGAGCCGCACCGACAACTGCACCTAGCTCCATACGTTTAGCAACGAAACCTGGGTGGAAGTATTCACGAACATAAGTTGTTGCTAAACCAATTTGGTTACCGTATGAAGAATAACCGTGAGCTGCTGTTTTAGAAATTACTTGTTGTGGCAATTTACCAGCACGAGTTTCAGCAATTGGGGCTGTAATATCACCAGCACCTGAGATACGCATCGCTTGGTATACGTATGAACGCCCTGACAATGGGTCACGAATGGCACCACCGATACAAGTAGCCGCTCCACCAAATGGTTCAATCTCAGTTGGGTGGTTGTGGGTTTCGTTCTTGAACATGAGAAGCCATGGTTCTTTGACACCATTGACATCCACTTCAATTTCAACTGAGCAGGCATTAATTTCATCAGACACTTCCATGTCATCCAAACGACCATTAGCACGCTCATAACGGCCAAAAATAGTCGCCATATCCATCAAGGTTTGAGGCTTTTCTGTACGTCCCAACTCATCACGCATGGCAATATATTTGTCATAAGTCGCTTGCAATTGTTTTTCAAATTTAGAAGCTGAGAAGTCGATGTTTTTCAACTCAGTCTCGAAAGTCGTATGACGGCAGTGGTCAGACCAGTAAGTATCCAAAACCTTCAACTCAGTCTCAGTTGGCACACGTCCAATAGACTTGAAGTAATCTTGAATGAAGAGAAGGTCATCCACTTCCATTGCCAATCCTTCCTCTGCCTTATACTGTGCAAAATCTTCTGCCGTATAAGTTTCAAAGAAAGCCAAGTTTGGAATGGTCTTGTCAGACTCAGAGAAATCCTGTTTCGCAATACCAACAGTGATGTCTTTGAAACGAGAATCGACTGGGTTCAAGAGATAGTTTTTAACAGCTTCCAACTCATTCGCATCAATATCCTTGTTAACCAAGTAAAGTTGCGCCGTATTCACTGTTACATCATTTGAACTACCAAGCAACAGCAAAGCTTCTTGTGAAGATGCCGCACGTTGGTCAAATTGACCAGGCAAGCTTTCGATCGCAAAGAAAGCATACTTCTCAAGATCAGCCTGAACCGTAGCCTCGTCCAAAACAGTATCAGTCACTTGCTCAGAGAAGATATGTTTTTCCGCACGCGCAAACAAGTCCTCTGCCAAACCAAAAACATCGTAAACTTGAACAATCCGAAGATCCTTCAAAGTTTTCAACTGAAGATTATGCTGTAATTCTTTTACTAAAGAGTGAGATTTCACACGAAAATCAGCTTTTTTCTCAACGAAAATACGTTTATCCATTTTATTTCCTTTATTTCTATTCAAATAGGTTATCGAAGACGAAGGTTTTCCGTTTCAAACAAGTTACTTCAAGCCCTGCAATTTTTCTAAAACGACCTTGTAAACATCCGTTAAACTGCCCAAATCTCTACGGAAAACATCCTTATCCATATGGTGCCCTTCCGCATCCCAAAGGCGACAGTTATCTGGTGAGAATTCGTCTGCCAAGATAATCTTGCCATCCTTATCAAAACCAAATTCCAATTTGAAGTCAATCAATCGAAGACCAATTTGTGCAAACCAATCTTTCAGCAATTCATTGATACGACGCGTTTCTTCCTTGATATAAGCAATTTGCTCATCATTGGCAATATCCAAGAACTTGACATGCTCATCATTGATGAATGGGTCATCCAAATCATCGTTTTTGTAGTAAAATTCAACGATTGGAGTTTTCAAGTCCAAACCTTCTTCAACGCCAAAACGTTTAGAAAAAGAACCTGCAGTCACGTTACGAAGAACAACCTCCAAAGGAATGATAGTAACTTTCTTGTTAAGTTGTTCGGTATCAGAAATACGTTTGATAAAGTGAGTAGCTACACCCGCAGCATTCAATTTTTCAAAAATAAGAGACGAAATCTGATTATTCAGCACACCTTTACCCTCAATGGTCTCTTTGCGAGCTCCATTCAACATAGTGGCCTGGTCCTTGTAGACCGACTTAATCACATTTTCGTCTTCTGTAGTATAGATATCTTTAGCTTTTCCCGTATAAATAAGTTTACTGGACATTTTCTTGTTCGCCTTTCGTATTACTTTACACCATTCTAACACAACAGACACTAAAAATCAAATATTTCACGAACTATATTTGATATCATATCTGAAAAAGTACAGAAAAATCGCAAATGATTTTTCATTTGCGATTTTCTAAGATTGATTTGAGTTAAAATGCGAACCTTATTCTTGTTTCAAAAAACGATCAAGATAGTAGCGTAAAAAAACTCTTCCTACCTGTAATCATAGTCAAACGACCTTCAAGTCCATAACGAAGTTTTTCTGCTTGTTCAGCATTCAAATCCGTCTCTGCCTCTAATTTAAAGAAATTACCCTTTTCTGTTTGAGTCGCACTGGTATCGATATTCGTAATCTTGGAGGTCAATACTAGCTGCTTATTGGCATCCGTTACTGTTGTAAATCGTACCTCATTTCCATGCTTGAGACCAGCCACTTCCTTAGAACTGATATAAGCTGTTAGTTTTGCCTTCCTCTCTTTAGCCAACTGTGGAAAAAGATGAGCAAGGATAGTTCCTTCTGGAATGATGGTAGATCGACTATGCTCAGGATTCAAATGTAGAACACCATCTTCTGTTGCTGTAATTTTCCCCTTCTCTAAAAGATTTCCTTGAATCTTTTTACCCGACTCCGCTTCAAGAATTTTCTGATCCAAGAGCGTTAATTCCTGGCCTACCTTGGCTAGTTGCTGAGCTTTAATGATTCCAACTGACTTCCCAATCCAGATGCATAAGCTTGTTGGGCTCCTGAACCTGCATACTGTACTCGATAACCTGCAAGAGTTGACTCCAGCTGAGTGATTTGAGCATCTAGCTGAGATAAGGCCTGCTGTTTGGCTTCTGATCCCTGCTCTTTTGTTGACTGATAAATGGCATAAGCTGGATGATTGCTCTCTAAGTGTCCATCACCCTGAATAGCGGACTTGGCTTGCTGATATTCTTTAATTTTGGACTGGGTTTCACCGATGAGATTGCCTAACTCTGCCTGACTACCACTGGCTGCTGCATTTTGAGATGATATACTAGCATTTTGTTGCTCAACCTGACTCCGCAGACTAGCAGCTTGATTTAGATAATCTAAAAAACTATGCTGATAGCCAAATTTATCTGCTTCTGGAAATTGATCACTTCCTGCTTGAAGGCTTGCTTTTAAATACTCCAGTTGAACCTTCTGATCCTTGAGCATTTCCAACTGACTAGCATAATTCTCAGCCTGAACCGCTTCTACCCCCTCTTGGTATTGAACCAAAAGTTCCCCCTTCTTGACCAACTTATTTTCTTCCAAATGATTGGCAAGAATGCGATTGTTGCTAGTTGACTGGATATTGGCAAGGATACGACTAGGTTCGATAGTAGCTCTAGTAGACAAACTCATCTCCTTCTCTGCAACAGTTGCAAAGCCAAGCAAAAACACAAGTAGAAGAGACATGGGTACAATCACCCGACTGGAAAAATTATGGTAACGACGATTGTAAAACTCAGCACTTTCTAAAAATTCTGATTGCATCTTTTCTCCTCTCTAACTATTCACCAGATGGGCGTAAAAGCCACCCTGAGCCAACAAATCTGCATGTGTTCCCTCTTCGACAATCTTGCCCTGATCCAAAACGACAACCTTCTCTGTCCGCTCAGCAATGGTCAAGCGGTGGGCGATGAAAATCAAGGTCTTATCCAAAGCCATCAGATTATCGACAATTCGCTTCTCGGTCAAAATATCCAGACTGCTGGTCGCCTCATCCAAGATCAAGACAGGTGCATCAGTCAAGAGAGCACGCGCCAGAGCGATCCTCTGACGTTGCCCACCTGAAATCCCTGCCCCATCCGAAATCAATTCTGTCTGGTAATTCAGTGGCATCCGCTCAATATCTTCCCGAATCTCTGCCAACTCCACTGCTCTCAAGATATCCTCCTGGGTCGTCCCCTCCTTAGCTCCGAGGAGAAGATTCTCCAAAATCGTTCCATTAAAAATGTAGGGTTGCTGAGGCAGATAGTTGATATACTGGCGCAGAGCCTTTTTATCAATCTGATTGAGATTGACGCCACCCAGGCTAATCTCCCCCTGACTTGGATCGTAAAAATTAACCATCATCTTAGCCAAGGTCGTCTTACCTGATCCTGAAATTCCCACAAAAGCCACTTTAGAGCCTTGCGGAATGGTTAGATTGATGTCCGACAAGACATCTCGACCATAGCCATACTTGTAGTGAACCTGCTTGAAAGTCATATCTCCTTCTAGCAAGCTCAAATCTGAGACTGTTTTCTTTTCCTCAAACTCAGATGCAACCAGATAAACTTCATTCAGACGGTTATTGGCTACCTGTGCTGTCTGAAGCTTGGTTTGCAGATTGATGATATTCTCCAAAGGATTTGTAAAGTAAACAAGCAAGGTATTATAGGTGATCAACTGGCCCAAACTCATCTTATTGTCCATAACTAGGAGAGCCCCCATCCAGAGAATGCCAACATTGAGCAAGAGCTGAGCAAGCTTTTTCAGAGCCTTTTGCTGACTTTCTGCCCGACTGTAGATAAAAGATTTTTTCAGATAATCCACAAATTCCTTGTCAATCTTTTGATAACGAGAGCTTTCACTAGTCAAGGATTTAATGGTCTCAATGCCGTTGATGTCCTCAATGATAGAAGAAGACAGAACCGCATTAGCTTCCATGGTATCCCGATTCATCTTTTCAAAGGGCTTCATAAAAGCAAAGATAATCACTGTGTAAATAGGAAGAGCTAGTAAACTCATGAAAAAAAGATTGCTATTCTGCGAAAATAGAACTACTGAAATAATCAAGACAGTAGATACATCCAAAAAGATTGACAGAATAGTCGAAGCCAGCGCATCGATGATACTGTTGGCATCCGTGAAACGAGACACGATTTCCCCTGTCCTGCGTGTCGCAAAAAAGGACATAGGCAGGTGAAAAACGTGCTTGATATAAGACAAAATCACATCAATGGACAAGCGTTGCCCCAAAACAAGTAAAAGATATTCCTGGGCATAAGATAAGATTTGCTGAAGGACATAAACGATGACTAGTCCTATTGAGATAATGCCCAAGGTTGAACGCATCTGATCTGGTACATAAGTGTCGATGATAGACTGAAGGTAATAAGAACCCACAATGTTAATCAAGGTCACCAAGAGGGTCGCCAAAACGATATTAACAATCAAACCTCGCTGTTTCACTAATATAGGGATAAAGGAGAGCAGACCATTTTTTTGTTCCTTATGAGGCTTATAAGTCGGAGATGGGGCCATAAAAAAATAGTGATTCCTGTCCACTCCTTAGCAAAAGCGCTCACGAGAAATCTTGGTCAGCTTAACACTAGGATCTGGATCTGCAATATGAATGTTGTTCTTGTCTTGCCCAGTCACCACATAATAATGGAGCAATTTCCCTTCCTTAAGCACATGAGCCACAAAAGGAAAGGTTACATCCGGCAAATCAAACAAGCTCATGTCCGCCTTTATTGCTCGCGTCTCAAAACCAATTTCCTCTGCAACCTTGACTAAGCCTAAAGCCGTAGTACCATCCATGGTCGTCTTGGCCAACTCTCGCAAGTGAGCCAGAGAATAATAACTACCGTAATAACCAAAGACCATGGCTAATGAAGCCACACCGCAGTCCATCTGATCTACCTGAGGACGATAATGCCGTTTACTAAATTTCATATCCTACTCCTTTTTCCTAACAATCTCCAAAGAAAAACTTTGTAAGATTATTTTATCCAAACAAAGAAGCAAAAAGAAAAATTATTTCTAAAAACAATAACTGCACCTGAACGGCACTTTTTTTCCTAAATAAAAAAATAGGTAGAACAAACGTCCTACCTAAAATATATATTTATAAAGATTTCTTTTTCTTCCTAATTCTTTTTGTCAATTATATATAAAACGATAATCGAAAAACAAAGGTGGTACAAGATAACTTTTTTTCACTCATTGTCACCTTAAAAGCCTAGACTAGCAAGTACTTTAAAAAGCAAAAAAATTCATCAGAAATAAGAAAAAGGAATGTTAGAAAGATTTTTTTAAAGTCTTATTCATTTCCATTCTGATTATCTTCTTCACCTCTTATTTTTCTGGATAGCATGATATTTTTACCGCTATGTAAATGATTAAAAAAAGTAGGGGATAAGAGAATAAATCTGAAAGTTCCATGAAATTTACACTATACTTTCTTAGCAATAGTTTATAGTCCATTAAAACTTGCATGATAGAAAGTACAATACGTACTAGCAGAAGCAACCCTAATAATATCACTTCTTTTTTTAAACATACGAATATCTTTCTAACTAAAATCAAACTACCGTTCAACAGCTTAACACCCCAACATTCCCCAAAATTTCCCTAATACTGGAACCACAAAGTTCAGATTCATTTTATCAACCTTTATCACATTTTTTTCTTCACTTCTATAAAGTAAAATAAATGCCATCAAGAATAGTGAAATTGTAGGTATGTCAAAATTTTCAAACCATGCAGGTAGATTTATTTTGTTTACATCAGCGACTATTCTAACAATGATATAAACCATCGAACTGCGCATACAGTAAACTCTAGCCAAGCTTTTTGTAACACTTGAACAACTTTCATCTCAAACCCCAATCTGATGTTCCATCAATTCCCAATCTTACTTTCTTTTGTTTTGTACTTATACCCTACATAAAACAGACCAAGCAGAATTGGATAGGTTTCTAGATAAAACAAGGTATTGATCGGTTTTTTCAAAATCAAATACGTTACAATATAGATAATGACTGACACGATAAAATAACCTTCAGCAAATCCCAATAAAAATTTTTTCATAGCAGACTCCTATTTATCTGACAAGAATGGCAGAGTTTTTCCGCCATTCACACGCACAAAATCTTTTCATTCAGATTCATCATTTATAGTTTGGATTATTTTTTGACAAATCGTTGCAAAAAATCCCAAAATAACCTGAGGCAATCAATCCAACTAAATACCATTTCCAATCAAAGGATAACAACGAACCTGTACGAATTACATGAAGTACGAGATTGAGACCTATTGCTACCAAAGGAACTATAGTTGCTAGTTTAGGTAACAATGTATTGAGATCAGTGTTGCGATTCATACTTGATTTTCTTTTATGATTTGCCACAAATTTTTAAATTAACGTCTACTTCCCAAATGACGCCCATACATATAGGTAACGACTCCTAAAACACCCCAAGCCACTGCTGTAGAAGTAGTAACAATGAAACCTCCCTTAGTTATAGCCAAGTCTTCCTCTGTCATAATAGCAAATTTTTCATCCAGTTTCTTCATCTTTCATCTACTCCTTTTTAAATAATACCAGCTAATCCAATAGCTACTCCAACCAAAAGTCCTACTATTCCTGAGGCTGATATAATTATAGCCGCAAATTCTTCTGAGATATTCATTTATTTTTTTCCATTTTTTTAGTTCTTATTTCATTGATAGTAACTAAATGATGATTATTCAATAGCATTTGCCACATACTAATAATAGTTCTCTTTAAACCTTGTCTTTACCTGAATCTAAATAACTCATTATCAAAATAAGCATCGGAACAAATAACTCTGTTTGGAAATATTTTTCAACATTAAAGGTGATTACATGTAAATCCCCCAATATACAAAGCACTCCAAAAATAATTAAAAAGGCTCCCATTACATTTTTTAGATTTTTCATACAAGTTCACTTCTATCCAAATTTACGTTTTAAATCTTGACCAATTAATCGACCACCAAGGAAAATTGCCAATCCTGCACCAACCGTGGCTATGGTAATTGATCCACCTGCTGTATTCATCAATTCTTCTTCTGTCAATTCCGTCCATTTATTTAAATTCATTTTTTCTCTCCTTATTATTACATAAAATAACCCCAAGCAATACCACCAATTAGTAAGACACCTCCTACAACTACAGCGGTAACCGACCCCCATCCACTTTCCATCAGCTCTTCTTCCGTAAGAGCTGCAAAGTTCTGTTCCATTTTGTCAAAGTTTGTCATTTGTTTTTCTCCTTTATTTTTTATAGTTTTTTTGTTTGTGATTGTTAACCTTTAAACCATTTTTAAAAAGCCAAATTGGATAAATAACTGAAATCATTTTTTTCTCCTTCCTTATCTTCTCACTTGTCTATTCGAGAAATCATTTTAAAATGAATGAAAAAAATTTAATTTATTTAAAAATACAATTTGATAAACCATGGAAGTAAAATTGGTAAATACATTGATCAGACTCCTTTCCTTTTCTTCTTACTTATCTATTCGATAAAATAAGTTTAAAATAAACAACTAAGTCAAATTTATTTTTAAAAACCACTTAATCAACCACGGATAAAGACCTGTCACATACATCAGTAATCCTCCTTTTTTCTTCTCATCTCTTTATTCGTAAACTCATACTCTTCGAAAATCAAATTCAAACCACGTCAGCTTCACCTTGCCGTACTCAAGTACAGCCTGCGGCTAGCTTCCTAGTTTGCTCTTTGATTTTCATTGAGTATCAACTATAAAACTTCAACATCTTATCTTTTTCGAGAAATAAAAAAACAACATGACTTGCATGTTGCTTTATGTTAGATTTTATCTTTAATGGCTTTCAATACATCTGCCACACTTTGGAGGTGATCGATTTCTTCATCACTAATTTCGATTCCAAATTCATCCTCAATGGTTAGTACGAATTCCATCAAATCTACCGAATCAGCATCCAAATCATCCTTCAAGCTCAAGGCCTCTGTGACTACAAAGTCTTCCCCTTGACGTTCTTGGATAATGGTCACGACACGGTCAAAAATTTCTTTATCTGTCATATATATTATTCTCCTGAAAATTCACGCGCAGTTTGAGCAACTACGTCTGTTTCTAGCATGGTACGAATCTGACGAATCGTACTATACACAGCCTTGGCATCACTTGAGCCATGAGTCTTAACAACCGGCGCCTTAACACCAAACAAGACCGCACCCCCAACATCTGAATAGTTGAGTTGCTTTTTCAAGCCTTTAAGGCTATCCTTAAGAAGAAGAGCGCCTAATTTAGCTCGCAAACCGCCACCTGTGATAGCATTTTAAGTAAGCCCATGATTCCCATGGCTGTTCCTTCGATGGATTTTAGCACAGCGTTTCCCGTGAAACCGTCTGCCACGACAACATCTGCAACACCCTCCATCAAATCACGCGCTTCCACATTACCGACAAAGTTCAAACTCTCATCAGCTGCTAGCAAGTCATAAGTTTCCTTGCGAAGCGGGTCGCCCTTACTACTCTCTGTCCCGTTATTAAGCAAACCAATTCGTGGTTTTGTAATTCCACGAACATTTTTAGCATAGAAAGAACCTAAGATGGCGTATTGATGCAGGTGATGGGCTGTGTTTTCTGCATTGGCACCGAGGTCCAGCATGTCAAAACCTTTCCCATCAACTGTTGGTAAGGTTGACATAAGCCCTGGACGATCGATATTTTTGATGCGACCAACGATGAAAAATCCTGCCGCAAGCAAAGCACCTGTATTCCCTGCTGATAGCACGGCATCAGCCTCACCATCTTTGACAGCCTTAGCTGCTAATACCATACTGGCATTTTTCTTCTTACGAATGGCTTTTGTTGGTTCATCTTCCGAATCAATTTTTTCATCTGTATGGATAATGCTGACGCGTTCTGTAGCTGTTAGATATTGCTTGATTTTGCTTTCGTCTCCGTAAAGTTGAATCTCAATATCTGAAAAGTCAGCAAGGGCTTGATTGACACCCTCAACGATGGCTTGAGGTGCGTAATCGCCACCCATAGCATCTACTGCGATTTTTTTCATTTGTCTTCCTCTTTTAGTAATTGTCCCCAGTCGGCTAGGGAATCAATAAATTTCTTTGATTTTAGGTGAATTCCGACGTACTCTTCATAAATTTGATCCATGAACTGACGCAATTCTTGCTTGATTTCAGACTTGAGCGAAATAGTCTCTAAAGTCTCAAAATTAATAGCTTGAAATTGATTGAGCAGATAGGGAATGTTTGGATTCAGATGACAGCGTTTCTCGTCCTCATGGTAATGATCAGGACATAAGCAAGCACCATATTTGAAAGAAAAATCAAAGGCCTGACCCACCCGATGGCAAAAAACACACTCATTAAAATTAAGACTAATTCCAAAACGGGTCAAGATCTGAATTTCAAAAATATTGGTCAAAACTTGATAATCTAGCCCCTCTTCCATCAACTCTAAAGTCTTTTGTAAAAAAGCAAACAAGGGAGCATCTTGGTGATTGTCCTGCAAACTAGCATCTGCCAAAGCTGCCACATAGGTCGCATAGGCCATGACAAAGAGATCACTATTGATTTTTGGAAAGGTCATCACCTCATGATAGTCTTCAATATAACTAAGTCCATCATCATTGATTCGCAAAAGAAAACGAGCCAGCACCAAAGGTTGAATAACTGGAGCCAGTTTGGACTGACCGGCATGTTTGACAAAAAACATCCGCTTGCCGACCTGCTCTGTAAAAATCTTGACTAACTTGTCATCCTCACGAAAATTACGATTGTAGAGCACCAACCCCTGACTCGTAATAGACTGAATCATGCTTCTCTCATGTACTCCTCAAGACGTTTCATAGCTTCTCTGATGATTTCCATGCTAGCTGCATAAGACAAGCGCACATAACCTTCTCCATATTGACCAAAAGCTGCACCAGGGATAAAGGCAACAGCCTTCTTGTGGGCAAAATCCTTCAGAAAAGCAAAAGAATCTTGATTGTAGCCTGCTGGAATCTTAGCAAAGATATAAAAGGCACCGTCAGGTTTGATAATCTCAAAACCAAGATTAGTCATTTTCTCGATAATGTAGTCCCGACGTTGGATATACTCTTTCTTCATAGGTTCTGCATCGTTCTTACCAGCCGTCAAGGCTTCCACCGCAGCATGTTGAGCCATAGTATTTGCAGCAGTTACCAAATACTGGTGACTCTTGATTAACTGGGCTGTGAAGTTTGCTGGTGCGAAGATAAAGCCTAAACGCCAACCTGTCATAGCATGTGATTTGGATAGACCGTTAATGATAATGGCCTGATCTCTCAGCATTGTTCCCAAAGAGACATGATTTTCCCCTGTATAAGTTAATTCTGAGTAAACCTCATCACAGACAACGAAAACCTCATACTTACGTAAAACGTCTGCCAAGGCTTCCAACTGTTCGCGACTATAAGTAATTCCTGTAGGATTGGCTGGATAGTTGAGAATGACTGCCTTGAGTTTGTCACCCTGCTCCAGAATTGCCTTCTCCAGCATTTCAGGAGTCAAGACAAAACCGTTCTCAGTCGTATCAATCTCAACAATCTCTGCACCAACTAGATTAACAATCGGCTCATAACCTGGATAGGCAGGAGCTGGCAAGAGAACCTTGTCACCCTCTTCTAAAATAGCTGTCAAAGTAGCAGATAGGGCTTCTGTCGCACCAATTGTGACCAAGATTTCATTTTCAGGATTATAGTCTAGCTGGTATTTTTCTCTTACAAAATCACTAGCTGCCTGGCGTAAGGTCATCAAACCACTCATCCCTGTATAGTAGGATTGATTTTGGTCAATGGCGCGCTTAGCCGCCTCCTTAACATGGTCTGGAGTTGTAAAGTCAGGCTCTCCCAATGTCAGACGTAGAACCCCAGGAATCTCAGAAATAGCCTGGTCAAACTGACGAATCAAGGAAACTTGAATCTTATCTAATTGTTTATTAAAGCGCTTGGTTAAGTCCATAGATACCCTCCTTGCTTAAAGAACATATGTCTATTATACTACAAAAGCCCCCTGACCGCAAAAATACATTATAGAATAAGGCTAGCATAACAAATTGATGTATGTTCATTTAAATTCATTACAACACTACGTTTTTAGAATACTCAATGAAAATCTCATGAAACTAGGAATCGAGGTGAAAACATAACTAAGGTTAGGTAAGCCGAAGATGACAACGTATTAGGAAATTTTCGACGAGTATTAAGGAGTTGCGTAAGGAAATAAATCGGATAGGAGTCAATATAAATCAGGTCACAAAAAAAGTAAACGAAGATAATCAGGCTAACCTAAATGAATTTAGTCAGATTCTTGAATTTCAGAAACATTTGAAAGATACAGTCAGACAATTTATTCAAAAACAAGAAAATCAAACAAAGGTACAGGACAGATGGTTGTAATAAGAATTATTGTTGACATTCTCTCTTATTTGTCCTAAACGATAACTAATGATAGGATGAGGTCGGATGACTGGTAACAGTTTTCTCAAAGGTTGCTGATGATTCAGCTTCAGGTTTGGCACTACCTTCAGCTTTAGGCTGTAAAGAACCCGCTCCACCACTGGTTCTATTCGTTTCACTCTTGGATTATATTCAAGAGTTTTTTCTTGCAAAAAAAGTTTAAAAAATATATACTGGCTATACACGATATAGAACGGAGATATACCATGACTAGATCACTTGTTAAGCAATATAATTTTAAAATCAATGAGTTAGCAATGGAACAAGCTAGAGCCATTATCAAGGAAAAAGGAATGACCATGACGGATGCTATCACTCTTTTTATAGAGCAGATTGTCCTCGAACAGGACTTGCCAATCAAGACTGCAGAAGATTTACACCGTGAACAGTTGATTGAGGAATTACAAGCTCAATCCGAACGAGCCTTAAGAGAATATGAAGCAGGAAAAGGGACTTCCCTAGACAGTATGAGGGCACGCTATGGCTTATAAAGTAATTATTTCTGATGAAGTGACCCAAGCTATTGACAGTATTCATGATTACATCACTACTGTTCTTTTATCACCTCAGTCTGCTAAAAATACTGTGAGTAAAATTTTAGATGGCTTAAAAAGTTTAGAAGTCTTTCCTGAGGCTGGTTTTGACACCGATGAAAAAATTGGTGTAAAGATTAACAGTAAGTACCCTACACGAGGAAAAATTATCGGTCAGTATGTCTTACTCTACTTCATCGACCAAAAACGAAACACTGTTTTTTTATCTCACCTATTCCACACAAAAAGCGACTATGTCACTTTGCTACAAAATGGTACTAAAAAAAGCTCAACTGATTGAGACATCTTTCTTTATTTTATAAGCTCCAAAATCTTAATTTTTGGTACCATCTTAGTTTAACAATACGCTGTATATATAATACTTTACAGCTACTTTTCCTCTAGAAATGTTGATTTAATAAGGATTTAAATATTATAGAGTATACTTTTTGTAATGTATGGTTTTTTTCCAATCTTCGTTACAACTATTCTAGCACCATTATTGATTACTAGATCGGTAATGTCATTTCTGAGTGGATAGTCAGAAAGTGGCTAGACAAGCGCGACAAAAAAATATAACCTGAGTTTAGTTTTAATATAACTAGACAAAAAGAAATACCAGAGGTGGAGCTCTGGTATTTCTTTTTTTGCCAAGACTTCGTTACAGTTCTTGTACAGCTATTATCACATAAATTAGAGAAACTTGTCAAATAATTATTAAACTCTACTTTCTATTTACTTTTTTTCTAGACAAGACTATAATAAGAAGTGCTTATTTTAGGAGGTTTTTATGTCATTTCTATCAAAAAATGGGGCAGGACTTTTAGCCTGTCTTATCATTTCCATCATCTCTTGGACCTTAGGGAGCTTCTTGCCTGTTGTTGGGTCACCTGTTTTTGCCATCTTTATTGGCATGATTCTCCATCCCTTTCTCACTTCCTATAAACAACTGGATGCTGGTTTAACATATAGCTCTAAAAAATTGCTTCAGTATGCTGTTATCTTGCTTGGGTTTGGGCTCAATATCTCTCAAGTTTTTGCAGTAGGAAAATCTTCCCTTCCTGTCATTCTATCTACCATTTCTATAGCTTTGATTGTAGCTTATCTTTTCCAACGCTTTTTTGACCTAGATACAAAGCTAGCCACCTTGATCGGTGTCGGTTCCTCTATCTGTGGAGGTTCTGCCATTGCAGCGACAGCTCCCGTCATCCATGCCAAGGAAAAAGAAGTCGCCCAAGCCATTTCCGTTATCTTTTTCTTCAATGTTTTAGCAGCGCTCATTTTCCCAATCCTAGGAACCTGGCTTCACCTATCAAACGAGGGCTTCTCCCTCTTTGCAGGAACTGCGGTCAATGATACCTCTTCAGTAACGGCTACAGCTAGCGCCTGGGATAGTCTTTACCACACAAACACTCTGGAGGCTGCAACCATTGTCAAACTGACCCGTACCTTAGCTATTATCCCTATCACTCTCTTCCTTTCTTACTGGCAAAGTCGTCAACAAGGCAACAACCAAGGAGTAAAACTTAAAAAAATCTTCCCTGTTTTCATTCTCTACTTTATCCTAGCTTCCCTGCTAACCACCGTCCTTACTTCCTTCGGTGTCAGCAGCAGCTTCTTTGCACCTCTCAAACAACTATCTAAATCCCTCATCATCATGGCCATGAGCGCTATCGGCCTCAAAACCAATCTCATTGCCATGATCAAATCCAGTGGTAAAGCTATTCTTCTTGGTGCCCTCTGCTGGATTGCCATCATCCTGACTAGCCTCGGTATGCAAACGCTCATCGGTATTTTCTAATACTCTTCGAAAATCAAATTCAAACCACGTCAACGTCGCCTTGCCGTACTCAAGTACAGCCTGCGGCTAGTTTCCTAGTTTGCTCTTTGATTTTCATTGAGTATAACACAAAAGGTAGCCCGCAAGCTACCTTTTTATTGTTCAAGAATTAAGCGTGTATGTTCTCTCTTGATGCAACGATTCATCACGATATCATCGCAACCTCCAGAACGCAAGATTTCTTCCGCTTCTAGACTTTCAAGTCCTAGTTGCGCCCAGAAAATCTTAGCATCTGCCTTGAGAAAATCACGTGCTACATCAGGCAGAAATTCACTACGACGATAGACATTGACGATATCTACAGGGAAAGGAATCTCAGCTAGACTGGCATAAGCCTTTTCTCCCAAGATTTCCCCACCTGCAGCCTTAGGGTTTACTGGTATGATTTTATAGCCACGAGCCTGCATTTCCTTTGTCACTCGATTGCTAGTTGTCTCCTCACGGTCAGACAAGCCCACTACTGCTAGAGTTTTACTGGTTTCTAGATACTGACGGATCACGCCATCACTTGGATTGATAAATTCTTGAGTCATAAAAATCCTCCTTTTTCATCAGTATAGCATATTTTGAAAGGGTTTGCAGAAATTTACTATAAAATCAAAAAATCCTCCCAAAATTAAACAATTTCATTTAATTTGAGGAGGATTCATAAAAATTTTATTTAAAGATTATTCTCTTGTTGGTTTATACTGAAGGCTTTCTCCATGTTGTTTGACAAAGTCACTCATCTCTGAGTCAGGAATTTGTCGAAGGTAGAGATTGGCACGAATCGTATCATCTTCTTCACGACAAGTAGAAAGAACAAGATATTTATCCTTAGCTGATACCTTAACATTTGGTTTCTTAACCTCTGCAGTATCATAAATAATATTTAGCTGTTTCTCAAAATCCGCATCATCATCAAAAGAAGTACGGTAAAAAGCTGTTTCTTCTGGAACAATAATCATGGCAACAGCTTCATAATAATACTTTCTCTCTGGAGTTTCAATGACAACATAAGGATGTTCATCAAAATATTCTTGGCGACTGAAATAATTCACATCTTTAAACATACGGTGGTCAGCCACTTTACTACCACGAGCGTGACCAAATAACCAAGTCAATCGATCGCTAAAATCCTTCTTGTTATCAGCGTCCATAAAGACTGCACCCATCAAAGGTTCGTTAACGCCATCAAAACGCTTATCTAAATAAGTCGCATTATCTGTTGTTTGAACAACTGGTTCATCCAACTGTGTGCCAGGAATATATACATAACCAACTGTTTCAGAGTTGGTTGCAAGCAAACCTTTAAATTTATTTGCGAGATATTCCTTTTCTTCTGCGCTAGCAGTATAGGCTTGTTTTGGAGCTTCCTGAGTAACTTTTGTATCATTTAGCTTATCTCCACTTGGAGCTAGGAAGCTTTTATAGATAAAGAAGCCTCCCAAAGCAACGATAGCTACTGCAACGATTGAAGCAATTATTTAGTAATTGGTGATTTCTTTGTCGTAGAACGTCTACTCATCTTTTCCTCCCTCTTTTTTTACCAAAAAAATCACTGAAACCAAGTTTCAGTGATTGGCTACTTTTTAAATAAAATTATTTAGCAGCGTGTGTTTTTGGAAGAGCTTTTTTAGCTTCTTTTGCTCCAGCTTTTTTAGCTGCAGCGTCTGCTTTTTTAGCTTGGTCTGCTGCACCTGGTTTACCATCTTCTGGTTTAGTTGCAGCTTGATCAGCTGCTGCTTGGTCAGCTGATGCAGCTGTACCTTGTGCTGCTTGATCATCAGCAATACGTTGTTCATTTGTACGGTTAGCTTCTACAGCTGTTTCATCGTAGAAGTTACGTTGAGCTTTAGCAGCTTCAACGTATTTTTGTTGAAGAACTTGGATGTAACGGTTGCGAACAGTATTGTAAGCTTCGTTGTAAACACGATCAAAGTCTTCTTGAGCGCGAGCAAGTTTTACATCATGGTCATGACCAGTGTAATCTTTAGCTGCATTAAGAGTTGCTTGAGCTGCCACTACAGAAGGTTGTGTTGCAACTTCTGCACGAATTTCAGCATCATGCGCTGCTACTTGAGTGTTAGCTTCATCTGCTGCATCACGCCAAGAAACATATTTCTTTTGGATCAATTGGTTAGAAGCATTTGGGTTTTCACCTTGCGCAAAAACTGGAGCTGCTGCTGAGAATACTGCAAGAGCTGCTACTGATGATAATAAAACTTTCTTCATGTTTTATCTCCTCTTTGATTTTAAAATTTAATTATAAGGATAATCCTTATTACCCCAAATTATATCACATATATTAGAGTTGTCAAGCTTTTTTTCTTAAACTATTTTTTTAAAATTTCTGGTAAAAAAACGAGTAAAATTTATTATATTCTTAAAAAAACAAGCAATATTCTCGAAAGATTAAGGAAAAAAATGGACTAAAAAAACGAACAATTAGTGAAATTTTCACATTTTTTTCTGATCTAATTAAGAAAACTCCCAACAAGGACTTTCACTTTGTTAGGAGTTTTGTCTGATCCAACGAATTCGTTAGATTTTTTTCTCAATACTAAATAATGGAGATAGAGGACGTTTTTCATGGATACGGATGATAGCATCTGCTAAGAGATGAGCAATAGAGATTTGCTCAATCTTATCAATTAAACGCTCTTCTGGTAGGTAGATAGTATCCAAAACAACTAATTTTTTAATAGCTGATTTTTGGATATTATCCATAGCAGGCCCTGAAAGAACTGGGTGCGTACAGCTTGCGTAAACTTCGACAGCACCAGCTTCTGCAAGAGCATCCGCCGCATGGCAAATAGTTCCAGCTGTATCGATCATATCGTCAATCAAGATACAAGTCTTGCCTTCTACCTTACCAATGATGTTCATCACTTCACTGGTATTCATCTTGTCTACGCTACGACGTTTGTCAATAATGGCAATTGGAGTTTTCAAAAACTCTGCTAATTTACGTGCACGAGTCACCCCACCATGGTCTGGACTGACAACCACATAGTCAGAACCAACCATGCCACGACGCTCAAAATAGTCTGCAATCAAAGGAGCACCCATCAAGTGATCGACAGGAATATCAAAGAATCCCTGAATCTGCGCAGCGTGCAAGTCAATCGTCAACAAACGATCCACTCCAGCCACTTCTAGCATATTTGCTACAAGTTTTGAAGTGATTGGCTCACGCGCTCTCGCCTTTCTATCCTGACGTGCATAACCATAATAAGGCATAACAACGTTGACAGATTCTGCACTGGCACGTTTCAAAGCATCTACCATAATCAAAATTTCTAGCAGATTGTCATTTACAGGTGAGCTAGTTGATTGTAAGATAAAGACGTGTTTTCCACGGATTGATTCTTCGATATTAACTTGAATTTCTCCATCTGAAAATTGACGTACGGTTGATTTTCCCAACTCTATCCCAATCTCTTGCGCCACACGCTCTGCCAATTCTCTATTTGAAGAAAGGGCAAAAAGCTTTAAATCAGAAAAAGACATGATTTCCTCCAGTATTTATGTATCGCTTGTGTTTTTTCACAATATTTTCCAACTACCATTGTAGCGCTTTTTTCTTGATTTTTCAATAAAAAATAAGACAAGAGTAGACATTTATACCCTTGCCTTGTGCTCATTTATATTCCCTATATTCAAGCAAAAATGTGACAACTTAGACATTCTATCTCATGGGAAGATAGGAACTCACAAAGGAAAAGTTAGTATACCTCTCTCATACTACCTGTATCCACATCATAAACTGCACCTGAAATAACGACATCATCTGGAATCAATGGGCATTCTCGAAGTAACTGCATATCCTCACGAACACTCTCCTCAACATCTTGAAAAGGGAGAAAATCTTGACCCGAGACATCAACCCCTAATTCTGTTTTTAAATGTTCTTGAAACTCTTCGTTTTGAAATGTCTGAGCACCACAGTCTGTATGATGAAGAACCACAATTTCTCTTGTCCCCATCTGCTGCTGGGAAATGACCAGTGAGCGAATCATATCATCTGTGACTCGACCACCCGCATTCCGTAAAATGTGAGCATCTCCAAGTGCTAGCCCCAAAGCTTGTGCAACGTGCAGACGTGAGTCCATACAAGTCACAATGGCTACTCTTGTTTTCGGCTTGATTGGCAGATTTAACTGCCCATGCAGGGCAACATAAGCCTGATTGGCTTGCATAAACTGTTCAAAATATGACATGACAACACACTTTCTTATTTTTTTAAGATAATTTGAAAACCAAATTATTTATCTTCTATCTTACCATCTTTTCTTTGTCTTGTCAGTTTTCAACTTCCATATAAAAAACTAGAACAGAGACTTCTAGCATCTAGCTTAGGTCCCTATCCTAGTTTTTGTTGTTATGATTCTTTTTGGATATACTTGTTGAGAGAACCTGCAAAGCTTTGAAGATTGAGACTTTGTACATAAACCTCACCAGTACCTCGGAAGGTATTCACCACTCCTTCGCCTGTACCAATAGATTGCCAGAAACCATTTTCTAAGTGGATATGATAGTCCAAAGATTGACTCCAAGCCACCACATGGGCATTGTCAATAGTTATTTCTTGGTTTTGAAGCTCAATTTTCTTAATAGATCCAAAAGCATTAGCCAAAAGAGTTCCCTGACCTTGGGTTGTCATCACAAAGAGACCGCCTTGCCCTCCGAACAGAGCCTTCCCAATAGACTGACGCTCCATTGTATAGAAAGCCGTCCCATCAAGAGCTAGAAAGGCTCCATCATTCAATCGATATTGCTTTTCTCCTAGCTCGAGAGCAATCACTTGACCAGGAGTATCTGGTGCTAAAGCAAGATGTCCGTTGTCAGACTCTGCAACTGCTTGAGTAATGAAGGTGCTTTCGCCAGAAACCATAGAACGTCCCACAGCTTGACAAAACGCCCCAAACCAGAACCACTGGCATTGAGCTGGGTATTGAGGCTGACATTAGGTGTGTGGTAAACCATGCTACCGCGCTGGATATAGACGGTTTCTCCTTGATTGAGTGACAACTCTACCAAAGGAAATTGCATATGACTGTCCATAGAAAATTTCATCAGAAATTCCTCCTTGTTTTTAATAAATATTGACTATAAAGTGTTTTGCAATCTAAAACTGAGTAAGACTATTAGGAAAATACTTTTTTCAAGACTTCTCCGATAGTCGTCACTCCAATCACCTGAATTTCCTTAGGTGGATTAATACCTGTCAAGGAATTTTTCGGTACATAGATTTTTGTAAATCCAAGTTTCGCTGCTTCATTGATGCGCTGCTCGATACGATTCACGCGCCGAATTTCTCCAGTCAAACCTAATTCTCCTACAAAACATTCCTGAGGATTGGTTGGCTTATCCTTATAGCTCGAAGCAATAGCAACCGCAACTGCCAAGTCAATAGCAGGCTCATCTAACTTGACACCACCAGCAGATTTGAGATAAGCATCCTGATTTTGTAAAAGAAGCCCTGCACGTTTTTCCAAAACAGCCATAATCAGACTTGCACGATTGAAATCAAGGCCTGTTGTAGTCCGCTTGGCATTACCAAACATAGTCGGTGTTACCAAGGCCTGAACCTCCGCAAGAATAGGACGGGTTCCTTCCATAGTCACCACGATGGACGAACCAGTTGCTCCATCTAAACGTTCTTCTAGGAAAACTTGACTCGGATTGAGAACCTCAACCAAGCCACCTGATTGCATCTCAAAAATCCCAATTTCATTGGTCGATCCAAAACGGTTTTTGACCGCTCTCAAGATACGGAAGGTATGGTGGCGTTCCCCTTCAAAGTAAAGAACCGTATCCACCATATGCTCCAACATACGAGGACCCGCCAAGGTTCCTTCCTTGGTCACATGACCGACGATAAAGATAGCGATGTTATTGGTCTTGGCCAGCTGCATGAGTTCTGCAGTCACCTCACGCACCTGAGACACAGATCCTTGCACTCCTGAAATCTCAGGAGACATGATGGTCTGGATAGAGTCGATGATGAGAAAATCTGGCTGAATTCTCTCTACCTCTGCCCGCACGCTCTGCATATTGGTCTCTGCATAGAGATAAAACTCACTATCAATATCACCTAAACGCTCTGCACGGAGTTTGATTTGCTGAGCAGACTCCTCCCCGCTGACATAGAGAACAGTTCCCACTTGGGACAGCTGGGTTGAGACTTGTAAAAGCAGAGTTGATTTCCAATCCCAGGATCCCCACCGATAAGGACTAGACTTCCTGGTACGACTCCGCCTCCAAGTACACGGTTAAACTCCTCCATCTCTGTCTTGGTTCTATTGACATTGATGGAGGTCACTTCAGCCAGTTTCATAGGTTTAGTTTTCTCACCTGTCAAGGACACACGCGCATTCTTGACCTCTGTAACCTCAACTTCCTCAACAAAGGAAGACCAAGAACCACAGTTAGGACAACGTCCTAGATATTTAGGGGAATTATACCCACAATTTTGACATATAAATGTCGCTTTTTTCTTTGCGATGATTCTAATCCTTTCATTTTTAAATCTCTTATTGTTTTTACGTGACTAACTATCTCTTTTCAGAACAGTCAATCCTCCATCATCCGCATGGACATAATACTTCCCGTCCGAACTAAATCCAAAAATATAGGGCAAATAACCTTTATAAATTTGAGTCCTAGTTTCTTTATTCTCTTCCCAATAAATGGTTAAAATCGGATATTCTTCAGATTGGTCTTTAGCCATTGTCACTCGGATGTCTTTACTATTATACAAAGGAAGGCTTCCGCCATATTGTCCAGCAATAGGGATAGGAGAGTCGTAACCTTCACACATAGCTACTAACTCTATCTCATCGTAATCCCCATCTATTGGAGTGACTTGACTTTTTTCACTATCGATGATGGACATATATTCTGAAGAAATGCAAAGGATTTTTTGATAGTCTCCTGGAAGAAAAGCCAAGTAAAGAAAACCTCCAATACTAATCTCATACACCTTCTTATACCCTTGACAATTCTCTGCGGTAAAAGCTTGAAAATCCTTATAGCTCATTTCATTGTGCTTCTTTCTATATCTCTATCTCACATTCAATCACTTGGCAAAAATCAATCTTCTCGTCTGACACAAACTGGCGCATGAGCATTCGATGAGTGACAACAACGACTGTCTGATAGTCTCGATACTTGCCCATAGATTCTAGAAACCGAGACCTCATTTCCTCAGCTGTCTCATATTGAATAGGACTATTAGAAGGTAAGAATCCATTATTTCCTAGAAACAGAGTACGAGCTTTTTCAAAATTCTCTACTCCACTTTCATAGACTCGCCATTCATGCAATAATGGCTCCACTCTCAAAGGAAGTCCAGTAGCACGAGCCACATAGCTAGCAGTCTCTAAAGCTCTTGTGACTGCAGAAGAAACTAGTAGATCAGCTGAGTGTAGCAAAGAATGTTCGCTCAGTTCCTGAGCTTGCTGTCTTCCCTCCTCTGATAAGGGCGCCAAATCCATCCCGAATCCAGTATAGGAACGCTCCTCTAACTCACGGTAATCTGGTTCCCCGTGACGGACAAAAATAATTTTCATATTAAGATCCCCATAAAACTATCCAATCTTGATTCCGCAATCTTGCCACTGCTTCAGTGTTTTAGAGAATTTCTTCTGGTTGGCAACTCCGACAGCAGACAAATCGACAGAAACCTGATAATTCTCCTTGGTAGCTGCCAAAACGGAAGCCTTAACACAGCCATTGCCATCTACCCCTATAAACTCTATGCTTTTAGCACCGTTTTCCTCTAAAAAATCTTTTAAATCTAGATTAGTAAAGCAAGAAGCCCGACGCTTCTCAAAGATACGAGAAGATACAAGCAGCAAGCCGGTCGCAAATTTCTTCTTTCTGTCTTTTCTCCCCCGTCAAGGACACACGCGCATTCTTGACCTCTGCAACCTCAACCTCCTCAACAAAAGAAGACCAAGACCCACAGTTTGGACAGCGCCCTAAATACTTTGGGGAATTATATTCACAATTTTGACACACAAATATCGCCTTTTTCTTTGCGATAATAAACCTCTTTCTATATCTCTATCTCACATTCAATCACTTGGCAAAAATCAATCTTCTCATTTGGCACAAACTGGCGCATGAGCATTCCGTGAGTTACAATGATAATAGTTTTATAATTTTTATACTTTTCCAAAGCTCTTAAAAAACGATGACGCATCTCTAGGTCAGTTTCATAGCGATAAGGAGAATCTTCAGATAAAGCTCCTTGATGTTTTAGATAATATTCATGAGCTACCAATACACTAGTTAAATCAGAGTTAGTGCCATCTAAGTCTGGACGCCACTCATGAAAAAACGGCTCCACAAATAAGTCCAATCCTGTTTCAACTGCTATATAATGTGCTGTTTCTAAAGCCCTCGTCACAGACGATGAAATAATAATCTCTGCTTTTCCAAAATATGCAGTTTTAGCAACTTCTTTTGCCAGATTGCGACCTTTTCCTGTCAATGGTGCTAAATCACGACCAAAACCACTATATAGTTGCGGATTTTCAAGTTTATCAAGCATACTATAATCTGGCTCCCCGTGACGTACAAAGATAATCTTCATCTTAGTGCCCAGTTGATCCAAATCCACCAGTCCGAACGCCATCTGCCGCATCGCCATCTGCAATCAAAAATGGAGCAAAGACAGCCTGAACCACACGTTCCCCAACTTCAAGAATCACTTCTTGGTCAGTAATGTTTTTCATCTGTGCAAAGATATGTCCTTCATTTCCTGGGTTACCATAATAATCTCCATCAATGACACCCACAGAGTTAATCAAAACCAAGCCCTTCTTACGAGGATTTGATGAACGGTCATAAAGATAGAGCACTTCAGTCGGTTGCATATAAGCCTTGACCCCTGTTGGAACCAAGACAATCTCTCCTGGGGCAATAACTATGCGCACAGCAACCTTTAAGTCGTAGCCAGCTGCATGTGCTGTCTCACGCTTGGGTAGCAAACTCTCATCTGTAAAACTAGAAACTAATTCAAAACCACGAATTTTCATATTTCCCTCTTTTTAATCTTTTTATTCTAGGCTATTTTTATCTTATTTATTCGAAAAAAAGCACGAAAAAAATCTTCTATATAAAATAAAGAAAAGTGTCCTATCAAAAAAACAAACAATAAAATCATACAAAAAAATTTAAAGATATTTCAAATGTCACTTATTTGCTCCTTTTTAACAAACTCATTCTTTTTTTAGCCACACTTAAACTATTTTCTTTAAAGCACAAAAAAAGAGCACACAATTCACTTCGCTTAGGGCTGCTGGATTCCTCCCCTGACCCGCTTCACGCAGAACTGTTGCTCCATTAGTTATTATACCACATTCCCAAAGATTTTAAAAGAGAAATTATTTTTTCCGTCGATTTCTAAAAAATTCCTGCATAATACCTGCACATTCACTCTCTAAAATCCCCGTCTCAACATCCACACGATGATTAAGACGCTCATCTGTCAAGATATCATACAGACTTCCAGCTGCACCAAATTTCTGATTTTTAGCCCCATAAACTACCTTAGGGATACGAGCGAGCCCAATTGCTCCACTACACATGACACAAGGCTCAATGGTCACAAAAAGTGTACATTCGAGTAAACGCCAGCTCTCTTCTCTCAGATTCGCATTCTCGATGGCCATAATCTCTGCATGCATAACCGCACGTTGCAACTCCTCACGTGCATTGTGCCCCCGACCAATGATTTCTCCATCCTTTACAATTACACAACCAATTGGGATTTCATCATGCTCTAAAGCAATCTCCGCCTCCTTTAAGGCCTCTCTCATAAATGCTTCTTTTTCTTCAACTGTATAATCCATAGCTTCTCTCTTTTCTCGCCTATCAATTCTATCATTATAGCATGTTTTCCTAGACAAAAAAAGAGCTCTGTAATATTTGCAGTAACTAACTTTTCTATAGATAGTAATCTATCTCTGGATTGTAGAAATAAAGTTTTAAAAAGAGTATAATAGTAGCAAAATTTAGAGAAACACTAGAAATCATGAACTGAGAGTAATGGAGACAACTGATACAGAATGTCCAGATCTGTCGGAAGATTTTTAACTATAAGTCTCCAAGAGATGATTATCCTGAGATTTAAATTACAAACAAGATGAAAGGATAACTAATGCAATTAGAATGTTTACAGGATGACCCAAAACTTATCTTGATGTCCCCTTACAAAGATACATTTAATAGAGTAGGAGGGCCATCCATAATATCTTTATCTGTTATAGTTCTCTGGATTCTAAAGCACCTGATGGCTTATAATACTGATTTTTCAGACAAGATTGTTATGGCGATAGTGCTAATTTATGCTCCCCTCCTTATATGGTTTATGGGGTATTATCTCTTCATAAATGGAGTAAAATTAGAAATTTATAAAAAAACAATATTGTTCAGTATTATACCTATAGCAATAGAGGCCACAGCCTATTACATTATCAATTTAAACTTCAAGATATTGAACAACTAACCATTAAAAGGCGTCCCTTTAACTGTGTAAAGTTAACCATAAAAATTAAAAATCCTATTTGTGTGGCATTACATGAGAAAAAAATAAATAAGCTAAAAAGTGTCAGTATCATCACAGATAAACTAAAGACAGATGCTTTTATGCATGAAATGGTTCAAATCCAAAGTGATAAATCAGGCGATCAATTTATCAAGTAAGTTGATTCAGAAAAAATTCAAGTTTGTCTAACTTACAAATTCTCAAGAAAATAGTTCACTGATGAGGCTGGGATCAGAAATCCCAACCTCATTTTTGCTTAATTATGAGCCTTTGATGTGTTAGCCAATTGAACGATTTGTTGGTATTTTCCACTTCAAAAAGCTCCTTTTACCGAAACTTCTTTTCTCCATTCACAACCTTAACTAATCTACCAAAATGTTGAAAACTCGTAGATTTGGGGCTACCAAATCAAGACTTAATCTAGAGACTTAATGCCCACTGTTTTTTTCTTCATATGATACTTTCAAGAAGACACCCAAATATGACTTAGAAACTGACAAAAAAAGCCACCGAATGCGGTGACTTTATAGGGAGATTATTATGAAAAAAAGAAAAGTTTAGGATATTTGTTACAACAAGTTAGGAGGTCTTCTTGTAACTGTCTATAGTATAGCTGAACTATCTTAAACAAATCTTAAAAAAATCTCTTATGACCAAACACTTTCTAAAAATATTTGTTTGTTCACGACCAGGACCTACTGAGAAAGTAGAGATACGAACGCCAACCAATTCGCTAACACGACGAACATAGTTACGTGCATTTTTCAGGAAGATCTTCCAAAGTACGTACTCCAGTGATATCTTCTGACCAACCTGGTAATTCTTCATAAATAGGTTTTACAACGTTTCAATTGTTCAAGACTAGCTGGATAGTAGTCAATGCGTTGACCGTCAAGATCATAAGCAACACAGATTTTTAACTGTATCCAAACCACTCAAAACATCGATAGAGTTCAAAGATAAATTTGTAATGCCAGAAACACGGCGACTATGACGCATCACAACTGAGTCAAACCAACCTACACGACGTGGACGACCTGTTGTAGTACCATACTCATGACCTACTTCACGAATGCGTTCTCCCACTTCATCAAACAATTCAGTTGGGAATGGACCATCACCAACACGACTTGTATAAGCTTTACATACACCTACAACCTTGTCAATCTTGCTTGGACCAACACCAGAACCAATTGTCACACCACCAGCAACAGGGTTTGAAGAAGTAACAAACGGATAAGTTCCTTGATCAATATCTAACATGACCCCTTGTGCACCTTCAAAAAGAACACGTTTGCCATTATCAAGTGCATCATTCAAGATAACAGAAGTATCTGTTACATATTGCTTGATTTGTTGGCCATACTCATAATATTCTTCAAAAATATCATCAAATGAAATAGGTTCGCTATCATACAATTTTACAAATTGACGATTTTTCTCAGCAAGATTGCGTTCTAAACGTTCACGGAAAATCTCTTTATCCAAAAGATCTGCGATACGGATTCCAACACGAGCGACCTTTATCCATATAAGCTGGTCCGATACCCTTGATAGTAGTACCAATTTTATTTTCACCCTTAGCTTCTTCTTGCAAACGGTCTAACTCGATGTGGTACGGCAAAATAACATGCGCACGATCAGAAATACGTAGATTATCTGTTGTAACACCTTCATCATGAAGATAGCTCAACTCTTTCACAAGTGACTTAGGATTTACAACCATCCCATTCCCAATGACAGAAATTTTTTCAGGGAAGAAAATTCCAGAAGGAATCAAGTGCAACTTAAATTTCTTTCCATCGATCACAATTGTGTGACCAGCATTATCGCCACCTTGGTAACGTGCAATCACTTCTGCATTAGCTGAAAGGAAGTCTGTAATCTTCCCTTTACCTTCATCACCCCACTGGGTACCTACAACAACAACTGAAGTCATAATCTTGTCTGAGCCCTTAGGCTCTTCCTTTCTCACATACATGGCAGGAATCTCACCTGCAATTATATCTTACAATTTATTATAATAAAGATTCTCAATTTTTTTCAAGACCAAAGACCAGAAACATTAGGGAATTAAAGAAAATTAGAAAATTAATATTAAAAAAATATTGTAAATTTATATTATGAAAAGAAAAAAACTATAAAATCGTTCGGAAATATGAAAATTATAAATTATCCCCAACCCAGTCATTTGAAATCAATAACTGTTCAATGTACAAACGGTAGCAAGCTCTATAGTGGTAAGAAAAATAAAGGATGCATAATATCAAGCTTGTACCGAACTAAATAATATAGTAAAAATCGAAGATGAAAAAAACTTCCCATTCTAAATCATTATCTACTAAATAACTATATTCCTTTTTCAATAACATCATAAAAAAATCAAGATATTGTTCATAAATCTGTTCAATCATTTTTATTTGACTCCATTTCTATTGATAAAATGAGTATAACAAAAATAGAAGAAGCTGGGAGAATACTTCTATCATGTCCTATTGTGAATAGTAAAATTAATAACAGTTACAGAAAAATTGACAGAACAGATATAAAAAAATACATTTCAAAATAAAAAAAGAGCTATAGGAAAAAAATCATTGTAGAAAAATATGGGAGCTAACTTAATTGAAAAAGAATCATAAGAACAAAAAAACAACCCCTCACAATCCATTAAAGATTTACTTCTGATACTCAATTAAAAATCACAGAGCACTTTTTTTATTAATAACCTGCTTAAGAAATATCATGTTCAAAGTATAAACTTGAAAACTTATCATCCGATTGATGGACTTACCGTATTCTAATAAGTCAACGAAAAAGTTTTTAATAAAAAAACTAAGACATATATGTTTAAACATTGAAATTTCTACACTATTTGATTTTTAAATGAGTGTGAAATCTATTAAATATACTACAAAATTACTTAAAAATAAAAAGAATCAAATATAACAAACTTATAAAAGATATTAAATATTAATAAAGAGCTAAATAAAAAAAAGGATCAAGATGACCTCTGAAAGATAAATAAAAAAAGGCTCTATAATATTTGTAGTGGGTAAACCCCCTATAGATATTATGGAGCCTATTTTTGTGTAGAAAAAAAGTCCCATAAGATCTATAATGAAAAGCGACCAAACCATCATTAGAAAGAATCATATGGAACAATTACATTTTATCACAAAACTACTCGATATTAAAGACCCTAATATCCAGATTCTAGATGTCATCAATTGGGATACACACAAGGAAATCGTCGCTAAACTGGACTATGACGCCCCGTCTTGTCCTGAGTGCGGATGTCAAATGAAGAAATATGATTTTCAAAAACCGTCGAAAAATTCCTTACCTCGAAAACGACTGGTATGCCTACCAGAATTCTTCTTAAAAAGCGTCGTTTTAAGTGCTATCATTGCTCGAAAATGATAGTCGCTGAAACTTCTATCGTTAAGAAGAATCATCAAATTCCTCGTATTATCAACCAAAAGATTGCTCAAAAGTTGATTGAAAAGACTTCTATGACTGATATTGCACATCAGCTATCCATTTCAACTTCAACTGTCATTCGTAAGCTCAATGACTTTCACTTTAAGCATGATTTTTCTTGTCTTCCAGAGATTATGTCTTGGGACGAGTATTCTTTTACCAAGGGAAAGATGAGTTTTATCGCACAAGATTTTGATCAGCTCAATATCATTACTGTTCTTGAAGGTAGAACACAAGCTATCATCCGCAATCACTTTCTGCGCTACGATAGAGCGATCCGATGTCGAGTGAAAATCATTACTATGGATATGTTTAGTCCTTACTATAACTTGGCTAAACAGCTTTTTCCTAATGCAAAAATTGTACTTGATCGTTTCCACATTGTTCAGCACTTAAGCCGAGCTATAAGTCGGGTTCGTGTCCAAATCATGAATCAATTTGAGCGAAAATCTCATGAATACAAGGTTATCAAGCGCTATTGGAAACTCATCCAACAAGATAGCCGTAAACTGAGTGATAAACGTTTTTATCGCCCTACTTTTCGCATGCACTTAACGAATAAAGAGATTCTAGACAAGCTTTTGAGCTATTCAGAAGACTTGAAACACCACTATAATCTCTATCAACTCTTGCTTTTTCACTTCCAGAATAAAGAAGCTGACAAATTTTTCGGACTTATTGAGGACAATCTGAAGCAGGTTCATCCTCTTTTTCAGACTGTCTTTAAGACATTTCTCAAGGACAAAGAGAAAATTGTCAACGCCCTTCAACTGCCCTACTCAAACGCAAAACTAGAGGCTACCAATAATCTCATTAAGGTCATCAAGCGCAATGCTTTTGGCTTCCGGAACTTTGAAAACTTTAAAATTAGAATCCTCATTGCTTTGAATATCAAAAAGGAGAGAACCAAGTTGGTCCTCTCCAGGTTATAACTTTTCATCAACCCACTACAGTTGACAAAGAGCCATAAAAAAACGTTCCTTAGAACGTTTACATACTCCGCCAGTAGGACTCGAACCTACGACATCATGATTAACAGTCATGCGCTACTACCAACTGAGCTATGGCGGATTAAAGCTAAGCGACTTCCTTATCTCACAGGGGGCAACCCCCAACTACTTCCGGCGTTCTAGGGCTTAACTTCTGTGTTCGGCATGGGTACAGGTGTATCTCCTAGGCTATCGTCACTTAACTTTGAGTAATACCTACTCAAAATTGAATATCTATCAAATTCCAAGAAAATCCTTCACACTTCGTATTCTCAGTTACTTTGGATAAGTCCTCGAGCTATTAGTATTAGTCCGCTACATGTGTCGCCACACTTCCACTTCTAACCTATCTACCTAATCATCTCTCAGGGCTCTTACTGATATAAAAATCATGGGAAATCTCATCTTGAGGTGGGTTTCACACTTAGATGCTTTCAGCGTTTATCCCTTCCCCTACATAGCTACCCAGCGATGCCTTTGGCAAGACAACTGGTACACCAGCGGTAAGTCCACTCTGGTCCTCTCGTACTAGGAGCAGATCCTCTCAAATTTCCTACGCCCGCGACGGATAGGGACCGAACTGTCTCACGACGTTCTGAACCCAGCTCGCGTGCCGCTTTTAATGGGCGAACAGCCCAACCCTTGGGACCGACTACAGCCCCAGGATGCGACGAGCCGACATCGAGGTGCCAAACCTCCCCGTCGATGTGAACTCTTGGGGGAGATAAGCCTGTTATCCCCAGGGTAGCTTTTTATCCGTTGAGCGATGGCCCTTCCATACGGAACCACCGGATCACTAAGCCCGACTTTTCGTCCCTGCTCGAGTTGTAGCTCTCGCAGTCAAGCTCCCTTTATACCTTTACACTCTGCGAATGATTTCCAACCATTCTGAGGGAACCTTTGGGCGCCTCCGTTACCTTTTTAGGAGGCGACCGCCCCAGTCAAACTGCCCGTCAGACACTGTCTCCGATAGGGATCACCTATCTGGGTTAGAGTGGCCATAACACAAGGGTAGTATCCCAACAACGTCTCCTTCGAAACTGGCGTCCCTGATCTCGTAGACTCCTACCTATCCTGTACATGTGGTACAGACACTCAATATCAAACTGCAGTAAAGCTCCATGGGGTCTTTCCGTCCTGTCGCGGGTAACCTGCATCTTCACAGGTACTAAAAATTTCACCGAGTCTCTCGTTGAGACAGTGCCCAAATCATTACGCCTTTTCGTGCGGGTCGGAACTTACCCGACAAGGAATTTCGCTACCTTAGGACCGTTATAGTTACGGCCGCCGTTTACTGGGGCTTCAATTCATACCTTCGAGTTACCTCTAAGCACTCCTCTTAACCTTCCAGCACCGGGCAGGCGTCACCCCCTATACATCATCTTACGATTTAGCAGAGAGCTGTGTTTTTGATAAACAGTTGCTTGGGCCTATTCACTGCGGCTGACTTAAAGTCAGCACCCCTTCTCCCGAAGTTACGGGGTCATTTTGCCGAGTTCCTTAACGAGAGTTCTCTCGCTCACCTGAGGCTACTCGCCTCGACTACCTGTGTCGGTTTGCGGTACGGGTAGAGTATGTTTAAACGCTAGAAGCTTTTCTTGGCAGTGTGACGTCACTAACTTCGCTACTAAACTTCGCTCCCCATCACAGCTCAATGTTATAGAACTAAGCATTTAACTCAATTCACACCTCACTGCTTAGACAGACACTTCCAATCGTCTGCTTTAGTTAGCCTACTGCGTCCCTCCATCACTACATACTCTAGTACAGGAATATCAACCTGTTGTCCATCGGATACACCTTTCGGTCTCTCCTTAGGTCCCGACTAACCCAGGGCGGACGAGCCTTCCCCTGGAAACCTTAGTCTTACGGTGGACAGGATTCTCACCTGTCTTTCGCTACTCATACCGGCATTCTCACTTCTATGCGTTCCAGCACTCCTCACGGTACACCTTCTTCACACATAGAACGCTCTCCTACCATACCTATAAAAGGTATCCACAGCTTCGGTAAATTGTTTTTAGCCCCTGGTACATTTTTCGGCGCAGGGTCACTCGACTAGTGAGCTATTACGCACTCTTTGAATGAATAGCTGCTTCTAAGCTAACATCCTAGTTGTCTGTGCAACCCCACATCCTTTTCCACTTAACAATTATTTTGGGACCTTAGCTGGTGGTCTGGGCTGTTTCCCTTTCGACTACGGATCTTAGCACTCGCAGTCTGACTGCCGACCATAATTCATTGGCATTCGGAGTTTATCTGAGATTGGTAATCCGGGATGGACCCCTCACCCAAACAGTGCTCTACCTCCAAGAATCTCTAATGTCGACGCTAGCCCTAAAAGCTATTTCGGAGAGAACCAGCTATCTCCAAGTTCGTTTGGAATTTCTCCGCTACCCACAAGTCATCCAAGCACTTTTTCAACGTGCCCTGGTTCGGTCCTCCAGTGCGTCTTACCGCACCTTCAACCTGCTCATGGGTAGGTCACATGGTTTCGGGTCTACGACATGATACTAAGGCGCCCTATTCAGACTCGGTTTCCCTACGGCTCCGTCTCTTCAACTTAACCTCGCATCATATCGTAACTCGCCGGTTCATTCTACAAAGGCACGCTCTCACCCATTAACGGGCTCGAACTTGTTGTAGGCACACGGTTTCAGGTTCTATTTCACTCCCTCCCGGGGTGCTTTTTCACCTTTCCCTCACGGTACTGGTTCACTATCGGTCACTAGGGAGTATTTAGGGTTGGGAGATGGTCCTCCCAGATTCCGACGGGATTTCACGTGTCCCGCCGTACTCAGGATACTGCTAGGTACAAAGACTATTTTTGAATACGAGGCTATCACTCTCTTTGGCTGATTTTTCCCAAACCATTCTTCTATAATCTTTGAGTCCACATTGCAGTCCTACAACCCCGAAGAGTAAACTCTTCGGTTTGCCCTCCTGCCGTTTCTGCTCGCCGCTACTAAGGCAATCGCTTTTTGCTTTCTCTTCCTGCAGCTACTTAGATGTTTCAGTTCACTGCGTCTTCCTCCTCACATCCTTAACAGATGCGGGTAACAGGTAGTACCTGTTGGGTTCCCCCATTCGGAAAATCCCTGGATCATCGCTTACTTACAGCTACCCAAGGCATATCGTCGTTTGTCACGTCCTTCTTCGGCTCCTAGTGCCAAGGCATCCACCGTGCGCCCTTATTAACTTAACCTTATTTTTTTCTGACCTTTCAGTCATAAACTCTTATTAATACTACAGCGTTTTTCGGTTTATTTTCTTGTTACTATTTGATATAGATATTCAATTTTTCAATGTGCATTACTTGGTGATCTCTCACCAATGGAGCCTAGCGGGATCGAACCGCTGACCTCCTGCGTGCAAAGCAGGCGCTCTCCCAGCTGAGCTAAGGCCCCACAAGACCTCTCAAGACTAAACAAGACCAATGTGCATTCCTTATCCTTAGAAAGGAGGTGATCCAGCCGCACCTTCCGATACGGCTACCTTGTTACGACTTCACCCCAATCATCTATCCCACCTTAGGCGGCTGGCTCCAAATGGTTACCTCACCGACTTCGGGTGTTACAAACCTCGTGGTGTGACGGGCGGTGTGTACAAGGCCCGGGAACGTATTCACCGCGGCGTGCTGATCCGCGATTACTAGCGATTCCGACTTCATGTAGGCGAGTTGCAGCCTACAATCCGAACTGAGACTGGCTTTTAAGAGATTAGCTTGCCGTCACCGACTTGCGACTCGTTGTACCAGCCATTGTAGCACGTGTGTAGCCCAGGTCATAAGGGGCATGATGATTTGACGTCATCCCCACCTTCCTCCGGTTTATTACCGGCAGTCTCGCTAGAGTGCCCAACTGAATGATGGCAACTAACAATAGGGGTTGCGCTCGTTGCGGGACTTAACCCAACATCTCACGACACGAGCTGACGACAACCATGCACCACCTGTCACCTCTGTCCCGAAGGAAAATCTCTATCTCTAGAGCGGTCAGAGGGATGTCAAGACCTGGTAAGGTTCTTCGCGTTGCTTCGAATTAAACCACATGCTCCACCGCTTGTGCGGGCCCCCGTCAATTCCTTTTGAGTTTCAACCTTGCGGTCGTACTCCCCAGGCGGAGTGCTTAATGCGTTAGCTGCGGCACTAAACCCCGGAAAGGGTCTAACACCCTAGCACTCATCGTTTACGGCGTGGACTACCAGGGTATCTAATCCTGTTTGCTCCCCACGCTTTCGAGCCTCAGCGTCAGTTACAAGCCAGAGAGCCGCTTTCGCCACCGGTGTTCCTCCATATATCTACGCATTTCACCGCTACACATGGAATTCCACTCTCCCCTCTTGCACTCAAGTTAAACAGTTTCCAAAGCGTACTATGGTTAAGCCACAGCCTTTAACTTCAGACTTATCTAACCGCCTGCGCTCGCTTTACGCCCAATAAATCCGGACAACGCTCGGGACCTACGTATTACCGCGGCTGCTGGCACGTAGTTAGCCGTCCCTTTCTGGTAAGATACCGTCACAGTGTGAACTTTCCACTCTCACACTCGTTCTTCTCTTACAACAGAGCTTTACGATCCGAAAACCTTCTTCACTCACGCGGCGTTGCTCGGTCAGACTTCCGTCCATTGCCGAAGATTCCCTACTGCTGCCTCCCGTAGGAGTCTGGGCCGTGTCTCAGTCCCAGTGTGGCCGATCACCCTCTCAGGTCGGCTATGTATCGTCGCCTTGGTGAGCCGTTACCTCACCAACTAGCTAATACAACGCAGGTCCATCTGGTAGTGATGCAATTGCACCTTTCAAGCAGATATCATGCAATATCTACTGTTATGCGGTATTAGCTATCGTTTCCAATAGTTATCCCCCGCTACCAGGCAGGTTACCTACGCGTTACTCACCCGTTCGCAACTCATCCGGAGAAGCAAGCTCCTCCTTCAGCGTTCTACTTGCATGTATTAGGCACGCCGCCAGCGTTCGTCCTGAGCCAGGATCAAACTCTCATTAAAAAGTTTGAGTTCTCACTCATTTCTGTCACTGACAGATTTATTGTTTTTTTCATTGTTCAGTACTACAACCTTAGTTGTAGTGCCCTGCACATTGGTTCGTCTTGTTCAGTTTTCAAAGGTCTTTGTCACTCGCTTCTCTCAAGTGACAACTATATTAGTATATCACAGCCGCTTTCGCTTGTCAACACTTTTTTTGAAACTTTTTTTAACTTTTTTTCATCCAGTGTTTCATCTGCAACATACTATAGTCCGTACGGGATTCGAACCCGTGTTACCGCCGTGAAAAAGGCGGTGTCTTAACCCCTTGACCAACGGACCGGAGTTGTTATTTTTCAACTCTTACTATTATACCGACTTTTTCTTTGCTTTGTCAACACCTTTTTTTAAATTTTTTTAGAAGTCTTGTAATGTTTCCTTCAGCTCTCTGAGAAGGGCTTTTGCGGCCTTTTAAATCGTTCGTCTGCCCCAGAGTCGTTCGTAGCTTATGTTTATCTTCTGTAACTTTCTCTATAACTATTCACATTCATGAAGGGCGTATCATCATCCCCACAATCCTCCTTCTGGTAAGCAATCTATCTTCTTCATAGCCATTCGGTCAAGCGACGTTTTTGCATCTCTTGTTTTCAGAAAAATTTGAATCATTTTCCTCTAAGAGAGCATTGACATAGGTGAAACTTGTATTTTATTTTTCTATATATCGAAAATCTTTGATTTAAATTAGAGTTTCCTCAACTTTTTTTAAAAAAACAGAGAAAAACTTGTGCTTCCTCTGTTTATAGTATTTAAGATAATTAATTTTTCTTCACTCATTTTTTTTGATTTTTACTTCATCATAAGATAGTGCATGTGATTCCTCTTCTACTGTTTCAGGCATCTTTCCTGTTTCGTATAGAGATTTAATTTGTGTACTATCCAATGTTTCGTATTTCAATAATGCTTCTGCAATCAGCTTGTGAGTTTCACGATTTGACTGGATAATTTCAGCAGCTTTGTTTCGTGCTTCATTCAATAATGAACGAACTTCTTCGTCAATTTCATAAGCTGTTTGTTCTGAAATTGATTTTTGAGGGGTTTGTGCACCAAACATGGCATGACTTCCTTCATATTGTACTGGACCAAGTTTTTCACTCATACCATACTCTGTAACCATTGCACGCGCCATCTGAGTAGCTTGTTCGAAGTCATTAGATGCTCCAGTTGTTTGGACGTTAAAGATAATCTCTTCAGCTACACGTCCACCCATTAAGCCAGCTAATTGTTCTTTCATATCTTCTTTAGATAGAAGCATTTGGTCTTCCTTAGGAAGTGCAATCATATATCCGCCTGCACGTCCACGTGGTACTATGGTAACTTTATGAACAACACGGGCATTTGACAATACTAGACCGACAATGGTATGTCCTGCCTCATGGTAGGCAACCAATTCACGTTCTTTTTGTGAAACTGTCTTATCTTTCTTAGATGGTCCAGCGATAACACGATCTTCAGCTTCATCAATATCAGAAGCATCAATCACTGATTTATTACGACGAGCTGCAACCAAAAGCTGCTTCGTTCAATACATTTTTCCAAATCGGCACCAACAAAACCTGGAGTTTGTTGTGCTACCAATTTTAAATCTACATCTTCAGCTAAAGGTTTATTTCTAGCATGGACTTTCAAAATTGCTTCGCGTCCCTTAACATCTGGACGACCAACTAATACTTTTCTATCAAAACGGCCTGGACGAAGTAGAGCCGGATCAAGAACATCTGAACGGTTTGTTGCCGCAATGACGATAATTCCTTCATTTCCTTCAAAACCATCCATTTCAATCAAGAGTTGGTTTAAGGTTTGTTCTCGTTCATCATTACCTCCACCTAAACCGACACCACGTTGTCGACCAACGGCATCAATTTCATCAATGAAGATAATAGCTGGTGCTGCTTTTTTTGCATCCTCAAAGAGAGAACGTACACGGCTCGCACCGACACCGACGAACATTTCTACAAAGTCAGAACCTGAAATACTAAAGAATGGTACACCAGCTTCTCCTGCGACTGCTTTGGCAAGTAATGTTTTACCAGTTCCCGGAGGTCCTTCTAAGAGAACTCCAGCTGGAATCCGGGCACCCAATTTTGTAAATCGTTTTGGATCTTTTAAGAATTCAACAACTTCAACAAGTTCTTGTTTTTCTTCCTCTGCGCCTGCGACATCTGAGAAGCGAACTTTGATATCTTCTTTATTAGCAGCCTTAGCTTTACTACGTCCAAAAGCTCATTGGATTACGTCCACTATTTCCGCCCATATTTCCCATCATAGAGAAGAGGAAGAAGAATAAGATAGCAAATGGTACTACTGAAACCAGGATGTTAATCCACATACCACTTGAGCTTTCGTGTTTCACTTCAATTTGTGTTTGATGTTCACTTGCTAGCTTTTGCAAATCCGCTACAGTTGTATCTGATGGGAGGACAATACTTGTAAATTTCTCTACTTTTGTAGCAGAGGGTGTAAAAAATTGAATTCCCGTTTCCTGTTTTCTCTGTCTTAGCAGTTTTGTAGACACCATACACTTCAATAACACTACCACTTGGTTGGTAGGTCATTTCTTTTACATTGTCGTTAGTGATTTCCTGAACCAATTCTGAGTACTTAATTTGTTGACTATGACCAGCAGATCTGCCAGCAAAAAAGTACTGGAATCCTGTCACTAGCAAGAAAATCATCAACAAATAAAGAAATGGATTTTTTATGAAACCATTATTTTGTTTTTGCATTCAAACACTTACCCTTCTATTTTGAGTAAACTTCCTCTTTCAATACACCTACATAAGGAAGGTTACGATAGTTTTCATCATAGTCTAGTCCATAGCCTACAACAAATTCATTTGGAATTGTAAAACATGTATAATCTGCTTCGATTTCTACTGTACGACCTTCTGGTTTATCAAGCATTGTGACAATCTTAACAGAAGCTGCTTCTCTTGCAGTAAACATATCTCTCAAACTCTTCAAGGTTTGACCAGTATCAATGATATCTTCTACAAAGACAACATGTCGACCTTTAATATCTTGAGTTACGTCTTGTTTAATACTAATGACACCACTACTTACAGTCCCACCATGATAACTAGAGACCATCATAAAGTCCATTTCAAGATGTGTATCAATATATTTCACCAATTCTGCCATAAAAGGAATAGAACCTTTTAGAATTCCAACTAAAATCGGATTTTTTCCCTCATAATCTTTTGTCAACTGAGCACCCAATTTTTTAGCTGCTTCTGTAATTTCATCTTGTGAAATCAAAATTTTTCTTGATATCTTTTTTTCTAACATGATTTTACCTATCTATTTTTTTCTATATAAAGTACAGTGTTCATTATATCATTTTTTTCATTTTTTTACTCAAATCACTGATTTCAATTCCTAAAACTGAACAAATTTTTTTCCAAATTGCTCAATGATAATAGCTTTTTTTCTCGTTTTTTTCTTTAGGAATTTTTTTAAATCAATAAAAAGTCGTCTTAGTTTTTTTACGATGACCATTTTTTTATCAAATAATCACCAGGCTGTCGATGTCGTAAAATCAACGATGTTTCACGAGAAACATTTATCTTTTTGAACATTTTTCCCCTTTTAGAGGGATTCCAAATGAAAAATAAATAACCTTCATAATGAAACTTGATTTTTGATAGTTTAACACACAATCACTACTTTTTTTCATCAGACTTTGGTCTGATTTTACAAATTGAAAGTGCTGGTATTCTTTTACAAGTTCATAACCATTTTTTTATACTATGGCGATATTGACTCTTAGTTTTTTTAAAAATATGATGAATTTCTTGAAATTGTTCTCTTGTTACATTTAAATCAGCAAAACAACTAAGGTATTGTTGTAGTAAAACTCGCTGTGTTGCTTCACTAAAAGATAAAAAAACTGAGTTAAATCTTCCACATTGACTGTTTGAGATAATTCAGTCAGAGCAATTTGATAGTCAGATACTTCTTTTTCCAAACTCTAAAAAAACGCTCTCTTTAGCTGAATATTTTCTTTTTCCAGTTGTGGTAAGTAAATATTACGAACTCGATTGCGAAAATAATGATTTTCTTTATTCGTCCTATCTTCAAAATGCTCAACTTCAGGAAAATCCCTCTTATAAAAAGACAGCAAAGGACGAATTAATTCTCCCTTATCAAACTCTTGTCTTTCTCTAATAGCTGATAAATGTTGTAATCTAACACCCCTAATCATTCGCATAAAAATCGTCTCAGCCTGATCATCTGCATGATGAGCTGTTACAAGAGCTGTAGATGACGTTTTCTCCATTACTTCTCTAAAAAAATCATAGCGAAATTGACGAGCATTTGCTTCTGAAAAATCTCCAGTAAAATGAGCTACGTAAATTGGAACTCCAACTTGTTCAGCTAGTTTTCTTAATTCAATTTCTTCATCATCTGATTCCGGTCGTTGTTTATGGTTTACATGAGCTAAAAATAATTCTATCCCGAGTTCTTCTTGGTAGGTTGATAGGAGGTGAAAGAGAAACATCGAATCCAATCCACCAGACAAAGCTAGCACAACTCTTGAATGATCTTTGAAATAATCCTTTTCTAGAAGATGATTTAAAAAATCGCGGTCTCTCATTTTAGGACCTCATATACATCCTTAGCAATTTTAGAAATGGTATCGTAATCAGAATTTTTGGTAAAGATTGAAATAATGAAAGGAGAATCTGTATAGACTATTCCTACATCGTGTTTAAATTCATCTGCATCCCCAATTTTATGGGCTACCTTAGCAGAAATATTCTTAGCAATCCTCTGATTATCAAAAGCTGTTTGCGATAGCGATTCTAAAACAAAACCATTCTGATTATAAATAGATTCCATAACTTGACCAGCCATTTTAGCTGAAGCCAACTTTATCTGTCACGTTCCCACTCTTCACCTGCGATAGTAGCCATTTCTTTTTTTAAAAGGCTTCATCTGATTTATTCGTAATATAATAAGCAAGAATATTATGAGCTACATTGTCAGATTCTTTTCGCTGTCTTTTGTAATTAAATCTTTGATAGTGTAGTCTTTATTGTCCGCTGTTTTAGGGAGGCTTCCACTTCCTTCGGGTTTATAAGAACCAGGGAAATCATTTACTTCAGAAACGTACTTCAATTTCGTGTCAAGTTGGTAATCACCTTGATTGATTTTTTCTTGAACATAATAAAGATAAGGCAATTTCATAACACTAGCAGCGTACATTTTTTTGATCTTTCATTAATTCCCAGCTTCCTTACCCGTGCTCAATTGTTTAACATAAATAGAAAACTGTTCATTTTGATAATTCGCAGATAACAACTCTTGTACTTTCTGGATACGATTGTCATCGTTGGAAATGTAATCCGTCGAAATCCAACCAATTTGTTTGATATGTAAGAATTCACGACCTTCAGCAAAAAAATAGACATATCTGCTTCAACCTCTTGATAAGCTGCTAAAGTAGACTTTTAATTCTTGTTTGATCATAAGGGACTATTATAAACGACAAATCCTGGTTCTAACCATACTCGTTTAGAAAAAAATCGTTGACAATTGAACTATCGTATAAAAAGTCGTTTATCAGCCATCACAAATTGATTATTTGACAATTTAAAGACAGGCTGTCCTTGTTTATTTAATCTCCATTCTAAAACAGATAATGTTTGTATCTGCATTGACTTTTTCCTGATTCTTTAATCAAATCTTCTGTAGAATAAACTGGCGTCTCACCATAAAATTTTGGAGATTCTATATATCTTGATAGTAAAAAAATGATACGGAGCGTGAGTTAAGGAATAAACTTCTTGGTTTGGAATGATAACTGGATTCTCAGTGCTTACTACTTGGACACTTTTTAAAAGAAAAATAGGAAGTAGTAATATCACTAAAAAAATTTACGCATTCTTTCTTTTTTTCCTCTTCTTCCTGTAGTCGTAACAGATGATTTTTTGAGCTAACTCTTCTAATTTTTTTCATCTGATTGACTTAAAAACTTTTCTACAATATCTAATAAATTTTCCATTTTACATTACCTAGGAAGTAAGTCCGGAATAGTATAAACTTCCTCCCATGATTTTGAATAGTAATATTTTGCACGCAAATACTTGGCTGCGTATGTTTCATCCTTTAATTTGGTTGCAAGATTTGATTCTTTATCTTTTTCAGCGCTCAATTCTTGATACTGCTTTTTCAAGTCAGATAACTGTTGGCGACGTTCAAGTAGTTGCTGATAACTTTGAGTCAAATTATAGGTTGGTAGGATAAACAACAACATAATCAAAATCAACACCCAACCCATAAAACGATTTCGTCTTTGTCGTTCTTCCATCAAGTATTTACGACGCTGATGTTCATTTTGAATAAAGGAATTATTCATTTGCACTATTTTTTTATACATCGTTTTCTACCCTTGTTTCGCTGATAATTTCATACATACCTGCAGCATCTTCTTTTTTTAGTGCTATCTTTCATTTCTAACACTTTTACGAGCAACAACTTTATTTCCGAAAACGAATTTCAACTTGGTCGTTGATTTTTTTAAATCTGTAGAGCTCTTTAGCAAGAATACCATTTACCTTGATACGTCCCTTTATCTGCAACTTCTTTAGCCACTGTACGACGCTTAATAATTCTTGATACTTTTTAAATATTTATCTAATCTCATCTTTTATTACCTCAAATTATTATTGTACCATTTTTTTCTCCCTTTTTATAGAAGAAAAAAATGTCATACCTAATTTGACTCTTTTGCATCTTTTTTTATGTTTCACTAATGATTCTCCAAAAAGTCAACAGATCCTTCTAAAATCTCATAATCTTTTTTTATTTCGAATATCAAAATACAACTTCGATTAAACCTTGATTTTCAGAAATATTAGCCTTCAAACTTGTCTGAGAGAGGCCTGAAAATAATCTTGTGTTAAAAAAATAATTGTTATGAAATTTTTTTCAAATTGAATGACAAGTTTATTATTTTTTTTCTTTCAACACGATTGACAAATACTTTATCAAGATATGCTTTTGCTAATCCAATTTCTAAAAGATAAGCAACCACATCTGGATATTCTCCAAAACGATCGATCAACTCATCTTGTAATTCTTCATAGTTGACACGATTGTCAATCTGACGAATTCTCTTGTAAATCTCAATTTATGTCTTTCATCCGATATATAATCATCTGGGAGATAGGCATCGATTTGTAGGAGTAACTCAGCATTTCCTTTTTCACGTTTTTTGTCAGTTCCATTTTTCTTAGCTATTGCTTTTTCTAACAACTGAGAGTACAACTCAAAACCAACAGAATCGATAAAGCCAGACTGCGAACTTCCTAATAGATTTCCAGCTCCACGAATGGATAAATCACGCATAGCAATTTTGAAACCAGAACCCAGTTCAGTGAAACCTTTGATAGCTTCTAATCTCTTCTCAGAAACTTCTGTCAAAGTTTTATCTGGACGATACATGAGATAAGCATAAGCAATTCGATTACTACGACCAACACGACCTCTTAATTGATACAAGGTTGACAATCCCATATGATCTGCATTTTCTATAAACAAGGTATTAGCATTTGGAATATCTACTCCTGTCTCGATGATTGTTGTAGTTACTAAAATATCATATTGTCCTTCAATGAAATCAAGAAGTGTATTTTCTAAGCGAATTTCACTCATTTGACCATGAACAAATCCAATAGAAGCTTCTGGAATCAGTTCTTGTAACTCTGAAACCTTCTTTTCAATCGTGTCAACTTTGTTGTAAAGATAGTAAACTTGACCACCACGATCCATTTCTCTCAATACAGCATCACGAATGATACGATCATTCTGTTCAAGTACGTAGGTTTGAACAGGATATCGATTTGTTGGAGGAGTCTCTATGACTGATAAATCTCGGATACCTAGCATAGACATATGAAGAGTTCGAGGAATTGGTGTCGCTGTCAAGGTTAAGACATCAACCTTCTTTTTTAATTCCTTTAGAGCTTCCTTATGCTTAACACCAAAACGTTGTTCCTCATCAATAATCATCAACCCCAAATCAGCAAACTCAACATCTTTAGACAAGACTCTATGGGTCCCTATCAAGATGTCTACTTGACCTTTTTTTAACTTCTCAAGTGTTTCAGTCTGTTCTTTTTTACTTCTGAAACGACTCAAAACATCTACGTTGACAGCAAATTGTTCAAATCTTTCCTTGAAATTACTGTAATGTTGCTGAGCAAGAACGGTTGTTGGCACTAAAACGACAACCTGTTTATGATCATTGACAGCCTTAAATGCAGCTCGCATAGCTACTTCTGTCTTACCAAAACCAACATCTCCAACTAAAAGTCGGTCCATCGGTTGAGAAGCCTGCATATCTTTCTTAATCTCTTCGATACTTCTAAGTTGATCCTCAGTCTCTACATATGGGAATGCTTCGTCAAAAGCATTTTGGTCTTCATCATCTTTTGAAAATGCAAAACCTTTAAGTTGACTTCTCTCTGCATATAACTTAATTAAATCATCTGCAATATCTTCAACTTGACTCTTTACTTTTTGCTTCGCTTTTTTAAAACGTCCATCGTTTAATTTGTTTAACTTTGGAGCCTTACCATCACTAGAAACATACTTAGAAAGAGTCTGTATCTGCTCCACAGGAATAGAAATACGGTCTCCATTTTGATATAGAACACTTACATAGTCTCGATGAATTCCTTTGATTTCAATCGTTTCAATCCCTAAATATTGACCAATACCATGGATTTGATGAACAACATAGTCTCCTTTTTGGAGTTCATTATAATCCTTTAATCGTTCAGCGTTACTGATATTTTTGTCTTCGATACTTGCGTTTAATCTTCTTTTTTTAAAAAAATTTCATATTCAGTGATAAATACAAGATTTTTCATCTACAAAATGAAAAGCCATGTCGCAGATTTCCTTCAACAAGATTGACAGTTCCTTTACAGATTTTCACTTTCATTACTATTATCAACTTTAATATCGTATTCATCAAGAATCGTTGACAGTTTCTTTAGTTCAGTTTTGCTACTTGATTGAAGAACAATCGTATACTTTAATCTTTTTGTAACGTTCAATTTCTTCTTTCAGAAAAGAAAACTGATTAAAGAACTCTTGCATAGGATATTGATTGAACTGGTACAGATTATTAAATTTCAAATTTCCAAGCCCTTTTTGAAAATTTGAAAAAGAAAGTCGCTAGTACATATTTTTTTAAACTGACTTTCTACATCAGCAAAATATTGTAAACTTGATACTGCTTTACTATTATGTAAATCTTCTGTAAAGTAGCAAGCTATTTCCTTATCAAAAGCATCGTACTGGTTCATGATTTTTTGAAAATCATCAAAGATAATAGGCACTTGATTCAAATAGTCTGTCAAGGTCCACTGTTTTTTATAAAATACAGACAAAAACTTGCGAATATCCGCATGAAGAACTTGCTCTTTCGTACAACTAAAAACTTCTTCTAGGTAAGACTTTAAAGTTGGAGAAAGTGCCTTATCAATCTCATGTTCTAAAAATTTCTGACCACGATGATAATCTTCATTCGTTAACAAAATATCACTAGCTGGATAGATTAGTACTTGAGTTTGACTATCTTTTGATAATTGAGTTTCAGTATCAAATTCTCTAATGCCATCAATCTCATCACCGAAAAATTCAATCCGATAAGGACAAATTTGAGAGGTTTCAAATATATCTAGAATATCTCCACGAAGGCTAAATTCTCCCTGACTTTGAACTTGTGTAACTTTCTTATAACCAAGAGAAATCAAGTGATTTTTTAATTCTCTTTGTTCGCATTCTTGCCCCACTTGAAGTTCTAAGATACTATCATCAAAAACTTGAGGATTCGGCAAGAATACTCGACTAGCTGCGACGTTACAAACTAAAATCCCTCTTTGAGACTCATCTCTTAGAAAACGCAAAGCTTCAACCCGAGAAAAAATCTTTTCCTGAGATGATACCAAAAATTCAACCATTGGTGAATCATCTACTAGAAATGGATAAACCAGATCCGAACCTAATATGGAGATTAGATCATTAATCAGACGCTCAGCCTCTCCATATGTAGAGGTCATCACTAAAACCTTATCCTGACTCTTCAGACTACTAGCAATCGCTAACGATTTTGCTGATCCAGAAAGTCCTAGCAATAATTGTCTTTGTTTCTGTGGTAAGTTCTCATGCCAAGATAGAATTTGTTTATTCTCTAAAAAGAAATCGATTAATGCCATTTCCTTACCCATTATATTTCTGCATCGTCTTTTCAAAGTTTTTTTCTTGTAAATAATAATTTACAGCATCGTCAACCTTGTCAATTGACTGTAAAATACCAATATAATCTTCTTGATCAAACTTACTCAAAACATGGTTAACAACAGACATTCCTTTTTTAGGTTTACCAATACCAATCTTTACACGATTGAAAACCCTGTGTACCGATATGTTGAATAATCGACTTAATTCCATTATGACCACCAGCTGATCCTTTAGCACGAAGACGAATTTTTTTCCGACTTCCATGTCAAGATCATCGTAAATAATCAGTAAATCTTCAATATCTAAACCATAGTAGGTTAACAATGCATGAACAGCTTTTTCCACTTTCATTCATAAAAGTCGTCGGTTTCACCAGATAAATTTTTTTCACCGTTAAGAAAAAAATGAGGCTAACTCAGCTTGGAATATCTTTATCGTGTGTAAAGGTAACATTCTGTTTTTTTGCTAGTTGGTCAATCAGCATAAAGCCAACATTATGTTTAGTTTCAAAAATATTTATCTCCTGGATTTCCCAATCCTACAAGTAATTTTGTCATTTATATTTCCTTTCAAAAGTCAAAAGGGTTGGAATTTTTTTCCAACCTAATTGACATTATTTTTAAATATTGATTAAACGTTAAAGCGGAATTCCATAATATCGCCATCTTGCACGACATATTCTTTTCCTTCTTCACGCAAACGTCCAGCTTCTTTTACAGCCTTTTCAGAGCCGTATTTTACCAAATCGTCATAAGACATAGCTACTGCACGAATAAAACCTTTTTCGAAATCAGAGTGGATGATACCAGCTGCTTGAGGAGCTTTCATGCCACGTTTAAAGGTCCAAGCACGAACTTCTTTTTCACCGGCTGTGAAGTAAGTTCCAAGTCCTAACAAATGATATGCTGCACGAGTCAACTTATCCACACCTGATTCTGTCAAACCAATGGCTTCAAGAAACTCTTTTTTATCTTCATCGTCTAACTCAGAAATTTCTTCTTCAGCACGCGCAGAAATGACTACTACCTCTGCATTTTCTGTTGCTGCGAATTCACGAATTTGTTTCACATAATCGATAGATTCTGGGTCTCCAACCACATCCTCATCAACGTTAGCTACATAAAGAACTGGTTTCGTGGTCAAAAGGAAAAGGCCTTTAACTACTTTTTGCTCTTCATCTGTAAATTCAATGGTACGAGCTGATTTTCCATCTTCAAGGACTGGTTTAATCTTTTGGAGAACGTTAAATTCTGCAACTGATTCCTTATCTTTTTGCGTACGCGCCATTTTTTCTACACGCGCATAGCGTTTATTGACTGATTCTAAATCAGCAAGAATCAACTCTAGGTTAATGGTATCAATATCTGCTAGCGGATCCACAAAGGCATCTTCACGACCTTGCTCACGCATGACATTTTCATCATCAAAGGCACGAACCACATGAACAATCGCATCAACTTCACGGATGTTGGCCAAGAATTTATTCCCAAGACCTTCTCCTCTTGATGCTCCTTTTACAATCCCTGCAATATCTGTAAATTCAAAGGTTGTTGGAACTGTCTTTTTAGGAGTAATCATTTCCGTCAATTTTTGGAGGCGTTCATCTGGAACTTCTACCATTCCAACGTTTGGATCAATGGTCGCAAAAGGATAGTTTGCAGCCTCTGCTCCTGCTTTTGTAATTGCATTAAATAGGGTTGATTTACCAACGTTTGGTAAACCTACAATACCTGCTGTTAAAGCCATAGTTTCTCATTCTCCGTTCACATTTCAATCTTCAATATTATAACACAAAAAGGGAAAACTTGCTAACCCTCTTACTATGGGGTTCCTAGTCGATGATTTTGTTCATTTTTCTTTCAAAATCATAGCGACTCATCATGACCACATGATCACAATTGCTACATTTTATCTTGATGTCTGCTCCAACACGGGTAATTTCCCAGCGATTTGCCTTTTTGCCTGTTGACTTAATCGTACAAGCATGTGGTTTTTTTCATTTCAACAAAATTTCCAACTTGATACATAGTTAGTCTCCTTTTTCTTTTTTTCGATTATATCATAAAAGAGGCGAGCTAGGCTCAACCTCTTTCCATTAATTTGTACGAACTGGTGTGATGAGCTGCATGAAATCTTCATCTGTATCAGCTGGAACTAGAGTAAATGGACGAACTGCTGAAATAAAGCTGATTGTAACTTTTTCGCTATTCAAAGCTTTTAGTGCTTCAATCAAATAAGTTGGGTTGAAACTAATCGTCAAATCAGCACCACTTACATTTTCAGTATCAATTTCTTCGTTTACTTTCCCTACTTCTGGAGAATGGACATGAGCACTTACAACTCCTTCTTTGATTTCTAATTTAACAGTACCATTTTGTGTCGCACTTGATAAGAGGCGAGCACGTTCCATAGACTGGCGTAGTTTAGCAACATCAAAAGTCACTGTTGTATTGAAATCTGTTGGAATCAATCGATCGGTATCTGGATAATTTCCTTCTAAGAGACGTGTGTAGAAGCTAATATTTTCACTTCTAAAGAGAATTTGATTATTGGCGAAGAAAATCTCTACTGTTTCGATATCATCCGTAAAAACAGCTGAAAATTCACGTAGCGAACGACTTGGGATGACAACATCAAAATCATCGCTATTTTTTTCAAGAGTCAATTTCTTCTGACTGAGACGGTGAGAGTCTGTCGCAACTGTTTTTAATTCTTTGTGGTTGCTTAAAACAAAGTGGACACCTGTCAAAATAGGACGGCTTTCTTGGGTACTAGCTGCAAAAGCTGTTTCATTGATAATCTTTTTAAGAAGTTTTGTTTCAAGAACTAAAAGGATTGCTTGCAGAAATTTCCTGAATACGTGGATATTGCTCACTATCTTTTCCTTTAAGAGTAATCTCTGATTTTCCACTAGTTAAGACAATTTGCTTTTGTTCAATCTCTTTAAAATCAAGTGTTACATCTGGAAGACTTGAAACAACATTGATAAAGAAAGAAGCTTCCAGTAGAACTGAACCTAAAGAGTTAATCAAGAGACCTGCATTTTCATTTTTTTGCGAGATAAAATTTTCGATTGAGATTTGACCATTTGATCCAATCAAGGTAATTCCTTCATTGGTAACATCAATTTTTACAGTCGATAAAATAGGAATTGCATTCTTTGAGCTAATAGCTCTCTTTGTTGTATTTAAGGCTTGTAAAAATAAGTTTTTATTAATTGAAAAATGAATCATGGATTCTCCTTTATTCTTTTTATTATTAGAAGGATAATAGTAATAATAGAGCGTGTGAAATCTGTGGAAAAACACTTGTAATCAAGAAAACTCAATGACAGAGTCTTGTTTAAAAGATGTGGATAAATAAGAGATTTTTTAAAAAGTTATCCACAAGTTATTTAATTTTTCTTTTTGATGTTTTCAATTTCTATACGTAAATTATCATCTGTTTCAAGCATGGATTTGATTTTTCCATGAGCGTGAATGACCGTTGTGTGGTCTTTACCACCAAACTCTTTTCCAATCTTAGGAAGGCTATTATCAGTCATTTCTCTGGCTAGATACATGGCAACTTGACGGGCTAAAACGATATTTTGAACACGTCTAGTTCCTTTCATTTCCTTGACACTAACACCATAGAAGTTTCCAACTTCTGTCTGGATTTTATCAATTGGAATCACGATCATTTTGCTAACGTCTTGTTTACGAGCACGAATAGCTTCAGCTGCAATGTCAACTGTGATATCGTTAATCTTTTTGACTTTGGCCATTAGGCTGATATCGTTGAGTGCTCCCTCGAGTTCTCGCACGTTAGAGTCAAATTGTCCAGCCAAATATTCGAGTGTATCATTCTGAAAGTGATAGTTGAGATGTTCAGTCTTACTCTGTAAAATAGCAATACGTGTTTCAAAATCAGGTGGTGTGATATCTGTCGTTAATCCCCACGAGAAGCGCGTGACCAGACGTTCAGGCAGACTCTCTAAATGTTCAGGTCTACGGTCACTCGTCAAAACAATCTGTTTATTATTATTGTGAAGGGCGTTAAATGTATTGAAAAACTCTTCCTGAGTTTGTACCTTCTTTCCACTAAGTGATTGAATATCATCAATGAGTAGGAGGTCTAAACTACGGTAAGTTTTCTTGAATTTTTCCATATCATTGAGTCTCAAATGCTCTAGGAATTCATTAATGAAGCTTTCAGCAGGTATGTATTTTACACGCGCATTTGGACTTTTTTTCAGAATTTCATTTCCAAGGGCATTTAACAGGTGAGTTTTTCCAAGTCCAGGACCTCCGTAGATAAATAGAGGATTGTAAGTTAATCCTGGATCTTCAGAAACAGCCAAAGCAGCAGACTTAGCCCAAACATTACCATCCCCTTGAACAAAATTATCGAAAGTATACTTTTCCTTGAGTCCAGTTTCAGAATATGGAATAGTGGATGGAATTGGTTGATAATCGTTGCCAGGTTCAGACTCGAAAGCTACTTGTGAGCTAGCTTCTTCAACTTTCGTGAAGATATAATGAGCTTTTATTTCAGTATCATAGATTTCAAAACCTGCTGCTAAAAGCATCCCATTGATATTTCGTTCCCAGAATATCTGCATTTCATCGCGGGGTAAGAAAATCGTTGCAGTATTTTCTTCAACTTTAACCAGTTTTGCGTCTAAAATATAGAAATCATAAACTGACTGAGTTAATTTATCATGTGCAAGTTCTAAAAGACGATTCCAAAATTGTTTTTCCTTCAATGATTTTCTCCTCCTTTACTATAGAATTTAAAAGGTTTATTGATAGAATCATTTTACCATAGATAAGATTATTTTTTTCCACAAGTTGTGGAAAACAATTAACAATGTTTTTAAATGTTATCCACAAAATGTGGATAACTAAGAAAGATTCTGAAATACTGGGCTTTTAAAAACTAAAATGCAGTGGATAACTATGTTAGTTAAGAATACTAAAATAACAGCCTTATTTCAGGCTGTTAATAAATTGTTGGTATTCATCTTGGTTATGGAAGGAAATTGAAATTTTACCACTATCTTTTTTTTGTAGCTTAATCTGAACATCTAATCCGAGTATTTTTTTCAATTTTTGCTCTTCGTCTTTGACAAAGTGGTCTTTTTCTTTTTTGCTGCTCTTCTTCGTTTTTTGTAGTATTTGTTCAACTTGGCGAACAGAGAGATTTTCAGTTTGAATACGATTCAAGAGTTTATCTTGTTTATCACTTGATAATTGAATGAGGAGTCTAGCATGAGCTTGAGAAAGTCTACCACTTTCAACTTCTGTCAGGATATGTTTAGGTAATCCTAACAATCGAACTAGGTTTGTAATATAAGGTCGAGATTTCCCCATTTTTTCAGCAATTTCTGTGTGGGTAAAACCTTTATCAATTAAGGATTGATATGCTTTAGCTTCCTCGATAGGATTTAAATTTTCTCGTTGGAGATTCTCAATGATAGAATGAAGCATCATATCTTGATCAGAAAGTTGCTTAACAATGACTGGAACTTCTGAAAGTCCAGCAGCTATTGAAGCACGATACCGTCTTTCTCCAGCTAGAAATTTCGTATCCAAGTACTGGAGATTTTTCTAACGATAATAGGCTGAATCAAGCCGTTTTTCCTTAATAGATTGTGCCAGTTCTTGAATTTTTTTCTTCTGAAAATTCCTTTACGAGGTTGATAGGGATTTTTTTGAATATCTTTTATTTGAACAATTTTAAATTCTTCCATAATTCTACATTAACACAACTTAGATATTCTGTAAAAGCAACTTTACATATCTGTAAAACTACTTATCTAAATCACTAGTACTTTTTATCTAATTTAATAGTTGTTGTTTCTTCCTTACCATCACGGTAGTAAGTAACAGTCATACTGTCTCCAATAGAATGACTATATAGAGCACTTTGCAATTCAGTAGTGGAAGAAATAGCTTTATCATCTATTTTTGTAATGACGTCATATTGTTGCAGATGTCCATTGGCAGGCATATTTTTTTGAACAGAACGAACAGCTACACCAGAAGTAACATTTCCAGGAAGTTTTAGTTTTTGAAGATCAGTTGTACTAAGATTTGATAAGTTAACCATGTGGATTCCAAGAGCAGGTCGAGTTACTTTTCCATCTTTTTCCAACTGCTTAATAATATTGATTACATCGTTTGCAGGAATGGCAAAACCAAGACCTTCGACAGATGTTCCACCATTAGAGGCAATCTTACTTGATGTAATACCGATAACTTGGCCTTGGATATTAATCAAAGGACCACCTGAGTTCCCAGGGTTAATAGCTGTATCTGTTTGGATAGCATTGGTTGAGATAGCTTGTCCGTCTTCAGATTTTAGAGAGACATTTCTATTTAAACTTGATACAATCCCCTGTGTCACAGTATTGGCATATTCAGAACCTAGAGGACTACCGATTGCAATAGCTGTTTCTCCAACTGTTAATTGACTAGAATCACCAAATTCGGCTACTGTTGTGACCTTATCTGCAGCAATTTTTACAACGGCAATATCTGAATAAGTATCAGAACCCACAATTTCACCAGGTACTTTTGTGCCATCTGCTAAACGAATATCAACTTTTTTAGCACCATTAATAACGTGAGTATTAGTTACAAGGTAAGCAGTATCCCCTTCCTTTTTATAAATGACACCAGAACCTTCGCTGTATACTTGTTCAGAATTGGTATCTGTATCAGTTTCATCAGATCCGAGTAAACTGTTTTGAGAGTTTGATGAGTAAGTAATGACAGATACAACAGCATCTTTAACTTTATCTACTGCCTGTGTAGTTGAGTTTTCATTTTTTACAGCTGTTTTGCTGACAGTCGTTGTAGTTGTCGTACCACTATTTTGTTTTTGACTGAGCTGCAATGTGGTAAAAGTACCTAAAACACCACTAAAAAAGCTAATGAGAATGACTACTAAAAAGTTGTCCCCATTTTTTTGGAACTAGTTTTGTAAGTTTTTTTCATAGAAGCCTCCATGTTTTTTTATCAATGAAAGTATAAAATAGCTAGCTTAATTCAAGCTTAAAAACAAAAAAAGTTTTTTTCACAACTTGTGGATAACTTTCAAAAACCTGTGAATTTATTGAAGTTTTTTTCAAAAATCTTATCTGTGAATAAGATGTGAAATTGAGTGTGAATATGTTAGAATAGAAGAATGAAAATTAAAGTGGTAACAGTTGGAAAATTGAAAGAAAAATATCTCAAAGATGGCATAGCAGAATACTCCAAGAGAATTTCACGATTTGCTAATCTAGAAATGATTGAGTTGGCTGATGAAAAAACACCAGATCGGGCCAGCGAATCTGAAAATCAAAAGATTTTGGAGTTGGAAGGGAACCGCATTCTTGCTAAAGTAGGGGAGCGTGATTTTGTAGTTGTTTTAGCTATTGAAGGAACTACTTTTTCTTCTGAAGAGTTCAGTAAGCAGCTTGAAAGGGCTTCTATCAATGGATTTTCGACAATCACTTTTATCATTGGTGGGAGTTTAGGACTATCTCCAGAGGTGAAAAAAAGAGCCAATCTCTCTGTTAGTTTTGGGAGATTGACGCTTCCTCATCAACTAATGAGATTAGTCTTAGTAGAACAAATTTATAGAGCGTTTTCGATTCAACAGGGCTCTCCCTATCATAAATAGATGATTGACTAAGCTAGCTTTTTTTGATAAGATAGATTAGTAAGGTCTCATAGCTCAGCTGGATAGAGCATTCGCCTTCTAAGCGAACGGTCGCAGGTTCGAATCCTGCTGGGATCAGTGTTAAATCGTAAGCTGGGAAAAAAATCCCAGCTTTTTTTGTAAAAAAATTTGACATTTCAGAATAAAATTTGAGCATTTGAGAAATAATTCTCATAGGAATCGTAGATTTTATATAATATTTTTGTAAGTTAATTTACAAGAAAAAAACATTATAGGAGTTTATATTATGAAAAAGAATACAGATTTTGCTCAAATGAAAGAGTTTCCAAGAATTGAACGAAAAAGAACTGCAGGAAATCAGAGGTGGGGATATTAGGAGTTTTAAGTTTTTAAATAAAAATATTTTCCGAAGAAGTAGTTTATTGAAACAAGATAGGAGAACATAATGGATTTATTTGGTGTGGTAATAGCTATTTTTTTATGTTTTTTTATTATTAGTAAAATTTATAAATGGGATTTGTAAAGCAACTAGAAAAAGAACAATGTATTTTTTTAGTATTTATATCTTTCTACTACAATTGACAGTGGAAGAAGGTACTTATTTGGTATCTGCTAGTAGTTTTTGGATTGTCTAAATTTTTTTATTTCCTTTTACTCCTATTTACTTACTTTATTGGATTTAAGAAGTATGAGAAGTCTAAGGAATTTTTTTATCAGTCTGTTATTTTTCTCTTATATCATACTACTAATAACTTTTTATCTGTAACCTTATCATCTATTACAGGAGATGAGTTTGCGTTGGAATATAACAATTATTTTTTTCTCTATTTATCCTGATCTTAACTTATTTGGTTATTAAAGTTGTTGTTTCTTATTTCCATCTCGAATTTAAATATTTTGATAAAGACTATCTATATCCTTTTCTGAAGAAAGTGCTCTTTACATTTATTTTTTTCTACACGTTGTCTCTTTTTGCTTCAGATATTGTGAGTACGATTCGTCACTTAAACAGTTTTGGAAGTATTTTATCATCTATTGTTTTTGTTGGCCTACTTTTGACTTTTTTCTCCATGAATTCTCACAAAGTTCAGATAGAAAAAGAAATTGAATTGGAACAAAAGAAGTTTGAGCAAAAACATTTACAAACTTACACGGATGAGATTGTTTCCTTATATAATGAAATTCGTGGTTTTCGTCATGACTATACAGGCATGCTTGTCAGCTTAAGAATGGCGATTGAAAGTAAAGATTTACAAGAGATTGACAGAGTTTACAGTGAAGTTCTTGTAAAGGCAAATCAAAAATTACGTTCAGATAAGTATACCTATTTCGATTTGAACAATATTGAGGATTCAGCACTTCGTAGTTTGATTGCCCAATCTATTGTCAATGCGAAAACTAATGATGTAGAGTACACATTAGAGGTAAAAGATATTATTACACCTTTATCTATGGAATTGTTAGATTTGGTGCGCGTGATGAGCGTTCTGCTCAATAATGCTGTTGAAGGGGCAGTTGAAAGCTATCAAAAACAACTAGAGGTAGCTATTATCAAGTTGGATCTTGAAACCTTAGTTGTCATCCAAAACTCTTGTAAAAAAAGAAAGGTAAAATCCGAAGATTTATTTGAATTAGGATTTTTCAACTAAAGGAAGACATAGAGGACTTGGACTTAATAATGTTAAAGAAATTTTTAGGAAAAATATGACAATGTTATTTTTAGAAACAGAAATTGATAATGATGTATTTAAACAAGTAATTAGATTTAAGAGGAACTGATATGAAAGTATTGATTTTAGAAGATATTATAGAACACCAAGTAAGGTTGGAAACAACTCTGAATAAAATTTCTAAGGAAACAAATATTCCTATCTCCTATAAAACAACAGGAAAAGTGAGAGAGTTTATGGAATATGTAGAGCATGATGAAGTCAATCAGCTTTATTTTTCTAGATATTGATATCAATGGGATTGAGAGAAAAGGATTTGAGGTTGCTCAATTTATTCGTCATCGCAATCCTTATGCGATTATTGTTTTTATTACAAGTCGATCTGAATTTGCTACTTTGACTTATAAATACAAAGTTTCAGCATTGGATTTCATTGATAAAGAAACCAGTGATCAAGTTTTTAAAAATAGAGTTGCCGACTGTGTGCTTTTACACTAAGACTACTTTTACTTGAAAACCAATCAGTCGTTGATTATTTTTGATTATAGTTACAAAAGGAAATGATCTTTTGTATTCCTTATCATGATATTCTCTACATTGAAACAACTGGGAACTTCTCATAAATTACGAATTGTAGGTAAGAATTTTTGCCAAAAGAATTCTATGGAACAATGACAGATATTCAAGAAAAGGATAGGAAACCCAACGTTTTTTTATCTAGCTCACAAGTCATTTTTAGTCAATATCGGTAATGTGAGAGAAATTGATCGTAAAAAAATGGAAGTTGTATTTTATGAAGATCATCGTTGTCCTATCTCTCGTCTAAAAACTAAAAAATTGAGAGAACTAATGGCTAAAAACCAAAAAAAGTAATTGACAATTTTTGATAAATTGATATAATGGTTATATCTGCTACAGGTAGAGGGTCCGTTGGTTAAGAAATCGTCTTTTCATAGCGGTAACACGGGTTCGAATTCCGTACGGACTATTTAATCCGCCATAGCTCAGTTGGTAGTAGCGCATGACTGTTAATCATGATGTCGTAGGTTCGAGTCCTACTGGCGGAGTCAGATGAAAGGAACACTAATTTGGTGTTCCTTTTTTTGATTCTTTTTCCGATGTAATGAGGGGAGGCATACCTAACATACGGATAGATAATGATTTGTGTCCGAAAATAAAACTAAGGAAATTGTATTGCCTTAGCGCCTAATAAGAACAACAAAATAGGCTCCATCATTTCTATGGTGGTTTTACCCACTACAGAAATTATAGAGCTTTTTTGTTAATTTGTATCTCCTAACATTTTCATTAAAAAGTTCGTGATTTCTTGTGGACTTTCTTTTTTTCCGTGGGCAATCCAGGTTTGACAGACTCCAAAGAGAGCATTTGTTAGGTAGACGCTACTGTATGCTAATTCTACTTCATTTAGTTTGAGTTGCATAAAACGTTTTTGAAGGTCTGTGCTCAGTAGGATGTGAAGTTTATTTCTCAAGAAATTTTGAATTTCCTTGGTCCCATTTTCAGATAAAAGAGCTGCTAGAAGCGGTTCTGATTCTAAGTATTCAAATACTTCTAGAATAGCATCTCGTTTGTGATTAGCATGTTTTTGAAAGATATATTCGAAGGTATGAAATAGTTTACTTTGGTAATGTTCAATCATGTCGTATTTATCTTTGTAATGAGTATAGAAACTGGAGCGGCTAATTCCAGCTTTTTTTGTGCTAATTTAACAGTTGTAATCTGATCGAATGGTTGTTCCATCAATAATTCTACCATAGCATTTTTCGATAATGCGCTTGGTTTTTAATCGTTTATTACTTTCTTGCATGTTCCTCCAGATGAACATTTTCTAGACAATGTGTTTAAAAATAGATTTTTTTATCTTGTCTTTTTAATTTTTTTATGTATAATCTATTATATCAAAAAAATTTAGACAAGTAGTTTAAAAAGGAGACAATATGTTTAAAGAATGGAAAGCAATCTTTAAAAAACCGACATTTATTATTGTCATGATAGGAATTTCCTTAATTCCAGCTCTTTACAATATCATTTTCTTATCATCAATGTGGGATCCATACGGTAAACTTTCGGAGTTACCTGTAGCAATTGTTAATAAGGACCAAGCTGCTACTTATAATGATGAAAAACTCACTATTGGTGAAGACATGGTGTCTAATTTAAAAGATAGTGATAGTCTGGATTTTCATTTTTGTAGATGAAGGTGAGGGAGAAAGAGGACTGCGGGATGGAGATTATTACATGGTTGTAACGTTGCCAAGTAATCTTTCTGAGAAAGCTTCTTCTATCCTTACAAATCATCCTGAACAGATGACGATTGACTATCAGACATCAAGTGGTCATAGTTTTATTGCAAGCAAGATGAGTGATTCTGCCATGACACAAATCAAACAGACTGTGGCTACTAAAGTTACTCAATCTTATACCAAAGCTTTATTTGATAAGATGGGGGATTTAAAACTTGGTTTATCTCAAGCGGCAAATGCAAGTTTACAGTTGGCTGATGGTTCGAATCAGCTTTCGGATGGGAGTCAAACCTTATCAACCAATCTTCAAACCTTAGCTCAATCGAGTCTCACATTTTCTAATGGTGCTGATCAATTATCTACAGGTTTAGGAACCTATACAGCTGGTGTAAATCAGTTAAATCTTGGTCTTGGTAATTTTAATACTGGTTTAAATCAATATACCAGCGCTATTTCACAAATCGATAATGGATTAAACCAACTGAATTCACAGACACCGGCACTGGTATCAGGATTGACTCAACTTGATGCAGGCACACAAGCCTATACAGGTGGTGTTTCTCAACTCAATTCAGGATTAAATCAATTTTCACTTGGTATTGATACTTATACAAATGGAGTTCAAAGTCTATCATCAGGTGCAAATCAGATTTCTACAAAATCAGAGACTCTACGTACAGGATTAACACAACTTAATCAAGGTATTCAAGAACTTTCTACTCAATTAGATGGTGCAAACCAACAAAAAGATCAGATTAAACAATTAGCAACTAGTTTAGAGCAATTTAATCAAGCTATTCAAAATATTCAAACAGCAGATAGTGGAGAGATAACACAAGTAACAAACCAGCTTTCTAGTAGTCTATCAACGATTGCAAATTCAGCACAAAGCATCATTACTTCAAATCAATCTGAAAAAGAAACTACTTTATCAGCTATTCAATCTACGAGTGCTTATCAAAGCTTAACTCCTGACCAACAGGCAGAGATAACTTCTGTGGTTTCTAATCAATCATCTTCTACTAGTGAATCAGCACGAACAATTTTAACTACAGTTCAAACGTTACAATCTTCTTTAGAAAATGTAACCACTCAAACAAATAGTTTAACTCAATTAAAGAATCACTCAAGTCAATTATTACCAACTGCTTCTTCAACATTGACAAGTTTGTCAAGTGGATTAACACAGGTTCAAACAGCAATTGACGGTCAGTTATTGCCAGCTAGTCAAACTCTTGCATCTGGTATTGACAGCTATACAAAATCTGTAGACCAAGTAGCTTTAGGAGCAAGTCAGTTGAGTTCGAAAAATTCGAACTTGACAGGAAGTTTCAATAAGTTGCTACAAGGCTCTAATCAGTTAACAGAAAAATCTTCTACATTGACAGGTGCTACTGCTAAATTAGCAGCGAATGGGCCAGAATTAGCAACAGGAATTGATAAACTTGCATCAGGTGTCAACCAAGTAAACAATAAAACATCAGATTTAACTGCTGGATTTAATCAATTACAAGCGGGTTCTCAACAATTAGCTGATAAATCAGACCAGCTAGTTTCAGGAGCAAATCAACTGGCTAATGGTTCTGAAAAAATAGCTAGTGGAGCAGATCAACTTGCTCAAGGATCTGAAATTTTACAATCAGGACTTGGAAAATTAAGTGATGGTTCAAGTCAATTAAATCAAGGTTTGACAGAGGCTGATAAACAATTGAATAAGGCTTCAACTGAACCAAAAAATGCAGACTTACTGGCTGATCCTCTAAGTCTTTCAAAAACTGATACGGATCAAGTAGCAGTTAATGGAATTGCCATGGCTCCGTATATGATATCAGTTGCTCTTTTTGTTGCTGCTATTTCAACTAATATGATTTTTGCTAAATTGCCTTCTGGGCGCCATCCAGAAAGTCGCTGGGCTTGGTTTAAGTCTCGCTTTGAAATTAACGGTATCATTGCTGGTTTGGCAGGAGTATTAGTTTATGGTGGAGTACATTTAATCGGACTGACTGCAGTTCACGAATTCAAAACCTTTGCTTTGATTATTTTAACCAGTCTTGCTTTCATGGCGATGGTAACAGCATTGACAACCTGGAATTCTCGCCTAGGCGCCTTCTTCTCCTTAATTTTATTACTCCTTCAATTAGCATCAAGTGCAGGAACTTATCCTTTAGCTTTGACGAATCAATTCTTTAAAACTATTAATCCATGGTTACCTATGAGTTATTCAGTTTCAGGTCTACGACAAACCATTTCTATGACAGGTAATATTCATAGTCAGATTATTTTCCTTATCTTTACAGTAATGATTTTTGTTGCTTTAGGAATGCTAGCCTATCAACCTAAAAAAAGCTGAAGAAGACTAAAAACTATCGACCGATTTCGGTCGATAGTTTTTTTATCTAGAATATTTTTTTCTTTGAATATCATAAAAAAAATAAAGACAATAATAGCTATAAGAGAACAACTTGCACCAGCAACAAATCCTTTTTGGTATAAAGGCAAAGGGTAATAGTTCCCTTCACCTTCAGGAAACATCAATTTTCATAAATCCAGTTTGTGCCTGTTGAATTTGTAATTTTTTTACCATTTTGATAAGCAGACCATCCTTGGTCGTAAGGAATTGTGAAAAAGATCGATGTCTCATTCTTTTACCTTATAATTTACAGTGACTTTATTTTTTTATAAGAGCTCACTTCTACTGGATTTTTCTTTTTATTTTTGCGTATAGCCTCCGTATATTTCTTAGTATCTAAGCGATAGAAAGTTGGAGACTCAAATGATACTTGAGCATTTTCCTGGGAACTTAACCTGGATATCAAAAAGTTTGTTTATGTTCTGCATATCCAAGATTAAAAAAATGTAAAAAGCATTATCTGTGGTAAAGGATTTTTTCACCATTGACAATGATGTCAACTTGCTTTTTTTCTTATCATTTGAAAAAAATTTAGCTTGGTCATGGAAAGGTAAACCTGACTATTATCAGGTACTTCAATACTGTAGCTGATAGTTGCATCTTCAGTATCAGTTCCGTTTAGATTGACCACGTTGTCACCAGAGTCTGTATGATGATTTATCGGATAAAAGTACTCTTCATTTAAGCCAGCAATTTGATTTAAAAATTGAGTTTGGTTATCAAGAGTATGGTCATTAAAAGTGACATCTTTGTAAAGAGACTGTGTAGCAAAAGCAATTGGGAGAGCGAATTGATTTTTATAAAGGGTTAGATTATCTTTTTGATAGCTTGGATGAAAACCATATTTATCTGGATAGGTTTCAGAAATATTGTAGCTGATTCCAAATAAACTATCTGCAATGATAGTATTATTTGCATAACGAAGATTAAGGTTGGTACCTGAAGATTTAAAACCCAACTTATCTAACGTTGTACTTGCAGAACGATTACGAACAGATGAAAAATTGTGAGATGCCATTGTAGTTAAATTTCATGCTATCGTTTCCAGTTTGAGTTTGTAACTTTTTCAGTTCGTGTAAATGTATCTGGTTGCTGTTTGATATACTCCAAAAATAGCTTCCATACTTGGAATATCTTTATCATAGGTACTACGAGAAGCAAATCCCTCATTCTTTCGTAATTCCATTTGAGTTGAGATGAAGCATTAAAACTAATTTCACTTATTGTAAATATCAAAATAAGAATTGAAAAGATTTTTAGAGAAATCATTTTTTAATAAGTGCCAATAGTAACAGTAAGTATACCACTAAGAACTCAAGCGTTAAGAGTATATTTAATTTAGTTAAAAACGAATAATGATTTTTTAAAAATAAATGGTTGCCAGATAGCCAGATAAAAAGTAAAGTTATTGAGAATAAAACGTTCCACAATTTTATATCTTTAACTCTATTTAAAAACTTCTGCTGAAATATAAATCAAGAGAGTAGAGAAAATCCACGCATAGCGATGAAGAAACATATTTGGCGCGTGCATTCCTTGCCAAAAATAGATCTAAGGCTTCTAGATAAAAAAACTAGCAATGATGATAATGAGTAGAGTTGCATAGCATAGTTTCACGTGAAACTTAATTGATTTTTAATGTAAAGAATACAATTGTTAAGATAAAAAGGAAGGAGGCCAACAAAAAAATCATTGGGATAGAACCATATTTAGTTGTATCGAAAGCACCAATAAATTGTTTAGCGAATAGATCTAGATACCAACTGGCATCTGTTTTTTATTTTTTTGTAATAGCGGTTAGTTTTTTTCACCATGAGTTCTTAAATCAAACAAGGTTGGGAGTGTCATGATGAAACTTGTTAAACCAGCGAGTAAGGATGTTAGGAAAAAAATCAAGGAAAGAATACTTTGCGACTTTTTAAAATCCCAGGAAAGTTGGCAAAAAAATACCAAACTACCAAAAAAACAGGGCAGTCATATAACCAAAAATAGTAGTTTTGGATAAATAAGATTGACAAACTTGTAAAAGTATAGAATACGTTTTTCCGTTATGAGTAGATGTAAACCAGTTAAAATTAAGGGAATTAAAAATAAAAACATCTAACCAGGTTTTTAATCTCAAGTTGACTAACTGTAAAAGCTCATTAAAGCATATGAGGTAGATAAAGATAATCTGAGTGGGGCTGGTAGATTTTTGAATATTATACTCAAGCTAAAAAAAGGTTGACAGACCTATCAAGCCAAATTTTCAACAAGGTTGACAGATAAACTGCATCTGGCATGCTTGATACATCAAAAAAAATAAACAAGAGGAGATAGAAAACTACCAAGGTAATAACTGGACAAGGCATAAAAAAATTGAGACCCTAGACCACTGGTAAAAAGTATAAAATAGACTATCACTCCCATGTAAAAATATTACGAAGATTAAGATCAAAAAAATAACATATTGATGAAATCCATCCCCTAATAAAGGTGAAGTATCACTATTCCAGTAGATACCTTGAGAAAGATAGACTCCTGACATAATTACTAGGGAATGATGAAAGAAATAAAGATAGGTCCAATAGTTTCTGAAAAAAATGTTTTTCATGTTACCTCATAGAATGTTAGAAAACTCAGTTGGTTAATCCAACTGAGTTTTAAAAAGTATTATTTAGTCTTTCCAAAGTTCTTTGACTTTTTGCTTGTACTTCAGCATTTTTCTAAGAATTCATCATAGGTTTCATCGATACGGTCGATTACACCGTTTTTTTAGATAGGACAATAATGTGGTTAGCCAATGTTTGAATGAATTCATGGTCATGACTGGCGAAGATGATTGATTCTTTGAAGTTTTTTTCAATCCATCGTTCAAACTTGAAATAGATTCCAAATCTAAGTGATTAGTAGGATCGTCAAGTACTAGAACATTTGATTTCAAAAGCATGAGTTTCGATAGCATCACGCGCACCTTTTTCTCCTCCTGACAAGACGTTTACAGGTTTGTTAACCTCATCTCCAGAGAAGAGCATACGACCAAGGAAACCACGCAAGAAGGTATTGTCATCTTCTTCTTTACTTGCAAATTGACGGAGCCAGTCAAGGATAGATTCACTCCCCAGCAAAATCAGCTGAATTGTCTTTTGGTAAGTAAGAGCGACTAGTTGTAACTCCCCACTTGACAGTTCCTTCATAGTCGATATCACCCATAATCGCACGAATCAATGCAGTTGTTTGGATATCGTTTTTGTCCGATAAGAGCTGTCTTGTCACCTGGACGCAAGATAAAGCTGATGTTGTCAAGAATAGTTTCACCATCAATCTTGACAGATAGATTTTCTACTGTCAAGAGATCGTTTCCGATTTCACGTTCAGCTTTAAAGTTGATAAATGGATATTTACGACTAGATGGCACAATTTCTTCAAGTTCAATCTTATCAAGCATTTTCTTACGTGATGTTGCTTGTCTTGATTTAGAAGCATTAGCAGAGAAACGAGCAACGAAATTCTTGTAATTGCTTTAATTTTTTTCTTCTGCTTTTAGCATTACGGTCTGCTAGCAATTTAGCAGCAAGCTCAGAAGATTCTTTCCAGAAGTCGTAGTTTCCGACATAGAGTTTGATTTTTCCAAAGTCAAGGTCAGCCATGTGAGTACATACTTTGTTCAAGAAGTGACGGTCATGGGATACGACAATAACAGTGTTATCAAAGTCAATCAAGAAATCTTCTAACCAAGTAATAGATTGGATATCCAGACCGTTGGTTGGCTCATCCAAAAGAAGGACATCTGGTTTACCAAATAGAGCTTTAGCAAGGAGTACTTTCACTTTGTCTCCATTTGCGAGTTCACTCATATTTTTGGTAATGAAGATCTTCTGGGATATTCAAAGTTTTTGTAAGAGTTGTGAAGCTTCACTCTCAGCTTCCCAACCACCTAGTTCAGCAAATTCTCCTTCAAGCTCAGCTGCACGAACTCCATCTTCATCAGTAAAAAGTCTGCTTTCATATAGATAGCATCTTTTTTTCTTTCATGATGTTGTATAGTTTTTTTCATTACCCATGATAACAACATCAATAACACGTTCATCCTCATAGTCAAAGTGATTTTTGACGAAGTACAGAAAAGACGTTCATCTGGTCCAAGAGAAACATGACCAGTTGTAGGTTCAATATCCCCAGCTAAGATTTTTTTAAAAAAATGTTGATTTTACCTGCACCGTTAGCACCAATTAAAACCATAGGTGTTTCCTTCTGTAAATTTGATGTTTGACCTCATCAAAAAGTTTACGATCACTAAAACGTAGTGAAACATCAGATACTGTTAGCAATTTTTTCTCCTATTATATGTAATACTCTAATTCTACTAGAAAATCAGCAAATATTCAAATTTTTTTATCTGTCAATTATTTTGTAAAGGATGTTTACAAATAGTTTACAGATTAAGGAGTTGAAATCGTAATTGTTGATAAAAAAATTATCTGTCTTTTTTTATCAAAAATGCTATAATTGAAAGGACCATATCAAAGGAGAATAAGATGAATAAACCCATTATTTTAACAGGAGATCGTCCAACGGGGAAATTACATATTGGGCACTACGTTGGTAGCTTAAAAAAATCGTGTCTTATTACAGCAAGAAAGATAAATATGACATGTTTGTTTTTTTGGCTGACCAGCAAGCTTTAACTGACCATGCAAAAAGATCCACAAACTATTGTAGAGTCTATTGGGAATGTTGCTTTGGACTATCTTGCAGTGGGATTAGATCCCTAATAAATCAACGATTTTTCATTCAAAGTCAAATTCCAGAATTGGCAGAGTTGTCTATGTATTACATGAATCTAGTGTCTTTGGCTCGTCTGGAGCGTAATCCTACTGTAAAGACAGAAATTGCTCAGAAAAGGCTTTTGGAGAAAGTATTCCAACTGGATTTTTTAGTTTATCCAATTGCTCAAGCAGCAGATATCACAGCATTTTAAGGCTAACTATGTTCCTGTAGGGTACATGACTCAAAAAAACCGATGATTGAACAAACGCGTGAGATTGTGCGTTCATTTCAATCATGCCTATAATTGTGATGTTTTAGTAGAACCGGAAGGAATTTATCCTGAAAATGAAGGAGCAGGTCGCTTTACCTGGTCTTGATGGAAATGCCAAAATGTCTAAATCGCTTAATAATGGTATCTACTTGTCAGATGATGCAGATACTTTGCGTAAGAAAAGTAATGAGTATGTATACAGATCCAGATCATATTCGTGTCGAGGATCCAGGTAAGATTGAAGGAAATATGGTCTTTCCATTACTTTAGATGTATTTCGGACGTCCTGAAGATGCTCAAGAAATTGCTGACATGAAAGAGCATTATCAACGTGGAGGTCTAGGTGATGTTAAGACCAAAACGTTATCTACTTGAAATCCTAGAACGTGAACTTGGTCCAATCCGTGAACGTCGCCTAGAATATGCTAAAGATATGGGTGAAGTGTATAATATGCTCCAAAAAAAGGTAGTGAAAAAAAGCTCGAGAAGTTGCTGGGTCAAACACTATCAGAAGTAAAATCAGCAATGGGTCTAAATTACTTTCATTAATGGATAAAATATGAACTCTAAAACTATCTCTTCTTTAAAATTAAAGGGATAGTTTTTTTACATTATCTATTATCAATATAATTGACAAATTTTCATAGAATGGTATGATAGATACAATACAAAAAGCGTCAAGCTCAAAAAGAAAGAAAAGAGGAAACTTCAATGTCTAATTGGGACACTAAATTTTTGAAAAAAGGTTTTACCTTTGATGATGTATTGCTTATTCCAGCAGAGAGTCATGTATTGCCTAATGATGCGGATTTAACAACAAAATTGGCAGATAATTTGACTTTAAATATCCCAATTATTACAGCAGCCATGGATACTGTAACAGAAAGCCAAATGGCTATTGCTATTGCGCGTGCAGGTGGTCTTGGTGTTATCCATAAAAATATGTCTATTGAACAACAGGCAGATGAAGTTCGTAAGGTAAAACGTTCTGAAAATGGTGTTATCATTGATCCATTCTTCTTGACTCCAGAGCATACAATTGCAGAAGCAGATGAACTCATGGGACGTTACCGTATCAGTGGTGTTCCAGTGGTTGAAACTCTTGAAAATCGTAAATTGGTTGGTATTTTAACAAACCGAGACCTTCGTTTTATTTCTGACTACAACCAACCAATTTCAAAACACATGACCAGTGAAAACTTGGTTACTGCTCCAGTTGGTACAGACTTAAAAACTGCTGAGAGCATTCTTCAAGAACACCGTATTGAAAAACTTCCACTGGTTGATGAAGAAGGTCGTCTTTCTGGCTTGATCACAATTAAAGATATTGAAAAAGTAATTGAATTTCCAAATGCAGCAAAAGATGAATTTGGTCGTCTTCTAGTTGCAGGTGCGGTAGGTGTTACTTCTGATACATTTGAACGTGCAGAAGCACTTTTTGAAGCAGGAGCTGATGCCATTGTTATCGATACTGCTCATGGTCACTCAGCAGGGTGTTCTTCGTAAAAATCGCTGAAATTCGTGCTCATTTCCCAGACCGTACACTGATTGCTGGGAAATATCGCTACTGCTGAAGGTGCGCGTGCCCTTTATGATGCAGGAGTTGACGTTGTTAAAGTTGGTATTGGGCCCAGGTTCAATCTGTACAACTCGTGTTATCGCAGGTGTCGGAGTTCCACAAGTTACAGCTATCTATGATGCAGCGGCAGTTGCGCGTGAATATGGCAAAACAATTATTGCCGACGGTGGAATCAAGTATTCTGGAGATATTGTTAAAGCTCTTGCTGCTGGAGGAAACGCAGTGATGCTCGGATCAATGTTTGCAGGAACAGATGAAGCTCCAGGTGAAACTGAAATCTTCCAAGGACGTAAGTTCAAGACATACCGAGGTATGGGTTCAATCGCTGCTATGAAGAAGGGTTCAAGCGACCGTTACTTCCAAGGTTCTGTCAATGAAGCAAACAAACTGGTTCCAGAAGGAATCGAAGGTCGTGTTGCTTATAAAGGTGCAGCAGCTGATATTGTCTTCCAAATGATTGGTGGTATTCGATCTGGTATGGGTTACTGTGGTGCTGCTAATCTTAAAAGAATTACATGACAATGCTCAGTTTATCGAAATGTCAGGTGCTGGTCTAAAAGAAAGCCATCCACACGATGTGCAAATCACAAATGAAGCACCAAACTACTCAATGTAATAAAAAAATCTCCTGTTTGACAGGAGTTTTTTTTGTTTTACACAAAACTGTAAACTTTAATTTACAACTATTTGACCGTTGTTTACTGTAAATAAACTGAGGGTATCAGGCAAGTTTTGAAGATGTTCTAAACTAGTTGTCGTAATAAAGGTTTGAATATTCTGAGATATAGTTTCTAATAATTTAAGTTGACGAGTATTGTCAAGTTCACTCATAACATCGTCAAGCAAAAGAATGGGAGACTCCTTAGTGATACTCTCCATCAATTCTATTTCTGCAAGTTTTATAGATAAAACGAGACTACGATGTTGCCCTTGACTTCCAAAGCTTGCGTCCATTCCATTGATTAAGAAAATCATATCATCCCGATGAGGACCAACTCCAGTATTCTTTTTAAATAAATCTCTTGATCTACTTTTTTGAAGTGCTACATAAAAAGATTCTGATAGGTGTTCCTTGTCAGTAAAGTTTACAGATGGTTGATAACAAATTGACAACTCTTCTAATTGATTTGAAATATCAAAGTGTTTTTCACGACCAAAAGACTCCATTTTTTTGATAAATTCTTCTCTGTGGACCATCACTCGACAACCATAGTCTACTAGCTGGTCATCGAGAACAGATAAAAAGGTTTCGTCAATCTGATTCGCTGACTTTAAGTAGGTATTTCTTTGTTTGAGCACATGGTTGTAGCTTGACAAGTCTGACAAGTATATGGGTTTGATTTGCCCTAGCTCCATATCTATAAACTTACGTCGGATAGCTGGTGCTCCTTTGACAAGTTGTAAATCTTCGGGTGCAAATAGTACAACATTCATGTGTCCAATATAGTCAGATAGCCGAGCTTGCTTTAAGTGATTGACTTTAGTAATCCGACCTTTTGGGGTTAAGTCAATCTCAAGTGGAACAGTAGCCGTTCGTTTTTGAAGAATTCCAGAAACTTGAAGTTGTTCTTCTTCAAATTGAATTAAATTCTTGTCTGTCTTTGTCCGATGACTTCTAGTTAAAGCTAAAAAGTAAATACTTTCCAGAAGATTGGTTTTGCCTTGTGCATTTCGACCAACAAATACATTCAATTTAGGATTAAACTCAATCTCAGTATCCTGATAGTTTCTAAATTGCTTGATGGATAAGTTTTTTAGCCACATACTTATCTACCTGGGAAACGTGGTGCAGGTTTTTGTTTTTAGCTTTCTGAGTCTTTTTTTGTTGGCTTTTTTTGACCGTCTTTATTCATTTCTTTGACAAGTTTAGCTACACGTTCTTTCTCAAGTTTTTTTCTTGGAGATATTCTTCCTGTTCTTCTAAAGCTCGGTTGCGTCAGAATGATTTGGATTTTTCATGTCAGGAATGTCGATAGAGTCTCCGATTCTTACTTTTTTTCCCACGACGATTTTCTAATTCCCCATTAAAATAGACAAGATGCTCAGCTAAAAAAAGGATTTAATAGCTCCGCCACTGTGTATAATACCAAGTTCTTTCAAGAGAGCTTGGAGAGTGATAAATTCTTCAAATAATTTGTATTCCATAGTTCACCTCAATCTTTGGTATTATACCATATTTTACCTTGAAATGGCAGAGGTAAATTCGTTAGAAATGAAAGCGATTTTAATTCTAAAAAGGGGTAAAGAGAACAAGAAAAATTTTTCTCTTTTCATGGTATAATAGAACTCTATGTAGAAGGAGGTAAGAGATGGAGTTAGTACCTGGAATTACAGTGCATTTTATCCAATCAAAAAAATTTAAAACTAATAAAATTACTGTGCGTTTCACAGCTCCATTGTCTTTGGATTCAATTTCAAGTCGCATGTTAAGTGCCAGTATGCTTGAAACTGCCAACCAAAAGTTATCCAACTGCTCAACTGTTTAGAAAACGTTTAGCAACCTTGTATGGAACTGATTTGTCAGCGCACGCCTATCGAAGAGGACAAAAGTCATCTTGTGGATTTGAGTATTTCCTATGTGCGTGATGAATTTTTTTAAGTAAGAAAAAAACGTATTAACTTCTCAAATTTTTAGAATTACTGCACCAGGTTCTGTTTACACCATTGTCGGATGAGGATGGATTTGAGAAAAATGCTTTTGACATCGAGAAAAAACAGATCTTATCAAGGCTAGAATCAGAATTGGAAGACCCATTCTTCTTTGCACATAAAGAGTTAGATCAATTGTTTTTCCAAGAAGAATCAATGCAGCTAGTTCCAAAAGATTTGATTTCTAGAATTTCAGAAGAGACTTCAAAAACATGTTTTTCAAGCTATCAAAAAATGCTAAAAGAAGACCAAATAGATATTTTCTTCTTAGGCGATTTTAATGAAATTGAAGTTTTAGAGTTTTTACATAAATTTCCTTTAATAGGTCGTAAATCAGCTGTAAACATTCAATATCAGCAACCCTATTCTAATATTCTTAGAGAAGGTATTGTTAGAAAGAGATTAGGACAGTCTGTTTTAGAGATGGGCTACCATAGTTCAGTGGCATATGGTGATGAAGAACAGATGGCAGTGCTTCTTGTAAATGGTCTTTTAGGAGCTTTTCCTCATTCGAAACTATTTACCCAAGTGCGAGAAAAAGAAGGACTGGCCTATACGGTATCAAGTCATTTGGATCTCTTTAGTGGATTTTTACGATTGTTTGCTGGAATTGATCGGCAAAATCGAAATAAAGTAAGAAAATTGATGAATCATCAGTTACTTGACATAAAAAATGGCAAGTTTACAGATAAGGAGATTGATCAGACCAAACAAATGATTCGTCGATCCTTACTACTAGCTCAGGATAATCAAGATTCTATCGTCGATAAATATTATCTGTCAACTTTTTTTGGGAAAGCGAATCTTGACACAAAAACTTTAATCGATAAGCTTGAACAAGTTGATAGAGAAGCAATTTGTGAAGCAGCAAACAGTTTTAAGTTGCAGGCTATTTATTTTATGGAAGGAGCAGAATGACCAGACCTACTTTTCAAAAGAAATATTATCCTGCTGTAAAAGAAACTTTGTATCAAACTAGCTTAGAAAATGGTTTGACAGTTACTTTACTACCTAAAAAGGACTTTAACGAGGTTTATGGCGTTGTAAGTGTCCAAGTTGGTTCTGTTGACACAAGGTTTACAGTGGATGATAAGGACTTACAACAATATCCACAAGGAATCGCTCATTTCTTAGAACATAAGCTTTTTGAAAGAGAAGATTCTGGAGATGTTATGGCAGCTTTTACAGAGTTGGGTGCTGAAAGTAATGCCTTTACGAGCTTTACGAACACTAGCTATCTTTTCTCGACTTCTGAAAATGTTCTAGAGTGTTTAGATTTGCTAGAAGAACTTGTCACTACTTTCAATATGACTGAAGAATCTGTGGAGCGCGAAAAGGATATCATTCAGCAGGAAAGAGAGATGTATCAGGATGATCCGGATTCTTGTCTATTTTTCAAGACTTTGGCAAATCTCTATCCAGAAAGTCCTTTAGCTTCAGATATTGTTGGTAGTGAAAACTCTATTGATGCTATTTGTTTGGAGGATTTAAAAGAGAACTTTAAAGAGTTTTACAGACCTGTCAATAGTAATATCTTTTTAGTGGGGAATTTTGATTTTGAACTGCTTGAAGATTATTTTGCTAAGAAATCTCATCCTCAAGAAAAAAAACATGAGTTTAAGAGAGAACAAATACCTTTACATCCTGTAAAGACTACTGAAAGTTTACGGATGGACGTGGCTTCTCCAAAATTAGCGATCGGTATTAGAGGAAATAAAGACATCGGAAATCGAGATCAGTATCGTTATCATCTTTTATTGAAATTGTTGTTTACAATGATGTTTGGTTGGACTTCACAAAGATTTCAAAAATTATATGAGACAGGTAAACTGGATGCTTCCCTGTCTCTAGAAATAGAAGTTGATCCTCGTTTCCATTTTGTGATATTAACAATGGATACAAAGGAACCTGTGGCACTTTCTCATCAATTTCGTAAAGCTATTCGCAATTTTGTTAAAGATGAGGATGTAACTGAGGATCACTTGGATATTGTAAAAACTGAGATGTATGGAGAATTTCTTCATAGTATGGATTCCCTTGAATACATTGCTACTCAGTATCATCCAACCGATACAGGTTCTACCCTGTTTGACCTTCCTAAACTTTTGCAGGAAATTACTTTAGAAGATGTTCTAGAGGCTGGACATGATTTGATAGATAATAGCGATATGGTTGATTGTACAATTTTCCCGATATAATCGCTAGAAAATACACTAGAAAGAAGGAATGTTAAGTATGAGAAAAAAAACAATTGGTGAGGTCTTACGTCTTGCAAGAATTAACCAAGGACTGAGCTTAGAGGAATTGCACAGAAAGACAGATATTCAGCTGGATTTGTTGGAGGCAATGGAGTCAGATGATTTTGACAAACTACCGAGTACTTTTTATGCTCGTTCATTTTTGAGAAAGTATGCTTGGGCTGTTGAATTAGATGAAAATATCGTTCTAGATGCCTATGATTCGGGAAGTATGATTACTTATGAAGAAGTTGATGTAGATGAGATTGAACTTTCAGGACGTAGACGGTCTAATCGAAAGAAAAATTCATTTCTCCCGCTATTTTACTTTGTTCTTTTTTCTTTATCAATTTTAATTTTTGTAACCTACTATGTGTGGAATTATATTCAAACCCAACCAACTGCGTCTTCTGCAGCAACTTATAGTGTTGTGAGTTCAACAAGTAGCTCTAGTAGTGTAGCATCAAGTAGTAGTCAAGCTACTAGTTCATCAAGTTCGAGTGAGGCAACTACTTTGACTGTTTCAGGTCAGGGAGATGCTTTATCAGTGGAATATAAGACATCTAAAGATTCTGCGGAGCTTCAATTATCTGTAACAGATGCAACAAGCTGGATTAGTGTTTCGGATACTGATTTAGCAGGAGGAGTGACTCTTGAACCTAATAATAAAAACAGCTAAAAACAACCATTTCTAAAGGATCTCCAGTAACCATAACATTGGGTGTTGTTAAAGGAGTGTCGGTGAAAATTGATAATAAGGAAATTGACACTTCAAAATTAACTGGTCAAACTGGTTGGATTACTCTAACATTAAGTTCAAACTAAAGGAAGGATAACATGAAAAAAGAGAATATTCCTAATATGCTTACGCTTGGTAGAATTTTATTTATTCCGATTTTTATTCTCCTTCTATCAGTTGGACCATCTCCTGTGTTACATAAAATAGCAGCAGTTATTTTTGCTATTGCCAGTATCACTGATTATCTAGATGGTTATTTAGCTAGAAAATGGCAAGTGGTTAGTAATTTCGGAAAGTTTGCAGATCCAATGGCTGATAAATTATTGGTCATGTCAGCCTTTATCATGTTGGTCGGTCTAAAGATGGCACCAGCTTGGGTGGTAGCAGTTATTATCTGCCGTGAACTTGCAGTCACTGGTTTGCGCTTGCTCTTAGTTGAAACAGGAGGTACCGTTCTAGCTGCTGCTATGCCTGGAAAAATCAAGACATTTAGTCAGATGTTTGCGATTATATTCTTGCTACTTCACTGGAATGTGCTTGGTCAGATAACTCTTTATATTGCCTTGTTCTTCACAGTTTATTCTGGTTATGATTATTTCAAGGGAAGCGCATATTTGTTTAAAGGAACCTTTCGTTAGATATGGAATCGATTATTGAGATAAAAGACCTGTCTTTTCGATATCAGGCAGATCAAGAACATTATGATGTTCATAACATTTCGTTTCACGTGAAACGTGGAGAATGGTTGTCTATCGTTGGTCATAATGGTAGTGGAAAATCAACGACAGTTCGCTTGATTGATGGTTTGCTCGAGGCTGAATCTGGAGAAATATGGATAGACGGTGATTGCCTAACTCCAGAAAATGTCTGGGAAAAAAGACGTAAGATTGGTATGGTCTTTCAAAATCCTGATAACCAATTCGTAGGAGCAACTGTTGAAGACGACGTTGCTTTTGGACTGGAAAATCAAGGAATCCCACTTGAAGAGATGAAGAAACGCGTTTCTGAAGCTTTATCATTAGTTGGGATGGCTGAATTTGCTAAAAAGGAACCAGCTCGCTTGTCAGGAGGTCAGAAACAGAGAGTAGCTATTGCAGGAGTTGTTGCTCTGCGACCAGATATTTTAATCTTGGATGAGGCTACAAGTATGTTGGACCCTGAGGGACGATTAGAGTTGATTAAGATAGTCCAGAAGATTCGCAAAGACCATCAGATGACAGTCATCTCCATTACGCATGATCTGGATGAGGTGGCCATGAGTGACAGAGTTTTGGTGATGAAAAAAGGAGAAGTCGAGTCAACTAGCACTCCTAGAGAGTTATTTTCTAGATCAGATTTAGATCAAATTGGCTTAGATCAACCCTTTGTCAACCAATTAAGAGAATCGCTACGTACCAGTGGTTTGGACTTGCCAGAGTTCTATCTAACGGAGGAGGAACTTGAGGAGGCTTTATGGGAATTATTCTAGACAATGTTAGTTATACGTATCAGGAAGGAACACCCTTTGCTTCAGCTGCTTTGTCAGATGTCAGTTTGTCAATAGAGGATGGCTCTTATACTGCGATTATTGGGCATACAGGAAGTGGGAAATCTACAATTCTACAACACTTGAATGGTTTGTTGGTTCCTACAGAGGGAAGTGTTCGTGTCTTTGATACATTGATTACATCAACATCCGTCAATAAGCAAATTCGTCAAATTCGCAAACAAGTTGGGATTGGTATTTTCAGTTTGCAGAGAAATCAAATTTTTGAGGAAACAGTCTTAAAAGATGTGGCTTTTGGCCCTCAAAATTTTGGAGTTTCTGTAGAAGAGGCAGAAGCTATTGCGCGTGAAAAACTAGCTTTAGTAGGAATCGATGAATCACTCTTTGAACGAAGTCCATTTGAACTCTCAGGTGGACAAATGAGACGGGTTGCTATTGCTGGAATTTTGGCGATGGAGCCTAGCATTTTGGTCTTAGACGAGCCAACAGCTGGTTTGGATCCAATTGGTCGGAAAAGAGTTGATGGCCTTGTTTAAAAAGCTTCATCAAGATGGCATAACAATTGTTTTAGTAACTCACCTTATGGATGATGTGGCTGAATTTGCTGACCAAGTTTATGTGATGGAAAAAGGGAAACTAGTTAAGGGTGGGAAGCCAAGTCTTGTCTTTCAAAATGTCGAATTTATGGAAAAAATCCAATTGGGTGTTCCTAAAATCACACGATTTGCTCAAAGGCTAGTTGACAGAGGAATTTCTTTCGAACAATTGCCGATAACGATAGAGGAGTTTAAGGAGTTTATCAATGGATAATATGATTTTAGGTCGATACATACCAGGAAATTCGATTATTCATCGTCTAGATCCTCGTAGTAAGTTAGTAGCAATGATTTTATTGATCATCATCGCTTTTTGGGCCAATAATCCAATTACAAATCTCATACTCTTCATTGCAACAGGCATATTTGTCGTTTTATCAGAAGTTCCCTTATCTTTTTTTATAAAAGGTTTGCGATCTATGTTTTTTCTGATTGCTTTTACAACCCTTTTTCAACTGTTCTTTATCTCTGGTGGTCACGTCTTGTTCGAGATGGGATTTATAAAAAAATCACAAGCTATGGTATTGAGCAGGCAGGAATTATTTTTTTGTCGTTTTGTGTTGATTATCTTTTTTCTCAACCTTGCTTACCTTGACGACTATGCCATTAAGCTTGGCAACAGCAGTTGAATCCTTGCTTGGACCTTTAAAAAGATTTAAAGTTCCAGTTCATGAGATTGGGCTCATGTTGTCTATGAGTTTACGACTTTGTACCAACCTTGATGGATGATACGATTCGCATTATGAATGCTCAAAAGGCGCGTGGTGTTGATTTTGGAGAAGGTAATGTAATTCAAAAAGGTTAAGGCTATGATTCCTATTTTTGATTCCTTTGTTCGCTACCAGTTTGAAAACGAGCGGATTCTCTTGCTACAGCCATGGAAGCTAGAGGCTATCAAGGAGGTAATGGACGTAGCCAGTATCGACAGTTAAATTGGATGAACAGAGACAGTATAGCGCTATTATTTGTTTGTGTATTGGGTGCAATTCTATTTTTGCTAAAATCTTAGAATGTAATATAAGGTAGAGGTATGAACCGTTTTTAAAAAAATCAAAAATATATCATTGTTCTATTTGTCGTTGTATTAGTAGTATCCGTTTTTTTAGTGACAACACAATCAAGTGCAGTTGTAACAAAGCTGGAGATGGCATTTCATTAGTCGATAGAATAGTGCAAAAGCCTTTTCAATGGCTTTCTTCCGTAAAATCTGATTTAGGTCGTTTGACCAGAACCTATAACGAGAATGAAACTCTCAAAAAAGAACTCTATCAGATGAAGAAGGAAACGAATGAAGCAGACAGTCTGAAGGAAGAAAATGAGCAACTGCGTCAGTTATTGGATATGAAGTCAAAATTGAATGCAACCAAGTTGATCGCTTCTGACGTTATCATGAGAACTCCGGCAACCTGGAAACAAGAGTTGACAATTGATGCAGGTTCTCAACAAGGTGTGACCAGTAATATGCTTGTGATTGCTGGTGGGGGACTGATTGGAAGCGTGGGAAAGGTTGAAGATAACTCTACTGTGGTCAACTTATTGACTAACGCGGAAAATACAGAGAAAATATCCGTTAAAATCCAACACGGTTCTACTAGTATATATGGCATTATCATTGGGTACGACAAAGAAAAAGACTTGCTTAAAATAAGCCAGTTAAATAGTAGTAGTGATATCAGCCAAGGAGACAAGGTAGTTACAGGAGGTCTGGGCAACTTTAAAACTACAGATATTCCCGTAGGAGAGGTTGTATCAGTTACCCATAGTAGTGACTATCTAACAAGAGAAGTTATGGTCAAACTCCATGCTGATCCAATGAATCTAAAAGTCGTAGAGTTAGTGGGGAATCCATCATGAGACTGTTGAAGCAGATAGGGATGTTTTTACTCTTGCCTATAGTTGTCTTAATAGACAGTCATTTAGGGCAATTTGTAAATAGTTTTTTTCCACATTTTCAAATTGTGAGCCACTTTATCTTCATCTTCTTGTTGTTTGAAACTATTGAAGTATCGGAGTATCTATTTTTAGCTTATTGCCTAGTTATTGGTCTTATATACGATATTTATTTTTTCCATTTAGTAGGAATTGCTAGTCTTCTTTTTGTGATTATTGGTGCAATCATTTATAAAAAAATAATGCGATCATTTTTCTCAAATAGATGGACTAGACTATTAGCTATTTTAATGATGACTTTCTCTTTTGAATTTGGTAGTTTTCTTCTAGCGCAAATGATTGGATTTAACTGCTGAAAGTATAACAGTCTTTATCGTTTATGGTCTAGTTCCGTCAATGATATTAAACTGTCTCTGGATGTTAGTTTTTTTCAGTTTATTTTTTTGAAAAAAATATCTATAAGAAAGAAACAAAACTGTAATAAAGGCGTAATATTTATTAGCCTTTTTTTGATATACTAGTATTGTCTTAAAAAGAAGGAGTATTTACACTTATGAAGAAAAAAATCCTAGCATCACTTTTTGTTAAGTACAGTATTAGTCTCACAAGGAGCTGTTCTTTCAAGTGTTAAAGCAAATACAACAGATGAAAAGATTGCTGCTCAAGATAGTAAAAATTAGTAACTTGACAGCTCAACAGAAAAGAAGCTCAAAAACAAGTAGACGAAATTCAAACTAAAGTTTCAGCTATTCAATCAGAGCAAGAAAAAAATTACAATCTGAAAACGAAAAACTTCAAGAAGAATCTAAAAAAAACTTGAAGGTGAAATCGCAGAGCTTTCAAAAAAATATCGTAGCACGTAATGAATCGCTTGAAAACCAAGCTCGTAGTGCACAAACGAACGGAACTGCTACAAGTTACATCAATACGATTATTAACTCTGACTCAATTACAGAAGCTATTTCTCGTGTAGCAGCTATGAGTGAAATCGTATCAGCAAACAATAAAATGTTGCAGCAACAAAAAGAAGATAAGAAAGCTATCTCTGAAAAAAACAAGTTGCAAAACAACGAAGCAATCAATACAGTCATTGCTAACCAACAAACGCTTGCTGACGATGCTCAAGCTTTGACAACAAAAACAAGCAGAATTGAAAGTAGCTGAGTTAAATCTTGCAGCTGAAAAAAAGCTACAGCAGAAAAACGAAAAAGCTAGCTTGCTAGAGAAAAAGCAGCAGCAGAGGCAGAAGCTAAAGCAGCAGCGGAGGCAGAAGCAGCTTATAAAGCTAAAACAAGCAAGTCAACAACAATCACTTGCAGCTTCAGCTAACACAACTTTTTGCTGCCCAAGTACAAGCAACTTCAAGTTCATCATCAGTTCATCAAGTTCATCATCAGATGATGATTCAAACTACACACCTGCAGCAACTACTGTAAGTCAACGTCCAACTTATAGTTCAAACGCTTCAAGTTATCCAACAGGTCAATGTACATGGGGGGCTAAGACCTTGGCTCCATGGGCTGGTGATTATTGGGGTAATGGTGGTCAGTGGGCAGCTAGTGCAGCGGCAGCAGGATTTCCGTACAGGTTCTACACCACAAGTTGGTGCAATTGCTTCATGGGATGATGGAGGATACGGACATGTAGCGGTTGTTACAGCAGTTGAATCATCAACTCGTATTCAAGTTTCAGAATGTAACTATGATGGTAGCGGAACTCAACCAATCGGAAATTATCGTGGATGGTTTAATCCTACAGCATCACGTGGTACAGTAAGATACATTTATCCAAACTAACATATTAATTATTATTAAATTTAGGGTGAGGTTTTATGAATCTCACCCTTTGTATAGTATTAATAAAAAAATTTTTCATCAGAATGTTTTTGTCATTATGGAATGAAAGATGGGATGAAAAATTATCAGATATGTAGCTAGAATAAGTATGTTTATCTAACGAAATAATAACAAGATTTTTAAGAGAGTTGGTACTGGAATTATGTTTACTTATAAAATGAATGTTGATGTTCAAGAGTGGGATTTATTTTTTTAGAAAATCATCCTCAAGGGAATTTATTGCAGAGTAGTGATTGGGCCAAGATAAAGGATACTTGGGGAATGAGAGAGTTGGATTTTTATAAAGAGAATCAACTAGTTGGAGTAGCGAACATCTTAATTCAGCCTCTTCCATTAGGATTTTTCCATGTTCTATATTCCAAGAGGCCCAGTTATTAATTATGAAGATAAAGAACTTCTGAAATTTGTGCTTTTTAACATTGAAAAAAACTTGCTAAAAAAAGCCATGCAATAATGATCAAATTTGATCCAAGTCTGTTTATCAGTCGAAGTCTTATCGACCAAGAAAACTATCCAAAATTCTAAAACTTTTTGAAATTGTTGAGGAATTGCAAAAAAACAAAGTTCATTGGACAGGTTTGACAAAGGATATGGCAGAAAACATACAACCTCGTTTTTCAAGCTAATATTCATAAAGAAAAACTTCTCGTTGGATCAACTATCCAAGTCTACTAGACAGGCAATCCGAACTGCAAGAAATAAAGGATTGGAAGTGAAAATTCGGTGGACTCGACTTATTAGATGAATTTTTCATTTTTTTAATGAAGAAAAACAGAGTCTCGTAAGAATATCAGTTTACGAGGCAAAAGATTATTATCAGAAGTTACTGACTACTTATCCTGATCACTCTTTTATCACACTGAGCTATTTAGATTTACCTAATAGACTGAAAGAAGTTGAGCAGCAACTCGAAAAAGAATCTTAAAATAGCGCAGAAATTTACTGATAAAAACGAAAGAAGGCAAAAATAAAAGAGAATCAGCAAGAGAGAAAACGATTAGAGGAAGAAATTTCTTTTCTTAAGAGCCATATTGATAGAGGGGACAGTGTCGTTCCATTGTCTGGAACTTTAACCATCGAATTTGGGAAAAACTTCTGAAAAACTTATATGCTGGAATGAATGAGGAATTTAGACATTATCAACCTGCTATTCCCTACATGGTTTGAGACTGCTCAACATTCATTTGAACGTGGAGCAGAGACTCATAATATGGGTGGAATTGAAAAATAATTTAGAGGGTGGGTTATTTAATTTTAAATCTAAGTTTAATCCCACTATCGAGGAATTTGCTGGTGAGTTTAATTACCCAACTAGCTCATTGTATTTCTTGTTTAATATAGCCTATAAAATCCGTAAAGAAACTTCGAAGTAGCAAGTAGAAAGTCAAAGACTTATTGTCAAAGTTTAATCTTTAGTAATTGTTTTTTTGATAACATAGAGTATGAAGATATGATACTTGCTATCAAAAAAATATAAAGTAGATTCTTTCATATCAAAACATTTAAGTTATCAACTCGAAATATTTTGTATTTATCTGAGTCTCAACATAAGCGGTTATTGCACATTTAGCAGTAACAATTTATGTTGGGATGTTTTTTTATTTAAAGTTAATAAATTTTTTTAAAATTTCAGTTGGGAAGTTAGGTTATGAAGGAAAAACTAGCAAAATTACTTGAAAAAAAGGCTCAACTATGATACAATGTAACTTGTCGTGTAAACGATAATACTCATTCTTGATGAATTGTGAAGCTGTTGCCTTCGGGTCGTTTTGCAAGCTGAAATCAAGAAGAGGAAAAAAACAAAAAGGAGAAATACTCATGGCAGTAATTTCAATGAAACAACTTCTTGAGGCTGGTGTACACTTTGGTCACCAAACTCGTCGCTGGAACCCTAAGATGGCTAAGTACATCTTCACTGAGCGTAACGGAATCCACGTTATCGACTTGCAACAAACTGTAAAATACGCTGACCAAGCATACGACTTCATGCGTGATGCTGCAGCTAACGATGCAGTTGTATTGTTTGTTGGTACTAAGAAACAAGCAGCTGACGCAGTTGCTGAAGAAGCAGTACGTTCAGGTCAATACTTCATCAACCACCGTTGGTTGGGTGGAACTCTTACAAACTGGGGAACAATCCAAAAACGTATCGCTCGTTTGAAAGAAATCAAACGTATGGAAGAAGATGGAACTTTTGAAGTTCTTCCTAAGAAAGAAGTTGCACTTCTTAACAAACAACGTGCACGTCTTGAAAAATTCTTGGGTGGTATCGAAGATATGCCTCGTATCCCAGATGTAATGTACGTAGTTGACCCACATAAAGAGCAAATCGCTGTTAAAGAAGCTAAAAAATTGGGAATCCCAGTTGTAGCGATGGTTGACACAAACACAGATCCAGACGATATCGATGTAATCATCCCAGCTAACGATGACGCTATCCGCGCAGTTAAGTTGATTACAGCTAAATTGGCAGACGCTATCATCGAAGGTCGCCAAGGTGAAGATGCTGTTGCAGCAGTTGAAGCAGAATTTGCAGCTTCAGAAGCTCAAGCAGACTCAATCGAAGAAATCGTTGAAGTTGTAGAAGGCGACAACGCTTAATTCATATAAATAGTAATTACCTAGGAGGGCGGGGCTTAGCCCGGCTCTCCTATTTTTAAAAAATATAGGAGAATCAAAATGGCAGAAATTACAGCTAAACTTGTTAAAGAGTTGCGTGAAAAATCTGGTGCTGGTGTTATGGACGCTAAAAAAGCATTGGTTGAAGTTGAAGGCGATATCGAAAAAGCGATCGAATTGCTTCGCGAAAAAGGTATGGCAAAAGCAGCTAAGAAAGCTGACCGTGTTGCTGCAGAAGGTTTGACTGGTGTTTATGTTGACGGTAACGTTGCAGCAGTTGTTGAAGTAAATGCTGAAACTGACTTCGTTGCGAAAAACGCTCAATTTGTTGAGTTGGTAAACGCAACAGCTAAAGCGATCGCAGAAGGAAAACCAGCTAACAACGAAGAAGCTCTTGCTTTGACAATGCCTTCAGGTGAAACTCTTGAAGCAGCTTATGTGTCTGCAACAGCAACTATCGGAGAAAAAATCTCATTCCGTCGCTTTGCTTTGATTGAAAAAACAGATGCACAACACTTCGGAGCATACCAACACAACGGTGGACGTATCGGTGTTATCTCTGTAATCGAAGGTGGAGACGAAGCACTTGCTAAACAAATTTCAATGCACATCGCTGCTATGAAACCAACAGTTCTTTCATACAAAGAATTGGATGAGCAATTTGTTAAAGATGAGTTGGCACAATTGAACCACGTTATCGACCAAGATAATGAAAGCCGTGCTATGGTTGGTAAACCAGCTCTTCCACACTTGAAATATGGATCAAAAGCTCAATTGACTGATGAAGTGATTGCTCAAGCTGAAGCTGATATTAAAGCTGAGTTGGCTGCAGAAGGCAAACCAGAAAAAATCTGGGATAAAATCATCCCAGGTAAAATGGATCGTTTCTTGCTTGACAACACTAAAGTTGACCAAGCATACACACTTCTTGCACAAGTTTACATCATGGATGACAGCAAGACAGTTGAAGCTTACCTTGAATCAGTTAACGCTTCAGTAGTTGAGTTCGCTCGCTTTGAAGTTGGTGAAGGTATCGAAAAAGCTGCAAACGACTTTGAAGCAGAAGTTGCAGCTACAATGGCAGCAGCCTTGAATAACTAATAAAAAAGTAAGGAAGCTAATTTGCTTCCTTTTCTTTTGTTAGAGGGGACTCATAGGAATCCTTTTTTTATTTTAAAAGGGTAAACAAAAAGCCCTATACAAGGGCTTAGTGTATTTAGGAGACTACACTTCGAATTCATAGAGTGCTGTAGATAGGTAACGTTCTCCGTTATCTGGTGCAAGCGCAAGGACTTTTTTACCTGCTCCAAGTTTTTTAGCGACTTCAATTGCTGCATAGATAGCTGCTGCAGAAGAAATACCGACTAAGAATCCTTCTTTTCCACCGATTTCACGGCCAAGTGCAAGAGCATTATCTGATGTTACACGAACGATACCATCGTAAGCTTTTTGTATCAAGTGTATCTGGAATGAATCCAGCAGAGATACCTTGAATTTTTGTGAGGACCTGGCTTTTTCACCAGACAAGATAGCTGACTCTGTCTGCCTCAACAGCAAAAACTTGAATGTTTGAGTTAGCAGTTTTAAGAGCATGAGAAACACCAGAAATAGTTCCTCCAGTACCAACACCAGCAACAAAGGCGTCTAAACCATCAGCTCCGAAATCAGCTAGAATTTCAGCTCCTGTTGTTCTTTCGTGAACCTCTGGGTTAGCTTGGTTATTAAACTGTAATGGTAGGAAACCATCACGCTCAGCAGCAATTTCCTGCGCTTTTGCAATCGCACCTTTCATTCCTTCGCTACCAGGAGTGAGGACTAGTTCAGCTCCATAAGCTTGGATAATTTTACGACGTTCCACGCTCATTGTTTCAGGCATAACGATAACAACTTTGTAACCTTTAGCGGCACCAACCCATGAGAGACCAATACCAGTGTTCCCACTAGTTGCTTCTACAATGGTAGAACCTGGTTTCAATTTACCTTCTTGTTCTGCTTTTTCAATCATGCTTAGGGCGATACGGTCCTTAACTGACGATCCTGGGTTAAAAGCTTCAAGTTTTACATAAACATCTGCTGCACCTTCTGGTACAATGTTATTCAATTTAACAATCGGTGTTCTACCGATGAGTTCTGTGATATTGTTATAAATTGCCATATTAGCACCTCTTTATATAAGATGCTACTAGTATAACGCTAACTTTAACTTTTGTAAAATATAGAAATCCTATCGGAGTGATAGGATTTTTTTATATCAGTGATTCAAACCATTCATATTCAAACGATTATGATAAGCTAAGTCAAATAGATAGGTGTAAAGAGGTACAATATCAGTTTTCTTTGGAAATTCAAATTTGTGAGAATTAAAATGCTCATTGTGAGATTTTAAAAAGGCATTTTCTAAATAAGTAATCGTAATCTCACTATCATCAATCCCAAGTCCAGCAGTTTCCATTTCAACATTGACAATGTTCATGAGGAAAATTGATTTGATAGACATCTTCCGTCCGGTTGCCCCTTGTTTATCTGTAAAGATGATTCGGATATTTAGTAAAGATAATTGAGTCACGAATGAGTTTATATCCGCTTTGAATTTCCTCCTTGTCCAATAAATATTGTCCAAACTCTTGGTAAGAGCTCTTTACTTTTGCTCACTGAAGTTTCCAGCGAGTCCCTGAATTAATCTTCCAAAAAGCCATATGATATTTCCTTTCTTTACGATAGGTTTACAGGTACTTCAACTTCACGTAAACCTTTGTCAGTTAGAGTAACTTTTCCATTGAAAAATTCAATGAGATCAGCCTTGATATCGTCTTTCCTTTCTTTGTCAACGAAAATCATTGTGTCAACTTGATCTGTAAAGTTTGTCTCTAATTCTATGAGATTATGCTCTTTAAGAAAATTCCCATATTCTTGATACTGGGCATAGGTCATGTGAATCTGTATCCCTGCCTGCTCTTTGATTTCAATAATGCCAATTTCCTTAACTGCTAGGGCAACACTACCAGCATAAGCGCGAATCAAACCACCAGCCCCTAGTTTGATACCACCAAAATAACGAGTAACTACAACACAGACATTAGTAAGGTTGTGATTCTCCAGAACTCCTAGCATAGGAACGCCAGCAGTCCCACTAGGTTCTCCATCATCACTAGTTCGCTTGATTTCACTACGCTCACCGACAATAAAAGCAGAGCAGTTGTGGGTAGCTTTATAGTGTTCTTTTTTGATAGCTGTGATAAAGTCACGAGCTTCTTCCTCACTATAGACACGTTTGGCATGACAGATAAAGCGTGATTTTTTGATTTCTTCTTGGACTTGTCCGTCCTCTTTTATAGTTCTGTATTCCATATTTTTATTGTACTAAAAAATAGCGTAAAGTTCTACATTTTACGAATAAAGAAATATGAAAGTAAATCCAAATTATCTCGGTCGCCTTTTTACCGAGCAAGAATTAAGTCATGAGGAGAGACAACAAGCAAAACAAATTCCATCCATGAAAAAAAGAAAAGGGACAACTATATTGTCAGCGTTGTGGTAGTCAGATAGAAGAAGAATGGCATTTGCCTATTGGTGCTTTTTATTGTCGAGAATGCTTGATTATGAAGCGAATAAGAAGTGATCAAAAACTCTATTATTTTCCGCAAGAAAGGTTTCCAAAGCAAGATGTACTCAAATGGTCAGGTCAACTGACTCCATTTCAAGAGCGGGTATCACAAGGACTCCTTCAGGCGGTAGATAAGAAGGAGGCTACCTTGGTACATGCAGTGACAGGAGCTGGTAAGACTGAGATGATCTACCAAGTTGTCGCTAAGGTGATTGATCAAGGTGGAGCTGTTTGTCTGGCCAGTCCACGAATTGATGTTTGCCTAGAGCTCCATAAACGATTACAAAATGATTTTGCATGTGAGATTGCGCTACTACATGGGGAGTCGGATCCCTATTTTTCGTACACCTTTAGTTGTAGCAACCACTCACCAACTATTAAAAATTTTATCAAGCTTTTTGATTTATTGATTGTGGATGAAGTGGACGCCTTTCCTTATGTTGATAATCCCAGTGCTTTACCATGCTGTCAACAATTGTGTAAAGGAGACTGGATTGAGAATATTTTTTTAACAGCAACGTCAACTGATGAGTTAGATAGAAAAGTTAAACAAGGGGAGTTAAAGCGTCTCAGTTTACCCTCGTCGTTTTCATGGAAATCCTCTCATTGTTCCCAAGCCAATCTGGTTATCGCATTTTAATAGATATTTAGAAAAAAATGACTTACCTCCAAAATTAAAACTTTACATTGAGAAACAGAGAAAGACGGCCTATCCCTTACTAATCTTTGCCTCTGAGATTAAAAAGGGAGAAAAGCTAAAAGAAATTTTGCAGGAGAAGTTTCCGAATGAGAAAATAGGCTTTGTATCTTCAATCACAGAAGACCGATTAGAGCAGGTACAGGCCTTTCGAGATGGAGAGTTGACGATATTAATAAGCACAACTATATTAGAGCGTGGAGTTACCTTCCCTCGTGTAGATGTTTTTGTGGTGGAAGCCAATCATCAACTCTTTACCAAGTCAAGTTTAGTACAAATTGGTGGGCGAGTTGGAAGAAGCATGGATCGTCCTACTGGAGAATTGATATTTTTCCATGACGGACTCAATCTGTCCATTAAGAAAGCCATAAAGGAGATTAAGCAAATGAATCAGGAGGCAGGAGTATGAAGTGTTTATTGTGTGGTAAAAAGCTTTGCAAAACAGAGATAACCTTTTACTAACCTGCTCTGTTTTTAAAAAGGAGGAGGAACTAGTCTGTGAATCCTGTATTTCGTCTTTCGAGAGCATTGGTGGTAATCATTGTCCGAGTTGTTTTAAAAAAGGAATGTCAATCATCTGTCAAGATTGTCAATTTTGGTGTAAAAAAGGTGTAAAGGTTGATCATGTGGCTCTTTATTCCTATAATCAGGCCATGAAAGAATATTTTTAGTCGCTATAAATTTGATGGTGATTATCTTCTTAGAAAGGTATTTTTCTGAGATATTGCAAAAAGAGTTAAAGAAGTATAAGGACTATCAGATTGTGATTGTTCCTCTGAGTGACCAGCGTTTTAAAAAAAGCAGAGGCTTTTAATCAAGTTGAAGGTTTGATAAAGGATACTGGGATTAGCATATCTGGATATTTTTGGTTAAAAAAAGAAGTGGAGGCTAGTTCTTCAAAAAAATCGATCGGATCGTTTACTTGCAGAATTTCCCATTTTTTTGTTGAAAGATGGAGTGAAGCTCCCAGAAAATATCTTACTCTTTGATGATATTTATACGACTGGAACTACCTTGAATCGTCTTAAAAGTATGCTATTAGAGGCTGGTTGTCAGAATATTAAAACTTTTTCCCTCGCAAGATGAGGAAAAAGTTTGCAAAAAAAATATGAAAGCGTTATAATGTAATTAGAAAAACAAATATGTTTAGAAAGAAGGTACTTATATGATTAAATATAGTATCCGTGGTGAAAACCTAGAAGTAACAGAAGCAATTCGTGATTATGTAGTTTCTAAACTCGAAAAGATCGAAAAATACTTCCAAGCAGACCAAGAATTGGATGCGCGTGTTAACTTGAAAGTTTACCGTGAAAAGACTGCTAAAGTTGAAGTAACCATTCCGCTTGGATCTATTACTCTTCGTGCAGAAGATATTTCTCAAGATATGTACGGTTCTATTGATTTGGTGACAGATAAGATTGAGCGTCAGATTCGTAAAAACAAAACTAAAATTGAACGTAAGAACAGAAATAAAGTATCTACAAGTCAACTCTTTACAGATGCTTTAGTTGAGGACTTAGATGTAGCACAACCAAAAGTTGTTCGTTCAAAACAAATTGATTTGAAACCAATGGATTTGGAAGAAGCTATCTTACAGATGGATTTATTGGGACATGACTTCTTTATCTATGTAGATGTTGAAGATGAAACAACAAATGTTATTTATCGTCGTGAAGATGGAGATATTGGTCTTCTAGAAGTTAAATAATCAAAAAAATTAGTCTTTGAAAAGTGGTTTTACACTAGTGTAAACCACTTTTTAGTTTGGATGATTTTACTCTTGATTTGACTATAGTGCTTTCCTCTTTAAAAAGTCGCATTTTGGCTACATTTATGGTATAATAATGCGCAAGAGGTTTGTAATGAAAAAAATGAAATAAATCCCTTTTTTTATGTATCTGATTGCTATGGTAACCTTTTACGATTATGACCATTTTTGATTGTGTTAGTAAAGGATAATCTTATCACTATAGCAAGTCTATTTTTATTTATCGTATTCTATGTTCTGCTATTTAATTTCCAGAAAAAATATTACAAAAAAACAGATATCGAGCAAATCCAGTATGTCAATCATCAGGCTACGGATAGTTTGAGTGCCCTCCTAGAGCAAATGCCTGTCGGAGTTGTTAAATTAAACATGAACAGCAGTGAGATTGAATGGTTCAATCCCTATGCGGAATTAATTTTAACAACTGAGGATGGAGAAATTGATTTTCCTCAATTTCAAAAGATTTTAAAGAGTTCGATTTCTACTCCAGGGGCTTATGCCATTATTGGGGAGAAACGTTATGCAGTGCATTTAGATAGAAATTCAGGTGTCTTATACTTTTTTGATGTTTCTGGTGAGTATGAGGCGACTGCTGAGCTTGTGACAAGTAGACCGGTAATCGGGATTATCTCAGTTGATAACTATGATGATTTGGAAAATGAAACGTCTGAATCAGACATTAGTCATATTAATAGCTTTTGTTGCAAATTTTGTTTCAGAATTTAGTACGAAACATGCCATGTTTTCTCGTAGAGTGAGTATGGATCGGTTTTATCTATTTACTGACTACACTGTACTTGATCACTTGATGCAGGATAAGTTTTCTGTAATTGATACCTTTCGTGAGGAAGCTAAGCAACGGAATTTACCACTAACGATGAGTATAGGAGTTTCCTATGGTGATGGGAATCATGACCAGATTGGGAAGGTTGCTCTCCTCAATCTCAACTTAGCCGAAGTTCGTGGTGGTGACCAAGTAGTTGTAAAAGAGAATGATGAAACCAAAAATCCAATCTACTTTGGAGGCGGTTCAGCAGCATCTGTTAAACGAACTCGGACACGAACTCGTGCTATGATGACAGCTATCTCAGATAAACTTAAAAGTGTCGATCGAGTTTTTGTTGTTGGTCACAAGAATCTTGACATGGATGCTCTTGGTTCAGCAGTTGGAATGCAGTTGTTTTCGAGTAATGTACTAGAAGATAGTTATGTGGTTTATGATCCTACACAGATGTCTCCAGATATTGCTCGAGCGGTTAACTATTTGGAAGAGGAGGGTGTTTCAAAACTTCTTCCTTTAAATCAAGCAATGACAATGGTTACCAAACGCTCCTTACTGGTGATGGTTGACCATTCTAAGACAGCTTTAACCTTATCCAAAGAGTTTTATGACTTGTTTACCCAGACGATTGTCATTGACCATCATCGTCGTGACCAAGATTTTCCAGATAATTCGGTCATTACCTATATCGAGAGTGGAGCAAGCAGTGCTAGTGAACTTGTAACTGAGTTGATTCAATTTCAAAACTCTAAGAAGAAACGTTTGAGTCGTATTCAGGCTAGTGTTCTTATGGGAGGGATGATGTTGGATACTAAAAATTTCACCTCTCGGGTAACTAGTCGAACTTTTGATGTTGCAAGTTATCTCAGAACGAGAGGGAGTGATAGCATTGTCATTCAGGAAATTTCAGCCACTGATTTTGAAGAATATCGATTGGTAAATGAACTCATTTTTGCAGGGCAAATGGTACAGCCATCAATCCTGGTTGCTCAAGCTTTTGGAGGATAAAGAGTACGATACGGTTGTTATTAGTAAGGTGCTGATGCTATGCTTGCCATGTCTGGTATAGAGGCCAGCTTTGTACTTGCTAAGAATAGTCAAGGAGCAATCTCCATTTCTGCGCGAAGCAGAAGTAAGATCAATGTCCAGCGAATTATGGAAGAGTTAGGTGGCGGTGGTCACTTTAACTTAGCTGCGGCACGTTTGACAGATATGAGCCTGCAAGAAGCAGGAGATAAACTGAAAACAGTTATTTTTAATGAAACAAAAGAAAAGGAGTCAGAAGAATGAAAGTAATCTTTTTAGCAGATGTTAAAGGTAAAGGGAAAAAAGGTGAAATTAAGGAAGTGCCAACTGGATATGCACAAAACTTTTTAATTAAGAAAAACCTTGCTAAGGAAGCTACAGCTCAAGCTATTGGTGAGTTGCGTGGTAAGCAAAAATCAGAAGAAAAAGCACATGCAGAGATGCTTGCAGAAGCTAAGGAAATTAAAGCAAAACTGGAAGCAGAAGAAACAATCGTTGAGTTTGTCGAAAAAGTTGGTCCAGACGGACGAACTTTTGGGTCAATTACTAACAAGAAAATTGCAGAAGAATTGCAAAAACAATTTGGTATTAAAATTGATAAACGCCACATTCAAGTTCAATCACCAATTCGAGCAGTTGGTTTGATTGATGTTCCGGTTAAGATTTATCAAGATGTAACAAGTGTAATCAATCTTCGTGTCAAGGAAGCTTAATTTACGATTGGTTGACAATATTGTAAAAGGAAGGAAAGTCTGATGGCAGAAGTTGAAGAACTGCGTGTTCAGCCTCAAGATATCCTGGCAGAACAATCTGTTTTTAGGAGCCATTTTTTTATTGATGAGACTAAACTCGTTTTTTTGTCCGAGAATATATCGATTCACAGGACTTCTTTAAGTATGCTCACCGTTTGATTTTTCAAGCTATGGTTGATTTGTCTGATCGTGGAGATGCTATTGACGCAACCACAGTTCGGACGATACTAGATAGCCAGGGTGATTTACAAACTATCGGAGGCTTGTCTTATCTGGTTGAGATTGTCAATTCGGTGCCAACCTCTGCCAATGCGGAATACTATGCTAAAATTGTAGCAGAAAAGGCTATGCTTAGACGTCTAATTGCTAAGTTGACAGAGTCTGTAAACCTAGCCTATGAAGCTTCTCAACCTGCTGACGAGATTATTGCTCGTGCAGAAAAAGGCTTGATTGACGTTAGTGAGAATGCCAATCGAAATGGCTTTAAAAATATTCGCGATGTATTGAATATCAACTTTGGGAATTTAGAAGCTCGTTCGCAACAGACTTCAGATATCACGGGTATTGCGACAGGTTATCGAGATTTAGATCACATGACGACAGGTCTGCATGAGGAAGAATTGATTATTTTGGCAGCTCGTCCTGCGGTTGGTAAGACAGCCTTTGCTTTGAATATTGCGCAAAATATCGGAACCAAATTAGACAAGACAGTTGCTATTTTCTCTCGGAAATGGGTGCTGAAAGTTTGGTCGATCGTATGCTGGCTGCGGAAGGCTTGGTAGAGTCGCATTCTATCCGTACAGGTCAATTGACTGAGGAAGAATGGCGCAAGTATACGATTGCTCAGGGTAATCTGGCTAATGCAAGTATCTACATTGATGATACACCAGGGATTCGGATCACAGAAATTCGCTCTCGTTCCCGTAAACTGGCTCAAGAAACAGGTAATCTAGGCTTGATTTTGATTGACTATCTTCAGCTGATCACAGGGACTGGTCGAGAAAATCGTCAACAAGAAGTATCTGAGATTTCCCGTCAGTTGAAAATCCTAGCAAAAGAACTCAAAGTTCCAGTTATAGCTCTCAGTCAGCTTTCTCGTGGTGTAGAGCAACGTCAAGATAAGAGACCAGTTTTGTCTGATATTCGTGAATCTGGATCTATTGAGCAGGATGCTGATATCGTAGCCTTTCTCTATCGTGATGACTATTATGAGCGCGGTGGTGAAGAGGAGGAAGGCATTCCAAATAATAAAGTAGAAGTGATTATCGAGAAAAACCGTAGCGGTGCTCGCGGAACGGTAGAATTGATTTTCCAAAAAGAATATAATAAATTTTCAAGTATTTCTAAGATGGAGGAACCAAGATGACAGACGCATTTACAGATGTGGCTAAAATGAAAAAAATCAAAGAAGAAATTAAGGCGCATGAGGGACAAGTGGTGGAAATGACCTTAGAAAATGGTCGTAAACGTCAAAAGAATCGTTTGGGAAAACTAATTGAGGTTTATCCATCGCTCTTCATCGTTGAGTTTGGAAATGTTGAAGGAGACAAACAGGCTAATGTCTATGTTGAATCTTTCACCTATTCAGATATTTTGACAGAAAAGAACTTAATTCATTATTTGGATTAAGGATAATCATGAAAGTGAGAAGATTTCTCACTTTTTTTATTTTCTTTCGAATGATATAGATGAGGTCAACCTCAAAAATCTAATTATTTGAAGGAGAATGAATGACATTTACTAAAGCAGGACATAAAAAGGGAACTTTTCTCAGAAAGACAGCTGTAGGATCAGCTTCACTATTACTAGCAGGAGCTTTTTTGTTTGGTGGAGGAACTGTTCATGCCAACCAGGCAAAACAATGGATCACAGGCACGTGGAGATGATTATCCCTATTATTATAAAAAAATGGAAGTCAAAAAAATTGATAAGTGGCGCATGTACTCAGGACAGTGTACCTCTTTTGCTGCTTTTCGTTTAAGTAGCGTCAATGGTTTTGAGCTACCAGCTGCTTATGGGAATGCCAATCAATGGGGTTATCGAGCCCAAAAAGAAGGCTATCGTGTGGACCAGCAACCAGCAATTGGTGCGATTGCTTGGAGTACAAGAGGGCAATATGGTCACGTAGCTTGGGTATCTAACGTGATTGGAGACATGATTGAAATTGAGGAGTACAATTACGATTATACAGAAACGTATCATCGTAGAATTGTAAAGGCGAGTTCTATGACTGGTTTTATTCACTTTTAAAGATGTTGGGAATGCTAGTGTAGGGCCTCATCAGTCTCTACTAGCTTTCAGTGGAACTCATCACTTCACAGAAAAATCAGCTATTATGGATCAGCCGACACTGACAGCTACTGTCATTGATTACTACGAAGCTGGAATGAGTGTTCATTATGATCAAACCTTTGAAAAAGAAGGATATAAATGGATTAGTTATATTTCACGAAGTGGAAACAGACGCTATATCCCCTTAACTAAAACAGGTAGCTCTAAAAATGGTTGGGCAAAAGAGGGAACAAGTTGGTACTACTATGAAAATGGTCAGATAGCAGTCGGTTGGAAGAAGATTAATGGGAACTGGTATCATTTGCAAGCTGATGGTAGAATGACGACAGGCTGGTTAAAAGAAGGTTCGAATTGGTATTACTTGAAGTCATCTGGTGAAATGCAGACAGGTTGGTTAAAGGATAAGGGCATTTGGTATTATCTGGAAAGTTCTGGAGCTATGAAAACCAGTCAGTGGTTCCAGGTTTCAGGAAAACATTACTATGTAAATGCATCTGGAGAATTGGCAGTAAATACGACTATCGATGGATTTCAAGTTGATGCTGATGGAGTTCGAGTAGAAAAACCAGCCTCATAAGTGTTATTCAGCATTTGGGCTCTTCCTAATGGTATTTTTCCCTGCTTTCCTTTATAATGGGTGTATGGACAAGAAAAAATTATTACTAATTGACGGTTCTTCAGTTGCTTTCCGAGCATTTTTTGCCCTTTACCAGCAACTGGATCGTTTTAAAAATGACAATGGACTACATACCAATGCAATCTACGGTTTTCATCTGATGCTAAATCACCTGTTGGAGCGTGTTCAACCGAGTCATATCTTGGTTGCTTTTGATGCGGGTAAAACGACTTTCCGTACAGAGATGTATGCTGATTATAAGGGTGGTCGTGCTAAGACTCCGGATGAGTTTCGCGAGCAATTCCCTTTTATCCGTGAGTTGCTAGATCATCTTGGGATTCGTCATTATGAGTTAGCCCAGTATGAAGCAGATGATATCATCGGGACCTTGGGTCGTTTGGCTGAAAAAGATTCATTTGATGTGACGATCGTCAGTGGAGACAAGGACTTGATCCAGTTGACAGATGAACATACAGTGGTTGAGATTTCTAAGAAAGGTGTAGCTGAGTTTGAGGCATTTACACCAGAATATCTCATGGAAAAGATGGGCATCACACCAACTCAGTTCATTGATCTTAAAGCCCTCATGGGAGATAAGTCAGATAATATCCCTGGTGTAACTAAGATTGGTGAAAAGACTGGGATCAAGCTCTTGCTAGAACATGGCTCGCTCGAAGGTATTTATGAAAAATATCGATGGGATGAAGGCTTCCAAGATGAAGGAAAATCTTGTCAATGACAAGGAACAAGCCTTTTCTGTCTAAAACACTGGCTACCATCGACACGAAAGCGCCGATTGAGATTGGACTAGATGATTTGGTTTATAGCGGTCCAGATGTGGAAAATCTTGGGAAATTCTACGATGAGATGGGCTTTAAACAGCTCAAGCAGGCTTTAAATGTATCATCAGCTGATGTGGCTGAGAGTTTGGACTTCACTATGGTTGACCAAAGTGAGTCAAGATATGCTGAGTGCCGACTCTATCTTCCACTTTGAACTCTTTTGGAGAAAAACTACCATACAGATGACTTGATTGGTTTTTGCCTGGTCATGCGGAGACAAAGCTCTACGCTACAGATAAGCTTGAACTTTTGCAGGATCCCGATTTTTCAAGGATTTTCTAGAAAAAAACACCTCTGAAAGTGTATGACTTTTAAGAAAGCTAAAGTTCTCTTAAATCGCTTTTGGTTTGACTTTGCAGGCTCCTGCTTTTTGACAGTCGTTTGGCCAAAGTACCTTCTCTCTACTGTCGAGAATAATGAAATTTCAACTATTGCTAGTCTCTATGGTCAAACTTACCTAGTCGATGATGAAACCTTCTACGGTAAAGGTGTCAAGAAAGCTATCCCTGAGCGAGAGAAATTCTTGGAGCACTTGGCTCGTAAGGTTGCTGTATTGGTTGAGACAGAGCCTGTATTACTTGAAAAATTAAGTGAAAATGGGCAATTAGACCTTCTCTATGACATGGAGCAACCTCTGGCCTTTGTTCTTGCTAAGATGGAAATCGCTGGGATCAAGGTCAAAAAAGAAACACTTCTTGAGATGCAAGCTGAAAATGAGCTTGTCATTGAAAAGCTGACTCAAGAGATTTATGAATTGGCTGGTGAGGAGTTTAATATCAACTCGCCTAAACAGTTGGGCGAATTGCTTTTTGAAAAAGCTAGGTCTCCCTCTCGAATACACCAAGAAAACCAAGACAGGTTACTCGACAGCCGTGGATGTCTTGGAGCGTCTAGCTCCTATTGCCCCAATCGTCAAGAAAATTCTCGATTACCGTCAGATTGCTAAGATTCAATCCACTTATGTGATTGGTTTGCAGGACTGGATTTTAGCTGATGGCAAGATTCACACGCGCTATGTGCAAGATTTGACTCAGACAGGTCGTCTGTCTAGTGTCGATCCAAACTTGCAAAATATTCCTGTTCGTTTGGAACAAGGTCGCCTTATTCGTAAGGCTTTCGTGCCAGAGTGGGAGGACAGTGTCCTTCTCAGCTCGGACTATTCACAGATTGAGTTGCGCGTTTTGGCGCATATCTCTAAGGATGAGCACTTAATTAAGGCCTTCCAAGAAGGGAGCTGATATCCATACCTCGACAGCCATGCGTGTCTTTGGAATTGAACGTCCTGAGGATGTGACTCCGAATGACCGTCGCAATGCCAAGGCTGTCAACTTTGGAGTGGTTTACGGAATTTCAGATTTTGGTTTATCGAATAATCTAGGTATCAGCCGTAAAGAGGCTAAGGCTACATTGATACCTACTTTGAACGCTTCCCAGGATCAAAAACTACATGGATGAAGTGGTTCGTGAGGCGCGTGATAAGGGTTATGTAGAGACCCTCTTCAAACGTCGCCGTGAGTTGCCAGATATCAATTCACGTAACTTTAACATTCGTGGCTTTACAGAACGGACAGCCATCAACTCACCTATCCAAGGATCGGCTGCAGATATTCTCAAAATCGCTATGATTCAGCTGGATAAAGCCTTGGTTGCAGGTGGTTATCAGACTAAGATGCTTCTACAAGTACACGATGAAATCGTTCTTGAAGTTCCTAAGTCAGAATTAGCTGCCATCAAAAAAACTCGTCAAACAAACCATGGAAGAAGCTATTCAACT